>Ga0070706_100002239_pt1 | contig 19629 bp, 16 predicted proteins | sample KBSK5501metaG_FD_65476 | JGI IMG/M metagenome (GOLD analysis project Ga0070706, IMG submission 65476) | Corn, switchgrass and miscanthus rhizosphere microbial communities from Kellogg Biological Station, Michigan, USA - KBS K5-50-1 metaG | ecosystem: Host-associated > Plants > Roots >... | reverse complement strand
CAACGCCTTCATCGAATCGGTGACGGTGGAGCAGCCGGCTGCGCTGACGAGCAGAGCGAGTGCGCCGGCCCTCACCCCAGCCCTCTCCCGCAAGCGGGAGAGGGAGAGGGAGAACTGCCGGAGTTTCGGCCCCGTCTCCCGCAAGCGGGAGAGGGAGAAATGCGCAGTGCAGCCACTCGGTTCCCTCTCCCGCTTGCGGGAGAGGGACAGGGTGAGGGCGAGCCGTTCATCGAATCGCATCGATCGCTCCTTCAGCACGTTCAGCCTTGCCGTAGCGCACCGGCCGCAGCTCGCGCAGCGCATCGAAGCTGCTCTTGACCCACTGGTCGTAGATCCCGCTGCTGGCGCGGCGCGCGTTCAGCTCGTGCAGCTCGGTCGCCTTCTCTTCGAACGGGAACGCCTGCTCCTCGAGCAGCACGTTGTACTGTTCGAGCTCGAGCTTGCTGAGCTTCTTCGGCCGCTCGGAGGCCATCAGCGCCTTGCCGAAATCGCGGTACACGCTCGCGGTGCGGTAGGTCGCCGCGGTGCTCACGTCGGCCACGCCGTAGTCGGCGGCAACGGCGTAGGCCTTCAGCGTCTCTTCCATCTTCGCCTTCTTCAGCGCGAGGCTCTTCTTCAGCGGCTCGACCAGCGCGATGCGGCGGTACTGCCCGGCGACCGGCTCGGCCAGCGCGAGCGCCGCGCTCGCGCCGAGAAAGCGCGTGCGGTCGGTGCGCGCCGCACCGCCGTTCTGGTCGGCGTTGAAGATGTCCTTCATCAACGCGAGCTCGCGTGCGGCGTTGCCGTCGTCCTTCGCGATCTTCGCGAGGCGCCAGCGCGCCTCGACCGCCGGCTGCAGCGGCTGAGGGTTCTGCGCAAGGTACCGTTCATAGGCCTTCGCCGCCGCGGGCCGCGCGTTCGCCTTCTCGTAGAACTCTGCCGCCTGCCACAGCGCGTCACGCGCGATCTTCGGGTCCGTGCTGGAGGCCGCGAGCCGCTCGAACTCGCCGGCCGCGCCGGCCCACTGGCCCTTCTCGGTGTAGGCGAGCGCAAGCTTGCTGCTCACGTCGGATTGCAGCGGGTGGTTCGGGAAACGCTGGCGGAAGTCCTCCAGCGTCTTCGCGGCACCGTCCCAGTCTTTCATGGTGATCATCGCGGCGGCGGCGTCGTACTGCGCCGCGGCGCGCACGGTGGACTGCGGCGCGACCGTGCCGACGCGCTGGAACGCGGCGACCGCGTCGCCCGTCTTGCCGGCGGCACGCGCCTGCTCGCCCTGTTTGTAGATCGACGCGGCCTGGCGCTCGACCAGCTCGGTGCGCGCCGCGTCCTTCTCGGGCGTCAGCTTCAGCACCTCGGCATATTGCTTCTCGGACTGGTCGAACGCGCCGCGTTCGAACGCGGTGTGCGCGAGCACGGTCCAGGCGACGCGGCGTTGCGCATCGGCCGCCGGCGGCTTCAGGTCCAGCACCTGCTGCGCGACGTTCGCGGCCTGTTCGCCGTCCTTCAGCGCGTACAGCTTCTCGGCGGCATCGGCGAGCACCGGGCCGGCACGCGGGTCGCTGGGGAACGCCTTCGCGAAGCGCAACGCGCTCGCGACGCCCGCGCGCTGCAGCGCCGGCAGCTCCGTGGGAGCCGATTTCTTCTGCTGCTGCGCAGACGCAAGCAGCGCGGCATAACCCGCGTCGGCGCTCTTGTCGTGCTGGGGGTAACCGTACGCGGTCTTCTCGTATTCGACGCTCGCATCGGCGAACTGCGCGTTCTCGAACAGCAGCTCGGCGAGCAGGAAGTTGTTCTGCGCGGCCTGCGGGTCGGTCGGGAACGACGCGAGGTATTCGCGGTACCAGCGGATCGCTTCCTGGTAGTCGGCGCTCGCCTTGCTCTTCTGCGCGCTCGCGTGGTAGTGGCGCGCGAGCTCGGCGACGTGCGTCTTCACGAGCGGCTGCGCCTTCTCCCAGCCTTGCGGGTTGGCCTTGCGGAACTCGCTGGTCGAGCCGTAGCGCGCGACGTATTCCTTCTTCGCGTCCAGCGCCAGCGTCGCGAAGCCGTTCTTCTCGTAGATCTCGATCACGCGGGCCTGCAGCTGCGGCGCCTGCGCATGCAGCGGGTTGCGGCGCGCGAACAGGCCGAAGGTGTCGGCCGCGTCCTTCACGCGTTCCTGCCTGATGTAGAGCTCGCCCAACTGTTCGTAGATGCGGAACTCGTACGACTTGCGGGTGGTCGTGGTGACGTACGGCGGAATCGATTCGGCGCCCTGCAGGTTCGCCAGGCTGATGCTCGCGACGCGGAACGTGTCCTCGACGAGCTCGCGGTCGGCGCGGCTCAGGTCCTTCAGCGATTCGATGCCGGCTTCGCCCTCGCGGTCGCCCACCTTCAGGTCCAGCACGCCGAAGAACGAGCGCAATCCGTCCTCGAGGCGGCCCTGCTTGAACAGCGACCAGCCGTGCATGTACAGCGAGCGGTCGTGGTACGGGTTGGCCGAGCCCGCGGGTCTGGACTCCAGCACCGTCGAGTACGCCTTCTCGGCATTCGCGTAGTCGCGCGCGGTGAACAGCAGCTCGCCGCGGCGGAACTGGGCCTCGTCGCGGTACTTCGTCGCCGGGTAGTCCTTCACCAGCTTGCTCAGCACCTTGAGCGCCGCGTCGAGGTCGCCGCCCTGCTCGTAGGCGCGCGACAGCTGGTACAGCACGCGGTCGTTGCCGGGGTCGTCCGGATAGGCCTTCAGGAAGTCCTGGTAGCGCGCGATCGCGGCCTTGTAGTCGGGGCCGTTGGCGCTCTGGGCCGCTGTTGTCGGGTTCGCGCTCTTGGTGTCGGCATTGTCCATCTCGAGGTCGCCGATGCGGCGCATCGCCTCGGCGCGCTGCGGCGCCTGCGGGGCCCTCGCGGTGACCTCGAGGAACTTCTTGTACGCCTCGATCGCCTGCTCCTCGTTCGAGACGACGCCAGCGTCCTTCTCGAGCGCGACGCTGCGGCCGGCGAGCGTCTTCAGCGTGGGCTCGTTGTCGGGCGTGCCGCGCCGGCTCGCGCAGCCGGGCAGCAGACCCGCCGCGAGCATGCAGGCGGCGAGCAGCGCGAGGCTAGGGCTTGGCCGCATGCTCGCCCTCCTGGCTCGCGGTGCTGGCGCTGGCCGCGACGCCCGCGGTCGCGCGGTCGTAGAGCTGCGCCACCGCGAAGCGCGCCTGGGTCGAATAGACCGCGAGACGCTCCTTCTGCTGCGTCAGTGCCGCGACGGCGATGTCCTGCACCGCGTCCTGCTGCTCCTTGCTCAGCGCCGCGACGCGCGGGATCATCACGTCCAGCAGCGGCGCCAGCGCCGCGATGCGCTTGGCGAAGCGCTCGAAACGCGCCGGCTCGTCGCGCTGCGCCTGCGCGAGCGCGGCGTCCAGGCGTTGCGCCTGCTCGATCTGCGCGGCGATCGCGACCAGCGCCTTCTTCGCGTCCCAGACGCGCGCCGGAAAGTCCTGCGCGAGCTGCCAGCTCAGCACCCCGGCGGCGAGCCGCGCGCGTTCGCGCAGCGGCGCGAGCTCGGGGTCTGCCGCGTTGCCCTTCAACGTGGCCTGAACGTCGGCGAGCCGCCTCAGCAGATCGGTCTGCTTCGCATCGGCGAACGCGACGCCGTCGGCCTCGGTCTCGCCGCGTGCGACGTCTGCGGCGACCGCCTCGCGCCGTTTGCGCAGCGCATCCACGTCGATCTCGCCGCGCTGCCGGCGTACCTGCGGCAGCCGCTCGGCGTATGCCTTCCGGCGGTTGTCCAGCATGTCCTGGAACACGACCAGCTTGTCGCGCCAGTCGTCGAGGTTCTTCGCGAGAAAGCGCAGGTCGCGGTAGTTCTTGAACGCCTCCTGGAACTCGTGCTGCGCGAGCACCTGCGACAGGTGGTTCGCATGCGGCATCTCGGGCAGGTCGCGGATGCTCCAGAACCAGCCCATCTCGTCGCCGGGGTTGCGCTCGATCAGCGCATCGACGAGCGCGCCGCTGCGGATCGCCTTGATCGATTCGTCGAGGCTGACGTTTTCGTGCTCGAACGCGGCGATCGCATCCTGGTAGCGGCCCAGCGACTGCCCGTAGGCCCCGAGCTCGGCATACGCATACGGCACCGCGATGCGCGCCTCGAGCGCAGCCGAGTCGCTGACGTCGCGCTGCGCGAGCTCGAGCCACGGCACCAGCGCGAGCTGCGGCTCCTTCAGCGATGCCGCGGCCCAGCCGAAGCCGAGCAGCGCCTTGTTCGCATGCAGGCTCTTCAGCCGCACGCGCTCGAGGTAGGCGCGCGCGTCCTTCGGCCGGTTCTCGGTCAGCGCCGCGAAGCCGAGCGCGACGTTCGCGCGGTCGCGCAGGCTGCGGTATTCCTCGTCTTCGGCGCCGGCGCGGCCGAGCTCGTCGAGCACCGCGGCGCCGCGCGGCGCGTCGCCGGACTTGATCCATGCGATGCCGAGGTTGTAGCGCGCGTAGCGTGCGCCGGGCGTCTTGCCGTCGACGGCGGCCAGCGCGCCGGCCGCGCCGGCGTAGTCGCCGCGCGCCATCAGGATGTTCGCCTGCAGCAGCGCGCGCTCTTCGCCGAGCTCGGGCGGCAGGTGGTTCTCGATGCGCGCGATCGCGTCCTGCGCTTCGTCCAGGTAGCCGCGCTGGTAGCGGATCTTCGCGAGGTAGAACCAGGCGCGGTCGCGCACCGGTGGCACGGCGCCCTTGTCGATCAGCTGCGCGAAGATCTCGCCGGCCTCGCGGTGCAGTCCGTACGACAGCAGCATGCCGCCGCGCAGCACCTCGGCCTCGTCGGCGTGGTGCGCGACGCGGTCGAAATGCTGCGAGTTCATCAGCGTCGTGACCGATGTGAAGTAGTGGTCCTGGAAGAAGTGGAACAGCGTGTCGCCGTAGTGCGGGTCGCGGACCTCGTGGGCCGGCGCAGCGGGCTCGGCGGCGCGCGCCGAGTTCAGCATGCCCAGCGCGCACAGCGCGCCGAGCGCGAGCACGGCGGCCGCCGTGTCGAACAGGCGGCGGCGCAGCGCGGGTCTGAGCGGGAAGCGAAGGCGCATCGCAGCTCAGGCCCTCACTGCCAGACCTTGACGTCGAACTCGGGCTGCAGCTTGCCCATCGCGTCCTTGATGCGCAGCTCGATGTACTTCGGGTCGCTGCCCTTGTCGAACTTGACGGTCGCGCCGCGCTTGTAGTCGCGCTCGTGCGGGCCCTTGCCGGTGAAGAACGCGACCAGCTCGTGCTCGCCGGTGCGCAGGTTGCCGAGGTAGATGCGCTGCACGCCGCCGCGATGCAGCGCGGCGACTTCGGCCGGCGTGTAGAGGTAGCTCGAGACCATCTTGTCGTCGAGCCTGATCTGCACCGAGTCGAGCTCGAACATCTTGCCGACGTCCATCGAGACGAACAGCGCGACCTGCGTGTTCGCCGGGAACAGCAGCTCCTCCTCGAGTACGAGCAGGTCGCGGTTGAGCTTGATCACGTCGCCCTTCACGTCCTGGATGCGGCCGTCGAGCGTGGCCGCAGTCATCGGCGCGCTGGCGGCGCTGCTCGGCGCCGCGGCGTCGGCGGCCCGGGCCTGCGGCGGCAGCAGCGCGCCAGCGGCGAGCAGCGCTGCGGCGATCAGCGCAAGGCGGCATTGGAGCAGGAGCGGGAACGACATGACGAGTGCCTTCGGGATCAGAAGTTGGCCGACACGTAGAGCTGCAGCACGTTCGCGTTGAACGCGTACAGGCTGCCGGTGCGGATGTCGGTGAAGTCGCTGAACTTGAAGCGCACGTATTCGTACGCGCCGTTCAGCTTGACTTCGTACTGCCCCGGAACCTTCTTGACCGTGTAGGCCACCTTGGCGCCGAGGCCGATCGAGTTGAAGCTGCCGAGCTGGCGGTTGCGCGAGACGTAGGTCGTCTCGGTCGCCGCGTTGTCGCTGTAGAAGAGCGCGTGCTTCTGCGTGTAGTAGCGCAAGGTCGCGTCGGCGAGCCAGGCGTCGCCGAAATAGCGGCTGTAGGCCAGGTCCAGCGTGTGGGCCTTGATCTGCCAGGTGTCCCAGAAGTAGCGGTAGCCGGCCTGGATGGCATCGTGCGAGCCGAGGTCGCCGATCACGCGGAACTTCAGCGCGCGCGCCGAGCGCGTGCGCGGGTTGCGCTCGGGCACCGCGGCGCCGAACACGCGGGCGACGCGGTAGGGGCTGCCGAGATAACCGTCGTCGGCGAGGATCTCGAGGTTGCCGCTGGCGACCCAGCGCGTCGTCAGGATCTGCGTGACGCCCAGGCGGTATTGCCAGTGCTTCGCAGAGTCGGAGAACTCGGGCGAGTCGTGCTTGCCGACGGTATCGGAGCCGCGCGTGAAACCCAGGCTCACGGTGGTCATGCCGCCGAAGACCTCCTGCGCCATGTCCAGGCTGACACTGTTCGCCTTGTAGTCGGGCTCGCTGGAGCTCGAGGTGCCCAGCGTGATCTTCGAGTCGCGGTACACGTAGTCGGCGCTGAGGCCGTATTCGGTGCGGGTCTCGCGGTACGGGCTCGCGGTCGTCACGACATCGATCGACGCGTTGCTGACCGAGTCGACGTAGTAGCTCGCGCCCAGCGAGACCTTGTCGGCGATGTTCTTGCGCACCAGCAGCGCCGGGCCGTTCGCGGTGACGCCGCCGCCGCTGTACGAATGGAACAGCGCCTCGGCGTTGTCGGGCGGCAGGTCGACCGCGCGCGCACCCGGGGTCAACGCGAAGACGCCGCCGAGCAGGCTGCCGAGCGCAGCGAGCAGGCGGCGCGGCAGATCGCGACCCCGTTCGGGCCGAGGTATCGAAGCATCAGGGCGAGCGGAGTCCTGAGGCCGGCCAGACGCCGCACCCGTTCGTGCTGAGGTATCGAAGCACGGGCTGAGGTATCGAAGCCCCTCGACGAGACCCTTCGATACCTCAGGGCGAGCGGAGTTTTGGGGCCGGGCGGACTCTGCACCCGTTCGTGCTGAGGTATCGAAGCACGGGCTGAGGTACCGAAGCCTCTCGACGAGGCCCTTCGATACCTCAGGGCGAGCGGAGTTTTGGGGCCGGGCAGACGCCGCGCCCGTTCGTGCTGAGGTATCGAAGCACGGGCTGAGGTACCGAAGCCTCTCGACGAGACCCTTCGATACCTCAGGGCGAGCGGAGTTTTGGGGCCGGGCAGACGCCGCACCCGTTCGTGCTGAGGTATCGAAGCACGGGCTGAGGTACCGAAGCCTCTCGACGAGACCCTTCGATACCTCAGGGCGAGCGGAATTTTGGGGCCGCTCAGACTCTGCGCCCGTTCGTCCTGAGGTATCGAAGGACGAGCTGAGGTACCGAAGCCCCTCGACGGAGCCCTCCGATACGTCAGGGCGAACGGAGGTGTGCGAGAGGGACTCAATTGCAGCCACAGCCACCTCCCTGCACACCCGTCGCGCCACGCGCGCCTTCGCGCACGTCGCGCACGTGCTCGCGATGCTTCTCCGCCAGCGCGTCGCGCTGGAACTGCATGATCGGGTCAGCGAGGTGCTCGCGCTCGTACGGCTTGACCCAGGGCTCGATCGGCTTGATCGCGCAGCCGCCGAGCACCATCATCGCTGCGCCAAGCAGGAAGCCAAGACGATGGTTCATTTCAGCAGTTCCCGGATCTGCCGGTCATAGGCGTCCTCGTACCCGGTCAGGTAGCCGCGGTGCACGTAGCGCACCTTGCCGTCGCGGTCGATCAGCACGGTCGAGGGCATCGTCGACAGGTCGTACAGCTTGCTGACGCCCTTGTCGGTGTCCAGCAGCACCGGGAAGGCGATGCCGAGCTTGGTCGCGAGCGCGACCGCGTTGGCCGCGTCGTCGTCGACGTTCACGCCCAGCAGCACGAAGCCCGACGCGCGGTACTTCTCGTACAGGCGGTTCAGGTGCGGCATCTCCTGGCGGCACGGGCCGCACCAGGTGGCCCAGAAGTTCACCATCACGACGCGGCCGCGCTGCTCGGCCAGGCGCAGGTTCGGGCCGTTCATCGTGCGCAGCGTGAAGTCGGGAGCGGCGGTGGCGGGGGCGATCGCGTGGGTCGAGAAGGTTGCAAAGAGGCCAACACTGGCGAGCAGCACTGCGCCAGCGCGGGCCCCCACCCCAGCCCTCTCCCAGAGGGAGAGGAAGCAAGTCTTTGTCATGATCCGCGCCATCAGAAGAACACCGCGAAGCCGCCGGTCAGCTCGAGGTTCTGCGTGCTCTGGCGCTGGCCCAGAAGGTCGAGCGAGAAGATGTGGTCGCGCATGTCCAGCTGCAGCGACACGCGGTCGCTCACGAACACGCGAAAGCCGAAGCCGACGTTGTAGGTGGAGCGGCGCTGGTCGGCGAACTTGGTGCTGCCGACGCCGGCGATCACGTAGAGCTGCGACGGCTTCGCGCGCTTCGCGCCGATGAAGACTTCGCCGGGCAGCACGTTGTAGCCGATCGACAGGTTGTAGTAGCTGAGCTTTTCCTTCTCGTCGGCGAACACGCCGCTGGGCAGGATCTGCCGGAACTGCTCGTCGCTGACCTTGGTCTGCGCGTAGACGCCTTCGACGAAGAAGTCCTCGGTGATGTGGTAGCCGAGCTTCAGCCCGCCGACCGCGCTGGTGCCGAAGTTCTGCGTCGCGTAGGTGCCGGCGAACAGGCCCAGCTCGAAGTCGTTCGACGGGAACTTCGGCACCTGGATGTCGCGCCGGTCGACCTGCGGGACGACGACCTGCTCGTTGGCCGGCGGCGTCTGCGAGGTCTGGGCCTGCGCGACACCGGCGACGGCATAAAAAGCGGCACAAGCAGTTGCCAGTGAAGCGCCGCGAAGAATCCTGTTGTTCATGGTGTGTGTCGCGATCCGGTCATCAGAAGAAGAACGAAAGCCCGAGCGTCCACGCGCGGTACTCGGTCGAGCGCTGGTCGCTGACGAACGCCGTGTACAGCGAGTAGTCGGCGCGCGCGACGAAGCGGTCGGTGATGTAGTAGCGAACACCGACGCTCGCGTTCGCGAGCTTCGCGTCGGTGGTCTCGGCGCCGACCAGGCTCAGGTTCGGGAAGTTCTTGAACTTGCCGACGCCGATCGCGAAGAACGGCGAGATGCGCCGGTCCGACCACGGCTCGGCGAGCACGTTGACGTGCCAGAAGTCGGTGCCCGAGAACACGCCCTGCACCTGGCCCAGCGTGCCCTCCACGCTCAGCGTTTCCGACAGCCGGTAGCTGGTCCACAGCTTGAGCATGGGCTCGGACTTGAAGTGGCCCCAGGCCGCGCCGAGCTGCACGCGGCGCGCGAGGTAGTCGTCGAGCAGGATGTCGCGAAAGCTCTTCTGCGCGCCGCCGGCGGTCAGCGTGGTCTCGAGCTGCGTGCGGTGGACCCAGCCGACCTTGCCGTCTTCGGTGCGCACGCGGAACCAGTCGGTGTGGCGCAGTTCGATCTCGATCCATTCGTTGCGCGGCGCGACGAAGAAGACCGGGAAGCCGCGGCCGGGGCCGGTGTGCAGCTCGATGTAGGGGTCGGCGATCTGGACGCGCTCGACGTTCGCGCGGGTTGGCGCAGCCGGGTCCGCGTCGGCCGCGTATGCAGGGCGGACGGCCGCGAGCAGCGCGAGCGTCAGAAGCAGGGCGGGCATCTTCATTGCGTGTTGCACGTCCCGGTATTCGGATTCGCCGGCGTGAACATCCCGTAGCTCGCCGTGCTGAACTCGTCCTGCCCCAGCGGCACCGGGTGGCTGATCCAGTACTTGATCAGCACCGCATTCGGGTCGCTCTGGCTGGCGAAGATCTGGCCGCCGCCGTGCAGCACGTTGAGCAGCAGCGGCTTGGCGAGCAGGCGGCTCTGCGCGGTCGAGCCGAGCACGACCTCGCCTTGCGCCGAGTAGAAGTTCTTGTACATGTCGCTCGCGCGGATCACGTCGGGCGTGTTCGCCGGGTCGAGCACGTCCAGCGGCTGCGCGCTCGGCACGACGCGAAACGCGCCGCCGGTGCCGGTCGCGGTGTCGTGGCAGCCCGAGCCGGCGCAGGTGTTGGTCGAGGTCGACCCGGGGATCGTCAGCTGCGCAACGAAGATCGGGTTGATGCACTTCTGGAAGTACGCGTACGACAGCTTCTGCCCCGTCGCGCCCGGCGGGTTCTGCACCGGCGCCGGGTTGTCGAGCGGGTTCGAGTTGCTGCCGCCGCCGCAGCTCGCGAGCGCGGCGCAGCCGATCGCGACCGCGAGCGGGACGACGACGAACGGGAGAGGTGAACGCAAGGCCATGCTTGTCAACAGCCTCCCGAGATCCACGCCGCGATCGTGTTGTAGTTGCTGCTTCCCACCGGCAGCACCGCGCTGCCGCCGACCGCGCCGGCCGGGTGCGGCGCCGTCGACGGCTTCTTCAGCAGGTAGTTGGACGGCGCATTGCAGGTGTCGGTGATCATCGTCAGCGTGACGTTGAAGTCGCCTTCGGCATCGCCGCCGGTCAGCACGAAGCGGTTGTTGCGGAACGAGGTGCCCAGCGCCGGCGTGCCGGTCGCGCTGGAGCCGCTCGCGCCATGGCAGGCCATGCAGTTCGCCTTGAGGATCGGGTAGACCTGGTCCTCGAAGCTCTGCTGGTTCAGCCCCTTGAGCTGGCGCACGCCGTTGCTCGCGTCGAACGGGTCGTTGTAGTACTTGCCGCCCAGGTCCATCCATTCGGCGACGAGGCGCTTCTCGGCCGCGTTCAGCAGCTGGCCGTGGTCCGGCGCCGACGCCGGCGGGCTCGGGTGCGCGGTGCGCGCGGCGCTGTCGGACATCAGGTTCTGCCCGAACAGGATCTCCGCGAGCCGGCTCTTGCGCGCGAGGCCCAGCGCCTCGCCCTCGCTCGCCGCGGTGTCGACCAGCGCCGGGCCGCGCGCGATCACGAGCACGCCTTCCTCGATGCGCGTGACCGGCGCGCCGTTGCCGTCGAGCAGCGGGTCGCCGAGCATCAGCTCGTCGTACGAGGTCATGCGGCCCGAGCCGCCGACCACACTGCGCAGGTCGAGCTTGTCCGGGTCGCTGTGGCAGTTGGTGCAGGTGTTCGCACCGCTCGTGCCGCGTGCGCGAACCCACAGCGGCGCGATGTGGTCGGGGTAGTTGACGATGCCGTTGGCCGGCACCGCGGTCGCGAGGTCGTCGCTCGCGCTCGCGTTGCCGGTGTACTTGAGCGTGATCGAGGGGCGCGCGGTCACGCCGGGCTGGGTCGTGTCGGCCCAGATGTCGCTGTACATCATGTCGGCGACGAGCTTCAGCGCGTCGGGGTCGAGCCGCGTGCGCGTGCCGGCCATCGTCTCGCCCGAGAGATGGGCGCTCGCCAGCGTCGCCTTCAGCGCGGCCGGCATGCTGTTGACGACCGCGCCCGAGTTCAGCGCGCCGCCGCGCCGCGGGCTGTGGCAGCCGTCGCAGGTGCGGCGCTCGCCGGGGCGCACCTGGATCCAGTTCGTGTGGGTCTGGAATGCGCGGCCCTGTGCGTCGATGACGGCCAGCCCGATCGGCGTGTCGGCCGGCACCTGCAGCTTGAACGAGCCGTCGGGCTCGATCGGCGCGTAGCCGAGGATCTGCTGCATCTCGAACTCGGTCTCGCCGATCGCGCTGCGCATGCCGGTCATGCCCTGCGGCGGCGCGATCGCGCGCACCGCGCGGATGAAGCGGGCCGGCGCGCAGGTGTAGGCCGCGTTGGCCGGGTCCTTCATCTTGACCAGGTCGGCGACCTGGCTGCGCGTGTCGCTCGTGTCGGTGGGCGTGGTCTTCGCGATCGCGGTCGTGCAGCCGGTGGGCAGGTCGGCCGCGGTCAGCACCGGGTCGCCCATGCGGCCGAGGCCGTCGGTGTCGTAGACGCTGCGCACCTCGAGCAGGCCGAGGTTCTGCGCCGCGAGCGTCGCGTCGACGGCGGTCGGGTCGGTCGCGTTCGGCTCGGTGCGCGCCTGGATCGCGACCGGGTGCGTGTACATGAAGCCGGTTGGCGGGGCCGCGACGATCAGCAAGGTCTGCTTCGCCGGGTCGAACATGTAGACCGCGTACGACGGCGGCACATCGTCCTGCAGCTCGTCGGCCTGTTCGTCGGCGATCAGGCGGTTGTCGTCTTCGAGGCGCGCCATCTCGCCGGCGCTCAGCGTCGCGCACGAGACGACCACGTCCTTGCGCCGCACCTGGCACGGCGTGTACGACAGCAGCACGCGGTCGGTGCCGTCCCACAGCGGGAACGGCGACGTGACTCGGCCGTACTGCGACAGCCCGCCGCCGATGTTCAGCGACTGCGCAGTCATCTGCTTCTGCCCGCCGCTGGGCGGCACCGTCGGGTTCGCCGGCGTGTTCTGCTCCGAGTAGTTCGCCGCATCGATCATCACGAGGCCGCCGCCTTCGTGGGTGCGCGACAGCGGCATCAGGTCCGACGTCAGGAAGCCCTTGTACTTGCCGGCCGGGTCCATGTCGCGCGGGTGCAGGAAGCTGTTGCCCTCGCTGTGCGCGCCGTACAGCACGAACAGGTCGGTGCCGTCGGGCTTGGCGCGGAAGATCTTGAAGTGGTTGCGCCCGCCGACGTGGTCCCAGCGCGAGAACATGATGTCGCCGTTCGGGCGGATCACCGGGCTGCGGTCGTGGCTCTGGTTGAACGAGATCTGCTGGATGCTCTTGCCCTCGGCATCCATCGTGTGCAGGTTGAACACGCGCTCGCGTTCGTACTCGTCGAGCGCGTAGTAGTCGTGGCCCAGCGCCTGGTTGACGTGCGACTTGGTCTGCCGGTTCGACGTGAAGACGAAGCCCTTGCCGGCGGGCAGGTAGGTGGGGTCGACATCGTCCGAGTCGGTCGCGCTGGTCAGGCGGCGGAACGTGCCGTCGGCCAGACCGCTCTTGCTCATGTCGTATTCCCAGATGTTCCAGCGGCCGGTGCAGGCCGGCTGGCCATCGGCCGTGGTCGACGTGTTCGTCGCCGGGCAGCGCATCGCGAAGATGATCTTCTTGCCGTCGTACGACACGTCGGGCGACGACGCATCGCCCTTGCCCTGCGTGAACTGCGCGGTGATGTTGTGCTCGGCCGCGCTGGCCGACGACTTCTCGCGAATGATCAGGTCACCGCCCGCCGCGGTCGGCGCGCCGTTGGTCGGGTTCGCGCCTATCGTGTTGACGCGCATCGCGTAGGCGATCGGCACGTCGCCGTTGACGGTGAGCGTCGAATCGCTGCTGCTGCCGCTGCTGCCGCAGCCGGCGAGCAGCGCGGCGAGCAGCATGGCAAACGACGCCGAGGCCACCCACGCGCCGCCCCGAACATCCGAGGACCAGAGCTTGCTCATCGTTCCCTCCTGTTATTCGTGTGGACCTGCCGGCCGGTCATCGCTGCGCCGCCGCCGCGGCAGGCGCGGGCGCGAGCAATCCGGACGAGTAGTGCAGCGCACCGCCCGCGTCGACGACGACCGCGTCGACGCCGCGCTGCGACTCGATCAGCCGCATGCCCTTCTCCACGCCGAGCACGAAGACGCTCTTGGACAGCGCCTCGGTCGTGAGTCCGTTCTCGGCGAGGATGGTCACGCTGCGCACGCTCGAAGGCGAACGCCCGGTCGCCGGGTCGATCAGGTGATGGCAGCGCACGCCGTCAGCGTCGTCGAAGTAGCGTTCATAGTCGCCCGAGGTCGAGATCGACGTGTCCTCCAGCGGCAGCACCGCGGCCATCTCGCCCGCGCGGCGCGGGTCGCGCACGCCTATCGTCCACGGCCGGCCGCGCCGGTCGCCGATCACGCGGCTGTCGCCGCCGGCGCTGACGATCGCATGGCGGATGCCGCGGTGGCGCAGGATGATCGCGGCGTTGTCGACCGCATGGCCCTTCGCGAAGCCGCCGAGGTCGATGCGCATGCCGGGCTTGGCGAAGCGCACGGTGCGCGCGCGCATGTCGAGCGCGAGGTGCCGGTAGCCGACATTGGCGCGCGCCTGCGCGAGCTGCGCGTCGCTCGGCTTGATGCGCCGGCGGTAGTCGTAGAGCTGGCCGACCGCGGCGTACGTGATGTCGAACGCGCCGCCGGAGAGCTGCGAGAAGTCGTTCGCGCGCGCCAGCAGCCGCGCCATCTCGACGCTGACCGGCACTGCCGCATGCGGCGCGTCGCGGTTGATGCGCGAGAGCTCGGAGTCGCTCTTGTGCGGGCTCATCGTGCGATCGATGCGGTGCATCTCCTGCATCACCGCTTCGATCGCGGAGCGGCCGGCGAGCGCGTCGTCGCACCACAGCTCGACGCTGATCGCGGTGCCCATGATCGCCTCGTCGCGGCGCATCCAGCCGGCGTGGCGCTGCACGGCGGCGGCATGGGTTGTCTCGGTCGACATGCCGAACATGGCGGTTCGAAGCCCCTCGTTTGTTGTGGTCGTCTGGGTCTCGGCGCGAGGTCGGCGGTCATCGATCGAACCGCCGGACACACGCATCGGGCTGCCGACCCCCAACGCAGATCACGTGCCCGTGGCGAGACCACGTCGGCGCCACGGAAAAGCGTCAATATTTGTTAGGCGAGGTCCAACCGGCCTTGCGGCGGCCCGGGTCGCCGCTCGTTTTTTGGCCGCGGTGAGAGCACTTGCGTCATCTGTGAGCGCCGGCAACCGTGAAGAGTTGGCAAACGGCCGAAGACCGGTATCAAGACGTTGCGCCGGCCGCCGGCCAGCGCGCGAGCGCGACGCGCCATCACTAGAAGGAACGCGTGCGCGTGCGCGTGGGCGCGTCTTGTCTTTCGCCGTCGCCTGCCCGTCGACAGCGGCCTGGGACTTGCACGCAATGCTCGTGATGCCCGCCCACTCGTCGTCGTTCAACGTGCTCGCCGAGCCGCACCTCGCGGTGCGCGGCCTCGCCTGCCGGCGCGGCTCGACGCTGCTGTTCGACCGGGTCGACCTCGCGCTGCGGCCCGGCGAACTCGTCTGGCTGCGCGGGCGCAACGGCCGCGGCAAGACCAGCCTGCTGCGTCTGGTCGCGGGCATCGCGACACCGGAGCGCGGCCAGGTGCTGCTCGACGGCACGCCGGTCGCGCAGCACGCAGCGCGCGGCCAGCGCATCGTCTACCTCGGCCATCAGCACGCGCTGAAGGACGACCTGACCGCCGCCGAAGCGCTGGCCTTCCTGCTGCGCATCCACGGCCGGCGCGACGATCGCGCGAACATCGTCGCGGCGCTCGCGCACTGGGGCCTGGGCAGTCAGCGCGATGTGCCGGTGCGCAAGCTCTCGCAGGGCCAGCGCCGGCGCGTCACGCTGGCGCGCCTGTCGGCCGAGCACGCGGCCGGGCACGCGGCGACGCTGTGGCTGCTCGACGAACCGTTCGATGCGCTGGACGCCGACGGCATCGGGCGCCTGAACACGCTGCTGCTGCAGCACCAGCAGCGCGGCGGCGCGGTGCTGCTGACCAGCCACCAGGCGACGCTGTCGCCGACGCTGCGGTTGCGCGAGCTCGACCTCGATGCGTGCGCCGGGTGATGTCCGCGTCGGTTTCAGCTTCCACGTCCTGCGCGACGACACCGTCGCTGTTCGCGACGCTGGTCGCGCGCGACCTGCGGCTCGCGCTGCGGCGCCGCACCGAGGCGCTGCTGCCGATCGCCTTCTTCGTCGTCGCGGTCGCGCTGTTCCCGCTGGGCGTCGGGCCCGAGCCGCAGACGCTGCGGCAGATCGCGCCCGGCGTGATCTGGGTCGGCGCGCTGCTTGCGGCGATGCTCTCGGTCAGCCACCTCTATGCGGCCGACTACGCCGACGGCACGCTCGAGCAGCTGCTGCTGGCCGGCCACAGCCCGGTGATGATCGCCGCCGCGCGGGCTGCGGCGCATTGGGCGCTGAGCGGCCTGCCGCTCGTGTTGGCCGCGCCGTTGTTCGGCCTCCTGTTCGACCTGAGCGGCGCGGCCTTGCGCATGCTCGCGCTGACCTTGCTGCTCGGCACGCCGATCCTGAGCCTGCTGGGCGCGCTCGGCGCCGCGCTGACGCTGGGGCTGCGCAGCGCCGGCGTGCTCGTGATCCTGATCGTGCTGCCGCTCGCCGTTCCCGCGCTGATCTTCGGCAGCGGCGCGGTCGTCGCGGTCGAGAGCGGGCTGTCGGCGAGCGCGCATTGCTCGCTGCTCGGCGCGCTGCTGATCGTGACGACGCTGGGCGCGCTGCCCGCGACGGCGGCGGCGCTGCGGATCGCGATGGAGTGAGGCGATGAAACGGACCAGCGCTTCGATACCTCAGCGCGAACGGGCTGAAACGGCCTCGGCGCGACCGGGTGTTGGAACGGCCCCGCCCCCGTTCGTCCTGAGGTATCGAAGGATGAACGGCACGTGCCTCGACGCCTCGGCGCGGCCGGCACTTCGTCGCAAGGGCTCCCCATGACCCGCCTCTATACCTACGCCGCCCCGTCGCGCTTCTACCGCCTGAGCGGCGCGCTGCTGCCGTGGCTGTGGCTGGGCGCGGCGCTGTTCGCGGCGCTCGGCCTGTACCTCGGCTTCTTCGTCGCGCCGACCGATGCGCAGCAAGGCGAGTCGTACCGCATCGTCTTCATCCACGTGCCGGCCGCATGGATGTCGATGGTGATCTACCTCGCGATGGCCGCATGGGCCGCGATCGGCTGGATCTTCAACGCGCGCATGGCGGCCATGCTCGCGCGCGCGCTTGCGCCCAGCGGCGCGATGTTCACGCTGATCGCGCTGGCGACCGGCGCGTTCTGGGGCAAGCCGGCCTGGGGCACCTGGTGGGTGTGGGACGCGCGGCTGACCTCCGAGCTGATCCTCCTGTTCCTCTACGTCGGCTACCTCGCGCTGGTCGAGACGATCGACGACATGAAGCGCGCCGACCATGCCGGCGCGCTGCTCGCGATCGTCGGCGCGGTCAACGTGCCGGTGATCTATTTCTCGGTGCGCTGGTGGAACACGCTGCACCAGGGCGCGACGATCAGCCTGGTCGCCGCGCCGACGATGCACAGCACGATGCTCGCCGCGATGCTGCTGCTGACGTTCGCGTTCTGGGCCTACGCACTCGCGGTCGTGTTCGTGCGCGCCCGCGCAATCGTGCTCGAGCGCGAGCACGATGCCCTCTGGGTGCGCGTTCTCGTGTCGCCGGCTTCTGCGTCGATGCCGATGCCCAAGGGAGCGCCGGCATGAGCTGGGGCAGCGCGGCCGAGTTCTTCGCGATGGGCGGCTACGGCCTCTACGTGTGGGGCGCATACGGCCTGACCGCGGCGCTGCTCGCATTCGAGCTGGGGTCGGCGCTGCGGCGCCGTCGGCGCGCGCTCGACGCCGCGGCCCGATCGAGCTCGACCCACCGGGGCATGCGCCGATGACGCCACGCCGCCGGCGGCTCGCGATCATCGCCGGCATCGCCGGCGCAGTCGGCGTCGCCGCGGCGCTGGTGCTGAACGCGTTCAGCAGCAACCTCGTGTTCTTCTACTCGCCGAGCCAGGTCGCCGCGAACGAAGCGCCGGCCGGCCGCACGTTCCGGCTCGGCGGGCTGGTCGAGGCCGGCAGCCTGCAGCGCGACGGCACCCGCGTGCGCTTCGTCGTGACCGACACGCTGCGCGCCGTGCCGGTGCGCTACGAGGGCATCCTCCCCGACCTGTTCAAGGAAGGCAAAGGCGTCGTCGCGCAAGGCCGCATTCTGCAGGACGGCGTGTTCGTCGCGCGCGAGGTGCTCGCGAAGCACGACGAGAACTACCTGCCGCCCGAAGCCGGCGCGGCGCTGAAGACGGCGCGGCGCCATGCCGCCACGACGGCCGCGACCACCGGGGCCGCGCGATGATCCCCGAACTCGGCCAGGTCGCCTTGCTGCTCGCGCTCGCCGCCGCGCTGGTGCAGGGCACGCTGCCGCTCGTCGGTGCCGCACGCGGCCGCGCCGACTGGATGGCGCTCGCGCGCCCCGCCGCGCAGGTGCAGGCGCTGCTGGTCGCATTCGCGTTCGCGTGCCTCGCGAGCGCCTTCGTGCGCCATGACTTCTCGCTGCTGTACGTCGCCGAGCACTCGAACACCAGCCTGCCGATCGCCTACCGGATCGCCGGCGTCTGGGGCGGGCACGAAGGCTCGCTGCTGCTGTGGCTCGCGCTGCTGTGCGGCTGGATGCTCGCACTCGCGCGCTTCGGCCGCGCACTGCCGCTGCCGGTGCTCGCGCGCGTGCTCGCGGTGATGGGCTGGATCGCCGCGGGCTTTGCGCTGTTCATGCTGACCACGTCGAACCCGTTCGAGCGCGTCGTGCCGGCGCCGCCGAACGGCAACGACCTGAACCCGTTGCTGCAGGACCCGGGCATGGCGCTGCACCCGCCGCTGCTCTACATGGGCTATGTCGGCTTCTCGGTCGCGTTCGCGTTCGCGATCGCGGCGCTGCTCGGCGGCGAGCTCAGCACTCAATGGATGCGCTGGATGCGCCCGTGGACGACCGCCGCCTGGTCGTTCCTGACGCTGGGCATCATGCTGGGCAGCCTGTGGGCCTACTCGGTTCTCGGCTGGGGCGGCTGGTGGTTCTGGGATCCGGTCGAGAACGCCTCGTTCATGCCGTGGCTCGCCGGCACCGCGCTGATCCACTCGCTCGCGGTCACCGAGAAGCGCGGCGCGTTCAAGAGCTGGACGCTGCTGCTCGCGATCGTCGCGTTCTCGCTGTCGCTGCTGGGCACGTTCATCGTGCGCTCGGGCGTGCTGTCGTCGGTGCATGCGTTCGCGACCGACCCGAGGCGCGGCGCGTTCATCCTCGCGTTCCTGGTCGTCGTCGTCGGCGGCTCGCTGCTGCTCTACGCGTGGCGCGCGCCGCGCGTCGGGCTCGGCGCGCGCTTCGAGATGGTCTCGCGCGAGGCGATGCTGCTCGTCAACAACGTGCTGTTCGTCGTCGCGATGCTGTCGGTGCTGCTCGGCACGCTGTACCCGCTCGTGCTGGATGCGCTGGGCCTGGGCAAGATCTCGGTCGGCCCACCGTACTTCGACAGCGTGTTCCTGCCGCTGATGGCGCCGATGCTGTTCCTGCTCGGCGTGGGCCCGCTCGCGCGCTGGAAACGCGCCGAGCTGCCGGCGCTCGCGCACCAGCTGCGCTGGGCCGCCGCGGTGGCGCTGCTCGCGATGCTCGGCGCCGCGCTGCTCGCCGGCCGCATCACGCTGGGCGCGGCGTTCGGCGTGCTGACGAGCGTGTGGATCGCCGCGTCCATCGTCGTCGATCTGCTGCAGCGGTTGCGCCCGCACGGCCCGGTGCCCGCCGCCGTGCTGTTCGCACGCATGCGCACCTTGCCGCGCCCGCTGCTGGGCATGATGCTCGCGCACCTGGGCGTCGCGGCGTTCGCGTTCGGCGTCGGCATGGTGCGGACCTTCGAGGTCGAACGCGACGTGACGATGCGGCCCGGCGACACGGTCGAAGTCGCCGGCCGCACGTTCACGCTGCGCGGCCTGCGCAACGTGACAGGCTCGAACTACGACGCGGTGCAGGCGCTTTTCGACGTGCGCCGCGGCGGCGCGCCGGTGGCACTGCTGTATCCCGAGAAGCGGACCTACCGTGTGCAGGGCACGGTGACGACCGAGGCGGCGATCGCGCGCGGCTTGACGGGCGACCTGTACGTGTCGCTCGGCGAGCCGCTGGCGCTGGCAACGGGCCAAGGCCAAGACAAGGGCCAGCACGCCTGGACCGTGCGCGTCTACAGCAAGCCGTTCGTCGCCTGGATCTGGGGCGGCTGCGTGCTGATGGCGCTCGGCGGCGCGCTGGCCGCGAGCGGCCGGCGTTACCGCGCGAAGCAGCCGCGTGTTGCGGCGATCGATGCGCCGATCG
>Ga0070706_100002237_pt1 | contig 19679 bp, 19 predicted proteins | sample KBSK5501metaG_FD_65476 | JGI IMG/M metagenome (GOLD analysis project Ga0070706, IMG submission 65476) | Corn, switchgrass and miscanthus rhizosphere microbial communities from Kellogg Biological Station, Michigan, USA - KBS K5-50-1 metaG | ecosystem: Host-associated > Plants > Roots >... | reverse complement strand
GATCTCAATCGTTGTCTTCACGATACCCATACTACCCAACTGCTGGACCCATATAACCATCTAAATGGGAGACAGCGCGGCCCGGATCGCCAGCACGTCTTCGATGATCGCGCGCGCGGCATCCGGCCGAATCTGGGTGCTGCGATCAGAAAGGGCGGCCGGCGGATTGTCGTGCACTTCCATGAAGAAGCCGTCCGCCCCCGCCGCGGCGGCTGCCCGCGCGAGCGGCCGTGCGAATTGCGGCGTTCCGCCGGTCTGCTTCCCTTCGCCGCCGGGCCTCTGCATGGAGTGCGTGATGTCGTAGACCACCGGCACGCCGAACCCGCGGATGATCGGAAACGCGCGCATGTCGACCACCAGATTCTGATATCCGAACGACGATCCTCTCTCCGTAATGAAGACTCGGTCGTTTCCGACTTCTCGGCCCTTATCGAGGATGTTTTTCGTTTCCTCGGGCGATAGAAATTGGCCCTTTTTGACCGCGACCGGTTTTCCGGTCCGCGCAGCGGCAGCAATCAAATCCGTCTGGCGGCTGAGAAACGCGGGGATCTGGAGAATGTCGAGGACCTTCGCTGCCGGTTCCGCTTGATCGGGTTCGTGAATGTCGGAGATCAGCGGCAGACCGGTCTCCTCTTTCACCGCCCGCAAAATCTCGAGGCCCTCTTTCAATCCCGGTCCTCGAAACGAGTCGATCGAAGATCGATTGGCTTTATCGAACGACGACTTGAAGACCAGGTTGATCTTGAGCGCATCGCGCAGCTTGCGCAGCGTGCGGCCCATCGCCAGCGCGTGCTCGCGCGACTCGATCACACACGGACCGGCGATGAAGAGGGGAGGATTGTCGCCACCGAAGGCGACGTCGTCGGTGATCTGAATTGCCCGCGTCATGCCGCCGTCAGGTTAACCCTTTTTGGAGTGCGGTGCCTTGGCACCGCTTTCATGGCCGCGGCTTGCCGCGGCTCACTTCGGAAAAGCGGCGGCAAGCCGCCGCACTCCAAAATGTGCGCCGATCAAAGTCATCGCGATGTAGATCACGAACGACGCGATCGAGAACCACAGCGGTTGCGGAATCATCAAGACGTTCGCGATTCCGCCGATCACGAGCAACACTCCGACGATGTAGCCCGGTACGAAGCTGCGTCCGATTTTCGCCGCTGCAAACGTGCCAACCAACGTACCCACCAGCCAGCCTGCGAGAACAACGACCAGCACTGTCACCGGCAGGCTGGCGACGTATTTCTTTACGTCGTTCATGTCGTGCATGTTGTATCCAGGAGGAGGCGGATACATTTTGTGGCCAATGACCTCCACGACCTGAACGATCCCCACCGCCAGAATCACTCCCAGAACGACGGCCCCGATTCTGCGAAGAATCACACCAGCTCTGCTTCGTGCGGGATGGTCATCGGCGCCGTCTTCTGCATGCCCTTGAACGCGCGGGCCGCCGCGATGTAGGAGCGGAAAAGCGGATGGGGCGCCATCGGGCGCGACTTGTACTCCGGATGGAACTGGCAGCCGACGAACCACGGATGGCCTTCGAGCTCGATGATCTCGACGAATTTGCCGTCGGGCGAAGCGCCGGTCACCTGGAAGCCTCGCTGCTCGAGAGTCGGGACGTATTCCGGATTGACCTCGTAGCGGTGGCGATGCCGCTCCTCGACCAGATCGGTGCCGTAAGCCTCGCGCGCGATCGAGCCTTCCTTCAACGCGCACGGGTACTTGCCTAAGCGCATGGTGCCGCCGAGAGCCTCGACGCCGATCAGATCGCGCAGCTTGAAGATCACTTTGTACGGCGCTTCGTCATCAAACTCCGTGGAATTCGCGCCCACCATGCCGCACACGTTGCGGGCAAACTCGATCGTCGCGCACTGCATGCCGAGACAAATGCCGAAGTAGGGGATCTTCTTTTCGCGGGCGTAGCGGATCGCGCGCAACTTGCCTTCCACTCCGCGAGCGCCGAAGCCGGGACCGACTAGGATGCCGTCGACGTTTGCCAGTTCGCCGTGATAGCCCTCTTCCTCGAGCGACTCGGAGTCGATATACACGATCCGGACTTTGACATTGTTCGCAATCCCGCCGTGCACCAGAGCCTCATTGAGCGATTTGTAGGAATCGCCGAATTCGACGTACTTCCCCACGAAACCGATGCGGACCTCGTCCTCCGGATGCCGCAGCTTGCGCACGATCTCTTCCCATTTGCCGAGGGCACTGAATTCCTCGTGCGGCAGATGCAGCTTGTCGAGGAGGATCTCGTCGAGCCCTTCGCGCGAGAAGGCCAGCGGAACCTGGTAGATGAACTCGACGTCCAGCGCCGAGACCACCGCTTCCTCTTCCACATTGCAGAAGAGCGCGATCTTTTTTTTCATCTCTTCCGGAATCGGGCGCTCGCTGCGGCACAGGAGGATATCGGGCTGGATGCCGATCTCGCGCAGCTCCTTGACCGAGTGCTGCGTCGGTTTGGTCTTCAGCTCTTCGCTGGCTTTGATGTACGGCACCAGCGTCAGGTGCACATTGATGGCATTCCCACGGCCCACTTCCTGCCGGAACTGACGGATGGCCTCGAGGAACGGCAGCGACTCGATGTCACCGACCGTGCCGCCGATCTCGACGATCACCACGTCGACGCCTTCGCTGACCTCGCGGATGCAGCGTTTGATCTCGTCGGTGATGTGCGGGATCACTTGCACGGTCTTGCCAAGGTAGTCGCCGCGTCGTTCCTTCTCGATGACCTTGAGGTAGATCCGTCCGGTGGTCCAGTTGTTCCTGCGCGTGCCGCGCATGGTGGTGAAGCGTTCGTAGTGTCCGAGATCGAGATCGGTCTCCGCGCCGTCGTCGGTCACGAACACCTCACCGTGCTGGAAGGGCGACATCGTGCCGGGATCGACGTTGATGTAGGGATCGAACTTCTGCAGCGTGACCTTGAATCCCCGCGCCTCGAGCAGCGCGCCGATGGAGGCCGCGGCGATGCCCTTGCCCAGGCCGGAAACAACACCGCCGGTGATGAAGATGAATTTGGTGCTCATAACGAAGGCCTCCGGGAAAACTTGAATGCAGAACGCAGAATGCAGAATTCAGAATGTAGAAAGATTTTTCTTAATTCTTCATTCTGCGTTCTGCATTCTGCATTCGTCTTTGAGGGAGGAGAGTTCGGCTGTCGGGTTTTTACTTCGATGATCGTGAGCCTTGCGCTCACGAATTTGCCTCCCGATCAGCCATGTTCGCCAGCTCCTGCTCCACACGCAAAACGTCCTCCGGCCGGTCAACACCGAGGTGAGGCTTGCGGGTGTGGAGCACTTGAATTCTAAAACCGTTTTGCAGGGCTCGCAACTGTTCGAGAGATTCCGCGCGCTCCAGCGGCGATGGCTGGAGCTTCGCCAGAGCGCGCAACACACGCGTCTGGTAGCCGTAAAGGCCGATGTGGCGCAACGCTCCGGGCAGAGGCTCCCGTGAGAAATAGAGCGCTGCTCCATCCAGCTTCGTCACGACTTTGACGATGTCCCGCGCCCGCAGCTCATCATCTCCACCAATGGGACATGCGAGAGTGGCCATATCGGAGCTCTCGAGCGCTTCCACGACGTCGTCGATGCCTCGAGGATCGATCAGCGGCTCGTCGCCCTGCACGTTGACCACCTGATCGAAATCTTCACCCAGTAGATCGACGGCCGCCGCGATGCGGTCTGTTCCGGAATGAAAGTCGCCCTTCGGCTGCACGGACTGGCCACCAAAAGAGGCTACATGATCGGCAATCCTCTGATCGTCGGTCGCGACAAAAATCGCGTTGGCACGGCGGGCCTGTTTCGCGCGCTGGTACACGCGCTGGATCAGCGACACGCCGGCGATCATCGCGAGCGGTTTCCCGGGAAAGCGCGTCGAAGCCCAGCGCGCGGGAATTAGAATCACGGCTTTCATGGACGCGTCCGATCATAACTTGGTCCGCCGCCTCAGCATCGCGCTGGTGGCGCTGTTTGCGTTCGTGGCCGCCTTCGACCGCCTGTATCTCCTCTACGCGCATAAATTCTTCGACGTCACCGGCCGCGCGCAGTGGATCTGGGCGCAGCATCAGATCAGCCGCAATATCCCGATTGCTTTCTTTGCGACGCGCAACTTCGATCTGCCGCCGAATCGCCAGTTCACGCACATCAAGATCGCAGGCGATCCGGAATACACGCTCTACTTCAATGGAGTGCAGGTGGGCGGGCGGAGGATGGGGGAGGACACCTCGCTCGATCTGTACGATGTCAGCAAGCTGGCGCGCGATCGTGGCAACCGCATCGTGATCGCCGCGCGCAGCGCAAACGGCGTGGGAGGAGTGATCGCATCGATCGACATCACCCGCGAGTATCAGAACGTCGAGCCGACCGGCAACGCATGGAAGATCGTCCGGCGCTGGCGTGATGACCTCATCTTGCGCGATCCGCCTCCCTCGTGGGTGACGCCTCCGATGCTCATCGGCCGCCCTCCCATCGGCCGCTGGAATTTTCTATCCCGCCGTGACGGAGATCTCGCGGCGCCGATGCGAAAAATCGTGGCTCCGTCGGCATCGTTCAGCTTCAAGACTGCCATCCCGCAGATCGACGTGATCGGCGGCGTGGCGGTGGTCGTTCCGCGTCCGATTGCCGCGACGGCATACGACTTCGGACCGATCACCGGGCGGGCACGCTTCACGATCAGCTATGACAGCAGTGTCGCACGCGCGATCCGAGTTCGCTTCGCAAACGATCGGTCGGAGCTGATGACGGTCGAGGGTCCGGTCGAAGAGTTCGTTTTCGCGGCGGCTGAGAAAACCGTCATCGACCCGCAGGAGCGTTCATTCCGCTACGTGATGGTGTACGGCGGTCAGGCCAGCGCCGTGGTCGTTCAGTGAGAGATCCTTCGCCGTCTTCGCGGCTCAGGATGATTTACTGCCGCCAAGCGTCAGTAAATCACTTTTCTGACGAAGTACTCTTCGCGCGCAATCGCTTTCGCGAACAGCGCGTGCGCGTCGTCGCGTGTCATCTGGAAACGGCCGGACGATCCGCCGGTGGTCGTCTTCATGAACAGTTCCACCAGGTCGATCTGCACTCCCGGAACTGCGGCGTTGTGCTCGATGAGAAACGACGTCGCGGAGATGGCGTTGAATACCTTTTCTTCGTTGTCGGCCACCAGTTCAGCGCGTATGGAGTGTGCGCCCGTGGCTGTTATCTGATGTTCGAAGATGCCGACGTTTTCGTATGCCTGCTCGAATTTGCTGAGAACCTCGGTGCTCATCAGCGGACCGCTTGTCGGAGCCACCGGTGCCGGCACGGGGGCGGTGGTGGCCGTCTGCGGCTCACCGAGTTTGCGCAGCTTGAAGGCCGCGCCGAGCGCCGACTTCTTCTCAACGGAAGGTTGATTCCTCTGCTCCTGAGCGAGCACCGAGCCCCCTCCCAACTTCGTCGTCTCCTCGGATTTCGCCACGTCGATCGAGTTTGGATCGAACTGCATCGTCGTACCCCCCTCCAGCATCACCACCGCTCTGCCGTTGACGATCGTCCATTTCTGTTTCGCCCGGTACTGCGTGCCGTCCTTGAGAACGACGAAGTACGTGGCAAAGGCTTGGGATGAAACGAGAAACGCGACAGCGAGGGGAAGAAGTTTGCGCATAGAGGCCTCGATTATACTGGCTCGCGATGCTCATCGTGATGGAAGCCGCCGCCACGGCGGAACAGATTGACAGCGTCGTTCGGCACATCGAGCGCCTGGGCCTCAAAGCGCACCCGATCCCCGGCGCACATCGCACTGCCATCGGTGTCACCGGCCAGCAGGCCGGAAAAGATCCCGCCATCGTCGAGAACTTTCCAGGTGTCAAGGAAGTCATCCAGGTCACGCAGCCATACAAGCTGGTGAGCCGCGAGGCCAAGCCTGACGACTCGGTGATCAGCGTCGGCGGCGTCGACGTCGGCGGCAACGGGGTGGTCGTGGTGGGTGGGCCCTGCGCAGTGGAGTCGCTGGATCAGTCGCGGGTGATCGCCGAAAGCGTCAAGCGCGCGGGCGGGCAGCTTTTCCGCGGCGGCGCGTACAAGCCGCGGACCTCGCCGTATTCCTTTCAGGGTCTCGGTGAGCCGGGACTGGAAATTCTGGCGCGAGTTCGCGAGGAGTTTGATATCCCGATCATCACCGAGGCCATCGATCACGAGTCGTTGCAACTGGTGGATCGCTATGCCGATTGCATTCAGATCGGCGCGCGCAACATGCAGAATTTCGCGCTGCTCAAGAGCGCCGGCCGCGCCCGGAAACCGGTGCTGTTGAAGCGCGGAATGTCGGCCACGCTCGAGGAGCTGCTGCTGTCCGCCGAATACATCATGTCGGAAGGCAACTACAACGTGATCTTCTGCGAGCGCGGCGTGCGAACCTTCGCAGACCACACGCGCAACACGCTCGATCTTTCGGTGGTGCCGGCGATCAAGCGAATCAGCCACCTTCCAATATTGGTTGATCCCAGCCACGGCACCGGCAAGCGCAACAAGGTGCTTCCGATGTCGCGTGCGGCGATTGCCGTCGGCGCCGACGGCGTGCTCATCGAAGTGCATCACCGGCCCGAAGAGGCTTTGTCCGACGGTCCGCAGGCGATCCTGCCGGCGACGTTCGAGCAGCTCGTGCGCGAAGTCGACGCCATCGCGCAGGTGTTGGGAAGGTCCTTGCAACCGGCTCTTGCTGCGCGATGAACAGTTGTCGGTTGTCAGTTGTCGGTTGTCCTCGCCGCCCGACAACCGACAACCGATAACCGACAACGAATATGCGCCGAACAAAAATCATCGCCACGCTCGGCCCCGCCTGCAATAACGAAGAAACCATCCAGCGCCTGCTCACTTCGGGCGTCGATGTCTTTCGCCTCAACTTCTCGCACGGAACGCCGCCCGAGCGCGTCCGGCTCATCGAGATCATTCGCCACGCGGCCACCGAGAACGGGAAGTACGTCCCGATCATGGGTGACATTCAGGGTCCGAAGCTGCGCATCGGCGAAGTCGACGGCGTGGTGCAACTGCAGAACGGCGCGACGTTCGTGATCACGACCGATCCGGTGCAAGGCAACGCGTCGATGGTTTCGACTCCGTTCACGCATCTGACGAAGGAAGTTCAGCTCGGCCATCGCATTCTCATCAACGACGGTCTGGTCGAGATGGTCGTCACCGGCATCGACGAGAAACAAGTGACGACTCGCGTGCTTCACGGCGGTCCGATCTCCTCGCGCAAAGGCATGAACTTTCCCGACACTGAGCTGACCATCCCCGCGGTCACTGAAAAAGATCGCGAGGATGTGAAATTCGCAGTCGAGCATCAACTCGACTACATCGCAGCGTCATTTGTACGGCGCCGCAGCGACATCGTTGAGCTGCGCGACCTGTTGCAGGCGCTCGGCGGCGGCGAAATCAACGTCATCGCAAAACTGGAGAAGGCTCAGGCGATTGATGCGCTGGAGCAGATCCTCGAAGCCAGCGACGGCGTGATGGTCGCGCGCGGCGACCTGGGCGTCGAGTTGCCGCCGGAAGATGTGCCGATCGTGCAGAAGCGCATCCTCGCCAGCGCGAGCCGGTGGGGAAAATTCGCGATCACCGCTACGCAGATGCTGGAATCGATGACGGTCAGCTCGCGCCCGACGCGCGCCGAGGCCTCGGACGTTGCCAACGCGATCTTCGATGGATCCGATGCGGTGATGCTGTCGGCGGAGACGGCCTCCGGAAACTATCCGATCGAAGCGGTGCAGATGATGGCGCGCATCATCATGGCCGCGGAGCAGAATCGAGAGCTGGTGGCGCGGGAGAAGCGCGAGCCGTTCCGCCAACTTTCCGAGACGGATGAATTCACCGATGCCCTGGCCGGCGCGGCGAATTACGCCGCCGAGCAGCTCGAAGCGAAATTCATCGTCGTCTTCACGCAAACCGGATTCGCGGCCCGGCTGATGTCGAAGTTCCGGCCGAACCAGCCGATCATCGCGCTGTCGCCATCGAGCTGGGTCGCTCGCCGCATGAACATTCTGTGGGGCGTGCAGCCGTTCGTTCTCAAAGAGGTGGGCGAGTATCACGAGCAGATCGTCGAACGGGTTGACGATTTCCTGCTCAGCCGCGACATCGTCTCGCCCGGCGACCGCCTGGTCATCCTGATGGGGTCACCGATTTACCAGCGCGCCAAGACCAATTTGCTGCGAGTGCACAGAGTTCGGGTATGAGTGCAAACCGTTGAGTTTGCCGGTCGTTAACAGCAGGGTTTGACTTCACCTGCGCCGCCTCCGTAGACTCGGCAACCGGATAGAAAGGGGAGCTTTGCGCCGGTACTCCGCGATTGCGTTTTGCGTCACGCTCGCCACTGCGGGCGCCGCTCGACCTGACCCCCTCCCACTTCCCACCGCTCTCAACATTATCGGGGTGGTCACGACCGCATCGCGCCCGGTTGAGCACGCGCTGATCATCGCGCTCAATCTGAACACCTTCGAAGCAGTGCAGACGTTCAGCCGCAACGATGGCGCGTTCGCGCTTTCGACGTTGCCGGCGGCGGTCTATCGCGTCATCGCGGTCAAGGCGGGATTCGCGCCGACCATGACGATGATCGTCCCGACGCGTCCCGATATTCGCGTCGCACTGCGCCTCGAAAACGAGAAGCGCGCTGCGAAGACCGTCAATCAGGAAATCTGGGAAATTCGCGGATCGCTTCCGCCCGACATTCTTCGCGAGCTCGAGATGGCGATGGCCCAGCCGGTGGTCATAGCCTCCGCCGATTATCAGATTCCGCGTCTGAAAGGCGAGATGGTCTCGATGACCGGCGTCGCCGATCAATCGAGCTCCGGCTTCGCGCAGACCGCCGTCGGCGTTCAAAGCCGTCTCGGCGACACCTGGCAGCTCGGTTTCCGAGGAAACATTCATCGCATTGATGATCCGACGGCCGAAACGCGCTTCGGCGCGGCAGTCGCCGAATCGAGCGCCATGCAGATGGAGCTCCGTTCGTCCGCCACTGAGGCGTATCGCGTGGCATCGACGAAGAGCTGGTGGCGTTACAACAACGATCTTCCAACGGCGCAGCGGCAAGCCGATGTCAGCTCCCAGAATCTGGAGTGGGAACACGGCGACGCGCGCGTTCAGGTCCGCTATCTCCAGCAGCAGAATCTGTTCGTCGGCAATCCAGGTTCGGATCTGATCGAGATTGCCGGCAATACCACAGTGATCCAGACTCGCCGCAACGACGTCGGAGTCTCGTTGCGGGTCACGCAGGAAAGTTTGCACAACACGGCCAATGCGACATTCCGCACCGCAGATCTGACGGCCAGCGGGAACCTCGAGATCGTTCCTTCGTTCACGCTCCGATACGGAATGTCCAGCCGCCTCGGACTCTACGGGACGGAGTGGGCGCCGCGCACCGGAGCCGAGTGGAAGCTGTCGAAAGACACGGCGTTCGTGGTCGCCGGCTCCTACAAGGTGTACGACCAGTCGCGCCAGAACATGATGCCGAGCATCGTCGTCTGGTCGGACGAGTCGCGCGTGTTGCCGCGCTACTCGTACTCGTTCGGGTTCGTCTCCGGCGAGGACGCGAGCAATCGCATGTCAGCGATCGCCACCGTCAGCGCGATCGATTCGCCTCTGCGCGTCATCTTCACGGACGGCTTCGAACAATTCTGGGATGGGCTGTACGTCGACAACGGCGACATCCGGCGCGATCTGCGGCTAACGTATCGAAAAGAGCTCGGACGTTACTTCCTCGTCGATATGTCGTCGAGCGCCGGAAGCGCGATCCCGGCCGTGGGCGGCAATCAAAAGGTATACGTTACCGGTGACGTGCAGTCGACTTATCACCCATCGGGCACCACGCTGGCGTTCTCGTACCGTCAACTGCATGAGCCTCAGCCGAACGGCACGGCCGAATATCGCACCCAGCGCGTGAACGTTCGCGTTGCGCAGGCGCTGCATCTGCCCCTCGATCTGAAAGTGCTCCTCGGCGTTGAGGTCGCGCGCGCCGCCAACTCGCCCTTCCTGCTCGACACCATGGATCCTGATGGCACGACGCGGAAGTACATCGGCGGGCTGGCCGTGAACTTCTAAATCTTTGGAGTGCGGCGGCTTGCCGCCGCTTTAATAGCCGGCAGCTTGCTGCCGGCGGCCGCAGCAAGCTGCGGCCATCAAAGCGGTGCCAAGGCACCGCACTCCAAAGGCGCCGCTTATCGCTCGCCCGGCCGGATCTCGTCCCGCAGCCGATCGAAACGCATCGAGATTCCCTTCGTGATCACGATCTGCTTGAGGTAATTGAGCGAGGTGATCGCGGCCGGCAGACCGGAGATCGCTGTCGGGATCGACGCCAGCCGCGTCGCGAGCTGGATCATCTTGTCGGCCGGCGTGTAGTCGCGCGACCGAAGGTCGGCTCCGGTCTCGCCGTGATAGGCGAGAAACAGGATGTAGATGTCGGCGACCAGATCGCGGAATCGCATTTCCTCGCCCCAGGCGAAGCAATCGCCGGCGCGGACATTGCCCAGGAACTCATTGACAGTTTCGCCCTTCGACACGGTATGGACCTTCGCCACGTGTTTGAGCGTGTGGGCATCCGAGCCACCGACCATCGAGAGGCGGCGCCCATGCTCGCGCTGGACGACGGTCACCAGCTGATTGACCATCTTGTTGTGGAAGGACGCCATCGCGCCGTTGAGCACCTCGAACACGTCGAACATGTCGATGAGCTCCGCGATGTAGCGGCCCGCGACGTTCTTCATCCGGTAGTTCTGAAAGAGATGGTTGACGCCGAACAGCATCCGCTCCGATTTCATATAGGGGACGAGCTCGCGGATATTCGGCCTCAGCCGTTGGATCTCGCGGTGCTGGGCTTCGGTGAGGCCCCAGACCCCCACGTGGATCCGCTGGCCGGTCTCGGGGAAATAAGTCTCGACTTCTTCACCAATGAAGAAATCCTTGAGATCGGGATGCTTGTTCAACAGGTAGAGTGCACCGTCGATCGAGTCATGATCCGTGAGGGTGACGAAGCTCATCCCTCGCTCTTTTGCGATGCGATAGACGTCTTCCGGGGCGTTGTAGCAATCTCGCGTATTGGCGCGCCGGAAGTATTTGAAGACTGAAAAGCGGCTGTGGCAGTGCAAATCCGCCCGTTTGAGAGTCGGATCAGACACCATCGCCGTTGGATCGAGGGTGCTCATTGGCTCAGAATGATTGTTCAACCCGTTAGCATTTTCTACAATTTGTATGCCGACAAGGTTGAGCGCGGTCACATTTCAGTGTAACGCACGATGGCACAGCCACCTCGAAAGCCTGTACCCGTCCCGAGTCCCACGGAGTGGATCGATCAGGAGGTCCCGAACAGGCTCCCGATCATACCGCTCGTGTCCTCGGTTCTTTTCCCTGGCGGCGTGCTGTCGCTGCAGGTCGGCATCGACCGCAACGTACGTCTTCTCAAAAGCCTGCCCGACGATCAGAACCTGATCGCGGCCTTCTGCCAGAAAGGGGGCGACAAGGAAAACCCGCGGCCGGAGGATCTTTCACAGATCGGCGTGCTCGCGGCGATCGTGCAGCGCCTTCCGCTTTCGTCCGATCGCTATCAGCTCTTTCTGCAAGGGCGTCACCGCGTGGAGCTCGTGCAGATGCTGCAGAACGAGCCCTATTTCGAAGGCATGCTGCGCGAGGTGGCGCCGCGGCCGGTTCCAAAGACCGCCAAGATCGAACATCTGATGAACAAGGCCATGTCGCTCTTCGAGAAGCTGGTGGAGAGCGATTCGAAGTACTCGAACGAGCTGCTCAACATCCTTCGGATGAACATCACCGAAGGGCCGGACACGTTCGCAGATCTTCTGTCGTCCTTCGTCAACTTCCCGCTGGAAGAAAAGCAACTGCTTCTCGAAACCGTGAATCCGGTCGTACGCATCGAGCTGCTGGTCGACTGGATCCAGCGCGACCTCGGCAAGGCGACCGTCGACCGCGAGCTGCAGCGTCAGATTCAGACCTCGATCGACCGCCGCGAACGCGAGAATTACCTGCGCGAACAGCTTCGCGTCATCCAGGATGAGCTGGGCGACAGCAATCCGGGCGAACGCGAAGCGGACAACTATCGCGAGCGCATCGAGACGCTGCCGCTGACTGAGGAGTACAAGACGCAGTTGCGGCGGGAGGTGAATCGCCTGTCGCAGCTCTCGCCGTCATCGTCCGACTACGCGGTTCTGCGCGGCCATCTCGACACCGTCCTGCAAGTGCCCTGGCTCGAGAAGACCGAGGATCGCCTCGATCTGCAGAAGGCAGAGGAGATCCTCAACGAGAGACATCACGCACTGGAAAAAGTCAAAGAACGGGTGCTCGAGTTTCTGGCCGTGATGAAGCTGAAGGGCGATCTCAAAGGACCGATCCTCTGCTTCGTCGGGCCGCCGGGCGTCGGCAAGACTTCGCTCGGCGCTGCCATCGCGGAGGCTCTGGGACGAAAGTTCGTGCGCATGGCCGTCGGCGGAGTGACGGACGAAGCCGAAATTCGCGGCCATCGCAAAACCTACATCGGCGCGATGCCGGGCAAGCTCATTCAAAGCTATACCCAGGTCGGCGTGAACAATCCGCTGATCATGATCGACGAGATCGACAAAATCGGGAAAGACTATCGAGGCGATCCGGCATCCGCGCTGCTGGAAGTGCTCGATCCGAAGCAGAACCACACGTTCGTCGATCGCTATCTCGAAATTCCGTACGATTTATCGCATACATTATTCATCTGCACCGCCAACATCCTCGATACCATCCCGACTCCGCTTCGCGATCGCATGGAAGTCATCCGGTTGTCGGGATACACCGAGTTGGAAAAGGTGCAGATCGCCAAGAAGCATCTCGTTCCGGAGCTTCTGGACGATCACGGGCTGGCGATCGATCAGGTGCACATTTCCGATGAAGCCATCCTCGGAACGATCCGCGATCACACCGCGGAGGCTGGCGTTCGCAATCTGGAGCGCAAGCTGGCCACTGTCATGCGCAAGATCGCGCGCAAGGTGGCCGGCGGCGATGGTCAGGCGAACTACATCGTCGACGCCAAAGACCTCGAGGCGTACCTCGGCCTTCCCTCATACGAGCACGAATTTGCAGAGCGCCATCCTGAAATCGGCGTCACGACCGGCCTGGCCTGGACGCAATTCGGCGGCGAGATCATGTTCATCGAGGCCACGCGAATGTCGGGCAGCGGGCGCACCACCGTGACGGGCCAGCTCGGCGATGTGATGCGCGAATCCGTGCAGGCAGCCTACTCGTACGTGCGCTCAAAAGCCTCCGATCTCGAGATCAACGACAAGAACTTCAGCGACTACGACGTTCACATCCACTTTCCGGCCGGCGCGATTCCGAAAGATGGGCCGTCAGCCGGTGTCGCGATCGCGACCTGCATCGCGTCGGTCATGGGCGAGCGACCCGTGCGACACGACGTTGCCATGACCGGAGAGATCACGCTGCGCGGCAAAGTGCTCTCGGTCGGCGGCATCAAGGAAAAGATCATGGCGGCCCAGCGCGCCAACATCAAAACGATCGTTCTCCCGGAGGGCAATCGCAAAGACTTGACCGAGGTGCCGGAGGAAGTGAAGGAAGGGCTGAATTTCGTCTTCGCCGCGCGGGTCGAGGATGTCTGGAAAGAGGCCCTGATCCCGCTCTTCGTCGTACGGACCCGCGACCGGAAGTACGACGAAGCGGAATACAAGGCCGAGCATCAGAAGAGCGAGCGACCCGAGCAGCGATGAAGTCCGGCTGCCTGGGGAACTTCATCTTCGCGATTCTGATCGTCTTGGCCTTCGGGTTCAGCAGCTACGTCTGGTTCACGTTCTTCATTCGAGGAAAATCCGTGTCGACGCCGAACCTGATCGGGAAGAGTGTCGACGACGCGAAGGCCATCTGTTCGGACCTCGGGATTGAGCTGTCCGTCGACGCAGAACATCGGCGCAGCTCCGACAAGGTCGCGGCGGGAAGCATCGTCTGGCAGAACCGAGCGCCCGGCGCGACGAATTTGATCAAACGCGGCACGAAAATCAAGGTGGAGCTGAGCACCGGACCGCTGATTCTGCGCGTCCCCGATTTTTCAGGCGAGCGGCGCGAAGGCACACGCGAAGGCACAGCGGTCCTGCGGCTCGCTCAGCAAAATCTGAAGATCGGCAGCGTGACCAAAGTCGACGGGGTGCCAGAGGGAGTGCTGGCTGCCGATCCGCCCAAAGGCACGGTAGTGGCAGCGCAGACACCGGTTTCTCTGCTCGTCGGCATGCCTCCGCCGCCTCCGACCTACATCATGCCGGACCTCATTGACCGGCCTCTCGATCAGGTGCGGCCGTATCTCGAATCGCACGGCCTGATCATTTCGACGGTCAAGTTTGAGGCCTATCCCGGAATCCGCGATGGCATAATCATTCGACAGTTCCCGCTTCGCGGCTCGCCAGTGAGTGCCCGGGATCCGATCACGATCGTCGTCAGCCGTCAGGAGGAGACTGCGATCATCGAGCAGCCGCCGCCGGGTTAACTCCATGAAGATCAAAATCGCACCGTCGCTGCTCTCCGCTGATTTCAGCAGGCTCGCCGAGGAAATAGCGAGCGTCGAGAAAAACGCGGACATCCTCCATCTCGACGTGATGGATGGTCACTTCGTGCCCAACATCACAATGGGCCCGGCGGTCGTCAAAGCGTGCCGCGGAGTGAGCAAGTTGAAGTTTGACTGTCACTTGATGATCGAGGAGCCCCAGCGCTACATCGATCATTTTCTCGACGCCGGCGCCGACATGATTTCGATCCACCAGGAAACTGAGCCGAATCTCCAGCGAGCGCTACAGATGATCCGGGACGGCGGCGCAAAGGCCGGGATCGCCATCAATCCTGCCACTCCGGCGGAATCCCTGACCACCTCCATCGAGTTTTGCGATTTCGTTCTGGCCATGACCGTCAACCCGGGATTCGGCGGTCAACGCTTCATCGAACCTGTTGTGCCCAAGATTCGTCATATCAGTCAGATGATCCGCGAACGCGGACTTCCCGTGGAAATCGAGGTCGATGGCGGTATCGACGCCCGAACGGCGCCGGCGGTGGTCTCTGCCGGTGCCACCATTCTGGTGGCGGGATCGGCAATTTTCGGACAAAAAGATCGCGCGGCGGCAATGGAGTCGATCCGCGCTGCTGTTACCACACTAAAGGTGTAAAACATTTGAAACGAACTGGAATCGTCATTCTGGCAGCGCTGGCGCTTACGCTGGCTGCCTGCCGCCATCACGCCGCGTCGCGTGTGATCCGTCCGGCGTTTGATCCCGAGCTCACAAAGCTGTCAAAGGAACAGATCTTCGATCGCGGCGAGGATCAGTTCGCGAAAAAGAAGTATCCGCGGGCGCGGACGTACTACAGCTACATCTACGAAAACTTCCCCAACGATCCTCTGGGTCGCCGCGCGCTTCTGCGCGTCGCCGACACCTATTACGCGCAGGGCGATCCGGTGAACCTCGTGGAAGCACAGTACAAGTATCGCGATTTCATCAACCGCTATCCGGGCAGCGACCGCGCCGACTACGCCATGTTGCAGATCGCGATGGTGGCGTACAAGCAGATGGAGAAGCCGGACCGGGATCAGCAAAAGACTCGCGAGGCCGTCGAGAAGTTCAACGACATGCTGCGCACATTTCCGAACAGCCCCCTCCGACCGGATGGGGAGAAGCGGCTGCAGGACGCGCTCGACCGCCTGGCGAAGCACGAGCACATCGTCGCGCGCTTCTACATGAAGCGACGCAGCTACGCCGCAGCTCTGCAGCGGCTCAATTACATCGTCGACACCTACCCGAACTACCGCGAGCGCGACGCCGTCTTCTATGACCTCGGCACTTCGTTGGCCGGACTCGGCAGAAAAGCGGAAGCGCGGCTGTACTTCGAACGCGTGATCTCGGAGTTCCCCAAGAGTGATTACGCGGACAAGGCCCGACGGCGGCTCGATCAAATCAAGACGACATGAAACGCACGGCGACCCTCGTCCTCGGAGTCGTTCTGGCCGCGTGTTCTTCCACACCTAAGCCATCCGAGGAACCGAGCACCGTACCGCCTCCACAGCCGATTTCGTCCACCTCGCCATCCGTCGAATCGCAACTAGCAAATTTGCAGACCTCCCTCACCGAGCTCCTCGATCGTCTCGACGTTCTCAACGCCCGAATCGCGAAACTGGAAAATGGAGCACAGCCGCCCCCGGCTGTCCAACCATCGCCGGCGACAAAAGGGCAGCCGCGGGCGGCTGTCCTCCACTCCGCCGATGTCGCCGAGAACTACCGCCGCGCGCTGATGCTGTTCGGTCAGGCCAAGTATGCCGAAGCGCGGGCGGCGTTCCAGCGGGTCTTCGATGGCGATCCGACAGGCTCGCTGGCGGACAACGCGCTCTTCTGGATCGGCGAGACGTATTACGCCACCGGCGATTACTCGAATGCCATGCGTCAATACGAGCGGGTCACGAAAGACTTCGCCACAGAAAACAAGGCGCCGGACGCTATGTTCAAGCTCGGAATGACCTTCGAGAAGACCGGCGATCTCGGGATGGCGCGGCGGACGTTCGAAGAGTGCATCCGCAAGTATCCTTACTCCACTCCCGCAGCTTCCGCCAGGCAGGAACTGCAGCGGATCAAGTACTAGTGTCATTCCGAGCGTAGCGAGGAAACGGTGTGGGCGTGGGGTGCGAAGATGCATGTTCGAGCCGCCCGACCACACCGATCCCTCGCTACGCTCGGGATGACACACGCACTACACCAGATACAATTACAACGATGGCTGAAGAAACCAGCGGCGCAAACCTGCTCGCGCGTAAGGAGTACGCCAAAGCGATTCCGGTCCTCAAAGACGATCTCGACAAGTATCCGAGCAATCCTCGCATCCGCCTGCAGTACGCCGATGCGCTAGCCGGCGACGGCAAGTTCCAGGAAGCTCTCGTGCAGTACGAGCACACCGCGAAGTACTACGAGGAGAATGGCCTCACGGTGCAGGCGATCGCGGTGCGCAAGAAAGCCGAGAAGATCGTCGAGGCCAATCGGACGGTGACCGGACCGATGCAGCCGCTGTTCAGCCGCGAAGTGCCGGCCAGTCCTCTTTTCGAAGTTCTGAATTCTGAAGAACGCGCCGCGCTGGTCAAGGAGATGGATCTCGAACAGCACCGCGAAGGCGACATCATCATCACCGAAGGAGATACCGGCTCGTCGATGTATGTCATCGCCAGCGGTGAGGTGAAGGTCTACACCCGCGGCACGGGCAAGACCGGCAGCAGTGTCTATCTCGCCAAGCTGGGAGAGGGCGACTTTTTCGGTGAGGTCAGCGTGCTGACCGGAAAGCCGCGCACGGCGACCATCACCGCTTCGCAGCCGACCGAGCTTCTCCGCCTCGACAAGGAAAAACTCGACAACGCCCTCGCGAAATATCCGGGGATCCGCAAAGTGCTCGACGAGTTCTACAAGAAACGCGCGAAGCACACCGTCGAGGCGATGATCGAGAGCTTGAAGAAGCGAGGGAGCTAGCACTCGGTGGCCGTCCTGCCGATCCGCAAGTACGGAGACGAGGTCCTTCGCCGCCGTACGGAACCGATCACTGCGTTCGACGAGTCTCTGCAGAAACTGATCGACGACATGGTCGACACCATGTACGCCGCCCCGGGAGTCGGACTGGCCGCGAATCAGGTCGGCATCAACAGGCGCGTGGCGGTGATCGATCTGTCGATCGGCAAGCGGCCGGGGGAGCTGCACGTATTGATCAATCCCGAAATCGCGGAAGTCCACGGTCGCACGACCGAGGATGAGGGATGCTTGTCCGTTCCGGATTTTACCGAGGCGCTGGCGCGGCCGGAGCGGGTTCGGCTGTCGTTCCTCGACCGCAACGGCGAAAAGCGCGAGTTGTGGGGCGAAGGATTGATGGCCCGTGCGATGTCCCACGAGATCGACCATCTCGACGGCAAGCTGTTCGTCGATCGCCTACGCGGATTCAAACGCGACCGGATCGTCAAGAAGATTCAAAAACTGGCCAAAGCGGGGATGTGGTAAACCTTCTCCCTCCATATGGCCGACCATAACGCCACCGTCACCGAGATCGAGGAGCTCGCTCCTGCGGTGCTGCAGTTGACGGTTGCATTCGGCGATGAGCAATTTCAATTCGATCCGGGGCAGTGGATCAATTTTCGATTTCCGGAGGGCGTCTCGCGCGCCTACACGATCGCATCCGCGCCGCAAAGGCCCGAAGCGGTTCAGATTTGCGTGCGCGTCGGCCCGGGGCGGGGTGGGGAAGCGCTGAAAAAACTTGCGCCGGGCGACTCCGTGCTGCTCGACGGCCCCTACGGCGATTTCATCCTGCCGGATGCCGATGGCCGTCCGGTGGCCTTTCTCGCCGGCGATACCGGCATCGCGCCGGTGCGGAGCATCGTGCTACACATGGTGGCCGTAAAGGACAAACGAAAGATCACCATTCTCTATGAGCCCGACCAGCGTCACATTCTGTACGCCGGCGATTTCGATCCGCTGGCGCGCAACGGCGCCATCGTCCACGTGAGCGGCAAGATCGAGACGCTCATCGCGCGCCACCGCAAAGTGTTGGGGAGCTCGCTCAAAATGGCCGCCGGTTTCGACGGCTTCCTGGCGCGCGTGCAATCCGCGCTCCGCGCCAACGGCATCGACACTTCGTCCAGCCTGATTGTCGAGAGCTTCGGGCCCGAGCCGTAGCCTATGGAGTGCGGCGGCTTGCCGCCGCTTTAGCTGGCCGCAGCGAGCTGCGGCCGTGAAAGCGGTGCCAAGGCACCGCACTCCAAAGGGAACTATCTCAGCCAGCCCGGCGTCACGCCCTGGCGGCGGGCATCGTCGCGGAACTGATCGTGCTCGCGCTTGGCCCGCTGCAGCTCGAGCTCCGCGCGGGGAATCTGCTCCTGCGTGATCACCAGTTGCGCGGTGTCGTAGGTGAACTGATTCGGTTGGAAGCCGAGGGAGATCAGACTGATGATGTGGGCCTTGAGCGAATCGACGCGGTCTTGCAACAATTCGAGCTCTTCCCGCGCGCGGCGCACGCCCTCGTCTCGCGCGCGCGCCTGAAGGCGCCACGACCATTCATCTTCGTTCCCCTGCAGTTGTTCCATCGGCGCGGGCGCGCTGGTGACCGTTAGCGCACCGGTTGGTGCAGCGGTGCCGGAATGGTTCTCTTCCAGCTCTCGAAGCAATCGATCGCGTTCTTCGCGACTGACGCGCAATTTTGCCCGAGTCTCGATCTGGGCCGGCGCACGCGACGTCCGGATCTCGCGGGTGGCGTCGAGATCGACTTCCATCGCCGGCAGGGTGTAGAGCGCACCGCCTGAGCGAAACAGAACGCGTCCATCGTCGATGGTGACGCTGCCGTCGACGCCGATGCGCTCGCCGGATTTGAGCACCAGCGTGTTCGTCGGGATCGAGAGTGCGGTAATCAGCAGGAGATTGAGTAAGCTCATAACCTGTAAGCTCAGCCTATCAGTATGCCAAACTGGTCTTACCTCACGATCAATTTCCTGTATCAACTCGGCCTCGCCCTCTGGATCGGCGGCAGCGTGGCCCTGGGCGCCCTGGTGGCGCCGGCCCTGTTCAAGTCCCTGCCGAGGCAGGAGGCAGGGGCGATCTTCGGGCCGACGCTGCGGCGCTTCTCGCGCCTGCGCGTCATCGCGGTCTTACTGATCCTCGCCGGCGCCACGGCGAAGTATTTCGGCTGGGAGAGAAA
>Ga0070706_100002232_pt1 | contig 19691 bp, 20 predicted proteins | sample KBSK5501metaG_FD_65476 | JGI IMG/M metagenome (GOLD analysis project Ga0070706, IMG submission 65476) | Corn, switchgrass and miscanthus rhizosphere microbial communities from Kellogg Biological Station, Michigan, USA - KBS K5-50-1 metaG | ecosystem: Host-associated > Plants > Roots >... | reverse complement strand
GCATTCTCAGACAAATCTGCTTGGACACTGCGCCGAAGCCCAAGAAGCCACGCAGGCCCTATACCCGTAAACCGAAACTGACTGAGGAGGCGTTCTCATGACCGCGCAACGAACACTGCTCCAGGTCATATTTGGAGAGATAAGCGCTCCAGAGGAGCGCGCCAACTTTTCGAGGAGTGTCGGGAGATCACCGCGCAGTACAAATGCTACTCGATCGACGACCCCGATATGAACGACTTCAAAGCTGGGTACAATCAGGGTATACGTGACGCGCTTCGCGAGCAGCGCACCGCCCTCCGCGCGTTCTTCGGACAACCCGAGGAGACGAAATGAACAAGCCGAATCCAGGCAGTGATGAAGCCCGAGAGCAGGGTTGCATTTGCCCGGTGATTGACAACAACTTCAGTGAAGGTGTGCCAGACGGTCATGGCGGTATGCAGTTTGATGTGAATTTTGCTTGTCCGCTGCATGGCTTAGCCCAACCGCCAACGCTGCTCTCCAAGCTCTCATCGCTGCTGAAGTCGCTAAGGCACGGCTTGATGAGATGGAAAACCTCGTCCTGAACCCGTATGGAAATGTAGTGGAGTACGACGGGCTTGGCTGTGCATGGGTGAAGATCAGAGAGGGGAGAGCGAGAGACGGTCTAGTTGAGCTGACAAAGGCTGGTGATGGCCGGTGAGCTTGACTGGCCGCAACTGATCGAGACAGCACTGACGGCACCTGGGAATCTGGGCTCGACGTATTCGCGCTTTCATGACTACAGCTTGGCCAATATGCTGCTCTTTCGGATGCAGGGCTTGTATGAGCCTGTCGCTCCGTATTCACGTTGGAAGTCATTAGGAAGACATGTGCTGCGGGGTGCACGGGCCAAAGAGGTGATTGTGCCGGTGCTGATCAACGAGCCCGAATCCGAGGAAACGCCTGAGGAAAAGCACGAACGGGTGGCTCGGCTCGTTGGTTTCAAGGTGGTGCGAGTTGTCTTTGGGCTATCAGACACTGAAGGGCCAGACCTGCCGCCTGTGCCAACACCGGGTTGGGATCTACAGCATGCGCTTGGCAAACTAGCGATCAATGAGGGTGCCTTTGTGAGCACCAACGGCAACATCCAAGGTTACTCGCAGGGGCTGGAGTTCGCCATCAACCCGATCGCGGTAAATCGCACCAAGACGATGTTTCACGAGCTGGGGCATATCGTTCTAGGCCACACGATACCTTCACGTTATGAAGAGTATTCAACCCACCGCGGCATTATGGAATTTCAGGCTGAGGCTGTGGCGTACCTGGCCATGAATGAACTGGGCCAGCTCGACGATGATACGGCTTCTCGAAGTCGAGGGTATATTCAGCATTGGCTTCGAGATGAGCACCCGCCAGACAAAGCGATTCAGCAGGTGTTTAGGGCAACGGATGCGATATTAAAAAGCGGCAGGGTTGCCGCAGAAGGAGGTGCGGAGTGAGCAAGTGGATATTTGTCGATGTTGAAGCAAGAGGCGTAAGCCCTGTTAGGGGCATCATGACAGAGTTTGGGGCAGTTGACTACAAGACACGGCAGACTTTCCATGGACGCCTATTTGAAGCCACGCCTGATCCATCGAATCCAGCTATCAGTATCGTAGGGGAACGAGTGGCTAGTGACATGGAAGTAGCTACTAACTTCATTGTGTGGCTCGATAGTTTAGGCAAAGACCGACCTATTTTCGTAAGTGATAACCCCGCCTACGATTGGCAGTGGGTCAGCGGCATGTTTGATAGAGCTGGCTTCGATAACCCGTTCGGCCATTCTGCACGGCGTATCAGTGATTTCTGGGCTGGTCTACAGCGCGATTGGAATGATACGCAATCTTGGAAACGCTTTAGGGTTACGCCCCATGACCACAACCCTGTCAATGACGCTATGGGGAACGTGGAGGCATTTGAGCATATCATGCAGATCGTTGCTGGCCATGCCCACTAATTTGACCCCCACCCTTGACCCCCAGATTTATACAAACGCGCACCTCTGTTAAAAGCGCACCGCATGGATTCAGCACTGATAACCAACAGATGGCTGAGTCGGGTTTAGGAAACCCGCGCTCTGTCCCCTGAGCTACAGCCTCTCTGAACAGCAGCAGTATATCGCATGCCAGCGCCCAGAGCAAGCGGGCTGAAGGCATATGCTATACTGAAGGCCATACTGCCCCATCACATGCTGCGCGGAGACCCACCCGCGTCGCTCTTTCTCGTCATCTCATGCGCGATAAGGCTTTCTTATGAAGTGTCCCTACTGTGGCTATGTGGAGTCACGCGTCACCGACTCACGCGATCAGGGTGGCGCCATCCACCGCCGCCGCCGCTGCGAACGCTGCCATCAGCGGTTCAGCACCGTCGAACGTGTCGTCCTCCATGAGCTGATGGTCGTCAAGCGCGATGGACGTCGTGAACCTTTCAAGCGCGAGAAGATCGAGACGGGTGTACGCCACGCCTGCCAGAAACGCCCCATTCCTGTCGGCGAGCTGGAGGCGCTGGTGGAGGATGTCGAGAACGAGTTGTATCGCCTGGGCACGGCGGAGGTTGAGAGCCGCGTGATCGGCGAGCTGGTCATGGAGCGGTTGCGCAAACTCGACGACATCGCCTACATCCGCTTCGCCAGCGTCTATCGCTCCTATCCTGACATCCAGGCGATGCGCCAGGAGATGGATCACCTCCTGCAGAACGACCAGGCCGACCAGTCTAGCAAGCCGCGCGCGAAAGCCAGCGGCCAGGCTGACGGTCCCATCAGGAACCACGAGGGCGCGCCGGTCAATAGCCGTGACGTCCATCGGGAGTAGCGCGTTATTCCACAACGCTGCTCTGTGATCCCGCCGCCGCGCCTACCGCCATAGGCGCAAGGCGCGGTAGAGTGCAGCGCCCCGCCCATAACCCCAGGGCGACCACCGGCACCCGCAAGAAAAGCGCGGGGCGAGTATGCGCTCAGCGGCGACGCGTGCTACGCAGTAGCGCGAATGGCCTCTACGCGCCCTCTCGTGCTACCATTACTCGCGCGACAAGATTCGCGTGACAACGAGTTCCCACGGAGACCGCAGGATGCGCATCGGAATCGGCTTGCCAATCACTATTCCGGGGACGCGCGGCGACCTGGCGCTGGAGTGGGCGCGCAATGCGGATGCCGGCCCATTCTCCAGCCTTGGCGCGCTCGACCGGCTCGTCTTCACCAACTACGAACCGCTGATCGCGCTGGCCGGCGCGGCAGCCGTAACCACACGCGTCCGCCTGATGACGACAGTCCTGCTCGCGCCGCTGCGCGGCGCCGCGATGCTGGCGAAGCAGGCGGCGACCATCGATGTGCTCTCGAACGGGCGACTCACGCTGGGGCTGGGCATCGGCGGGCGCCAGGATGACTTCCAGGCGGCGGGCGTCGATTTTCATCGGCGTGGCAAGCTCTTCGAGACGCAACTGGAGTCCATGAGCCGCATCTGGTCCGGCGAGCAGGTCGCCGAGAGCGTTGGACCCATCGGCCCGGCGCCTGTGCAGCAGGGCGGCCCGGAGATCCTTATCGGCGGCTATACGCCTGGCGCGATTCGCCGTCTCGCGCGCTGGGGCGTCGGCTACATCGCCGGCGGCGCAGCGCCTGAGCAGGCGAAGATGGGCTACGCCACGGCGCTCGACGCCTGGACGCAGGCCGGACGCCCAGGCAAGCCGCGCTTCGTCGGCGCGTCGTACTTCGCGCTGGGGGAGAACGCCGCCGAGCGTGGCGCTATCTACATTCGCGACTACTACAGCTTTATGGGGGCGACGGTCGAGCGCATGGCCAGCGGCTTCCCCAGCGCAAATGAGGCGCTCCGGGAGCGGATACAGGCGTTTGCGGATGTTGGCGCGGATGAACTGATGCTCTGGCCAACCATCGCCGAACTGGACCAGGTGGACCGCCTGGCGGAGCTGGTGGGCTAGCGCATGAGCGAGGCCACAACTGAGCGAACCGAGCGCGAGAAGATGCTGGCGGGAGAGTTGTACGACGCCGCCGATCCCACGCTGACTGAGGAGCGGCGACGTGCCCGCCGTCTCACCCGCCTGTATAACGCGACGACTGAGGAGGAGCCAGAGCGACGCATGGCGCTGCTGCGTGAGTTGCTGAACCATGCCGGCGTTGGCGTAACCATCGAGCCACCTTTCCACTGCGATTACGGAACCTACATCTCCATCGGCGACGGCTTCTTCATGAACTTCGGCGGCGTCATCCTGGATTGCGCCCACGTCCGCATCGGGGAGAACGTGCAGTGCGGGCCGAACGTGCAGATCTGCGCGGCCACGCACCCGCTGGAGGCGGCGCGGCGCATCCTGGGACCTGAGCTGGCGGCGCCGATCACGATTGGCGATAACGTCTGGCTCGGCGCCGGAGCGATCATCCTGGCTGGCGTGACCATCGGCGAGAACACGACCATCGGCGCGGGCAGCGTCGTCACGCGCGACATCCCCGCGAACGTATTGGCCGCCGGCAATCCCTGCCGTGTAATCCGTGCCCTCACCTAGCGGTGCATATTGCGAACGGCGGGATAGATCGCGTCCGTCCAGAGGAGCGAGACGGCATGTCACCGTCTGTGCCGGAATCCGTAGCAGGTCCCCACGAGCGAGGAGTCGGAAAAGACGCCCGCCGAGCAACCTGCTGAGCGAGCCATCTCCAGAGCCTGCGCCGCGTGCAGCGTTGGTAAGCGCTCGGCGCTCCATGCGCTGGCCACACTGACTGTCGATGGAGCACGCGGGCGCCGCTGGGCTGGGGCGGCATATACTGGGGAATACGTCGTCGCGAGTCTCGCTTCGGATAGACTACCAACATGGCGAACCACTGGCGACGGCCTAGCCGTCTCTACAGGAATGAGGAAGCGAAGGTTGACCACTCCCCGTGGCTAAAGCCAGGGGATTCCTGGGCTGCTCACTGCGAACCAGACATCACGGAGGATGCTGTGACCGGCTGACACGAGCATTGGAGCCTTGGGTATCGGCTCCGCTCCACAGGCGTAGATTTCCGCAGGCCTTGCGGTATGCGGACAGTCTACCACACGGCGAGCAAACCGCGCCATTCATCCCCAGCCCTCAAGGGCAGGGTCTTCTGGCGGAGAAGATAAGGGGACTTGCCATACCCTGGCGCTTGAGATTCCTCAAGAAAGGGCGCGCACATGGCAGTATCTGCGGCTGACCAACGGGAAGTAAACAGCTACGAGCTGTTCATCGGGGCGCTCTCGGTCATCTCTATCATCAACATCGTGCTTGCGCTGGTACTGCCGGACCCTGCCGTCAGGAATGTCATCATCATCGTCGATACCGGCCTGTGCTTCGTCTTCTTCGCCGACTTCCTGGGCCGCCTGCGCAACGCCGAGAGCAAGAGCGGCTATTTCTTCCGCCAACTTGGCTGGCTGGACCTGCTCGGCAGCCTCCCCTTCCCCGGCCTACGTATCGCCCGTGTCTTCCGTGTCGCCCGTGTCATCCGGCTTGTGCGCGCAGTGGGGATGAAGACACTGATTAACAAGATCCTCCATGATCGCGCAGGCAGCGCCCTCTACACCGTCCTGATCCTCGTTGTGCTCGTGATCCAGTACGGTAGCATGTTTGAACTGATTGCGAATCGGCGGTCACCCAACGCCAATATCACCACGGCGTCCGACGCCGTCTGGTATACCATCGTGACGATCACGACCGTTGGCTATGGCGACAAGTATCCCGTAACCAACCCCGGGCGGATCGTGGGTGTCCTTATCATGATCGTGGGCGTCGGGTTGTTTGGCGTGCTTACTGGCTTCCTCGCCAACACTTTCCTCTCGCCCAACGAAAACAAGCCCGAAGAGAAGGCCGCCGACCAGCCTGCCGCACAGCCAGGCCAGGACCCAGCGTCGCTGCCAGCGCCAGCGGGATTCGGCGCGCAGCTCGATCAGCTCACCGCCGAGGTGGCGGAACTCCGACGCCTCCTCGAACGCCTGCCTGCGAATCAGGTTGCGGCGCTTCCTGCCGCGCAGGCGTCCTCGGAGAATCATGAGGAGGGAGAGTCAACCTCCTGAGAGAACCGTAGTATCGCCTGTCATGCGCATACGGGCGGCGCTTAACCGCGCGACGCCTTCTCCCACTCCGAGCGCAGCACACCCATGACGACGACATCGACATATCGCCCATCCACATACTCGTGCTCGCGCAGCCGTCCTTCTTCGACGAACCCGCAGGCGCGGTAGGCGCGAATCGCGCGCTCGTTCATGGCAAGCGTATCGAGCGCGACACGACGCAGGTTGAGGATACGGAAGCACCAGTCGAGGAGCGTCATGATCGCGTCGCGACCATACCCCTTGCCCACGTACTCTGGATCGTAGATACCGACCCCCAGCGAGGCGACGCCTGCGCGGCGATTCGCGTGCGAGTGCAGCCCGACCTCGCCAATGACGACACCATCGACCTCGATGACGAAATCAGCCTTGTCACGCTCCTCCAGATGCTTGTCGAATTCCTTTTCCCAGGCCGCCAGCGGCTCGGGGCGCCAGACGCCATGACCTAACAACACCAGATCGACGTTGGCATACAGCTCATGCAGCCGCTTGAGGTCTTCTTTTTCCTGTGCCCGCAACACGACACGCTTGCCACGTAACATATCTCGCTCTCCCGTGCGTTCTCCACCACCATTGGCCCGCCAACGCGCCATCAGGCAGCATACCGCGCGCAGGGAGTGGCGGAAGAGCAGGTATCCGATGCTCTTTTGCAGCGCTGCCCGGTTCAGCGAGAGTTGATGGTCTCAAGCAAACGTGGTCAGACAAGACCGGAGAAGTAGTCTTTCTTGATCTGGCTGCGACCTACCCCAAGCCCACGCAACGCGCGCTCGTGCTCGCTTACCGTCTCTGGTGGGCCAGAGAGATAGAATGTGCGCTCCTGGTAGTCTGGAACCGTCCCCCGGATCATCTGCGCGTCGATCCTGCCGCGCGCACCAGGCCAGTTGGGCGGGATCGCGCTCTGATCGGTCAGCGTATAGATCGCGCGCATGCCCAGCCGCCGTTGCGCCTCGCCCAGCACGTCCTGATAAACGAAGTCGTTGGCGTTCTTATTCGCGTAGAGCAGGACAATGTCGCGGCGTTGATTGGTATCCAGCAGATACTTCAGCATGCTGCGAAACGGCGTGACGCCAATGCCTCCGGCGATGAAGACCAGTTTCCGCTCGGCGGCGCGCGGCAGCGTGAAGTCGCCGCCGATCTCCCCGGCCAGGACCTTCGTGCGGCCACCAAGCCCAGAGAGCGCTGTCTTGAGTGTGCTGCTGCGCCGGTAGAAGCGGACGCCCAGTTGGATGCCGTCCTCGATAGGCGAGGAGGCGATGTTGACACTCCCCCGGCTCAAGCCGGGAGATTCTCGGCTCTCCGACGCGGCCTACGCCACGGCTCCCCGTAGGGCCTGCCCGGCCCTTTCTATGTTCTTGGCAGCGTTGTGGTCCCGATGGAGGCTCGTGCCGCACTCTGGGCAGGAATGCCAGCGGACGGACAAACCTTTGTGGACCAAGACGCCGCAGCCAGAGCAGATCTGGCTCGTGTAAGCAGGCGGCACGGCTACCACTCGACGCCCGGCCCATACTGCCTTGGCGTGGAGGATGCTCAAGAACGCTGGCCAACCCGCATCACTGATGCTTTTGGCGAGGTGATGGTTCTTGAGCATGTTGGCCGTCTGCACGTCTTCGTGATAGATCGTGTCGAGCTGTCGCACCAGCTTGAGAGCTTCCTTATGGTGGAAGTCGGCGCGCTGCCGCCTCACCTTCAGGTGCGCTTTGGCGAGCAGTGTGACTGCTTTCTTGCGGCGGTTACTCCCCTTCTTGCGCCGCGATACCCGCCGCTGCGCCGTCTTGAACACGCGCTCTGCTTTGCGATACCATCGCGGGTTGACGATGCGCTCGCCGTTCGAGAGCGTCGCGAACGATTCCAGACCCAAGTCGATGCCCGTCTCCTGGGTGGTGGGGGGAAGCGGCTGCACTGGCACATCCGCACACGAGAAGCAGACGTACCATCCGTCGGCTTCGCGGCTGATGGTCACTGTCTTCGGCGCGCCTTCTAGCGGGCGGCTCCAGCGCACCGCAATGTGTCCGATTTTCGACAGGACCAAGAAGTCGTTGTCCAGCGTGGCTCCGTTGCCGAATTGCTTGTAGGTGAAGCTGTTGTAGCGGGTGGCGCCCTGGAACCGCGGATAGCCAGGCGTCTGCCCCTCACGGATGCGGCGGAAGAAGGCCTGGAAGGCGCGGTCCAGCCGCGTGAGCACGTCCTGCAACACCTGGGAGTGGATGTCCTGGTATTCGGGCCGCACCTCTTTGACGGCTGGCAGTTGGGCGCTCTGGCCCGCGACACTCACGCTCACCCCGCACATGTGCCAGGCGTCGCGGCGCTCCTGTAGGGCAGCGTTGTAGAGTTCACGGCAGCGGCGCAAGACAACCACCATCGCCCGCTCCTGCTGAGGTGTGGGCTTCAGCTTGTATTTGAAGGTCTTGCATACCGTCTGCTGTTCCATTGGTATGTATTCTGCCTGATCGACATGAAATCGGCAAGGCAGAAGGGCTATTCATCCCTCGACTAAAGCCGGAGCCTTTCTAGCCCCATTTCTGTAAGCCGCCTTCCAGTGACGGGCTGCGGCGCACACCCAAGAGTCTGCGCGAGAAGAGCGGCAAGAAGCGCGGAGGCCAGCCGGGGCATTCGGGTATCGCTGGTGGCGACGCCTGACGCTGTTGAGAGACATCGGCCTGCCCACTGCGGGCCCACCAGCGCGAACCCGCGGCTGGTGTCCCCCCATTCTGGGTGGTGGAGCCGGAAGAACGAGAGGAGCCAGAGCCAGAAGACGGGTCGGTAGTAGAGCCTTGTGACGGCGCAAAGCCAACACTGGCGCGCGCGTCGGTCAGGGTATAGATCATGAACACGCCGATGATCACGGCAGAGACGATAAGCTTCTTCATCCTTAGGCGCCCCTTGGCAGGTGATGGCGTGTGCGCGAAATAGTGTCGCGTTTTCCCTAGCGTATCAGCCAATTCTTGAATTTCGATGAGAATGTGTGGATTCAGCGAATTGTGATCTGTCTATTGGCGCGGCAATATCTCGGCCTCATGCCCGAAGCCCGGTCGATTGGCGCTCAATTCAGAGGCTCACACGCCTGCTGCGACGGGAATCGTCGGCAGGTGAGCCAAGGGAGACAGGTGGGGAGACCACGGCGCGCCTTCAGCCAAAGGCGACGGTCGCGAGCGTGCGCGGCGAGAGCGCCCCCATCATGTCGTCGTTCTCCATCACGATGTTCATGTAGAGATCGCGCAGGTCCCGACGATGCGACGCGGCCGCGATCGCGCGGTTTACCACCGGCGCATTGAGATACAGCAGCCGCAGACGGTCGCAGAGCGTGAAGAGGCGCTGATACGCCGCGCGCAGTTGAGCATCGTAGGCGCGCAGCCGGCGGGTGGAGAAGTCGCCCGCCGCAAACATCGGCGTCAAGTGTTCCGCCGCCAGCTTCCCCGATTCAAGCGCGTAGTCGATTCCCTCGCCAGTCACGGGATTCACCAGCCCTGCCGCCTCACCTACCAGCAGAACACGCTCGCCATAGGTGGGCGCCGTCGCGAAGTCCACGCGGATAGGAAAGCCCCGCAGCGGGCCGTCCTGTCGTGCTCCGGCGAGCATTCGCTGCATCGAGGGCGTCTGCATGAAACGGTCGAAGACCGGGCGTACAGTCTCAGGCATCCTGCGCCCGGCCAGCCCCATGCGGAAGATGCCGGCGCCGATGTTCGCGCGCGTCGGCGAGACAGGAAAGATCCAGCCGTATCCGGGCAGCCTCACGCCGTCGAAACGGCACTGCACACCCTTGGCGAGGTCTGAGATGTCTTCGTAGTAGGCCCTGCACGCCAGCATCACCGCCGGCTGCCGCTTCAGCAGCCCGATCTTGGTCAGCAAAGCCATGTTCGCGCCGGTGGCGATCACCGCCATGCGCGCCGCGTACGTGACCATGCGCTTGCCGCGCTCCGCCGTGACCACGACGCCACGCCGGTCATGCGCGATGTCTGTCACCCGCGCGGGACTCTCGAACGTGGCGCCGCTGGCGATGGCGCGCTCCAGGATCAGGTGGTCCAGCGCGAGGCGAGGCAGAACCTCGACATGGCTGTAGCGCGCATCGCGTATGGGGATGTCGGCGTTGACCTCGCGTCCATTCGGCGCGGTGAAACGCACGAGGCCGTGGCGCGCGCTCTCACGCTGGATGCGCTCCAGCAGCCCCATCTCATCCAGGATGCGCAGCGCCCGCGGCGTCAGCCCATCGCCACAGGTCTTGTCGCGCGGGAAGCTGAACTTATCCAGGAGCAGGACATGTAACCCTGCCAGCGCAAGGTAGTGCGCGGTCGCGGCACCTCCAGGGCCAGCCCCGATGATCACGACGTCGTACGGCCTGCTACTCGGCTCACTCACGCGGGCGCTCCTTGGGAGTGGAAAAAGGATCAATGGCGCAAGTACGCCACGCTCGTCGGGTCATGGCTGACGCAGCCGCGCCACCAGCTCCTGCACGGCCTCGCGGCTCAGCTTCTCCTCGCCCTGCGCCATCGTATCCAGCGTCGCCATCGCCAGCGCGAGGGGAATCTGGATGAAGTGCGCGAAGGGACCAGGCGGCAGCGTCCGCGCGTACTCATCGGCCAGGCGCAGGTTGCGCCGCGCATAGCGGTCCATGTCCTCGTTCGACCAGCCAGCGGGATAGAAGTCAACGCCGCGCGTCAGGTCCACCGCTCGATTGCGCAGGATGTTGACCGATTGTAGCCCGCGCCCGAATTGCAATGCGTGCGCGCGATGCATCTGAACGCCGTCGAACCAGGCGCCGATGTCGCAGACGAGCAGCCCCACCGCTCCGGCGACGGCATAGGTGTAGCGATTGAGATCGCCCTCGGTCTCGATGCGCCAGCCCGTCAGCACCCACTGCGCCATACGCGCGGCCATGCCCGCCGTCGCCTCCCAGATGCGCGGCGCAATAAACGCTGGCGCGAGGCACGCCCACTCGTCGATGCGTGTCGTCACCTCCGGCTGTTCGTCGGTGTGACCAGCAAAAATGGCGACGCACTCCGCGTGGGTGAAATCCTCGACGGTGGTCTGGGCCTGCAATAGGTCGCTGATCGCCACCAACTCGCGTGCCTTGATCTCAGGATCGAGCGTGGGGTGGTCCTCGATCTCGTCGATGGCGCGCATGCACAGGTACGCCGACGCCACCGCCTCCCGCAGGCGATCCGGCAGCGCGCTAATCGGGATGTAGAACGTGCGGCTGGTGCGCTCGAGGATCGTCAGCGCGTCCGACGGCAAGGTCATGAAATAGTCTCTCGCATTCTTCTGGAGCGCCTCTGTCTTGTTTTCCTGAGGCGCGCCCGGCGACATGAACAGGCGGAATCTCCATTCTGTCACTCACGCCAGGGCAAGTTCAACCCGCGTTTCGAGCGCATGTAAACCACTGGCGCCCGTATTGTGTTATACACCGCTTACGGTACACGGCCCCGCCAGGCGACGCGTGAGCGCATACCAGTGCGCTACAATCTGAGGAGTCTGAGAAGATAGCCTGCCATCAGGAGAAAGTAGCGCATGGCGCGGATCGTCGTCACGACCTTTGGCTCCAGCGGTGACATCAACCCGTTCATCGCGCTGGCGCTGGGGTTGCGCGCACGTGGGCATGATATCGTCTTCGCCGTCGAGGATGGCTTCCGTGGCGTCGTCGAGCGCGCTGGATTTCCGGTCGCGCATCTCACCGGCGATGCGCTGAGCGCAATGAACGAGCAGAGTCTTGATCTGCTGCGCGACTCCAATCCCTTTCGCTCGGTGCATGCGCTCGTGCGCGACTACATCGTTCCGACCACACGGGCGCGCATCGAGGATCTGCGTGTCGCCTGCGCGGACGCCGACCTGCTGGTCTCCTCGGCGTTCCAGATCGCCGCCGCCTTCATCCACGACCTCACCGGTATCCCGCTCGTCACGGTCACGCTCAGCCCGGTCACCATTCCGTCCGCGCAGGTCAATCCAGCGCCACAGCAGCTCGGTCTGCCCGCCGCTCTCGATCCATTGGTCAACAAGATCACGTGGGGCGTGGGGCTCACGCTGATGAGCGCGTTTTTTGACCCGCCGATCAACCGCATTCGCGCGGAGTATCAGCTCCCGCCGCTACGGCAGTGGATGTATACCGGCAAGCGTCACTGGTCGCCCCGCACCGCCCTCGCCGTCTCGAGCGCCCTCTTCCCGCCGCCCCCCGATCTCCCGGAGACGGTCGGCGTGACGGGTTTCCTCTACTGGGACACGCCAGACACGTGGCGCGAGCCGCCGGAACTGACGTCCCTCTTCGCGGATGGCGCGCCGGTCGTGGCCGTCTCCACCGGCTCGATGTCGGCGAACCTGGGAGACAACTTCGCCGACTTCTACCAGACCAGTATCACTTCCCTCCAGCGCGTCGGCGCGCGCGCGTTGATCCTGGGCGCGGCGCCAGGCTCCTTACCCGATCCCCTGCCAGATGGCGCGCTGGCCCTGCCCTATGCGCCGTTCTCCGCGGTCTATCCACGCTGCGCCGCTGTTATCCATCACGGCGGGATCGGCACGACGGCGCAGGGGCTGCGCGCCGGGACGCCCGCGCTCGTCGCGCCGTGGGGGGTGGACCAGTTCTACGCTGGCGCGCAGCTTGAGAAGATCGGCGTGGGTCGCTGGATACAGCGCAAGCGCTACACAGTCGAGCGCGCGACACACCTGCTCGACGACCTGCTCCGCGAAGAACGCTACCACATGCGGGCGCGCGAGATCGCCGCACAGATCGCGCGGGAGGATGGCGTGGGCGCGCTCTGCGACCTGCTGGAAGACGCTCTGGCGCGCCAACGCGCGGGGCGGCGCGTCGTCCTGAACCGCATGGCGACACGCGGCCCAGCCGGATCAGAAATAGATGCGGGAACAGATGGCGCCGATGAATGAGACACGAGACGCCGCGCATGAGAGCGCAACCACCAGCCAGATCTGGACGCGGCATGTCTTCGTCTGCACCAGCGGCAAATACTGTCCAGAGGTTGATGGCGACGGGCGCGGCGTACACGCGCGCCTCAAGGAGCTGGTCGCCGCCGAGGGGCTGAACGCGACGGTGCGCGTGAACCACAGCGGCTGCCTCGACCAGTGCGGCTTCGGCCCGATGATCGTCGTCTATCCCGAAAGCGTCTGGTATTGGGGCGTGCGGGTGGAGGATGTGGACGAGATCGTGCGCGAGCACCTGCGCGATGGCCGGCCTGTCGAACGGCTCCGCTACCGCAACCACCCCGGCAAGAATAAGCTTCCGCGCGACGAGGACAACCGGCCGATTGGTCGGCCCGAGCGCGCTCCCGCCCGGCCCAAGCGCAGGCGCCGCGCCCCTGATCGCCCATAGATTCAGCAGTGGACACCGCAACTTGTCTGGCGGTATCGCTGAGCGCAAACCCGGAAAAATGTGCGGAAAACTGCTGCTTGCGTGTTGCGCCGATTCCCTCTACAATAGCGCCATTGAGCGTGCCTACAGCTTGCTTCGCAGAGAAGGGGGAAGGGCGGCGAAGCGATCATGGTCCTGGATACGCGTGTGGTCCTGTTCCGTCATCCCGACGGGACGTCTCCCGCAGAAGCTCACTTTCAAGCAAGCTATCTCTGTGTGGCATCATCTGTTTGTTTCCGCCACCGACGGCGGATAGTGAGGATTCAACGATGACAAGTAACTCGTCGCTGATGAGCCGCCTCGGGCTAGGCGCCGCCATCCTGGCGCTCATCGCACTTCTCGTTCCCGCTGTGTATCTCCTCCTGGGCGCGACGGGCGCCGTGCAGATGAACAGCAAGTCCGATATCACCAGCCTGCTCACTGGCGCGGTTATCGTCGGCATCGTCGCGCTCGCGCTCGCTGTGGTGGCGACACTGCTGAATCTGCCGGGCCTCTTCGCCGATCCGCGCCACAGCGTTGGCGCGCTCATCGGCTCCGCGCTGCTGCTGCTGCTCTCGGCGGGCTTCCTCTTCGGCATGGCGCTACCACGCGCCGCCGCGGTGCAGAACCTCAACGACAAGGTTGTCCCCTTCGCGCAGGTCATGCGCGATAACTGCAAGGCGCCACTCAACGCCGCTGTCGAAGACCTGACGACGATGCGCAACTTCGCCGACACGACGAAGGCAAGTGACGCTGGGTACGCAGGCGGCGCGGGCACGTATATCGGCGTCCTGCACAAGGATGACGGCAATCTGGCGAGCGGCATCGCTGTCATTCAGCAGACCGACGTCCCCGATTCCAAGTACCAGACGCTGAAGGATGAGTGCCTCAAGTCGCTCGTGGGCATGGTCAACTTCCTTGATAACCCCACCGCTATTCCGATCCCCGCGCCGTACGACGCGCTATTGGGTAAGGGAATTAGCGGCTCCGGTCTGCTGAACGCCAGCGTCCTGGCCGCGGCTTCGGGCAAGCTGCCCCCCGGCACGGTCCAAGGGCTGATCAGCCAGACGCTAACCCAGGTGATCAACACCAAGAATCCGGCGCTGACCAAGGCCGGTGATGACCTGACCAATGACATCAAGAACGGTCTCAATGACAACCTGTCGCCGTTCAAGGTGAACATTCCCGTAAGCTAAGCGATCAGTTCCAGCGTATCCGGGCTATTCGCTTCGGTGGGCGCCGTGGGGAGCAGAGCAGCTTCTCACGGCGCTCTCTGCTGTTTGAGGTCATGCCTTGTCGCTGATCGTCAAATCGCTGGCATTCTCGAGAGCGCAGCGTCGATCACGCGGCTCCGCCGCTAGCCGTCCAGCCGCGCCAGCGCGGCGGATAGTTCAGTTACAGAAGACAGCACAATATCCGCGCCACGCGCCTTGAACGTCTCAGCGGCGTTCCCCTCTGCGACGCACACGGCGAGCACAGGCAGCGCGTCCTTGACCTCGCGCCGGTAGCGCAGAACGAGATCTAGGTCGTCGGCGGTATCGCCGACAAAGAACGCGCCTTGCGAGCCAAGGCGGCCGAGCGCTGCCACGAGCGCGGCGGGATCGGGCTTGGCGTATTCCTCGGAGGGAATGATCGCGCCGAAGGGAGTTCTTCCGTGCATGCTCTCGTAGCGTGGCGCATCCTCATGCTCGCTCCACGCCTCGGCGAGCACCCTGGCCGCCCAGATCACCTCTGGACCCCAGCGTCCCGTGATGAGACCGTAGCGACTGATTCCACGTTCGATCAACGCGCGAATCGTCGCGCTGTCCAACAAGAGTCGCTCGTTATGGACGAAGCCCGGCGCGTCCGGCGCGTACACCGGCTCGTGGCCGTACAACTCACGAACGAGCGCCGCGCCCCAGTAGTATTCGTCGTGCGCCCAGCGCGCGACCTCCGGATCAGGTATTGCCGACGCGGGCGCGATTCCGTGCAGCCAGGGCATGCCGCCCTGATGTACGCTCGCCGCAAGCTGCGCCCGCCGCGCCCACTCGGCCAGCAAAATCTCCGCCGCGGGCGTCCCGCGCCACTCGCGCAGCCGCGCCGTCCAGAGCGCGGTGAAGAGCGCCGTGCAGTGCCAGTCGTTGTTCCAGCCTCCCGCCAGTTTGAAGAGCAGGATATCGGCGGGCGAGAGCAGCGGCGCGGGCGCCTCGCGCAGGCCATTGACCACGCGCACGAGATGCTCAGACGCGCTCATCACCGAGCGCACATACGACTGGCTCGTGTCGATCAGCACGCCGTCCACGTCGAAGATCGCGGCGTCGAGCGGGAAGGCGGCCAGCCCAGGGCGTCGCCAGATCATGCGCGTGACTTCAGGCCGGCGAGCGCCTGGCGCGTCAGTTCGGGGATCTCGAAGATCGTCTCGGCGACCGGCACACCCACCGCCTCTAACGCCTCGACCTTGCCCTGCGCCGTCCCCGTCTTGCCGGAGATGATCGCGCCAGCGTGGCCCATACGCTTGCCCGGCGGCGCGGTGCGCCCGGAGATGAAAGCGACGACCGGCTTGGACATCGTCGCCGCGTAGGCCGCCGCGTCCTCCTCGTCGCTGCCGCCGATCTCGCCGCACATCACCACCGCGTCGGTCAGCGGGTCAGCCGCGAAGTCGCTCAGGATGTGTGTGAACGTCGTGCCGATGATCGGGTCGCCGCCGATGCCGATCACGCTGGACTGCCCCAGCCCCGCCGCCGTCAGCAGCGCCACCACCTCGTAAGTCAGCGTGCCGGAACGCGAGACGAAGCCGGCGCGCCCTGGGGTCATGATCTGGTAGGGCATGATGCCGACTTTGCCCGCGCCGGGCGTCGCCAGCCCCGGACAGTTCGGCCCGATCAGCCGCGTGGGATGCTCCTTAAGGTACGCCGCCACGCGCGTCATATCCAGCACCGGGATGCCCTCGGTGATCGCGACGACCAGCTCGATCCCGGCGGAGGCCGCCTCCATGATCGCGTCGGCGGCGCCCAGCGGCGGCACGAAGACGCAGGAGACGTTGGCGCCGGTCACGGCGCGCGCCTCGGCGACGGTGTCGAAGATCGGCAGTCCCTCGGCCTCCTGCCCGCCCCTGCCGGGTGTCACGCCGCCGACGAGGTTCGTTCCGGCGGCGCGCATGCCTTTGGTGTGGTAGGCGCCCTCGCGCCCGGTGATGCCCTGCACGATCAAGCGCGAGGTCTTATCAAACAGGATGCTCACGGCTTACTTCTCCCCGGCCTTCTGATTGATCTCGGCGACGATCTTCTCGGCGCCGTCGCGCATGTCCGTTCCCCACGTCAGCCCGGCGTCGGCCAGCAGCGCGCGTCCCTCCGCCTCGCCCGTGCCGGAGAGTCGCGCGACGATAGGCATGCCCTTGGGCAATTCGGCCTGCGCCATGATGATGCCCTTCGCCACCTCCTCGCCGCGCGTGATGCCGCCGAAGATGTTGACGAGGATGCCCTTGACCTGCGGGTCGCGCGCGACGAAGAGCAGCGCCTTCTTCATCACCTCAGCCTTGGCCCCGCCGCCGATGTCGAGGAAGTTGGCTGGCTTGCCGCCCGCGCGCGCCACCATATCCAGCGTCGTCATCACCAGGCCCGCGCCGTTGCCGATGATGCCCACGTCGCCGTCGAGCTTCACGTACGTCAGCCCCTCGGCCTTCGCCTGATACTCCAGCGGGTTCGCCTCCTCCGGCTCGGCCCAGGCGGCGTACTCTGGCTGGCGCGGCAGCGCGTTGTCGTCAATCACGATCTTGGCGTCGGCGGCCATCACCTGCCCGTCCTTGGTCAGCGCCAGCGGGTTGATCTCGGCGAGGGTGGCGTCGGTCTCCATAAACGCCCGCGCCAGCGCGGAGAGGATGGCGCCGCCCTTGGCGACGACCATGTGCGGCACACCCGCCTGCGCCAGCATGTTGCGCGCGTCCAGCGGCAGCAGCCCCCAGCGCACGTCGATGGGCTTGCGGATGATCTTCTCCGGCGCCTCCTCGGCCACCTGCTCGATATCCACGCCACCCGCCGCGCTGACGATGGCGACGGGCGCCTGGCTGGCGCGATCCAGCGCGACGCCGAGATAGTATTCCTCCGCGATCTCGATTTTGGGCGTGACGAGCACTTTCTCGACCGTCAGGCCCTTGATGTCCATCCCCAGCACCTTCTGCGTCGCCGCGCGCGCCAGCTCTGGCGTGTCGCCGAACTGGATGCCGCCGGCCTTGCCGCGTCCGCCGACGTAGACCTGCGCCTTGATGACGACGGGCTCGCCGAACTCGCGCGCGATGGACTCGGCCTCCTCGGGGGTCGAAGCGACCTTCCCCGGCTGGACGGGGATGCCATAGCGCCGCAGGATGTCCTTGGCCTGATATTCGTGAATCTTCACTGCCGCGATCCTTATCAAAACTAGCAGCGCGAAGTCACCTGACTGTAGCTATGCGCTTGAAGCGCCGCGCCCTGGGCAGGTGCCATCAACCATGTAGAGAGTCCCACCGCCCATTGCAAGCTTACATTCCTGGCGCCATAATTGTAAGCATGCAGCAGAAGCGCGCCTATCGCTACCGATTCTACCCGACACCTGCCCAAGCCGCAACGCTGGCCCAGACGTTTGGGTGCGCGCGCTATGTCTACAACTGGGCGCTGCGCACAGCCGCCTACTACGAGCGGCACGAGCGCCTGGGCTATCACGAGGCGTCGGCGGCGCTGACGACGCTGAAGCAGCAGCCAGAGACGACGTGGCTGAACGAGGTGTCCAGTGTGCCACTACAACAGGCATTGCGCCATCTGGACAAAGCGTTCCGCAACTTCTTTGAGGGCCGCGCACGGTATCCCTCCTTCCACAAGAAGCATGGGCGACAGGCAGCGACGTACGCCAGCACCGCCTTCAAGTGGGATGCTGCGACCCGCGCCCTCACACTCGCCAGGATGGATGCCCCACTCGACATCCATTGGTCGCGCGCCTTCACGGGGACACCTTCCTCTATCACCATCTCCAAAGATACGGCTGGGCGCTACTTCGTCTCCTTCTTGGTGGAGGAAGATGTTGGGGCGCTTCCAGTCGTGAATGCGATGGTGGGGGTGGATGTCGGCCTGAAAGACCTGGTGGTGTTCAGCACCGGTGAGAAAGTTGCCAATCCCCGTCATCTGCGCCGCAGTGAGCGCCGCTTGGCGCACGCGCAACGCAATCTTGCTCGCAAACAACGTGGCTCCAAAAATCGTGACAAGGCTCGCCTGAAAGTCGCCCGTATCCATGCGAAGATTGCCGACCAACGCGCTGACGGTCTGCACAAGCCGACGACACGCCTCATTCGTGAAAACCAAACGGTGTGCGTGGAGTCGCTGGCGGTCAAGAATATGGTTCGCAATCCGAAATTGGCCAAGGCAATCTCTGATGCGGGCTGGGGCGAGTTGGTGCGGCAACTGGAGTACAAGGCGGCGTGGTATGGGCGTACCTTGGTCAAAATTGAGCGCTGGTATCCCAGTTCCAAACGCTGCCATGCCTGCGGACATGTGCTTGATTCACTGCCCCTGGATGTGCGCCAGTGGATATGCCCGGAGTGCGGCGTCCGGCATGATCGTGATGTGAACGCCGCGAAGAACGTCCTTGCTGTGGGACTCACTGTGAACGCCTGTGGAGAGACGGTAAGACCAGGAAGGGCCATGCCCGACCTGGCACGTCCCGCTGAAGCAGGAATCCCTCGGCTGTAGCCGTGGGGAGTTGTCAATTGATCGCCGACTGGCTAATGCATCGTTCCTCAAAGACAGTAGACGAAGTGGCGTCGAAGCTGGCGGTGAGGAGGCGCGGGACGGCCCCAGACCCAGGGATGGGTGTGGCGATTGAGGGCGATTGAGCTGGCCCGTCGCAACCCGCGTGGCGAGGGCGATCTCGGCGCGGTCAGCGAAACACTGGCCAGCGTAGGCGGCCCGACGCAGGCGTCGCCACCACGCTTCGATCAAGTTCAGCCAGCAGGCGCCGACGGGAATGAAGACCGGCTGAACGCGCGGATGGGCCGCGAGCCACTCCTGGATGGGGCCACGATGGGGCCACGATGGGGCCACGGGTGTGACTCGAGAGGTTGTCGGTGATGCGATAGCGATCTCCCACCGGGTTGTCCTGATCAATCTCTTGAAGCAAGTCCAGATAGCCAGCGGTAGTGCGTGAGGCCGCGGTCCGGGTGCGGACCTGCCCATCGCGGAGGCGCAGCGCCCCGTCGACCCACGCCTTGTCAGAGCCGCGGCTGTAGATGAGTGGGGCTTTGATGCGCTGGCCATCCCCTGACCTGGGGGGAGCTGGGGGGAGCTGGGGGGAGCTGGGGG
>Ga0070706_100002231_pt1 | contig 19696 bp, 16 predicted proteins | sample KBSK5501metaG_FD_65476 | JGI IMG/M metagenome (GOLD analysis project Ga0070706, IMG submission 65476) | Corn, switchgrass and miscanthus rhizosphere microbial communities from Kellogg Biological Station, Michigan, USA - KBS K5-50-1 metaG | ecosystem: Host-associated > Plants > Roots >... | reverse complement strand
GGCATGCGAGGAGACTTCCATGACGCAATGCTTCACGCCGGCCGCGGCCATCTTCGCGAACCACTGCTGCAGCACCACCGCGTCGGGCGTGGTGCGATCGGCCACCAGGCGCTCCAGGCCCGCGCGATATTCGATCGTGCCGATGAGTCCCACCGGCGCATCGCCGGCATCGAAGATCGATTCGAGCATTTTGGTGGTCGTCGTTTTTCCGGATGTCCCGGTGACGCCGACGAGCGAGAGCTTGTCCGCCGGACGGCCGTAGAAATTTGCAGCGATCTGGGAAAGTGCGGCACGAGGGTCGTCGACCTCGATCCATATTTGGACAGCCGCGGGCCGCTGTCCTCCACTGACAACCGCAACGGCACCTTTTTCGATCGCCGAGCCGATGAATTTTGCGCCGTCCTGCTGCAATCCGGGAACCGCGACGAAGAGCGAGCCGCGAACCGCAAGACGCGAATCGGCAACCACCGCCGAGATCTCGACGTCGAGGTTGCCGTGCGTCGCCCGCACCGGGACATCGCGCAGAAGATCGCGGAGTTTCATTGCGACGCCTCGCTGAGACGCAGCAACAACACGTCATCCGCTTGAAGAAGTTGAGATTGGACCACGCCGCTCCCGATGGTCCGGACCCGAAGTCCGGCGGCGGTCGCGCTGGCGACCGCAGCGCGGGCATCCAACCCTCGCATATCCGGCACCCGCCCGACCCGCGCGCTACCGAGCTCTTGCGAAAATGCGGCCAGCATCGGCTGCGGGACGCGAAGCGTCCGGGCGGGAATCGAAGGTGGGACGCCGAGGTAGCGGAGGACCGGTTCGGCGATCTGTTTGAAGACCGGAGCCGCCACTTTTCCGCCGTACTCTTCGCCCTTCGGCTCGTCGATGACCACCAGAATTGCAAGCCGCGGCCGGTCGGCGGGAACATAGCCCCCGAACGAGGCGACGAATCGGTCCGGGGAGTAAACCCCACGAATCGACTTCTGCGCGGTCCCGGTTTTTCCGGCGACGATGTGCTCCTCGAGTGCGGCATTCTCGCCGGTCCCGCGAGCGACTACCGCTTTGAGAATCTCGTTGAGCACCGCCGCAGTTTTTTCCGAAATCACGCGAACCGGCTCCCTTGCCGGCGGCCGATACACAATCTCTCCCTTGCCGTCGACGACGCGCTCCACGATGCGCGGCGCGACGCGAGCGCCTCCATTGGCGACGGTCGCGAACGCGGTCACCATCTGCAGCGGCGTGACGCCGATTTCCTGTCCGATGGAAATGCTGGCGGGGGAGACTTGCGACCAGCGCGCTGTGCGCCGGAGCACGCCCGGCGTTTCGCCAGGAAGCTCGATGCCGGTTCGCTCACCGAAGCCGAATTTGCGGATGTAGCGATAGAAGCGATCGTCGCCCAGGGAGAGTCCGACACGAACGGCCCCCACGTTCGAGGAATGCAGCATCACATCTTCGAACGTAATCAGACCGTAGCGATTGCCGCCGTGCTCGTGGATCTGGACGTTGCCGATCTGAATCGCGCCGTTGCCGCAATCGAGAACCTGCGACGGCGTGACCACGCCTTCTTCCAATCCGGCCGATGCGGTGACGATTTTGAACGTCGACCCGGGCTCGTAGATCTCCTGCACATTGCGATTGCGCCAGGTCGGCGGCGGAAAATCGCGAAAGCGGTTCGGATCGAACGTCGGCAGCGAAGCCATCGCCATAATGGCTCCGTCATTCGGATCCATCACGATGGCGGTGCCGCCGGCGGCGTGCCAACGCGCGACGGCTTTCGATAGCGCGCGTTCGGCGATGAACTGGATAACGGAGTCGATGGTCAGGACGACGTCGCCGCCGTCGATCGGCCGATTCGCCCCCTCCCCTCCGACGAAATACATCCCTCGGCGCGCGTCGCGGAGAAGAGTCACTTTCCCCGCGCGGCCGCGCACCATCGACTCGAACCCATGCTCGACGCCCGCCAGGCCGTGACCGTCGAGGCCGACGTAGCCGACCACGTTCGCGGCCAGCGAACCTTTGGGATATGTCCGTCGATGCTCGTCGAGAAAATAGATGCCGGGGAGATGCAGATTGCGAATCACGCCGCCGACTTCGAGCGGCAACTGCCGGGCGATCCAGACGAATCCGCCATTCGACGTCAGCTTCTCTTCGACGTCGTCTTCGCTCAGATCGATCGCTGGGATCCGCGAGAGTGCACGGGCGGCGGCGGCGACGTCGACGATCGCCTGCGGATCGGCGTACAGCGAAACCGCAGCCACGCTTTCCGCCAGCACGCGCCCCTTGCGATCGAGGATCGCGCCGCGCGTCGGCTCGAGCGACAGCGTGCGCTCCTGCTGCCGCTGGGCACGAATGACGTATTCGTCGTGATGGACGAGCTGCACTTGCGCCAGCCGCGCCACGATCACGAGGGCCCACGCGGCGAGGAAGGCAAAGATCTGCAGTAAACGTCGCTGAGAGGCGCTCATTTGTGGATGTCGGGTTGTCGAGTTGTCGGTTGTCGGTTGTCAGCGGGCTTCTCGACCATCACCACCGCGCGCGGATCGGTGCGCTCGAAACCGAGGGTGTTCGCTTTTTGTTCGACGGATTGGAGAGAGGTCAGCCGATCGAGCTGGAACTGCAGCGCTTTGTTCTCGTTCTCGATCTGCTTGCGCTGGTTCTGCAGCCGCGAGGCTTCGTGGCCCAGTCGAATGACCTCCAGGTTCTGCCAGGTGAAGAGCAGGAGGAACAGTCCGATCGGAATTCCGAGCGCCAGGACCGCAAACAGCTCGCGAAAGCGCTGACGGTCGCGTTCACGGACGATGTGGACATTGTCGATGGACTTTTTCTGCGCGTACATTTCGAGACCGACGATCGAAACCGGCAAACAAGGGTGAAGATCTGCCTACATGCACGGCGCTGAGAAACTTCCTCACTCCCCCACGCTCCACGCACCACCCCTCCCGAGCCCCCATCACCGCGCCACGCCCAACCCTTCCCCAACCTTCACCCTTGCTCGCCAGCTCCCACCACTCACCGCTTCTCAGCGACCCGCAGCTTCGCGCTGCGCGATCGCGGATTTTTTTCTTTTTCGCTTTCTAAAGCAGTCAACGGTCGTGCGGTGAGGACCTTTACTGTCTCTTTCGCTCCGCACCGGCACACCGGCAATCCCGGCGGGCAGACGCACTCACCTTCCAATCGCCGCAGCGCGCGCTTGACGATGCGATCTTCGAGCGAATGAAACGCGATGACCGCGATCCGCGCGCCGCTCTCCAGAACCTCGACCGCCTCGGTCACGAACTGATCGAGCCCGATCAGCTCCTCGTTCGTCGCAATGCGGAGCGCCTGAAATGTCAGAGTCGCGGGATCGATGTCGTGCGGCTTCGCTTTCTTGACGCTGCGGACGATGCCGGCGAGCTGCGTCGTGGTCTCGACCGGCCTGGCCTCGACGATCGCTCGCGCGATGCGCCTGGCCATCGGCTCCTCGCCGTAGTCTCGAAGGATCTTCGCGAGCGACCGCTCGTCGAGGGAGTTGACCAGCTCCGCCGCCGTCGTCCCTTCGCTGCTCATCCGCATGTCGAGGGGCGCGTCGAATCGAAACGAGAATCCGCGGATCGCATCGTCCAACTGCATCGACGAGACACCCAGGTCCGCGACCAGACCGCTGATCGCGCTGATATTCGACTGCTTCAGAATGTCAATGAGCTTCTCGTAACGCCCCTGTACGAACGTCACGCGTTCTCCAAATTTCCGCAAGCGTTCGCGCGCCATCTTCAATGCGCGCGGATCGCGGTCGATGGCCAGCAGCTCCGTTGCGGGATAGCGATCCAGCAGCGCTTCTGCATGGCCGCCGAGTCCGACCGTCGCGTCGACGAGGACGCCGTCTTCGCGATTGGGCCGGAGAAATTCGACGATCTCTTTTAAAAGAACAGATTCGTGCATGGTCTAGACACCATGCAGCTCCAACTCCTTCATGTCCTCATCCGTCAGCGGATTTTTTGAAAGCCGTTTCTGAATCCGCTCTTCATTCCAGACGATCAGATGATCGGTGCTGCCCAGGACAACGACGTCGCTCAAGATTCCGGCGACCTCGCGAAGAATCGACGGCACGAGCACGCGGCCCTGGTTGTCGATGGCCGTCGCCTGACCGAAGTAGTTCACGCGCTCGAGCATCTTCGCTTTGGCGACCGAGGTTGAGGGGACCTTCGCGAGGCGCGCCTGGAAGTCGTACCAGACCGACATCGGGTAGACCATCGCGCGCTCGCCATCGATCGACGTAATGAAGCAATCGGCGCCATACTTCTCTTCAATGAGCTTTCGAAAATCCGCCGGGATTTTCAGTCGCCCTTTTTCGTCGACACGCGCGGGGGCATGCCCCATCAAGACATCCAGTTCCATTGTTCCGGTTCAACGGCTGTTTTTACCACTATTCGCCACTTATGTCCACAAATTTCCACTCCTCATAAGTCTTTTTCTTCTTGCGGGTTGCATCTCGACCAATCCGCTTCCGCATCGGGCTCACGAGCTTCGAGGGCTCTGGGTAGCGACGGTGAACAACGGCGACTGGCCTTCGCGGCGCGATCTGACTTCGGATCAGCAGAAGCAGGAGCTGATCGCGATCCTCGATCGCGCGGCGGCCGTGCACCTCAACGCGATTTTTCTGCAGGTGCGGCCGATGGCCGACGCGTTCTATCCGTCCTCGCTCGAGCCGTGGTCCCAATTTCTGGGGTCGCCGCCCGATTACGATCCGTTGGCGTTCGCGATTCAGGAGGCCCACGCGCGCGGCCTCGAGCTGCACGCGTGGTTCAATCCGTTTCGCGGAAACCCGACGACACCATTGCGTGCGTACACCTACGGCCGCTTCGTCTGGATGGACCCGGGCGATGAAGCGGTGCGCCAGCGCGCGCTCGATGTGATCGACGATGTCGTCCGGCGGTATGACGTCGACGGCGTCCATCTCGACGACTACTTCTACCCGTACCCTGAAAACAACGGCGACTTCCCGGACGAACCGAGCTGGCAGAACTATCACGGACCTCTGTCGCGCGACGATTGGCGCCGCGAGAACATCAATCGGTTCGTACGCGATCTGTACAGCGGCGTGAAAGCCATCCGGCCGAAGGTCGAAGTGGGAATCAGCCCCTTCGGAATCTGGCGGCCGCGCAATCCGCGTCAGATCCGCGGCTTCGACGCCTACGCAAAAATTTACGCCGATTCACGGCTGTGGCTTCGGGAAGGGTGGGTCGACTATCTGGCTCCTCAGCTCTACTGGCCGATCGAAAAACGCGAGCAGAGTTTTCCGGCACTTCTTCGCTGGTGGTCTCGCCAGGACAATCTGGGGCGCGGCATCGTCGCGGGCATGAGCATCAATCGACCGGCGACACGTGCCGAGATCGGGCGGATGCTCGAGATCATCCGACGCGAACGCCAGTCGGTCGGATTCATTCTCTTCAGCGCGCACACCATCGTGCAGAATCCGGATGGGTTCGACGATGTGCTCGCGCGCGCGATTGGAAATTAGAGCGCCGCTACTTCGTCAAAATATTTCGCGAACGCAACGATGCCGCCGCTCGCCTGCTGCCAGTCGTAGTTCTCGTTCGGGGCGTGATATCCGTGCTCCGGCAGCGAGAGACCGAGGAACAAGACGGGACACTTGAGGTAGCGCTCCATCGAGATCACCGCGCCGATCGATCCCCCCTCGCGCACGAAGACCGGTTCGCGTCCGAACGCGAATTTCATCGCACCCCGCACGGCGTCGGCGAGCGGACCGGTGGTTGGCGCCTTGTAAGGATGCATCGCCGCATCCTCGACGAACTCGACATCCGGATTGTGCTGCTTTACGAAGTTACGGACGAGACGAAGAATTTTTTTCGGATCCTGGTTCGGCACCAGGCGGCAGGAAATTTTGACTGCCGCATGCGGTGGAATGATGGTCTTGATCCCCGGGCCGGTGTAGCCGCCGACGACGCCGTGGACCTCCATGGTTGGCATCGCCCAAATGCGCTTCATCACGTCCAGGGGATCTTCGGTGCGCAGCGATTTGAACAGATGGTCGCTCTTGAACTTCTTCACCGAGAAACCGGAAGAGCGGAATTCATCCAGCTCGTGTTTGGACGGCGGCTCGAAGTCATCGTAAAAGCCTTTGATCTTCACCTTCCCGGTATGCGCGTCGTACATCTCGGAGACGAGCTGCATCAGCTCCGCGATCGGATTGCGCGCCGCGCCGCCGGTCGTGCCTGAGTGTTGATCAGTCTCGCCGGTTTTGAGAACCAGCTCGAATCCCGCCAGGCCGCGCAGACCGGCAGGACATGCCGGGCGGGTGCGCGCGACCCAGATGGTGTCGGAGACAATGACGGAGTCGGTGGCCAGTTGGCGTTTGTGCTCTATCATGGCCGCCTCGAAGTTCGGCGATCCGATCTCCTCTTCCAGCTCCCACAGGACCCGCATGTTGAGCGGAACATCCGCCTCGCGCGCAGCTTGAATTCCCCACAACGCGGTCAGCGCCGGACCTTTGTCGTCGGTCGTGCCGCGGCCGAAGTAGCGATCGCCGTCTTTGGTAAAGAGAAATGGATCGCTGTCCCAGGGCTCGGTCTCGCGCGACGCCGGCTGGACGTCGAGGTGGTTATAGACGGTGACAGTGGGCGCGTCGGGGCGCGAAGCATTGAATCGGCCGTGCACGATCGGATTGCCGGCCGTCTCGATGATCGACGGCTCGCCGCCAACATCGCGGATCGTCTGGGCGGCCAGCTCGGCGCTGCGGCGAATTTCGCGTTGCCTGGAAGGATCGGACGAGACGGTCGGGATCTCGACGAAGTCTTTCAGCCTCTGTTCGAATCGATCGCGCTCGCGTTTGGCGAACGCAGTCAGTTCGAGTTTGTCCACTGCCATTCAACCTCCTTCGAAATGTGGAGAACAGCCACCCTCGGCCATCTGGGCAGCGGAGGGCCGCTGTCCTCCACAAAAACGGGGCATTCTACCAACCGACGGCCGTCCCGCCGCGGCGGGGATCGGAAGCCCCCAGGCGAGCTCCGGTTTGAGGGTCGACGGCGATGGCATGTGCGTCGCCGATGTAGTCGGCCTTCTCGTTGAAGATGTGACCCATCTTCTGAAGCGCCTCGGTCGTGTCGCGCGAGAACTCGAACGGCTCCCAGTTGATCTTATCGGGCAGCCACTGATGATGAAAGCGCGGTGCGTCGATCGCTTCCTGAATGTTCATCCCGAAGTCGACGACATTAACGACCACCTGCAGCACTGTGTTGATGATTGTCGATCCACCCGGGCTGCCGGCGGCGAATAGAACCTTGCCGTCCTTCAAGACGATGGTCGGCGTCATCGATGACAGCGGACGTTTCTGCGGCGCGATGGCGTTGGCCTCGCTTTGAATCAGGCCGAATGTGTTCGGCACTCCCGGCTTCGACGTGAAATCGTCCATTTCGTCATTCAGCAGGAATCCGGTCCCGGCAGCCGTCACCGCCGAACCGTAACTTTCGTTGAGCGTGTACGTGCTCGCGACTACATTGCCGTCGGGATCGATGATCGTGAAGTGCGTGGTCTGGGGCGATTCGTAGCGAAGGGGCTCGCCTTTGCTCACAGCTTTGCTGTCGGTAGCGCGAACCGCGTCGATGTCTTTCCGCCGCTCTTCGGCATACCCGCGCGACATCAAGCCCGCGATCGGAACGCTGACGAAATCGGTATCGCCGAGGAATTTCGCGCGGTCGGCATAGGCTCGGCGCATGACCTCCACCATCGTGTGGACCTCCTGGGACGAGTGCCAACCCATCGATTGGAGGTCGCAGGGCTCAAGCATGTTCAGCATCTCGATGAGCGCCACTCCGCCCGATGAGGGTGGCGGCATCGTGACGATCTCGTACCCTCGATAAGTTCCGTGCAGCGGCTTGCGGACATTCGGTTGATAGCGTGCGAAGTCCTGGGCGGTGATCATCCCGCCACGTGCCTGCATGTCGGCAACGATCAGGCGCGCGGTTTCGCCGCTGTAAAAATCGCTAGGATTTTTTTGAATGCGCGCCAGCGTGGCGGCCAGCTCCGGCTGGACGAAAATCTCACCGACCTGATATGGCTTCCCGTTGCGCTCGAAAATCCGCCAGCTCTCCGGAAACTTCTGCAATCGCTCCACGACGCGCTTCACGGTGAGGCTTCGCGCCAGATATTGACTCACCGGAAATCCTTCTGCAGCGAGCTTGCGCGCAGGCTCGACGACGTCGGCCCACGGCAGTTTTCCGTGCCGCTTGTGAGCCAGCGCCAGACCGGCCACCGTTCCCGGAACGCCAATCGCTTTGTAGCCGACCAGCGATGCGTCTTTGATGACGTTGCCGCCGGCATCGAGGTACATGTCCCGTGTGGCCGCCAGCGGCGCGCGCTCGCGGTAGTCGATGGCCTCTTCGGTGCCATCCGCTTTGCGCAACAGCATGAAGCCGCCGCCGCCGAGGTTTCCGGCTTCGGGCCAGGTGACGGCGAGAGTGAGCGCCACGGCAACTGCAGCGTCGATCGCATTTCCGCCGCGTTTCATGATGTCGGCGCCGACGCGTGAAGCGATCGCGTCGACCGACGCCACCATCGCATGGGATTCGCGGACCGGAAGGCGCGACGCGGCCTGCAAGGGAAGGGCGAGGAGAAGAAGCAAACAAGCGAGGCGTTTCATCGGCGCAAAGTCTATACAATTCGAGTCAGGAGAACCGTATGCTGCGTGTTGGCTTTCTCGCCATCTCTCTGTCGATCCTTCCAGTTGCAGTTCAGGCTCAGATCACTCAAGTCACGTTTGTGAAGGGTGGCACGCTCAGCCAGTTGATCAACAATCTGTACGGGGGCAACGGCATCGATCTGGCGCACACCGGTCATGAAGCCCACTTCGGCGAGACGGGCGACTTTCAGAATTTCACCAATACCCTTCAGGCGGCTCTGCAGTCGCGATCGTTTATCCCCATTCCTTCCTCGGTGGGCCTCGTCTCCTACAAGTTCAATGAAGCGACCGGCACTTACGAACGGGTTGAGGGATCGCTGGGGCCAATCCTCTCTGAGCGTGGCTCGACGTCGGGAAAGGGGACTCTGAACTTTTCCGCAACGTACACTTTCGCAAATTACGAGATGATTAACGGCCAGGACGATGTCGGGCTGATCTTGCATCACTGCCTCTTACCCGAGTGTACGTTTGGCGCGCCTCTGACGGCGCCATTCCTCCACGATACGGTGAACATTCAAGTGCACTTTCGCTTGAAGAGCGAGGCAGTCGCCCTGACCGCCGTTTATGGCGTGACCAACCGGCTAGACATCGGTCTGGTCGTGCCTTACGTGCGCAACGATCTTCAGGTTTTTACGCACGCCTTCATTGTCTACGCGCCCGGAAGCACCGTGACGACCCATTTTTTCGATCCCAACGTCGAAACGCCCGACCAGTATGGAACCGGCACCGCGGTCGGCATCGGCGACATCGTCGCCCGCGGAAAATATCGCTTGATGCCGAAAGCAAGTTTCGAATCCGCGGTGCTCGCAGACCTGACCCTGCCAACCGGCGACAAACAGAATTTCCTCGGCACCGGCGCGACAAAGGTCAAGGTGACTTATATCGCCTCGAAGACGATTCATCGCTTCACGCCACATCTCAACGCCGGATATGAGATGCGCTTCGGCGACACGAATCTCAACATCTTCGATTACCGCTTCGGCTCCGAGATCGCTGCAAGCCCTAAGTTCACTCTAACCGCGGATGTGATTGGCGCGGTGAGGCCGCATGCTTCCAATCTGTTTCGCAGCGTCGCGCTTGGCGATCAACAATTGATCGCGCATTCAGAAATCGACGCCGCTGTCGGCGGCAAGTGGAAATTGAGCGGTGACCGCGCGTTTCTGTTCAACCTGCTCGTGCCGATGAACAAGGCCGGCATCCGGCCGACGGCGGTCGTCACGGCCGGAATTCAAATGCAGTTGTAGCCCCTATCTGGAGATCGACTCAACCTGCCATCGGCCGGCGCCGCGCTCGAGGTGATAAACGAGTGCCTGCGTTGCCGGCGGGATCGTGGCATCAGGAAACCAATCCGTCCGCTTGACAGAGACGCTGGCATGCTGCGCATCGCGAATGTCGATGCGCTGAATCTGCAGCTCGACGCGCACCGATGGCGACTTTTGAACGGCATTGGCCACCTGATCGCTGAAATGCAGCCAGTGCTCGCGGAAGAATGCAACGTCTCGTGACTGATATGCGGACGCCAGTTGTTGCATGAAGGCACCGATCTCTTTTTCCGGTGACTCCTGCACCGGAGCCGGCGCGGGCTTCGGCTCGACGCGAGGTTGCGGCACGGGCGCAGGTTGTGGCTCGGCAATGCGCACCGGTTGAGGAACCGGCGCGGGCGATGGTACTGCGATGGTCGTTTTCGGCTGCATCGCGACGGTTGTCGTCGGCGGCGGGATGTGCAACCGCTGCTCGTTGGTGCTGATGACGGCCTGCAGCCGGGCGATGGCATCAGCGGCCATGTGGGCGCCGGATTGGTAGTCCTTGTCCTTGATTTTGCGTTCGGCGAGCGTCAGCCGCGCCTTTGCTTCACTGAAACGAATCGATTCCCGCGTATTGAGAGATCGTCGTTCGAGCTGATCGCTCAAGCTGCGCGCCGTCGCCAACTGCAGCTCGCTTTGTTCTGCAGCCGGATCGCGTGATGTGGCGGTGACATTCGCGGTCGCGGGGGTCGGCTTCACTTGGACAGGCACTGGCGGAGTCTGCTTTACAACCGGCAATGGCCGTCGCCACAACACCAATCCTGTGACGGCGATGATGACGGCCGCTGCGACCGCCGCCAGCGGCCACCGATTCGGGCGTCGCGCCTCGGGTACGACCGTCGTCGGAGCCGCCGCTGTTTCCGTCAGATCGAGGTCGGGTTTTGTGGAAGCACCCCTCGTCGTGACGTCTGCCACAATAGCCGTCGCCTGCTCCGCAGTTTTGTTGCTCGAGACGCCGTAGACACTCGCTGAAGGTCGCGCGTCGATGAAGCCACCGGCCGGCTTTTCCAGCGTCGCGCCGTCCGTCGGAACTGTGCGTATCACATCGGTGGCTTCGAGGCGGCGCAACGCATCCGCGAAGTGGGCAGCGCTGGCGTAGCGGTCCTCTTCTTTTTTCGCGAGAGCCTTCAGCACAATGGAGTCGATCGCCCCGGGCAAGTCCGCGATCGTCGATGGTGCTCGCGGCGGTTCGGGGGCGATGATCTTGCTGATGACTTCAGGCGGTGTCCCGCCAGCAAACGCGCGTTGATACGTCAGCAGCTCGTACGCAATGGCGCCGAGGGCGAAGATGTCGTCTTTGATGCCGGTGGCGCCGCTGAGACGCTCGGGCGACATGTACGCAATCGTTCCCGCCATGTAGCCGGTCTTGGTAAGGCGCGTGCTGTCGAATCGCGCCAGGCCGAAATCGAGAATCTTCGCCGTGCCGGGCGACGCGATGCAGATGTTCGACGGTTTCATGTCGCGATGGATCACGCCGCGCTCGTGCGCGTACGCCAATCCGTTCGCGATCTGGATCAGAAGATTGATCTTGGTGTCGAGAGGCAGTGGCCGATGCTCGTCGATCAGCTTCGCAAGATTGATCCCCTCGACGTACTCCATCACGATGTACGACATTTCGCCTTCGGTTCCGAAGTCGAACACCGTGACGATGTTTGGATGATGCAGCCGGCCTGCGGAGCGCGCCTCCATCGTGAGCCGATCGGCGAGGCTGTCGTCCTCGCTGACCTCTTCGCCGACCAGAATGGTCTTGATCGCGACGATGCGATCGATATGCGGATCGCGCGCTTTGTAGACCACCCCCATGCCGCCCCGGCCGAGAGTCGCCAGGATCTCGTACTTTCCAATATTGGTGGGTCGTTCGAACGTGGGCATGGATGTAAAAAAAATATGTTACCGCGTATTCTGGGGCGTCCGGCGGGTCTGAGAAATCAGGAGCGGTAGTCAGCGTTCAGGCTCACGTAATCGTGGCTGAGGTCGCTGGCCAGGATGACCGCGCGCGCGTTCCCGCTGCCGAGATCCAGTGTGATGGGGACGCGCTCGCGGGCGAAGACCCGGGCCGCATCTTTCTCGCGATAGTTCGCCGGATCGCCATTACGGACAAGTGTGACCGGACCGGCGTTGAGCGAAACGCGTCGGATCGAGAATCGCGCTCCGCTGCGGCCGAGGGCCGCGAGAATCCGGCCCCAGTTCGGATCGCCGCCGTGCAGCGCGGTCTTTACGAGCGGTGATGTTGCGACTGCGTGCGCGGCCAGCCAGGCATCGCGATCGTTGCGCGCGCCGCGCACTTCGAGCTCCATCACGCGCGTTGCGCCTTCGCCATCGCGCACGATCATCCACGCCAGCTCGCGGCAGACGGCGTTGAGTGCGCGCTGAAATTCCGCGAGGTGAGATTCAGCCGATCCTACGCTGCCGCTCGCCAGCAGCAATACACAATCATTGGTTGAAGTGTCGCCGTCGACCGAGATGGCGTTGAAGCTTCCATCGACGGCCTCTTTCAACGCTTTTTTCAGCGCCGCAGGCAGAAGTGCGGCGTCGGTCATCACAAACGCCAGCATCGTGGCCATGTTGGGATGGATCATTCCCGCGCCTTTGGCGACGCCGACGACGCGCGCTCGCTTGCCGCCCATATTGAACGTTGCCTGCGCGACTTTAGGGCCGACGTCAGTGGTGAGAATGGCGTGCGAAAAGGCACTGATGCCGCCGGAAGACAGTCGCGCCATCGCATCGGGAAGCGCATCCGTAACCTTCTTGTCGGGCAGCACCACACCGATCACGCCCGTGGATGCGAGAAAGATCTCATCGAGGTCGGATCGCAGCAGCTCGGCGGCGCGCTTCCGCACGCGCTTTGCAGCCTCGAGGCCCGGCTTGCCGGTCACCGCGTTCGCACAGCCGGCATTGACGATGACCGCTTTCACGCGTCCACGGCTCTTCTTGAGCGAAGACTTCGCCAGCACCACCGGCGCGGCTTGAAATCGATTCTGGGTGAAGACGGCGGCGGCATTCGCGCCATTTTCGGCGACGATGAGGCCGAGATCGGGACGCTTCTTTCGAATGCCGGCACGAACGCCCGAGGCGTAAAAACCCTTCGGCAGTTTCAACGCAGCCGCTCCATCGTGCGCTGGGCCGCCTCCTTCACGCGCTCCGGCGCGGTGCCGCCGAGCGCGCTTTTCTTCGCGAGGATGCCTTCCAGCGTGACGCCGTATTCCTTCGCCAGCTTGTCGATGGACGCGAGTTGGCGGCCGACGGCTTGGTGGGCTTCACGAAACGGAATGCCGCGCGAGGCCATCGCATCCGCGACGGCGGTCGCGATCAACATCGGTCCGCCGGCCGCGGCGCGCATCCGATCGCCATTCAATTTCAAACCATGGATGAGCGCGGTGAGCGCCGGCAATGCTGCCGCCAGCGTCTTCCGCATCCGGAACAGCGGTTCTTTGTCGAGTTGCAGATCTTTGTCGTACGCCAGTGGAATCCCCTTCATCACCGCCAGCAATCCGGTCAGCTCGCCGATCGCGCGTCCTGCATGCCCGCGCAGCAACTCCAGCACGTCAGGATTCTTCTTTTGAGGCATGCGCGACGAACCGGTCGCCATTGCATCGGGGAGCTCGATATAGCCGGCTTCGTCGCTGCTGAAGAAAATCAGATCTTCGGCGCATCGCGAGAGATGCGACAACAGCATCGACGCGCAAAACAAATACTCCGCCGCGAAATCGCGATCCGATACCGCATCGATCGAATTCGCAGTTGCTCGAGCGAAGCCGAGCGCCTTCGCGAGCGCGTTCCGATCGACCGGCACCGGCGTCCCCGAGAGCGCGCCTGAACCGAGCGGGCACTCATCGCCGCGTTGCTTGGCGGCGCGAAAACGATCGATGTCGCGCAGAAGCATTTCGCTGTACGCGTGACACCAATGGCCGAACGTGATCGGCTCCGCCTGCTTGGAGTGCGTGTAACCCGGCATGGGCGTGGCGGCTTCGTCAGACGCGCGTCTTGCCAGCACCTGCCCTAACGCCTGCGCGTTGCCGGCCGCCTCGTCACTCGCTCTCTCGAGCCACAATTTCAGATCGGTCGCGACCTGATCGTTGCGCGAGCGGCCGGTGTGTAGCTTGCCCGCCAGCGGGCCGATGGCCTCGTAGAGCTTCGACTCGACGTAGGAGTGGAGGTCTTCGAAGTCGCCAATGATCGCCGCGGCGGGCGGCGGCGTTCCACGAAGAGCCGAGATGATTTTTGCAGCCTCTTCGGGAGTCAACACCCCGGCGCGCTCGAGCGCACCGGCCCAAGCAATCGAGCCCTCGATGTCTTCCGCGAAAAGCTGGAAATCGAATGCGAAGGAATCGTTGAACGCACGGAGCAGATCCGAAGGCTCTCCTTCGAACCGCCCGCCCCACAATTTGGTTGGCGTCACGAACCTACCTTTTCGATCTTGCTTTCCACCGCGATCGGCCCGATCCGCTTGCGCCCGCGAAGCGGAAGTCCGAACAGCCGGATGAAGCCGGCGGAATCGGCGGCGTCATAGCCCCGCATGTTGAACGACGCCAGGTCTTCTGAGTAAAGCGAATGCGGCGACTTCCGCGAGATCACCATCGCATTGCCTTTGTAGAGCTTGAGCGTGACGTCGCCGGTCACGTTCGCGCTGATCGAATTGACGAACGCATCGAAAGCTTCCTTGAGCGGCGAGAACCACTGGCCGAAGTACACCAGCTCCGCGTAGCGAATGGCGATGTGCTCTTTCTCGTGGGCGCTGTCGCGATCGAGGGTGATGGACTCCAGCGCTTTTAGCGCCGTGACCAGCAGCGTGCCGCCGGGCGTCTCGTAAACGCCGCGCGATTTAATTCCGATCAGACGGTTCTCGACGAGATCCGCACGACCCACGCCATGGCGTCCTCCGATTGTGTTCAAGGTCTCGATCAGCTTCGCGGGCGTCAACTTCTTCCCGTTCACCGCTACCGGCTCGCTCGATTCGAATGTGATCGTCACTTTCTCCGGCGTCGCCGGCGCGAGCATGGGATCGACGGTCAGCTTGAACATGGCCGCCTCCGGCTCAAATGTCGGATCCTCCAGCGGGCCGCCTTCGTGCGACAGATGCCACAGATTGCGATCGCGGGAGTACGGATCTTTCTTTGTGACGGGAACCGGTATGCCGCGCGCAGCCGCGAAGTCGATCGCGTCTTCGCGCGAAGTGATGGTCCATTCACGCCAAGGCGCGATGATCTTCAACTCCGGCGCCAGTGCCTGGTACGCCAGCTCGAATCGCACCTGATCGTTTCCCTTGCCGGTACAGCCGTGCGCCACGGCATCGCATCCGGTCGCCAGCGCGATTTCCACCTGTTTGCGCGCGATGAGCGGCCGGGCGGTGGACGTGCCGAGCAGATAATCCTTTTCGTAGATCGCGCCGGCCTTCAATACTGGAAAAAGATAATCGCGAGCGAATTCCTCTTTCGCGTCGATGAGATAGAAATCGCACGCGCCGGTGGCGTAGGCCTTCGCTTCCAGTCCGGAGGTTTCCTCCTGCTGTCCGACATCCACCGCCACCGCCACCACTTCGCAGCCGTAGTTTTCCTTCAGCCACGGAATGATGATCGACGTATCGAGACCGCCCGAATACGCCAGCGCGACTTTTTTCACGTTCATGCTGCTTTCTCCTTGGCGCCGGCGAGCGCCTGTTCGAGCGCGGCGATGAATTCCACAAAAGCCTTCTTCGGCGTGATGTATGGCGGAAGAAGCCGCAGGACGTTGTCCCTCGCGGTTCCGACGACGAATCCCTTCGCGAGAAGCGGCCCGGAGATCTCTTTCGCGGGGCGATCGAGCTCGATGCCCCACATCATCCCTGCGCCGCGAATTTCCACGATGCCCGGAACGCGCGTCTGCAGTTTGCGAAGTTCGCTCTCGAACCACTCACCGGTTTCGTTAACGCGCGAAAGCAGATTCGAGCGCTCGATCTCGTCGAGAACGGCCAGGCCGAGGCGGCAGGCGATCGGATTGCCGCCGAACGTGGTCCCGTGATGTCCCGGCTTCACGACGCCTTCGACCGCCTCGCCGGTGAGGACAGCGCCGAGGGGCAGGCCGCCGCCGAGGGGCTTCGCGAGTGTGACGATATCGGGGACCACTCCGCTGTGTTGAAACGCGAAGAGCGTTCCGGTGCGTCCGAGTCCGCATTGGATTTCGTCGAAGATGAGGATCGCGCCAAAACGATCGGCGAGCTGTCGCGCTGCAGCCAGATACTCAGGCGTCAGCGGAATCACGCCGCCCTCGCCTAACACCGGCTCGAGAAAAATGGCGTTCGTTTTTTCGTCGACCGCCGATTCGAGCGCGGCGATGTCATTGGGCGGAACGAATTTCGCGCCGGGAACCAGCGGCTCGAATGGCGTGCGGTAGGCGGCGTGACCGGTCAGCGAGAGCGATCCGAGCGTACGCCCATGAAAACTCTCTTCGAGCGCAACGATTTCGCTTTTTCCGGGATTCGCCAGCCGCGCAAATTTCAGCGCCGCCTCATTCGCCTCGGTTCCACTGTTGCAGAAGAATGCGCGCAGCAAACCGGACGCGCGCACCAGCCGCTCGGCGAGGATGCCCTGCGCCGGGTGATAGAAAAGATTCGACACGTGAAACAGCTCGCGCGACGCGTCTTTGAGCGTCCTAACGAGCCGCGGATGCTGATGCCCGAGGACATTGACGGCGATGCCGCCCAGAAGGTCCCAGTACTCGTTGCCGTCGGCGTCGGTGAGCCTCGCGCCTTTGCCGGAGCGTGGATGAAACGACGTGCGCGCGTATGTCCCGAGAATGAAGTTCTTTTCGCGAGCTTCGACAGCCGCGGGGCTTTCATCGTGCAACAACAAAGCAGCCTCCCAAAAGCGGTCTCGCGGTTGCAAGGTTGCGCGGTCTCGGAGCGCAGCACTGCGAGACCCCGAGACCACGAGACCTCCCAACCGCGTTATGCAGCAACAAGTGAGGTCCCTTCTTCACCGATCCGAATCGAGCTCACGCCGGAATTGAGCGCATGCAGCGCGGCCTCGAGCTTCGGACGCATACCGCCGGTGACGACATCGCTCGCCAGCATTGCCCGCGCGTCATCAGCGTCGAGCGACGGAACAACTTCACCTTTGCGGTCGAGCAGACCGGCGACGTCAGTCAGGAAGACAAGCGATTCTGCGTTGAGCCCCGCTGCAATCGCGGCAGCGGCGCTGTCGGCGTTCACATTGAGCAGCGTGCCGCGAGGTCCCGCGGCCACCGAAGACACAACCGGCAGGAATCCGGCGGACAGCATGGCACGAATCAGCGCCGGATCCGAGCGCCGCACGCGGCCGACATTGCCCAGATTCACGCCGTCGATGTGCGGATGACGGTCGGCGGTCAATGTCTGGCCGTCGGAGCCGCTGATTCCGGCAGCTTTGACGCCGATCTTCGCGAGCTCGGACACGAGCATCTTGTTCACGACGCCGCCGAGGACCGCGATGACGATTTCGAGTGTGGCGTCATCGGTGATCCGCAGCCCCGCATAGGTGCGCTTCTCGATGCCCACCTGCGCGAGATGTCGATCGATATGCTTTCCGCCGCCGTGGATGAGCACGATCTGCTCGCTGCGCTTCCACGCCTTCGCGATTCCGCGCAGCACTTCCGCGCGCCGAGCGGCATCATCGAGGAGGCTTCCTCCCAGCTTGATCACCCTCACGCCAAGCCCTCCGTTTCCGCGAATCCGTACATCCGATTGAAGTTCTGCACGGCCTGCGATGCCGCCCCTTTCAACAGGTTGTCGATGACCGAGACGATCACCGCCCGCCGCCCGCCCTGCAGCAGCGTGTAGCCGATCTCGCAGCGCGGCGTATTCACCACGCTCTTCAGCTCCGGCAATTGGCCGGCGGGCAGGATGCGCACGAACGCGGAGTTCTCATACGCGCGCGCATAGGTCTCGTCCATTTCGATGGCGGTCATCACGCGCGTGAAACCGACGTGCATCGTCGAGAGAATGCCGCGCAGCGTCGGAAGCAGATGCGGCACGAACACCAGCGGCGTTCGGTCCCCGAGCCGAAGACCCTGGCGGATCTCCGGCTCGTGCCGATGTTGTCCCACCCCGTACGCCTTGAAGTTGCCATACAGTTCTGCGAAGGACCAGGAAAGATCGGACTTCTTTCCCGCGCCCGATACCCCACTTTTGGAATCACAAATTACCGGCTGCTCGCGATCGATGACGTATGTCAGCGGCCGCAGCGCCAGCAGAATCGAAGTCGGATAGCAGCCGGGATTCGCAACCAGGCGCGCCGATTTGAGCTCGCCATTGCACCACTCCGTCAAACCGTAGACCGCTTCGTCGAGCAGAGCGGGCCGCTGGTGCGTGAATCCGTACCACGACGGATAGAGCGAAGGATCGTTGAGGCGGAAGGCGCCCGAGAGATCGATGACTCGCAAACCGAGATCGATCAGTTTCGGCGCGAGCTCAGCCGACGCTTCGTTCGGTGTCGCCAGAAAAACGACTTCCGGTTTCGACTCGATCAGCGCGTCGAACGCGAACGGTTGCGCGATCAGTTCGGGATACGCCGGATTGGCCGGACCGGCCGCCCCACCGCCCGACGAAAACAGCGCGACCACTTCGGCATTGGGATGTCGCGCAAGAATTCCGGTCAGCTCGGAGCCGGCATACCCGGTGGCGCCTACGATTGCTACACGTTTGGTTTCGCTTGTTGTCTCCACGTCTCGGATTACCTCACCGGGCCGAGTTATGCGCGAACGCGGCGCGGCGTGATTCCCGCGATCTGCTGCACCTGTTGCGCGAATGCGGCCGCAGAGGCGGGGTGGCGAAAGGCCACAAAAATCGTGTCATCGCCGCCTACGGTACCCAGCGCGTCTTCCGGCGGCGTCGAATCAAGGGCGCTCGCCACCGGCTGGGCGGCGGCGGGCGGGGTTTTCAGCACAACGAGATTTCCCGCTCCCTCGGCGAAGATCACCGAGTCGCGGAGGAGTTGTTCGAGTCTTCCTTCGCGAATCTCTCGCGGTGTAAACGGCGCGACAGGAGCAAGATCGCCCGGGACGACGTACCCGGACGGCGTCTTGGCCAGCCCGAGCTCCCGGATATCGCGTGAGAGCGTCGGCTGCGTGACCTTGAATCCGCGCTTGCGCAGAATCGCCATCAGCTCGTCCTGGGAAGGAACGGTCTGCTCCCGGACGATCTTGACGATTTCCTCTTGCCGCGCATGAATATTCATCACCATGCATCTTTATGCAACAAGAGGCGGTTGTCAAGCATTTCGTGTCAGGCGCCTGACGCCTAAAACAACGCCATCTGTGTATAGCGGGCGGGGGTCAGCGGGCGGGCTGGGCGGCGGCGGGCGACCTCGAAAATGCCGGTGGCCTCGAACTGCTTCGCAATGCCGAGCTCGAGCTGTACGCCGGTGCGCGCCAGAAGCTGGGCCGCCATGTCGCGCACGATCGACTCGTGATTGTTCTTCTGAGACAGATGGATCATGCAGAGCGTCTTCAGATCCGCCCCGATCATCCGCTGTACGGCGTGCATCGAATCATCGTTGGAGAGATGGCCAACCCGCGACATGATCCTTCGCTTCAGCGACCACGGGTACGTGCCCATCCGCAACATGTCGAGGTCGTGATTCGACTCGAAAAAGAGTCCATCGCATCCGCTGAGGTGCCGCATCACCTGATCGTCGACGTATCCGAGGTCGCTGGCGATACCGACGCGCGTGCCGTCGCGTGACTCGATCACGAAACACGCCGGATCCTCGGCATC
>Ga0070706_100002228_pt1 | contig 19715 bp, 18 predicted proteins | sample KBSK5501metaG_FD_65476 | JGI IMG/M metagenome (GOLD analysis project Ga0070706, IMG submission 65476) | Corn, switchgrass and miscanthus rhizosphere microbial communities from Kellogg Biological Station, Michigan, USA - KBS K5-50-1 metaG | ecosystem: Host-associated > Plants > Roots >... | reverse complement strand
CCGCGGGACATCCTTGGCAAGACGTTGCACGAGGTGTTCCCGGCCGGGCCCGCCGACGCGTTCCTGGGGCAGATCCGCCGGTGCCTCGAAACGAGGCGGACCGTGCGCTTCGAGTACGACCTGCCCATCGGCGGCGCGCGCGCCTGGTTCGCGGCCACCGTGTCGCCGATGACCGACGACAAGGTGGTCTGGGTCGCCCGCGACGTCACCGAGCATCGCCGCGACGAGGAGGCGCTGCGGGAGAGCGAGCAGCGCTGGCGGCGCATCTCGGAAGCCACCTTCGAGGGCGTCGCCTTCTCCCAGGACGGCATCATGTTCGACGTGAACGACCAGCTCGCCGGCATGCTCGGCTATCCGCTAGCGGAGATGATCGGCAAGCCCGTGATGGACTGCGTGGCCCCCGAGGACCGCGCCAAGGTCGCGGAAGCGATCCGCTCGGGCCGCACGGTCGCCTATCAGCATCGCGCGCTGCGCAAGGACGGCTCGACCGTCATGGTCGAAACGCGCGCCCGCGGGCTGACGCTCCGCGGCCAGAACGTGCGGGTCACGGCCATCCGCGACGTCACGGAGCGGCTCCGGCTGGAGTCGGAGCTGCGCCGGCGGGAGACCCTGGCCGCGATGGGGTCCCTCGTCGCGGGCGTGGCCCACGAGGTCCGGACCCCGCTCTTCAGTCTTTCGGCGACGCTCGACACCCTCGAGGCCGGCGTGGGCACGGCCGACCAGCAGCACGAGCTCAAGGACCTGCTGCGCTCCCAGGTCCGGCGCCTCTCCAACCTGATGCAGGATCTCCTGGACTACGGCCGGCCGCCGCGGCTCAAGCTCGCGCGCGGAGGCCTCCGGGAGCCCACCCTGCGGGTCGCCCGCAACTGCGCGTCGCTGGCGGCGCAATCGGACGTGGGGATCGTCCTGGACGTGCCCGACGACCTGCCGGAGATCGAAGCCGACCCGGTCCGTCTGGAGCAGGTCTTCGAGAACCTCGTGAGCAACGCGCTGCAGCACGCGCCTCGGGGCTCCGCGGTCAGGGTAACGGCGCGGGCGGTGGCGGGCCCGCCGCCGGGTATCCTGTGCGCGGTGGAGGACGACGGCCCGGGCCTGCCTCCGGGCGACCTCGAGCGGGTGTTCGAGCCGTTCTTCAGCCGTCGCACGGGCGGAACCGGCATGGGCCTCGCGATCACCGAACGGCTGGTCGAGGCGCACGGCGGGGCGCTGACCGCCGCCAACGGCCCCGGGGGCGGAGCCGTGTTCACGGTGTTCCTGCCCGCGGCGGGTACGCGCCCCGCGGGGGACGCCGTTGTCTGACAGCCGCCTGCTCCTGGTCGACGACGAGCTGGCCGTCCGCCTCCCCGTGGAGCGCTTCTTCACCGGCCGCGGCTTCGAGGTCGGCACCGCCGGCAGCGTGGCCGAAGCCCTGGAGTCGTTTCGGGCCGCGGTCCCCGACGTCGTGCTCCTCGACTACGCGCTGCCCGACGGCGACGGCCTCGAGCTGCTCCGGAAGCTGAAGGCCGTCGACCCCTCGGTGCCGGCGATCCTGCTGACCGCCCACGCGTCCATCGACCTCGCGGTGCAGGCGGTGAAGGACGGGGCCGAGAACTTCCTCACCAAGCCGGTCGAGCTGCCCGCGCTGCTGCTGATGGTCGAACGCCTCGCCGAGAACCGCCGTCTCCGTCACCGCAGCGAGGTGGAACGGCGCCGCGAGGCGAGCCACGCGCCGGACCCGTTCCTCGGCGACAGCCCCGCCATGCGGCGGCTCGCCGACCAGGCCGCGCGGGTGGCGGCGGCGCCCACGCCGCTGCTCATTCGCGGCGAGACCGGCAGCGGCAAGGGCGTCCTCGCGCGCTGGCTTCACGAGCACGGCCCCCGTGCGCCGCAAGCCTTCGTCGACCTCAACTGCGCCGGCCTTTCGCGCGAGCTTCTGGAGAGCGAGCTGTTCGGGCACCTCAAGGGCGCGTTCACCGGGGCGGTGTCCACCAAGCAGGGGCTCATGGAGATGGCGCACCGGGGGACGCTCTTCCTCGACGAGATAGGGGACGTGGACCTGCAGGTCCAGGCGAAGCTGCTGAAGGCGCTTGAGGAGATGCGCTTCCGTCGCCTCGGCGACGTCCAGGACCGGCGCGTCGACGTGCGGCTCGTGGCGGCCACCCACCGCGACCTCGACGCCCTCGTCCAGGAGGGGAAGTTCCGCGAGGACCTCTACTACCGCGTGCGCGGCGTCGAGCTGCGCGTCCCCGCCCTGCGCGAGCGGGGGCGCGACGTGATCCTGCTCGCGCGGCGCTTCCTCGAGCGGATCGCGGCGGACCTCGGGCGGCCCGGCGCGCGGCTCACCCCGGCGGCGGAGGAGACGCTGCTCGCGCATTCGTGGCCCGGCAACGTGCGCGAGCTGCGCAACGTGCTGGAGCACGCGGTACTCCTCAGCCCTCGGGACGCGCTGGCGCCCCAAGACTTCGCCGAGGTCCTGCGCTCGCCGCGCGTCGCGGATCCGGGTGGAGGGGCGACGCTGGACGAGGCCGAGCGCCGGCACGTGGAGCAGGTGCTGCAGCAGCAGGGCTGGGTCGTGCAGCGGGCGGCCGAGGTGCTCGGCATCTCGCGAACGTCGCTCTACGAGCGCATGCGGAAGTACGGCATCAGCCGCGCCCAGCCCAGGGAGCCGTAACCGCTCTTCCGGGCGTGCGGAGTCGCGCACGCGCGTCCGGAATCCCGCCGGCTCAAGCTGGTGCTCCCGGTCACGCCGCCGCCGCGAAGTGCCCCGCGGCCACGGAGTTGAGAGGGGCACCCCCTCCTGGCAACGGCCTTGCTATCTGGCACACCCGTGCCGTGGCAACGCCGTTCAACGCCCGAAGCCGGAGACGCCGACCGCTCTCCGCGCCTGCTGATCCTCGATGACGAGGAGGCCATCCTCCTGCCGCTCTCCGAGTACTTCCGGGAGCGCGGCTACCGGGTCGTCGCCACGCGTGAGCCCGAGGAGGCCGAAGCCCTCCTCGACCACGACCCCTTCGACCTCGTGATCCTGGACCTGGCCCTGACGTACTTCGGACGCGAGGGCCTCGAGGTCTTGAGCGCGATCCGCTCCCGCAGCCCGTGGCTCCCCGTCATCGTCCTCAGCGGCAACGTCTCGCCCGAGGTCGAGGACGAGGCCCGGCGGCTGAAGGCGGATGCGGTCCTGATGAAGCCGCAGCCGCTGGACGTGCTGGCCCACCTCGCGGACGGGCTGCTGGGATGGCGGCGGTGAAGCGCGACTGCCTTCTCGATCGGCTGCTGATGCCCGGGGCCCTCAGCGCCGAGTTCCAGCCCGTCTACAACGTGGCCGGAATGGTCTCGCCCGTCCACTACCTGGAGGGCCTGCTGCGCGGCCCGCGCGGTACGAACGCCGAGCGTCCCGAGGTGCTCTTCAGCTACGCGCGCCGCAAGCATGCGGAGGTCGCCCTCGACCGGGCCGCGCTGCGAACGGTGCTCATGGCCGCCCGGGGCATCCGCAACGTCTCGCTCGGGATCAACGTCCACGCGGCCACGCTCGCGAGCGACCTGGACTTCCTTCCCTTTCTCAGCGAGGCGCTCACCGAGAGCGGGACCGCCCCCGAGCGGCTGGTGCTGGAGCTGGTCGAGCACGGGCACGTGTGGGACCGGCATGCGCTGCGCCTGAACCTCGACGGCCTGCGGCAGATCGGCGTGCGCATGGCCCTGGACGATTTCGGGACGGGCGAGGCGAACTACCTGATGTTCCTGGAGTGCCGCCCCGACTATCTGAAGATCGACCGCTACTTCGTGCACGGCTGCCATCTCGATCCGCGCCGGCAGGCCGTGCTCGACTCCCTCGCCGGGCTTGCGTGCTGCGTGGGCAGCCGGGTCGTGGCCGAGGGGGTGGAGGACCCGGCGGACCTGGCGCGGGTCCGGACCGCGGGCATCGAGCTCGCCCAGGGCTTCCTGCTGGGCCGGCCGGGGCCCGCGGGGTCGTGGCCGCCGTCGCGCCGAATGTGCTCATAACGAGAGGGGTTGGAGTTGGCGAACAAGAAGATCCTGCTGGTCGACGATTCGAACACGATCCTGATGGTCGAGAAGATGATCCTGGCCACCGAGCCCTACAAGCTCGTGACCGCCGGCAACGGCGCCCAGGCCGTCGAGAGGGCCGCCTCCGAGCGGCCCGACCTCATCCTGATGGACGTCGTGATGCCCACGATGGACGGCTTCGCGGCCTGCCGCGCCCTGCGCGCGCGGGAAGAGACGCGCGCCATCCCCGTGATCATGGTGACCACGCGCGGCGAGGCCGGCAACGTGGAGCTCGGCTTCGAGAGCGGTTGCAGCGAGTACATCACCAAGCCCATCAACGGCCCCGAGCTGCTGGCCAAGATCCGCAACCTGCTGGGAGAGTGAGATGAAGAAGCCGGCCGAGGCGGAGCGCAGCTACGTACGGAAGGTGCGGGAGGGCACCCAGAAGTACGCCCGCGACCTCATGAGCGAGAACGAGCGGCTGCGCGTCCTGATCGCCGCTCTCGAGAGCGACCGTGTCCGGCTCGCCGAGCGGGTCCGCTCCGTGGAGCAAGTGGTCCAGGAGCTGGACCTCCTGCGCGGGGCGGTCTCGACCCTCGAGCGGGAGAAGCTGGACGTGCAGGCGCAGCTGTTCTCCGCGCGCGAGGAGCTGGAAAGCCACCGGCGCGAGCGCGCCCGGCTGGAGCAGCAGGTGGCCGAGGTGGAGAAGGAGAGCCGCCGCTTCGCCGAGCAGTACGTGCAGATCGAGGCCCAGAACACCAACCTCGCGAACCTGTACGTGGCGAGCTACCGGCTGTACGGCACGCTGAACCGGCAGGAAGTGCTCGGGGCCATCCAGGAGATCGTCGTCAACCTGATCGGCTCCGAGGAGCTCGGCATCTACGAGCTGGAGCCGGAGGACGCGACGCTGCGCCTGGTCGGCTCCTTCGGGATCGACCCGACCGCGCACGACCGGGTCCCGGTGGGGACGGGCCGGATCGGCCGCGTCGCCGCCACCGGCGAGCCCGACATCGGCGCCGGCGCCGATGTCGCCGAGCGGGCCCCGGAGGCCGACCTCACCGCGTGCGTCCCGTTGAAGCTCGACGGGCGGGTGATCGGCGTGCTGGCCCTCTTCCGGCTGCTGCCGCAGAAGAACGGCTTCGAGAGCATCGACCACGAGCTGTTCGACCTGCTGGGCACGCACGCCGCGACCGCGCTGTATTGCACGCGGCTGCATGAGCGCCTCGAGGCGCGGACGCCGGCATGAGCGCGGCTCCCCGCCCGTCCTCACTGCCTCCGGAAGGGCCCGTGCAGTACGTCCAGCCCGGTCAGATGGTCCTCTCGGCCGAGCCGCGCACGCTGTCGACGATCCTCGGCTCGTGCGTGGCCGTGTGCCTCTGGGACCGCCTGACGGGCGCGGGGGGCATGAACCACTACCTGCTGCCCACCCGGCCCGGCACCGCGCCCTCCTCGCCGCGCTTCGGCGACGTGGCGGTGCCCGACCTCGTCGACAAGCTGCTGGCCTTCGGTGTCCGGAGGGAGTGCGTCGACGCCAAGGTCTTCGGCGGCGCCCGGGTCCTCGACGCGCCCGGAGACGGCGCCGACCACCTGGGCCTGCGCAACGCGGAAACCGCGGTGGAGTTGCTGCGGCGTCAGGGCATACCCGTCATCGGCGGGGACGTCGGCGGCCGGCGGGGCCGGCGCGTCCTCTTCGACCTCCGCACCGGCCAGGCCTGGGTGAGGCTGCTGTGATGGAGGTCGGCCGCGACGCGATCGTCCAGGTCTTCATCGCGGAGGCCGAGGAGCGCCTGGGCCGGATGGAAGAGACGCTGCTGGCCCTCGAGGGCGCTCCGGACGATCCCGATCTGATCGGCGGCATCTTCCGGGACGCCCACACGCTCAAGGGGAATGCGGTCTCCCTGGGCTTCACCGCGATGGCCGACCTCTCCCATGCGCTCGAGGACCTCCTCGACCGCGCGCGCCAGGGACAGGTCACGCTGGGGCCCGACCGGGTGACCGCGCTGCTCCGCGGAGTCGACGAGCTCAGGAAGGCACTGGAGGGAGTGGCCGCCAGCGAGAGCGAGCCGCGTGCCGATCAGCCCCGGCCGGCGGACCGACCCACGCTGCGCGTGGACGTCGCGAAGCTGGACCGCATGATGGACCTCGCGGGCGAGATGGCGATCGCGCGGGGACGCGTGCAACAGCTGCTCGAGGCCGGCGGGTCGGGCGAAGCGCTGGCCGCCCACCGCGACTCGGACCGCTCGTTCCTCGACCTGCAGGAGCTGATCCTCCGGGCGCGCATGGTGCCCGTCGGGCCGGCCTTCCGCGCCTACGCCCGCTCCGTCCGCGACGTGGCCGCCGCTCACGGGAAGCAGGCGCGCCTCGTGGTCGAGGGCGACGACGTCGAGGTGGACACGTCCATCATCGAGCACCTGCGCGACGCGCTCACCCACTTGGTCCGGAACGCTCTCGACCACGGCATCGAGCCGCCGGCGCTGCGCAAGGCCCGCGGCAAGGACCCCTGCGGCACCGTCCGCCTGCGGGCGTTCCGCGAGGCCGGGAACATCGTGATCGAGCTGTCCGACGACGGCGGCGGCCTCGACCGCGCGCGTATCGCCGAGCGGGCCCGCGCCCGCGGCCGCGCCGAGGGGCCGGAGCGCGCGAGCGACGCCGAGATGCACCGGCTCATCTTCGAGCCGGGCTTCTCGACCGCCGACCGGGTGACCGAGCTCTCGGGAAGGGGCGTGGGCATGGACGTCGTCCGGCGCAACGTGGAAGCGCTACGCGGCTCGGTGACGGTCGCCAGCCGCGAAGGCCAGGGCACGACCTTCACCATCCGCCTGCCCCTCACCCTCGCGATCATCGACGGCTTCGGCACCATCGCCGGCGGGGAGACCTACGTGGTGCCGACCGAGGCGGTGATCGAGTGCCTCGAGCTGCCTCGATCCGAGGCCGGCCGGGACGGGCGCGCCGTGATCAACCTGCGGGGCGAGCCGCTGCCGTGCCTTCGCCTGCGCGACCACTTCGCGCTGCCCGGCCGAAGCGTCGGGCGCGAGAACGTGGTCGTCGTGCGGCACGAGGGAGGGCGCGCGGGCCTCGTCGTGGACGGCCTGCTGGGCGAGCGGCAGACGGTCATCAAGCCCCTGGGCCCTCTCTTCCGCGCGCTGCCCGGGATCGCCGGCTCGGCCATCCTCGGCAGCGGGCGGGTGGCATTGATCCTCGACGTGCCGGGCCTGCTGAGGCAGACGCTCGAGCCATCGGGCAAGGAGGCGTGAAGACGATGCGACGGACCCTGTCGGCAGCCGCGTTGACCCTGGGCGTGACCGTGCGGATCGCGGCCGGGGGCGACGGACCCACGGCCAAGTGGGAGGACGGGCGCACCAGCCTGGCGTTCGACGGCGCGGAGATCGGCGTCTCGAACCGCATGCAGATCCGCTTCACCGAGACGGCGCCGGAGGGCGAGGACGGCACCGGCAGCTTCCGCCCGCGGCGGGCCCGCACGCTCGTGGACGGATGGCTCCACTCGAAGACCATCCGGTTCGAGCTGATGGTCGACTGGGTCGATGCACCCATCGTCGAAGACCTCAACCTGAACTGGGACGCGAGCGGAAAGCGATCCTTCCAGGTCAAGGTCGGCCAGTTCAAGGTTCCCTTCGGCCGCCAGGAGCTGACCTCCGACACCGCGCTGCAGTTCGTGGACCGCTCGATCGTGAGCGCCGAGTTCGAAAAAGGGCGCGACGTGGGCGTCCAGCTCTGGGGCCTGGCCGCCGGCGAGAAGCTCGAGTACCGCGCCGGCCTCTTCAACGGGAACGGACGGGGCAAGCCGTCGAACGACGACGGGAAGCTGCAGTACGACGCGCGCGTCACCGTTCATCCGTGGGGCCCCGCGAAGTACTCGGAGGGCGATCCGGACGCGACCCCGAAGCCGCTGCTGTCGGTGGGCGCCAACCTCGAGGGGGACGACACGCGTCCGCGGCCGGGCGCCGTAGTGGCCGCTTCCTCCGACGCCGTCGCGCGCCGCGTCCTCGGCGCCGACGTCAGCTTGAAGTTCCGGGGCTTCTCGGTGATGGCCGAAGCCTTCGACCGGCGCCTGACGCCGGTCGCCGGCCCCTCGTTCAAGTCCAACGGCTTCCACGTGCAGGTGGGCCAGTTCGTGCGGCCGCGGCGGCTCGAGGCCGCGCTGCGCTGGGCCCAGTGGGATCCCTCGAGCCTGAAGGCCAACGACGAACGCCGGGAGCTGGGAGCGGGTCTGAGCTACTACGCGACTCCCAAGACGCTGAAGCTCCAGGCCGATTACCGCCGGCTCCGCGACGCGGCCCGCGGCCGGACCGACGGAGAGGCCCGCGTCCAGGTGCAGTTCATTTTCTAGAGGCCTGTCGGGCCTCGTGAGGTACGGAGAAATGCTGAAGAACCTTCCGATCGGGAAACGCCTCGGGCTGGCCTTCGCCACGCTGCTCGCCCTGATGCTGGGAGTGGCCGTGGCCGGCTACTGGGGCCTCCACGACACGGCGCGGCTGGCGCGCCAGGTGCTGGACGTGGACTCGCCGCTCGTCGAGCACTCGCAGCGCGCGCGCGCCAACACGCTCGGCCTGCGCCGCTTCGAGAAGGACGTCTTCCTCAACATCGCCACGCCGGCGAAGCGCGACGAGTACGTCGACAAGTGGAAGGACCAGCAGCATCGCCTCGAGGAGCGGCTGCAGGAGCTGGACCACCTGCTGGCGGGAAGCGCGGACCGGGAGGTCGTGGCCGTGATGCGCAAGGACATGGCCGCCTACGACGGCGGCTTCGCGAAGGTCCTCGAGCAGATCAAGAAGGGCCAGATCCGCACCCCGGCGAAGGCCAACGCGGCCATCACGCCCTACAAGGACGAGATCCGCCGCCTGGAGGAGACCGCCTACGAGTTCGCGCTCAAGCGCTCGGCGGCCATGCAGGCGCGCCGGGACGACGTCGCGCGGCAGGTGGCGCGGACCACGGGCCTCATGCTGGCCGCCGTCGGCCTGGCCATGGCGCTGTCCGCGGTCGTGGGCCTCGTGATCACTCGCAGCATCACCCGGCCCATCCTCGGGGTCGTCGACGCGGCGGAGCGTCTCGGCCGCGGTGACCTCGACACGGAGCTCGAGACATCGGGCGGAAGCGACGAGACCGCCCGCCTCGTGCAGGCGATGCAGGACATGGTGCGCTCCACCCGGCAGATGACCGACGTGGCGGTGGCCATTTCGGAGGGAAACCTCCTGGTGAAGGTGGCGCCGCGGTCCGAGAAGGACCTCCTCGGCAACGCGCTCGCCGGCATGGTCGCGCGGCTCAAGCAGGTGATGGCCGAGGTCCGGGCCGCGGCCACCGGGCTCGCTTCCGCCGCCGGCCAGGTCTCGGCGTCCTCCCAGGCCTTGTCGACGGGCACCAGCCAGCAGGCGGCCTCGGTCGAGGAGACCACCGCCAGCCTTGAGCAGATGACCGCTTCCATCGGCCAGAACGCGGACAACAGTCGGCAGACGGAGCAGATGGCGCTCAAGGGCGCGCGCGACGCGCAGGAGAGCGGGGGCGCGGTGAGGGAGACGGTGGCGGCGATGAACTCCATCGCCGAGCGCATCTCGATCATCGAGGAGATCGCCTACCAGACCAACCTGCTCGCCCTCAACGCCGCCATCGAAGCCGCCCGCGCGGGCGAGCACGGCAAGGGCTTCGCGGTGGTGGCCACGGAGGTGCGGAAGCTCGCCGAGCGGAGCCAGGCCGCGGCCAAGGAGATCAGCGGCCTGTCCTCGTCGAGCGTGAAGGTCGCGGAGCGGTCCGGGCAGCTCCTCCAGGACCTGGTGCCGTCGATCCAGAAGACGGCCAGCCTCGTGCAGGAGGTGGCGGCCGCGTCGAGCGAGCAGTCGAGCGGCGTGGCCCAGATCGGGAAGGCCATGGCTCAGGTGGACGAGGTGACGCAGCGCAACGCCTCCGCCACCGAGGAGCTGGCCTCGACGGCGGAGGAGATGGCCGCCCAGGCGGAGTCGCTGCAGCAGCTCGTGACCTTCTTCCGGATCGAGAGCGGGCTCGCGGAGGCGGCGGCGCTGCGGCGCGAGCCGGTCCCGGCGCGTCCGTCGTCGGTGCCGTCGGTCGCTGGCCTCCACGCGGTCCGCAGCGCGAAGGCCGCCGGCGCCGAGCACGAGTTCCGGAATTTCTGAGGGAGGGGTTCATGGAATCAGCGCGCGAGCGTGCCGACCAGGAACAGTACCTGACGTTCGTCGTCGGGGGTGACGAGTTCGCGGTGGCCGTCCTGCGCGTGCGGGAGATCATCGAGTACGAGACCGTGACCCACGTGCCCTCGACGCCGGCGTGGATCCGCGGCGTGATCAACCTGCGGGGGAGCGTGGTGCCGGTCGTGGACCTCGGCCTGAAGTTCGGTCTCGCCCCGAGCCCCGTCACGCGGCGGACGTGCATCGTGATGGTGGACACGGAGCTGGACGGCCAGCGGGCCGCGATGGGCGTGGTCGCCGACGCGGTGAGCCAGGTGATCGAGCTGGGCCCGGGCGACATCGAGGCGCCGCCGTCGTTCGGGACGCGGGTCCGCGTCGACTTCCTCCGGGGCATGGGCAAGCTGGACGGCCGCTTCGTCCTCATCCTGGACATCGACCGCGTGCTCTCCGCCCGCGAGCTGCTCCTGGCGTCCGAGGCGAGCGTCGCCGCCGCGGCCCCCGCGTCATGAGCGCGGAAGCGGCGACGGGAGAGCTTCCCCGGCTCAGCGACGGCGAGTTCGGCCTCTTCCAGCGCATGATCCAGCGCGAGGCGGGGATCCATCTCGCCGACATCAAGAAGCCCCTGCTCGTGAGCCGGCTGAGCCGGCGGCTGCGGGAGCTCGGCCTCACCTCGTTCGGCGCGTACTACCGGCGCATCGAAGCGGACGCCGATGAGCGCGCCTGCATGCTCGACCGCGTGACCACGAACAAGACCCAGTTCTTCCGGGAGCCGGCGCAGTTCGAGTTCATCGAGAAGACCGTCCTCCCGGAGTGGGCGGGCTCGGCCGTTCCGCGCCGGCGGGTGCGGGCGTGGAGCGCCGGCTGCTCGACCGGAGAAGAGGCCTATACGCTGGGGGCGGTCCTCCTCGCCCACCTGCCCGCCGATGCGGGCCGCACCCTCGAGATCCTCGGCACCGACATCTCGACCCGCGTTCTGCAGCAGGCACGACTCGGCACGTGGCCGCTTGAGCGATCGGCCGAGATCCCGTCGCACTACCTGCGCTCGTTCTTCCTGAAGGGCTACGGCTCCCAGGACGGGAGCATGAAGGCGGGACCCGATCTCCGCCGCCTCGTCCGGTTCGAGCGCGGCAACCTCGTCGACGAGCGGGATTGGCCCTCCGGGACGTTCGACCTGATCTTCTGCCGCAACGTGCTGATCTACTTCACGCCGGCGACGAAAGCGCGCGTGATCGAGGCCCTCCTCGGCCGCCTCGCGCCGGGCGGGTACCTGTTCCTGGGGCACGCCGAGAGCCTGAACGTGCAGGCGCACCGCGTGCGCAGCGTCGGGCCGACCGTCTACCGGCGCCCGTGACCATTGGAGGTTTGACGACATGTGGAGAAGGGTTTCGTTGGCCGTGGCCGGGCTCGCGCTCGCCGCCGCGGTCGGAGCGCCGGCAACGGAGCCGGCGTCGTTCAAGGTCATCGTGAACGCGAAGGCCGCGGGGCGCACGATCGCGCGTGACGCCGTGGCCCAGGTCTACCTCGGGAAGGCGCAGCGGTGGGGCGACGGCACCGCAATCGTCGCGGTCGACCTCTCGAGCACGTCGACAGTGCGGCAGGCGTTCTCGGAGGCGGTCCTGGCGATGCCCGTCGACGCGGTGAAGAACTACTGGCTCCGGGTGGTGGCGACCGGCAAGCGCCCGCCGATCACCAAGCGATCGGATGAGGACGTCATCTCCTTCGTGGCCGCCGAGGCCGGGGGGATCGGCTACGTCGCCGAGACGACGCCGGTGCCGGCCACGGTCCGCGCGATCGTCGTCCACCCGTGACGGAGCGCGGCATGACCGGGTCACGGGCGGCCCTCGCGGCGCTCTGGCTCCTCCTGCCCGCGAACGGGGCCGGGGCGTTCGACCTGGCCGAGATCCAGAAGCGCGGCACGCTCCGGGTCCTGGCCGTCGTGTCCGGCGCCGCACGTCCACCTGGAGCCGGCTGGTCGTGAAGTACTTCGGCGAGTCCTCGCTCGAGATCCTGAACAAGGCCCGCGGGCGATGAGGGTGCTGGTCGTGGACGACTCCGCGGTCGTGCGCCAGACGCTCGCGGCGGTGCTGTCGGCCGACGAGGGATTCGAGGTCCACACGGCGGCCGACCCGCTGTTCGCCGTCGAGAAAATGGACCGCGCGCGGCCGGACGTCATCGTCCTCGACCTGGAGATGCCGCGCATGGACGGCCTCACGTTCCTCCGTTACATCATGAAGCTCGACGAGCCGCCGCCCGTCGTCGTCTGCTCCGGCCTCGGCGGGGGGCGGACCGCAGTGCAAGCGTTGGAGCAGGGGGCGGTGGCGGTGGTGGAGAAGCCCCGCCTCGACGTGCGGGGCTTCCTCTTCGAGTCGGCGGTCCTCGTCATCGACACCGTGAGGGGCGCGGCCCAGGCGCGCGTCCGGCGGCGCGAGGCTCCTCCTGCTCCTTCGCCGCGCCGGAGCGCCGACGCCGTCCTCCCGGCCCTCCGTCCGCGGGTGGGGTTCTTCACCGACACGGTGGTGGCGGTCGGCGCCTCCACGGGCGGCACCGAGGCCCTGCGCGCGCTGCTGGCGCCGCTGCCCGCGGATGCGCCGGCGATGCTCGTCGTCCAGCACATGCCCGCGGGTTTCACCGGGCCCTTCGCCGAGCGCCTGAACCAGGCGTGCCGGATGGAGGTGCGGGAAGCGGTGGACGGGGACGCGGTCCGCGCCGGCCGCGTGCTCGTCGCGCCCGGCGACCGTCACATGATGCTGAACCGTCGCGGAGAAGAGCTTTTCGTGCGCGTGGTCGAGGGCCCGCTCGTTTCGCGGCACCGGCCGAGCGTCGACGTGCTCTTCCGCTCCGTGGCCCAGACCTCGGGGCCCAACGCCGTGGGCGTGATCCTGACCGGCATGGGAGACGACGGCGCGGCCGGGCTCCTCGAGATGAGGCAGTCAGGCGCCGTCACGCTGGCCCAGGACGAGAAGACCTGCGTGGTCTTCGGCATGCCGCGATCGGCCATCGCGCGCGGCGCGGTGGACGCGGCGCTGCCGATCGATTCCCTGCCCGCCGCCCTCATGAGCCGGCTCCACCGAACGACGTCCTGATCGCGTCATCTCGCGGCCGCCGGCGGTGCGGAGCGATGCCGCGCGTATACTGCCGGCCGTGAGCAGCGGCGCCAGGGAAGACGGACTCCCGCGGGTCATCGGGTTCTGGGGTGGCCTGGCCGTCATCGTGGGCACGACCATCGGCAGCGGCGTCTTCCGCAAGCCGTACACGCTCGCCCGCGACGTCGGGGATCCCGCCGCCATCCTCGCGCTGTGGGTCGTCTTCGGCCTCGTGACCCTCTGCGGCGCCCTCGCCCTCGCGGAGCTGAGCTCGATGCTGCCCCAGACCGGCGGCGTCTACGTCTACCTGCGGGCCGCCTACGGCGACGCGGCCGCCTTCGTCTTCGGCTGGCTCTTCCTGCTCGTGACGACGCCGGCCACCAACGGCGCCCTGGCGACGTTCTTCGGGGAGCTGATCCTGGGGATGACCGGCGTCGAGTTCGGCCCGGCCTCTCCCTGGCGGGTTCCCGCCGTCGGCGCGGTCATCGTCCTGATCCTGACCGTGGTGAACCTCCTGGGCGCGCGCCTGGGCTCCGCGGTCCAGACGCTCCTGACGCTCATCAAGGTCTCGGCGCTGCTGGTGTTGATGGCGGTGTCGTTCACGCTGCCCGGGGGCCGCTTCGCCCACCTCGCCCCCCTTCCCGGCGGCCTGCACGGCCTCGGCATGGGCGCGGCGTCGGTCATCTGGGCCTACGACGGGTGGATCTCGGTCAGCATGATCGCGGGAGAGGTCGTGGCTCCCGAGCGCCTCATGCGCCGCATCATCATCGCCGGGATGCTGACGATCGTGTTCCTTTACGTGGGCGCCAACATCGGTTACTTCTACGCGATGCCGCTGGGCGAGATGGTGCGCCAGCCCGTGGTGCCGCAATGGATCATGGCCCAGCGCCTGGGGCCGGCGGGCGCGACGCTCATCAGCGTCGCGATCCTCTGCAGCGTGTTCGGGGCGCTGAACGGCAACATCCTCTCGCGGCCGCGGGTGCCCTACGCCCTCGCCCGCGACGGGCTCGCGTTCCCGTTCCTCGGCCTCACCCACCCGCGGTGGGCGACCCCGTACACGTCGATCCTGGTCCAGTCCGCGGCGACCGTGATCCTCGTCGCGCTGCTGCGGGACTTCGACCGGCTGACGACCTACTTCGTCGTCGTGGAGTGGTTCGCGCTGCTGTTCGCGGTGGCGGCGGTGATGGTGTTGCGCCGCCGGCGGCCGGACGCGCCCCGTCCCTTCCGGACGCCGCTCTACCCCTGGGTGCCGCTCGTCTTCCTCGCCGGCACGTTCGCCGGCCTGGTGGCGATCGTCCGGGGGGAGATCGATCGGCCCGTGCCCAACTATTCGCCGCTGTGGGGACTGCTGATCGCCGCCGCGGGATTTCCGGTCTACTGGGCGTGGCGGCGTCTGACGCCGCGGGTGGCGGCCGCGATGATCGTCGCGGGGATGGGTGCCGTGCTCGGTCAAGGCTGCGGCGCGCCGCGGCCGGCGAACGGTCCGCCCACGGCGCCCTCGCCCTCGGGGCGCACGCTCGTCTGGAGCGACGAGTTCACCGGGCCCAGCGGCGCCCTCGTCGACGCGAGCCGCTGGGTGGCCGAGACCGGCGGCCACGGCTGGGGGAACAACGAGCTCGAGTTCTACACGGACCGCGGCCGCAACGCGTTCCTCGACGGCGACGGCAACCTCGTGATCCAGGCGCTGCGGGAGCGCTTCGAAGGCGGCGGCGTGACGCGCGACTACACGTCGGCGCGCCTCAAGACGCAGGGACGGTTCGAGCAGGCCTACGGGCGGTTCGAGGCCCGGATCAAGATACCCCGGGGACAGGGGATCTGGCCCGCGTTCTGGCTTCTCGGCGCCGACATCCCCACCGCCGGCTGGCCGCGCTGCGGCGAGATCGACGTGATGGAGAACATCGGCCGCGAGCCCTCGATCGTCCACGGCTCGATGCACGGCCCCGGCTTCTCCGGAGGCGCCTCCTTGACCGCCGGCTACACGCTGGCGGGCGGCGCGGTGTTTGCCGACGCCTTCCACGTCTTCGCGGTGGAGTGGGAGCCGGCGGTCGTCCGCTTCTACGTCGACGGGAGCCTCTACGAGACCCGCACTCCCGCCGACCTGAAGGCGGGACAGACGTGGGTCTTCGACCATCCCTTCTTCATCATCCTCAACGTCGCGGTGGGGGGGGACTGGCCCGGCAGCCCGGATGCGACGAGCGTCTTCCCCCAGACGATGCTGGTCGACTACGTGCGGGTCTACCACTGAGCTGGGGGTGCTAGCGGCGCACCCCCCACGCTAGCGGACCGGCGCCCGCACCGGCCGGCCCGGCGCCACGTCGCGGCGGACCTGGCCACGCTCGACGACCGGGACGCCGGCCACGAGGACGTAGGGGATGCCGTCGGGCGGCGTGGCCGGCGCGGCATAGGTCGATCGATCGATGACCCGTGCCGGGTCGAAGAGCGTGAGGTCCGCGTCCGCGCCGACGCGGATCCGACCCTTGTCCCGGAAGCCGGGCACCCGGCGCTCGAGACGCTGCGCGGGCATCAGCGAGAGCTTCCGCAGCGCCTCCATGAGCGGCAGCACCTTCTGCTCGCGGACGTAGACGCCGAGGACGCGCGCGCTCGTGCCGGCGGAGCGCGGATGGCCCAGGCCGTCCCGCAGGACCGAATCGCTCGCCACCATCACGAGGGGGTGGGCGAGGGCGGCACGGACCGCGTCCTCCGGTATGGAGAAGATCGCGACCAGGCCTCCTTGCCGTCGGTAACGGGCGAAGGTCTCCGCGGTCAGCCGCTCGCCGGTGGCCGGCCACAGCAGGTCGTGATAGTCGATGCCGAGCGCGTCCCGCCACCCCTCGTCGAAAACGCCGGAAGAAATGTCGGTCATGCCGGCGGTGTACGGGTAGCACTCGGTCGTGACGTCCAGGCCGCGCCCGTGCGCCTCCTCGATGAGCCGCAGGTGACGCGCGGTGAAGGCCACGCTCGTGCTGTGAATGTGGACGACGTGGAGCGGAGCGCCCGTCACCGTGGCGGCCGCGAGCATCTCCTCGAGGGCGGTGGTGCTGCTGAGCGGTTCCTTGGTCCCGTTGTAGCGCATGTGGACGTGCACGGAGGCTCCGGCCCGCGCGGCCTCCCGGAACACATCGAGGATCTCGAAGCGCGAGGCGGCCTGGGTGTACTGGATGCCCATCCCGACCGCGGGCGCGCCCCGCTCGAGGCCCGCGCGGATGCGCCGGGCCACCTCCTGGACCTGGGCCTCGGTTCCGGCGTCGGTGGCCGCCTTCGCGGTGGCGGCGGGCAGGAAGCGCGGGGGATCGCCCATCACCGCCATCCGCACCGGGACGTGACCGATGCTGGCCCCGAAGTTCACGAGCGTGCGCCCCTCTCGCTCGGCGTAGAAGCCGTCGACGTCCGCGGTCCCGATCTCCAGCTCGAGGGAGGACGTGACGCCGTCCTGCGCCCGCAGCGCGTAGTTCTCGGCGTCCACGCCGTGGGCGTGCAGGTCGATGAAGCCCGGAGCCACCACGAGGCCGCGGGCGTCGATGGTGGAGGCGCCGCGGAGAGGCTCGGCCGACACGGCCGCGATCCTGCCCTTGGCGAGCGCCACGTCGCGGACGGCGTCGAGGCCGCTCTCGGGGTCCATCACGTGGCCGCCCCGGATCACCAGGTCGTATTCGTCGGGAGCGGTACCGTGCGCCTGGGGACCGGCGGCGAGCAGGCCCGACGCCGCCATCACCAGCACGCCGTGTGTCGTTTTCATGGCGCGATTCTGCGCTTAGAATGCGCCGCATGAAACACGCTGCGGCGGCGCTGGCATCTCTCTCGATCGCCGTTCTTGCTCCGGGGGCCGGTCCGGCCGCCGCCGCGGGAGGTGGGACGCTGATGGTCTACGTCGGCACGTACACCGGCGGCACGAGCGCGAGCAAGGGGATCTACCGCCTTCGACTCGACCTCGCGACGGGCACCCTGACCGAGGCCGGCCCTCCGACCGAGTCGGTGAGCCCCTCGTTCCTGGCGCTGCACCCGAGCGGCCGCTACCTCTATGCGGTCAACGAGACGGATGGCCCCCCGAAGGGCGAGGGCGGGGTGAGCGCATTCGCGATCGATGCGCGAACGGGAGCGCTGACGCCGCTGAACAAGGAGTCTTCGCGCGGCGGGGGCCCGTGCCACCTCGCGCTCGACGCCAAGGGCCGCTTCGTGCTCGTCGCGAACTACGGCGGCGGCAGCGTCGCCGTGCTGCCCGTCCAGGCCGACGGTCGCCTGAACGAGGCCACGACGTTCGTGCAGCACGCGGGGCACGGCGCCGACCCGGGACGGCAGAAGGGCCCCCACGCGCACTGGGTCGGCCTCGACCAGGCGAACCGCTTCGCGCTCGTCGCCGACCTCGGCCTCGACGAGGTGCTCGTCTACAAGTTCGACCCGGCCCTGGGCACGCTCACGCCCAGCCCGCCGCCCGCCGCCCGGCTCGCGCCGGGGGCGGGGCCGCGCCACGCCGTGTTCCATCCCGACGGGCGACACGCGTACGTGATCAACGAGATGCAGTCCACGGTCACGGCGTTCTCATACGACGCGCGGACGGGTGCGCTCGCGGAGCTGCAAACGCTCTCGACCGTCCCCGCCGGCTTCACGCAGCCGACCGACACCGCCGAGATCGCGGTCCGGCCGGACGGGAAGTTCCTCTACGGCTCGAACCGCGGCCACGACAGCATCGCGATCTTCGCCGTGGACCCCGCCACCGGGAAGCTCACCTCCGTCGGCCACCAGCCGACGCTGGGCAAGAAGCCGCGCAACTTCGCGATCGACCCGACCGGCACCTACCTGCTGGCCGCGAACCAGGACTCCGACAACATCGCGGTCTTCCGGATCGACCGGGCCAGCGGCCGGCTGACGCCGGTGGGGCAGCCCTTCAGCGTGCCCCGGCCGGTCTGCGTCCTGATGGCGAAGTCGTAGGCGGACGGCCGATCGGGAGGATCGAATGTCCGTGTACGAGAAGCTGAAGACCCTGGGCATCACCCTCCCCGAGCTGGCCCGACCCGGGGCCGTCTACGTCCCCTTCGTGCGCACCGGGAACCTGGTCTATGTGTCGGGGCACATCGCGCGGAAGGAAGGCAAGCCGTGGGTGGGGCAGCTCGGCGCGGGGCTGACGACCGACGAGGGGAAGGCGGCGGCGCGTGCGATCGCCGTCGAGCTCATGGGCACGCTGCACGCTGCGGTCGGCGACCTCGACCGTATCGCGCGGATCGTCAAGCTCATGGTGCTCGTCAACAGCGCGCCGACCTTCACCGAGCAGCACCTCGTCGCGAACGGGGCATCGGAGCTCCTGGTCCAGGTCTTCGGCGACCGGGGCCCCCACGCCCGGAGCGCCTTCGGCGTGGCCCAGATACCGCGGGGAGCCTGCGTCGAGATCGAGCTCGTCGCCGAGGTGGCCTGACCTCCGCCTCGATCACTTCGCGAGCGGATCGGGGCGAAGCTGGAACCTCACGACCTTGCTCGTCGTCCCCTTCCCGCCTTCCATGTGAAAGGGCGCTCGCGTGCTGACCGTCGACCAGAGCCCCCGGCCCTTCCAGCCGCCGTTCGGATCGTCGATCCGCCCATCCAGCCATTTCGTGTAGTAGCCCAGCGGATACGGGACGCGGAGGACGACCCATTTGCCGTCCTTCAGGGCCAGCGGCCCTTCGGACGCGTTGCCGGTCTCGATCGGCACGTTCCGGCCCAGCCCCAGCGTGTCGAACTGATCCACCCACGTGTAGTAGCTGCTCTCCGCCGACCCCGAATCCGTCACGCCCTTGAGCTGCGGTAGCGGCTCCGGATAGAGCGTCCACCCCTCGGGACAGTGCTGGCCCGTCGCGGTCGGCCCGTTGAGCGGCCCCTGGCACTTGCGGCGGTCGAAGCTGGCGAGATGCCCGCTCGCCAGGGCCGCCCAGACGACGCCGTTGCGGTCGACGTCCATGCCCCGCGGCGAGAAGCCCTGGACCGGCGCCTTCGGGTTGTTGAGCGGCGGCTCGTACACCTCCGCCAGCGCCGTCTCGGGCGGGTTCGCGCCCGGGCTGAGCCGGACGACGGCGCCCGGGAAGCCCAGCACCGATCCCCACACCGAGCCGTCCGGTGCCGGCGCGACCGAGTAGAAGCCGCCGCCGAACCGCTTGTCTTTCGTCGGATCGAGCGGCTGGTCCGGCTCCACGTAGGCGTCCCGCTTGCCGTTGCCGTTGGTGTCGATGACGAGCGCGGTCCACCCCTGGGACTTCACCTCGTCGCCGGTCTCCTCGAACATCTTCGTGTTCAGCCAGCCGACCACCTGGCCGCCGCCGCTCGTCCAGAGCGTGTGGTTGGCATCTTCGGCGAACATCAGGTGATGCGTGCCGAAGCACGTGCCGATGTGCGTGAGCTTCCTGGTCGCCGGGTCGTACATCGCGAGGTGCCGGCTGGCCCTGGCGATCGGGAACAGCCTCGCCGAAGGATGGCTCGACCCCTGCTTGCAGACGTCCGGGTTGTCCGGGGGGCGCACCGCGGAGGTGATCCA
>Ga0070706_100002226_pt1 | contig 19719 bp, 14 predicted proteins | sample KBSK5501metaG_FD_65476 | JGI IMG/M metagenome (GOLD analysis project Ga0070706, IMG submission 65476) | Corn, switchgrass and miscanthus rhizosphere microbial communities from Kellogg Biological Station, Michigan, USA - KBS K5-50-1 metaG | ecosystem: Host-associated > Plants > Roots >... | reverse complement strand
CTCCTGATCGATCGCGTCATTGTCACCGATGGGGACGTGGAGATCCGCTACGTCTTCCCCACCACCTGTCACGGTCCCCCCATTCGGTTTAGTCATGTGCGGGTGGACTATCTCCACAAGGTTTCAGTCGGATTAGTCGGTGAGTGGCTTGCCAATCTCCCAATGGTGGCCAAAAGGATCGGCGAGACGCCCGACGAGCCATCCATGGCCTTCTGAGACCGGTGAAATCTCGATTGCGCCCGCTGCAAGGGCCTGTCGGAATACTGCTCCTGGCTCTTCGACTGTCAGAATGATGCGCATAGCTGCTTCGCCGGCTCCAGACGTAAAGGCGGGGTCCGCTTGAAGCCAGAAGTCTGCTTCACCAATGGCCAGGTGCGCGACCGCGACTCTCCCAGCGTCGTCTTGGAGTCGATACAGTTCTCGAGCGCCGAATGCGGCCGTATAATACTCGACCGCTCTTTCTCCATCGCTCACCGCAAGCCACGGCGCGATGTTGGGCCTGACGGGGGTAGAATCCGGGGTGTGAGTCATCTTGATTTCTCCTCCTTAAAGGACGAACGTGTGCCCACATGGACCTCACGGCTCCCCCTGCGACTTCTTCAGCCTGTATCTTTCCTTGCTCTGCTGGCGCCGTTACGAGCGCTCCTCCGGTGACCTCTTGGAGGTAATCGAGGATCGGCTGAACAGCGAGACTTCCTGCGGTAAGACCAACATAGCCATCGGGGCGCACCAGCGCCAGCGCGTCTTTCGTAACGCCGTACGCGCGGTGGGCGTCTCCATCGCGATCGATCAGCGCGTCGCTCTCAGTCGCGCTGGCAAAACCCGGGCGAGTGATAGTATACACGCGCAGCAGGCCAGGCATAGCGGGGAGCCCTGGTAGAGGGCGATCGCTGAACGTGAGCAGGGTGGAGCGGACGCCCCAGAAGAGGTCGAAGAGCTGCAGCGTTTTGCCGCTGCCGGCCTGGGCAATGGATGCGCCGGCGACCGCTCGTCTGAGGTCCAGACGCGGCGGGGCCGCTCGTGCAGATATCCCAGTTGCAGAGCGCCCCCATGCCCCCCGGAACAGGTCGCCAAGAGCGTGCGTCAGCCGCCTATGAAGCGTCATACGCCGCGATGATATACTTCACCAGCGTCAGCGCGAAGCCCAGCGTTGCGCGCCCTGAAGAAAGTGAGCGCGTCGTGCCGCACCGGCCACATGAAGGACCACCACACCCACACGGGGAGCGGCAAGCGCCTGCTGACGGCTCCCCGACTCCCCAGGCCGAGGATTACCTCACTGGCGAACGCATCCTGCCGCGACGGATCGAGCCGGAGATGACCGTCGCCGACCTGGTGGATAGCGCGTTCCAGGCCTACAACGCCGGCAGGCTCAACGAGGCGGCGCGCCTCTATGCCAATCGCATGCTCGACCCGGAGCAGGACGTCACCATCTGCCTGACCATCGCCGGCGCGATGACCCCGGCGGGCGTCGGCGGCGCCGTCATCACCCTGATGGAGCGCGGCGCCGTTGACTTCATGGTCAGCACTGGCGCCAACCTCTACCACGACATCCACTACGCGCTCGACATCGCGCTGCATCGCGGCACGTTCAAACTGAGCGATCCCGAGTTGCGCGAGGCCGGCGTGATCCGCATCTATGACGTGCTTTTCCGCGAGGAGGCGCTGCTCGACACCGATCGTTTCATCCGCGAGTGTCTGAAGACCTTCCCCCAGCGCCCGATGTCCACGGCGGAGCTGCACTACCTGCTCGGCAAGCGTCTGCTGGAGATCGGCGTCGATCCGCAGAACTCGGTCGTCGCGATGGCCGCGCGCTGGAACGTGCCCATCTACACCTCCTCACCCGGTGATTCCTCCATCGGCATGAACCTGGCGCGCCACCAGCTCGACGGCGGCGCCCTGACGATTGATCCCCTCTACGACGTGCACGAGACGACCGCGATTGTCCATGCCGCCACACGCAACGGCGTGCTCATTCTCGGCGGCGGCTCGCCCAAAAACTTCTACCTCCAGACACAGCCGCAGCTCTGGGAGGTGCTTGGCATCAACAAGGGCGGGCACGACTACTTCATCCAGATCACCCAGGACGCGCCGCACTGGGGCGGCCTCTCCGGCGCCACGCCCTCGGAGGCGGTCTCCTGGGGCAAGATCAAGCCGGACCTGCTCAATGACACCGTCGTGGTCTACGCCGACACGACCATCGCCTTCCCGCTGCTCTCGGCGTACGCTGTCTCGCGCGCCGCGCCACGCCAGCGCCGTGAGCTCTATCTGCGCCGCGAGCGGTTGCTCGATGATCTGCGCACGGCGTATCAGGCGCACGCCGGGACCGACGCGAGGATACAGCGCGAGGCGCAGGTCGAGATTGATCGCGACCGCTGAGCTCGTTTTGAAACTAGCGCCGGAGGGCGCCGATGCGCCTATACTGTGCTGATACTATGGCGCCATTGCGCTGACAGGACGAGCCTGCCACAGCATTCACAGAAGGGGCGTGGCCATGCGTGACGTGATGAAGGAGCTGGACCGCTGGCTCGCCGAGGGCAATCGTGTGGCGCTGGCCACTGTTGTGACACGCAAAGGCTCAGCGCCGCGCGACGTTGGCGCGACACTCGCCGTTACCGACAAGATGGAGGTGAGCGGCTCGGTCAGCGGCGGCTGTGTCGAGCCAGCGGTGATCGAGGAAGGGCTGCGCGCCATCCGTACGGGCAAGCCGAAACTCCTGACGTTTGGCATCAGCGAGGAGCAGAACGTCGAGCGCATCGGCCTCTCCTGCGGTGGCGAGATCGCGGTCTTCGTCGAGCGCCTGGGCGACGTCGGGGCGAGTCTGCATGCGCTGCGCAACGACATCCCGCTCGTGCGCGCCGTGGTTACTGCCGCCCCCGATACACAGATCGTTGGGCAATCCTGCGCAGTGATCGCGGATGAGATTGAGGCGCCTTGCGACATCACGGATGACACGCTCAAGGCCGCGGCGCTCTCCCAGGCGCGCGCGCTGCTCGCCGGTGGCGAATCACATGTCGAGGCCCTCACCACCAGCGCCGGTGATGAGGCGCAGGTCTATTTCGACGTGAATCTGCCGCAGCCCACGCTGATCGTCGTCGGCGCCGGGCATATCTCCATCCCGCTCTCCCAGCTTGCGCGTGTGCTTGGCTACCATGTCACCGTCATCGACGCGCGCGAGACCTTCGCCACTCCCGAACGTCTGCCAGAAGCGCAGGAGATTATCGTCGCCTGGCCCGATGAGGCGCTCGCGCGCATCCCCCTGACCCCCTCCACCGCCGTCGCCGTCCTCACCCACGACGACAAGTTCGACGTTCCTGCCCTGGCCGCGGCGCTACGCAGCAAGGCCGGCTACGTTGGCGCCATCGGCAGCCGAGGCACACGCGAGAAACGCAATCGGCGTCTGCGCGAGGCGGGCGTGACCGACGAGCAAATCGCGCGCATTCACGGCCCGATTGGCCTGGATATCGGCGCGCAGACCCCTGAGGAGATCGCGCTCGCGATCCTCGCGCAGATCGTCGCCACACGTCGCCAGACGGAACGGAGCGCTTCACGCGCGTAATCGTCCGTGCTGGGTTCTTGACCGACGCTCGCCACCTATGTTACGCTAGTCGCGTATCAAAAACGTTCGCCGTCTTGTTGGACCGCTTGCAAGCGGCGATCGTCTCGCGCCTGTTACGTGAATCACGCCCTCTACACCCGCTGTTCCCGCCGCCATAAAGGACGATGCATGACGAAGCCGCTGACGGAGCGCGAACTCATACAGCTCCAGATCCAGGCGTATGAGTTCTATGCCAGCCTCATCGACCGCGCGGTGGGAGCGCCCGACCATCTGGCAAAGTTGCCACGATGGGATGAGGGCCGGGCAGAGGAATATCGGGATTTGGTGGAGCAACTCAAACAACGTCTGGCCGAGTTGGAAAAGAGCGATCCTGAGGCGCTTTCCGGGCCGGCGATCTCACCCATTCCCCTGCAATAGTTGTCGCTGGCGACGAGGCTGGCTTATTGGACAGACTGTGCTACAGTAGGGGTTATTGTAGCTCCTGAGTACGGCTGGCAGTCAGTTCGCCCTGTCCACAGGGTATTCAGATCATCGGCTTCGGTGTATCTCGTTCCAGTAGCTAGAAATGGCTGGCGTGATCGCGTATGAGGCGTCGCCCGCATGCTGGCGCTTCGATACGCGCCGATCCACGCCGACCGCATGAGAAGCCTCTCAATCTCGCCACGGCGCGATCCGCACGATGCGAGCGCATGATAAAGGAGCTTCGAGGATGGCGGCGCCCTTCGTAGCTACGAGCCGGCTCAGCAACATCATCCAGATGATCGTCCTCTCGCGCCAGACCGGCATTCTGCGCGCGATTCGCGGACACGGCCCGACGCGCGAGTTCGGGCAAATTCAATTCGTCGCTGGCGAGCCACAGAACGCGCTGCTTGGCCAGATGATCGGCCAGATGGCGCTCAACGCGCTGAATAACTGGGGCGAGTGCCACTACTCTTTCGACGAGATCTCCATCGAAGACGTGAACTGGCGCGGTGGGGTGTCCTCCATCCCCAACGCCGCGACGAGTTACCCTGCGACGAATTCCTCCGCCGGGTCCTGGCCTGCGTATGGCTACCAGAGTTACTCTGGGTACAACGGCGCTCCTTCCAGCCCCTGGGGAGGCTCCGACCCCGGCGCGCAATCGCCATACGGACCGCCAGCATACGGTCAGCCGCCATACAGTCAGCCTGGGTACGGTCAGCCGCCATACAGTCAGCCTGGGTACGGTCAGCCGACATATGGCCAGCCGGCGTATGGTCCACCAGCGGGCGCGCCCTACGGTCCCTTCGAGAGCAACGCGCCCCAGGCGCCTCCATTGACATCCTACTCACTCCCACCGTTGACGCCTGAGATGCTCCTGGTCATTCCGCGGCGGACCATGCTCGGCGATCAATTCGATCAACTCCCGCTGGATCGTCGCGAGCGCATGGCGTTGATGCTGGTTGATGGGCAGCGCACCATCGCCGACCTCGCGCGTCTCACACGCCGGCAGGAGCAGGAGCTCTACGCCGTGCTCGCGCATCTGGAAGCGTTGGGCCTGTTGATCATGCGAGGGTGGTGAGTGACTAGTTCTTTTGGTGGATACCATGTTGGATACCTGAAAGGCCACACGGTATACTCAGAAGCTGGCTCACTCGTTATGTCAGTGTGCCGCTTTTGTGGTGACGACGGTACCCATGGCGACGAGAGCTATCAGGGCGATCATAGCGATACTGCGGGAGTTGGGTGGCGCCTGGCGTTCTGGGCCAGGCACGGGCAGAGAAGGATAGTGTAGGTATGAGACCACGTCGGGCGCGCTTCGGCATTCGCGCACAACTCACCGTGACGGTGCTGCTGAGCGCCATCCTCACGACGCTGGCGACGCTCCTTATCACGCGCAACGCCATTCATAACTACGCCATCGACCAGGCGCAGACTCAGCAGCAGGAGAGCATGAGTATCGCGACGCTCGTGCTGGAGACCGCCTACGGACAGAACATGTCCGTCTCGTCTGACAGCGGTTCGGACAATAAACTCGTGCTGGATTCGCCGAAAGTCGGGCGCGACCAGGGCACCTCTTTCAATAACCAGACCGACTTCGGTCGCTATCCCCTCAACGACGACACCGATTATGTGGACGCCGTACAGCAGCGCATTCACGGCGCGGTCTCGGTGTATCAGTGCGCCGACAAGAACGCCAACTTCACCGGGTGCCATCGCATCGCGACGACATTTGTCAAACCAGGAGGCAATACGGCTGGTCTGCCGCAGCGCGATACCGGTGGGCAACTCTGCGATCAGCTCATCAAGAACCTCGCGCTCGATAACACAGATCAGGCGCAGCATACCTGGGTCGGAGCGACGCCAGACACATCTTGTGGCCCCAACTACTACGGCGCCTATCGCGCGCTCTACAATCCGCAGGGACAGTTCATCGGCGTGCTCTTCGTCGGCGTGCCGCTTGATACCGTTACCACCTTCGAGGATCGCACCGCGCTCGAATTGATTCTGCTCGGCGTCATTATCCTGACGGCGGGCGTCATCCTCGCGCTACTCTTCGCCTCGACAATCGTCAATACCATGCAGCGCGCGGCGCGTCAGGTCAGCATGGCCTCGGATCGCATCGGCGGCATCGCGGCCCAGCAGGCAGGTGGCGCGGCCCAGCAGGTCTGGGCGGTCAACGCGGTCAACAAGGCGTTGCACAACTTCCAGGACATGGCGCGTGGCATCTCCGAACGCACCGAACAACTGGCGCTGATGGGCAACCAGGTGATCCAGCGCCGCGCGGAAATCTCGCCGCCGCAACTCGATTCGATTCTGGCCTACATGACCCGCTCCGTGCGCGACATCAGTCAGGCGAGCAAACAGCAGGCGTCCCAGTACGAGCGTATGTCCGGCGCGATGCAGGCCGTCATCGAGATCGCCGAGCAGGTCGCCGGCAACTCCCAGCAATCGACCGAGAGCGCCGAGCGGCTCCAGTTGGTCGTGCGCCAGTTGCAGCAATTGGTGGGCGCTCGCCGTGAGCGGCGCGTCCGGCCCGAGGAGATGATGGACGTCGGACCCGACTGGCAGATGCCGGAGATCGTGCCGGGACGCGGATCTGGCATGAACATGCCTCTCGGACCTCGTGCCGCGGCGCAGATGAACAGCGGACGATACTACGGCGGAGCCCCGCAGATGGGCGGACCAGCGATGGCCGGCCCCATGGGGCAAGGCGGGATGCGTCCTATGAACGGCCCAGGTGGATACGGCGGGATGAACGGACAGATGCAGTATGGGGAGCAGGATTGGAATATCCAGCAGATGCCGCCGCTGCCAGAACTCGAGATGCCGATGATGCCCAGAGGGGCGAGCCAGGCGCGTGGTGGTCCACCAAGCAACTGGGGCCGCATGTCATCAGCCGGCGACTCACGCGCGTCGCGCCTGCCCGCTGATGGCTGGGGCCAGCCCGACCGTGACGGATGGACGCAGGACCGTTAAGTAGGATACAATGCGCTCGATTGGCGCTGAGCGTTCGCGCAGTCATCCACGCGAGCGCACGGATTATCGAGCGCTCGCAGCGCCTCAGAGTGTTCGCAAAGAAATGAGGAGCGCCGTGTACGAGGAGATCCTGGCCACCGTGCCGCTGTTTAGCGGCTTGAGCAGACATGACCTGCAGAACCTGACCGGCGGCGCGCGCGAACGAACCTACGCCGCGGGCGAGACAATCTTGGCCCAGGGGGCGCCGGGCGCCGCGCTCTTCATCCTCACCAAGGGAAAGGTACGCGTCTTCCAGACAACGGATACCGGCGAACGCGACCTGCGGGTGATGTCGCCGGGCGAGGTGCTGGGCGAGTATTCGGTGCTGACCGATCTGCCGCGCACCGCCTCGGTCGTCGCCATGGAGCCGACGACGGCGATTCTGATCCCCTCCTGGGATTTCCGCGCCGCGCTGAATAAGAATCCGGAGATCAGCCTCCAGTTGCTGTCGAAGATGGCCGAGCGCCTGATCCGCCTGGAGCAGGACACCGGTCGCCACTAGGCGCGGTCTTATTACGGGCCACTCTCGGCTCTTTCCCGATGAACCGGTGCGGCCGAGAGTGGAGCCGCGCTAAGAGGCCGTTTAGGATGTGACGCTGATGGTGTCGTGGGGTGCGAGCGATGCGCTGCGCATCCGCGGTCTCCTCATTCTCCTCGCCGGGCTAGGCGTCGTGCTCGTTGGTGGGTTTGCCCTTTTCCCCAGCGGCAGCTTCAACGCCGGATTCCTTTCCCTGATTGTCGGGCTTGTCCTGCTCAGGCTCAGTGTCGCCCCTTGGGACGGCTGGCTCCACGGATCACTGAATAGCGGCGCCCAGAGAGGCATCTGCTATGACAGACTTTCACCTGGCCACTATTCCCGCACAATTGTCCTGGAACCACAGTGCTGTGGTGTGGAGTGTGGATTCAGACGATCAGTTGACGATCCAGGCCGGACCAGCGACCGATTGGTTCAGTGATCCCGTCGGCGCCCCGCGCAAGGATGACGCGCCTGGTGCGCTCTTCGCGTCTGCCGATCAGGAGTTCACCCTGAGCGCCAGAGTACAGGTCGCCTTTGCTGCCACCTTCGACGCGGGCGCGCTGCTGGCGCGTGTGCGTGACGACCTGTGGGCGAAGCTCTGCTTCGAGTACAGCCCACAGCGCCAGCCCATGATCGTGAGCGTGGTTACCCGTGGCGTCTCCGATGATTGCAATTCGGCGCAGATCGAGGGGGACAGCATTTTCTTGCGCATCACGCGTCGCGAGGCGATCTTCGCGTTTCACTACTCGGTCGATGGTCGCCTCTGGCAGTTGGTCCGCTATTTCTCCCTTGGAGATGTGACAGACCTGCGTGTTGGCTTCTCTGCGCAATCTCCCACGGGAAGCGGCTGCGCGGCAGTCTTCTCGCAGATCCGCTACACCCCAACCGCTGTCTCCGATCTGCGGAGTGGCGACTAGCCCTCACACCGGGCGTACAAGGCGCTGAACGATTGCAGGTTCGATTCCTGTTCGGGAAGCCTCTTGCGCCTCTAAGCACTGAGTCCAATTCAGATGGATTCAGGGTTTTTCATTGCTCAGGCTCTTATCCACTTATCAGGCGCAGTACTTCTTCCCAGAGGTATACCAGGCCCAGTCGGCCACGTCGTCCGAACAGCCCGGACTCAGCGCTCGCAGGCATACATTGGGCGTTTGTGATATGGTTGTAGTGAGCCACCAACCGCTGCAGACTGTGTCAATGTGGGGAAAGCGTACGTCCCATGACCTCTCCCGCTGAGGCGCCCATGCCTCCAAGGGCTTCTGTGGGCTCATCCTCAATGCTGGGGCGCGTGCTGTACTGGTTTGGGGGTGGCGATAACGTCCTCGCAACGTGTCACCTTGCTGGCCTGTTGCTCTTGGGCGTGTCCATCCTCGCCAGAATCATCATGTTCGCAGTGCTCGCCCGTGGTCCTCTTCACACAGGTGACGCCCTTCGCCAACTGCCCCTAGTCCTCGTGCTTGCGCCCGCGCTGGTGGCAGCGTTGGGGTTCCTGTGCATGCTCATTGGCGGCCTGCGCTTGGTGAGCCGCATGCGCTGTGGTGGAAGCGCATCTTCCCGACGCTTGCCTTCCTGGCCGTCTACACGGTAGGCATCATCACTCAGTTTCTCCCCGTACCAGTGATCAGCGCACTGCTCGATGACGGTCTCCTGCAGGTCACTAGTGTGCTTATCCTGGTTGGCGTGGTCGGTGACTCCTCAGCCTCCTGACGGAGCTCGTTATTCGCCTGCGCCAATGTCTGCTGCGCACGCGCCCAATGTCAGCTCCCTAACGCTCCGTGCGGCGGAGGACCAGCGGGGGATCGGACGCCTCGCCATCCACTTCCAGCGCGTCGGGGAGTTGCGCCGAACGCAGGTGCAGCGCCTCGCGGGCGATGTGGCCGTTGGGGAGCTGGCGCAGGCGGTAGGCCGTCGCGTAGCTGACACCCTCGGCGAAAAGGTCGAGGTTCGGACTGGCGATCACCAGGCCCATGCCAAGCTGCTGCGCGAAGCGGATCACCAGGTCGGCGTTGCGCTGATCCATGCGCGCGAAGGCCTCGTCGTGCATCAGCAGCCGCAGCGGCGCGTTCGAGACCGCGAACTGCATCGCCGCCGCCGTCAGCAGCAACACGTACACCGGCACGCGCTGCTCGCCGCCACTGCCGAATCCCGAGACGGCGCTATCCCACGGGCGGATGCGCGGGTCGAGGTCGTCGCTGTGCAAGAGCGAGATATCCACCCAGCGGCGGTAGTCCAACTGCTCGACCAGCGCCTCGACGGTCGGCTGCGTCTGCCCCTTCATCTGCTCGTCGAGCCACTGGGCGAAGATCGCGGTCAGTTGCGCCTGCACGGCGGCGGGCATCGCGTTCCCATGCTCCAGGATCGCTGTGGCGATGGTGACGTGGTCGAAGGGGATGTCGGGGTGGCGCGTCACGCGCACCGAGAGTTTCATGTAGAAGCGCGTGTTGCGCGCGAAGAAACGCGCGTTGGCCAGCCGGTCGTTCAGCCCCAGGATGATCTCGTTGGCGCGGCGGAGTTGCTCGGCCAGGTGGCTGACAACCTCGCCCAGGATGATGTCGCGCACGACGCGGGTGACGCGCTGGGCGAGCGTCTGTTGCAGTTGCTCGATAGACACGTCCAGGTGGTTCAGCAGCAGGCGGATGTCGCTCGTGCCCTCCAACCGCGGCGCGACATCCAGCAGCCAGCCCTGCGGCGCCATCACCAGGTTGCGTTTGCCCGGCGCGCGCAGCCCGAAGCGGTCGTCCGCGCCGACGAGCGCCTGATACTCGCCAACCGCGGCGAGGAAGCCCTCCTGCTCGCGCTCCGCCAGGCTGAAGGCGCGCGGAATGTCATCCTCTAGGCGCTGGCGGCTCTCGCGTCCCTTGGTGAGCTGGCGCGCGTAACGCACCGCGTCGTCCACCTGGTTCGCCGGCAGGTCTAGGCTATCCGCGACGGCGGCGAGCAATGCGCCAAAGGCGTCGCTGCGCTCGGCAAAGTGCGCCGCCGCCTGCTGGGCCAGCGCCGCCTGCTGGGCATGCGCCGTCCGCGCCGCCTCGAGTTGATGCAGCGCGATGCCCTTGGCCACCCCGGTCTGGCGCGCGCGCTCCTCGGCCTCTTTCAGCCGCCGCTGCAGCTGGGTGATGCGCGTCTCGACGTTCTCCAGACCCGCCTTGCGCAACGCGTTGCGCGCGTCGTTGAGGAGGCGCTGCGCCTCCTGCGCCTTCTGCTCCACCTGCTCACGATGCGCGCGCGCCATCTCGAAGCCCTCGGCCTCCGCGCTATGGGCGTCCTCGGCCGAGCGCGCCTGCGCCTGCGCCTGCGCCAGCCGGCTGCGCGTCTCGGCGGAACGCGCGATGGAGTCGGCCACCGCCTGCGCGACTGTGAGCCGCGCGCGTGTGAGGCTCGCCGGATTCGCGAGCGCCGGGAACGCGCCGGTGGCGTCGGACCAACGCTGGCGCGCGTCCTGGTCTTCGAGCGCTGAGGCGTCTACCTCGCGTCCGGCGGCTGCCAGCCGCACTGAGGACTGCTCCTCGGCCTCGCGCAGCGCCCGCATCTCGATGCGCCGCTGCTCCACCTCGTCGAGCATGTGCGCGACCTCGGAGAGCGCACGCACCCGTTGCTCCGCCTTGGTCGTCGCGTCGCGCTCCAGCGCGTGCGCCGCGCGCGCCTGCTCGACCTCACGCATCAGCGCGGATTGCTCGCGCGAGAGCTCCTCGCGCCGGGCCGCCGCCGCCGCCTGCCGCCGCACCACGCCGATGAGCGACTGCGAGCGCTTCTGTGGGCGCGCGACGCCCTCCACATCGCCCAGGCGATAGCGTCCGTCGGCGCAGAGATAGTCGCCGGAGCGTGTGGGGCCGCGCGTCAGGATCAGCGAGCCGAGCGCGCCATCCAGGAAGCGCCGGACCTCGTTTGTAGAGGTCACGAGCATCGCCGCGACCGAGCCTTTGGCGGCCTTTCCACCGGCGGGAGAGGCGACCAGCACATGCCAGTCCACCGCGTCGCCTAACGCCGAGCGCGCCGCGTCCAGCGGGATCGAGATCGTCAGCAGCGTCAGCATGTCCAGGTGGTCGAGCAGTCCCTCGATGGCGTCGGCCCAGGGCGCCGCCTCGCGCGCAAGATCGAGGTGGCGATAGAGCGGCGCGACGTTGCGATCGTGCTGGCGCAGCGTCTCCAGCGCCTGCTCGCGTTCAGTGGAGAGGCGTGGCGCCGGCTCGGACTGTATCTGGCTGATCTCCGCGCCGATCGCGCTCAGTCGCTGCTCCAGCTCGCCGACCTGTATCTCCAGACGCGCCGCGCGCGCGCCGGCCGCGCGTACCTGGTCGTGCGCCGCCTCAAGCTCGTCGCGGCAGGACTGCATCAGCGGCGGCAAGGACATCGTGCTCGGCTCGGTAGATGGCGCGCGCCCCATATCTGAGGGCCAGCGCTGAATCATGCGGTCCCAGCGCGCCCAGAGCGCCTGGCGCGCCGACTGGAGGCTGCGCGCCGCCGCCTCCTGCTGCGAGCGCGCGTCACGCTCGGCCTGTTTCGCCGAGGTCACCTGCGCCGTCGCCGCGTCGATGCGCTGGACCTGCTCCTCGAGGCGGGCGAGTTGCGCGTCAGTCGTGACCCATGCCGCGTGCAGCGTATCCGCCGTCGGCTGCGCCTCTGGCTCGGCAAGGAGCTGATCCCACGCCTGGCCGAGCGCCTCTGGCAGGGCGCCGAGTGAGGCCGTCGCGCGCTCGCGCATCTCCTTCAGCCGGGCGCGTGCGCTCTCCAGTTCCGCGCTCAGAGCCTGACGGGCCGCCGCGACGGACGATTCCGAGCGTTGCAGGCGTTCCTCCGCCTGGCGCAACTCGCGTGCGGCGCGGTCCTGGTCGTGCTGGGCGGTGGTCAGCGTCTCATTGGCGCGCGCGACGGCCTGTACCACGTCACCCTGATGCAACTGCTGCACTGATTCCAACTCGCGGCGAACACCCTGCTCCTGTGCGTAGGCGGCCTCCTCGTCGGCCTCGGCCTGCCGCGCCGTGGATTCGCCCTCGCGCAGCGCCTCATCCGCCTGCCCCAGCGCGCGCAAGGCGTCGTCATTCGTCCAGGAAGCGCGTACCCACGCCAGTCCGGCGTGCTGGAGCGCGGCGTCGTGGTAGCGTTTGCGCGCCTCAACGACACCCTCGAGCATCTGGCGCAGTTTGCCATACTCGTCGATGTCGCGGTGGATGCGCTGGATGCCCTCCAGCCCTTCGACCAGCCGCTCCAGGTGCGGGCGGTCCACGATGGGCAGGAACTCGCGCACGACGCCGCTGGGATCCGCCACCAGCCCGTCGTCCACACGCAGGCCCAGCATGCGGTGCAGCACGTCGTAGAGGGCGTCGTAGCGCCGCTGCCAGTCAGCGCCCTCGATGTTGAGCAGGCGACGCGCGACGACACGGTTATAGTCCTCAGCCTGCGAGGCGTTGAAGACGAAGCCACCCGCGTTGACCGCCGCCGCGTTGCGGTCGCGGAACTCGGTCATCGGCAGCGGGGCCATGCCCTGCGATGTCTGCTCCAGAAACGCGATGCGGTCGAACGCGGCGGGCAAAGCATAGTAGAAGGGATGCGATGAGTGCGGCGTGGCGGCCGCCGCCGCGCCATAGACCCAGCGCCCCTCACCCTCGTGCTCGATCTCGACGGCGCAGTAGCCGACCGTGCGCTGGCGCCGCCAGCCCTTGTCGGGCCGGTCCACGCCGTGCGGATCGAAGAAGAGGATGGTGTTGCTGAGCGTGCGCTTGCTCGTGCGCCCGCCCTCACGCGCCGCCAGGTTGAATTGCTTGCTCGGCGCGGGGAAGAGCGCCCAGTCGATCGCGTCGAGGATCAGCGACTTGCCGGAGCCGTTCTCGCCGATGATCGCCAGCATGTCGCCGAGTACGTCGAGCGTCGCGTTCTCGTGCCCATGCCAGTTGATGAGCCGGATGCGGCGGATCCACGCGCGGCTCGGCGCCGCTTGTCTTTGCGCGCTCATGAGGCTTCATCCTCGGCGGCGTTTGCGCTCGCCAGATCGTCGTACTGCACGAGGCCCGCCGGCGGCAGGAAACGATCGATCAGGTCGGTGTACTCGTAGACACCGCTGAAGTCGCGCTCGTCCAACCGGTAGCGCTCCTCAGGACGCGCGCGGTCGTCCGCGCCGATGCGGCGGATTAGTCGGTGGCGCTCGAAGGCGGCGAACGCCTGGTAGAACGCGCGCTGGTTCAGGCGCACGCGCTGGGCGGCGCTGGCGCGTGGCTGCGCGGCGACGGTGGCTTTGCGTGCACGTGTCGCGGTCGCCGTAGTCGCTCCATTCCCACCACTCGTGGCCTTCTTGCGTCCCTTCGGCGCGGAATCCGCCGCCTCGATCAGCTCATCCTCCGCGTCGGCGTCGTCCTCGGCCCCGCGCGTCGCCAGCGCCTCGTTGATCACCGCCTCGTCGAAGCTGAGCCAGGGCGAGAGCCGCTGCCCCTCCTCGGCGACGTAGCGGAACAGCTCGGCGAAGCGGAAGATCGTCACTGAATCGCCCGCCTCAAGCAGGCGTACGCTGCGATAGGCGCGGATCAGGCAAGCGTAGGCGGTCTGCTTGCGCGCGGTCAACTCGAAGATGTCGGAGATGCACAGTTCGCGCGAGCGCGGCGCGGTCGGCCAGTAGGCGCGCGCCCAGCGTCCCTGGCGTAGCTCCAGCCGCGCGCCCAGCTCGTCGTCGAAGAAGCGCTGCTCGTTGACGAAGTTCTTCGTCAGCCAGATGAACTCGTCGGGATTCTCGTCCTGAAGCACGGCGCTCTGCTCGATCAGCATGCGGCGCACCCGCCGGGCGAGGTCCTGTTCGCGTTGGCCTGTGTAGGTCGTCATGGTCGGCGCGTCTCCGATGGATTATGAAACTGATGGTTACTCCTGAGTCGCGACCTCGCGTCGCCCCAACAGCCCCTTGAACGGCCAGACGCGGCGCGGCGCGGTGGCAGACGCGGCGCGGTCGCGCTCCGTCAGCGCCCAGGCCGAGGGCATCCCGACCGGCGCGTCCACCTGCTCCGCCTGGTTGGCGGCGCTCGCGGCGATGGCCGGCAGCGGGCGTGTGCTGAGGTCTTCCTCGTCGGAGAGCGGCGCAGTAGCGTATGCGGCTGCCGCCACATCAGGTATGATCTCTGGCGTGCGTGGCGCTGGCTGTGGCGCATGCTCCCACTTCTCGACCTGTCGGGCCGCGCCGCGACGGGTCTCAGCGTTGGCGAAGGTGAAGCGGTAGTTGTCCATCTCCACCTCGAAGCCGGGACCATGCACCACGGCTCGCGCCGCCATTCCCGCGCCCGGCGACTGGATGCGCAGCCCCAGCCGGCGCAGCGGCGCGCTGTTTCGCGGCAGCCAGAGGAACGAGGCCAGCAGGCGCAACTCGTCGAAGGAATGCAAGCCTTCCAGCCGCTCCGCCGAGCCAGCCGCGATCAGCCGCTCCACCAGGCGCGCGCGCGCCTCCTCATAGTGGCGCACGCGAGGATCCTCACCCGGATCCCAGTCTTCCGCCAGGGTCAGCGCTGGCGGCGGGGCGGGTGGTGGCGGACGCAGGCGCGGGCGCAGCGACTTCTGCCAGATCTCGTCGTCCACCAGCGGCAAAGGCGAGCCGCCATGCTGCGCCAGCCAGCGGTCCAGCCGCACCTGATCGTCGCTTGACGGAAGATGCTGGAGCCAGATCGCGGCGTGGATCGCGCCGGAGGCGTTCCAGAGGTATTGGCGCGCGCGCTGGGTCGCCGCCTCGCCGCCATCGGCCAGGTTCCGCGCTCGTCGCAACAGCGCCGCGATGGCCTGCGTCTGTTGCAGTCGCAGCGAGATCGCCGCGTGGATACGCTCGGTCAGGTCCACCAGCGCCAGGCTGATGACCTTCGCGCCCTCGCGCCAGGAGCCGGGGCCGGAATCCGCCATGAAGCGGTCGAAGAGATTCAGCTCGCGGACGACATCATGCGCGACGGCGTCGAGCCGCTCGATGCGCTCGCCCTCGGTCTCGCCGATGCCCACGCTCCACTCTTCCTCGCGCGTGCGCAGCGTTTCCTGGAGCCGGCGCGTGTTCTCGCCGTCGTGGCGCTCATCGCGCAGTAACTCCAACCGGTCGCGCACCTTCGCCGCGCCCTCCGCCGCGACACGGAAGAACTTTTCATGCAGGATAGCGAGCCGGTCGGCGATGTCCGCCAGCAGTTCGGGATGGTTGCCGTCCACGCGCAGGGAACGCAACTCGCGGGCGAAGTCGCGTGTCTCGGTGTTGATGCCATGCAGCGCCTGGCGCAGCGATTGCCAGGCGGTATGCGTGCGCAGCGGGTCGGTGTCCTCGTAGTGCAGCTCTTCGAGCAAGGTGTCGAGGGCGGCGATGGCCTGGGCGAAGTAGTTCGCGCTGAGGCTGATGTAGCGGCGACGCAGCAGGCGCTGGACCTCGTCCCAGCGCGGCAGGAAAACACGCAGCGACCGTGCCAGCGCATAGTCACGCTCGACCCGCCGCCGCAACCCGTCCCGTTCGGCGCGTTCCGGCGCGAGGCCGCCATCCACCGCCTGCCAGCCTTCGAGCTGGCGCAACGTCTCGACGATCTCCGCGCGCAGATCATCCGGCGCGCCCTGCCCGCGATGCCGCAGCACCGCATCCAGATCGGCGGCCAGGTCGTCAACCGAGACACCGACGCGCCCTTCGGACTCCTGTTCGCGCAGCGACGCGATGACGATCGAGCGTCGCTGCGACCGCGCGCCGGCCTCATCCCCCGCGAAGGCGCGCAGAAACTCCGGCGGCCCGGCGATGAGCGCCTCTGCCGCGCGCGAGATGTCTTCGATGCGCTGGGGATCGAGAGCCACGTGCGCCTCCTGGAGCGACGTATGAGAATTGTGCGCTACCGGCTGGACATGTCGCCGTCCCTCGTGGGACATGCGTTCCAGCCGGGAAGTCAAGCCGCCTGACCGCCTTCGAGGTAGCATAGCACAGGGTATCTGAGCGCCTCGGCAAGTGGACGGCCAAGCGCCCAAAGGTACCAGCGGCGACTCCCCAATGTGTCGAGTGGGGGGTGAAGGACTCCCCACGTCCGGTCGCCGCGCTCGCAAAAGAGAAAATTGGAGCGTACGAATTGGGATCGCCGGGCGTATAATGGAGTGTCGGCTGCGCGCGCCGCCGCCGGATGCACAGCGCGCCGTCTGATCCGCACGCAACTCAGGCGTATCGTACGGACTTATTCAGAAGACTTCAAGGAATCATACACGCCCTCCGCCCATCTGGGCCTGCGAGGGGAAAGGGCAGTGGAGAGGCGATGAACCGCATGGGGTATCGTGGCGGCCAATCAGGCGCCATGGGCGTGATCCCGGGTGGGCCGCTGGGCAAGGCCAAATACGCCCTGGCCATGGGTGACGCCGACGAGGCCGAGCGCATCTGTCGCAAGCGCCTAGAGCGCTCGCCCGACGACACCGCCGCGCGCGTCCTGCTCGCGCAGGTGCTGCTCCAGACGGGGCGCGCTGGCGAGGCGGTGAACGAGGCGCGGCGTGTCACACGTGAGCAGCCCAAGAATGTCGAGGGGCTGATTGTCCTCTCCTCCGCGCTGACGCAGCGTGGCTCGCTCGGCGGCGTCCCAGCGGAGGCGGAGCAGGCGGCGCGGCGCGCGGTGGAGTTGCAGCCAAAGAGCGCGAACACCCACATCCAACTCGCCGACGTTTTGATGCGCAAGCGCGACTACGCCCAGGCGCGCCGCGAGATCGACAAGGCCATTGAGCTTGAGCCGCGCTCGCCCTCGGCGCACCTCATGCGCTCGATCATTGCGCTCAGCGACAAAGATTACGAGGGTGCGATTCAGTCCGCCGACGCCGCGATCCGCTTCGGACGTCAACTGGCCCCTGGGTCGCTGGCGCAAGCCGACTTCGTCAAGGCCAACGCGCTGATCGAGGTCAAACGCTACGATGAGGCGCTCAGCGCGCTCAACTCGGTCGAGAAGCAGAATCCCACATTGCTCGGCGCGAACGGCTACTCGCTGCGCGGGCGCATCTACTTCAAGCAGCGCAAGTTCAAGGATTCCTACGGGCAGTTCCTCGCCGCGCAACGCCTCTCCGGGCGGTTGCGCTGGGCGGCGCCCGTGCTTGCAGGGCTGGTGATGGTGGCGACGGGCCTCTTTGGCCAGAACGCGCCGTACGTGCTCGTCGGCTTGATGGCGGCGGTTGTCGTGCTGATCCTGTGGGGCGTCTCGCTCATTCCCGCCGTAGGCAGCTGGATCGTGTCGTTGCTCGTAATCGCGCTCGGCGGAGCCTTCGCCTATACCGGCCTGCGCCAGTTGCAGGGGCGCTTCTTCCCGGCGGACCCTGGCGCGCGCGTCTCGGGTATCCTGGTAGGCGCGGCGGCGGCGCTTGGCGCCGGCGCGGCGACCTTCGCCGTGTGGAACGCGGTCGCGGTCAACTGGCTGCATAGCAAGGCGGGCTGGTGGAATCCTACCTCACTGGCCGTCGCCGGACTGCTAGCCGTTCTCGCCTTCGCGGCGACGATGTATGGCTGGCCGCGGCTGCTGGCGCGCTACAGCCGCTCGCCCCAGGCCGCCGCGGCGTAAATTGGACTGTGCGATAATCGGGCGGGTTGTCTTCGGGCAGCCCGCCCGTTGATCGTCTGCGAATGGGCCTGATCGCTCATAGTTCGTCATCAAACCGGGTGTCTTGGGAGGAACATCGAGCATGGATCCAGAGAAAAGAGATGCGACGCAGGCCGGGTACGACGCCGTCGCCGAGGAGTATGCGACGCGCTTCTTCGACGAGCTGGCCGCCAAGCCGCTGGATCGCGCCCTGCTGGAGTGCCTCGTCGAGATGACGCGCGGGTTGGGCATCATCGCCGACATTGGCTGCGGACCGGGGCAGATCGCGCGCTATCTGACCGATCACGGCGCCGAGGCGATGGGCATTGACCTCTCGCCAGAGATGGTGAAGCTAGCGCAGCGCCTCTCGCCCGACATCCCGTTTCACGTCGGCGACATGCTCGCGCTCGATCTCGATATTAATTCGCTGGGCGGAATCGCGGCGTTCTACTCGGTCATCCACGCGCCGCCAGAGCAGATACGGCAGGTGATGCGTGAGTTCTATCGCGTGCTGCATCCTGGTGGGCTGGCGCTGCTGGCGTTCCACGTTGGCGACGAGGTCAAACATTTGGAAGAATGGTGGGAGAAGGCAGTCTCGCTCGACTTCCATTTCTATCAGCCCGCGACGCTGGCGCTCCGCATGGAGGAGGCGGGATTCCGCATCGAGGCAAAGATTGAGCGCGCGCCGTACGTGGGCTCGGTCGAGCATCCCAGCCAGCGCGGCTACCTGCTGGCGCGCAAGCCAGAGTAAGCAAAACGACCTATGGGTTTTGCAGGATCTCGTGCCCGCCGATGCGCCGCCAGATGATGTGCGTCTCGCCGGATATGCGCTCGGCGTCGTAGCTGAAGGCGCCACGTCCATCTGGCGCCTAAGTTGATCTTCAGCTTTCTCGTCGGGAGAGCGCGATCACTGGAGTCTGGCGGGTTGTCTTCGCCTGGTGCTCGGCGAGAGAGGGATACAATTTCACTCCCTTGGTCCACAGCCGATCCCGCTGTGAATCCTCTGTGACTGCAGCGAGGGCGTCGAAGGTCTCGGTCCCGACCTCGACGGTGACTTCCGGGTGCGCCAGCAGATTGTGATACCAGCCAGGGTGAGTTGGTGCGCCTCCCGCGGAGGCGAATACGATCAAGCGGTCGCCATCGGGCATATACCCCATCGGCGTTATGCGACGCTCTCCGCTCTTGGCGCCTGTGGTCGTGAGCAAGAGCAAGGGCGTGTGTTCCCACGGCCCACCGACCTTGCCCCCGTTCGCGCGGAACTCCTCAATCACTTGGCGGTTGTAGTCATCTGGATTGGTCATGATCCCTCCTATAGTCGATGCGGACCATGTCAACAGCGCTCTTGCCTTGCGAGGAGTGTCCTGTTCTGCTTTAGAACTGTACCTCTGTTCGACCATGTCAACGGAAACCCTCTCACCAGAAAAAACAGCCGCTGGTCATGGGAGACGCCCCGGAAGGAAGAAGAGGACATCGGTGTTCATGGCAGCTCCTGCAGCCCGGCGGCGGTAAGCAGGTACCCAGGGGCAGTGGTCGCCGGGTTTGCCCGTACCAGGTCCACAAGCGCAGACCCAGCCATCTCAGGGGTCAACAGCTTCCCCAACTGCTTCAGGTATGCCTCCTCGGTCTGGCCGCCGCGGGCCGCGTACGCCCGAACC
>Ga0070706_100002225_pt1 | contig 19723 bp, 18 predicted proteins | sample KBSK5501metaG_FD_65476 | JGI IMG/M metagenome (GOLD analysis project Ga0070706, IMG submission 65476) | Corn, switchgrass and miscanthus rhizosphere microbial communities from Kellogg Biological Station, Michigan, USA - KBS K5-50-1 metaG | ecosystem: Host-associated > Plants > Roots >... | reverse complement strand
GTCAGGTGGTTGCAGCGGTTGGAGCAAGAGCATGGCAACATGCGGGCAGCGCTGTGGTGGTTCTTAGAGCGAGGAGATGCTACGCAGTGCATCGAGAAATCCTTGCGATTAGGGGCAGCACTGCGGTCGTTCTGGATGATACGTGGGTATTACAGTGAGGGTCGGACCTTCCTGGAGCAGGCGCTCGCAAGAAGCGAGGGAATTGAGGCGAGCATGCGAGCGAAGGGGCTCTGGGCTGCTGTGACCATGGCTAACTTCCAGGGTGACAATGATCGGGCAGAAGCACTGAGCAAGGAGAGCCTGACCCTGTACCGGGAACTGGGAGATAGACGAGGCATCGCCTACGCCCTCTATTATTTGGGGGGCCTCTCTGCTTTTAGGGGTGATTTGGCAGCAGCACGCTCGCTGGAGGAGGAGGCCTTAGCGCTCCGCAGAGAGGTGGGCAACAAGCAGGACATCGCCTGGTCGCTCTACTACTTAGCGGGTTTAGTAAGCAAGCAGGGAGAGTATAGCAGAGGACGTGCCCTGGTCGAAGAAAGCCTGGCCCTCTTCCGGGAACTGGGCAATATCCGGGGCATTGCTGTATCGCTTATCAGTTTGGCCTGGATGCTCTTTGTTTCTCAGAGCGATTCTGAGATAATACACGCACTGCTTAAGGAAGGTATTGCCCTGCGGAGGGAACTGGATGACAAGGAAAGTATTACCGATTCTTTTATCCTCTTGGGAGAGTTAGCCCTCAGTCAAGGAGATACAATCACAGCACGCTCGTTAGCGGAGGAGGGTGTGGTGCTCACCAGGGAGATCGGAAATCGGCTCAATACAGCTCAGTCGCTCGCCTTCTTGGCAAAGGTGATCGCGCTCCAAGGTGACCAAGCGGCAGCACGAGCCATGTACGAGGAGAGCCTGGCGCTAGCGAAAGCGGGGAATTCGAAGTGGCACATTAAGCGAGGCCTGGAAGGATTGGCGGGTGTGCTCGCGTCACAGGGAAATCTCGTATGGGCAGCACGGCTCTGGGGTGCTGCAGAGGCTCTGCGTGATGCCATGAGTACTCCAATCGCACCTGTCTATCGTGCGGATTATGAACGCTCCGTAGCTGCTGCCTGCGCTCAGCTTGGTGAGCAGGCCTTTATCACCGCGTGGGGCGAGGGACGCACCATGACGTCCGAGCAAGTCCTTGGCCTGCCAGGACGAGCGGGGGTATCCGCTCCGACGTTGGCAGGACAACCAGCGGTAACAAGGCCATCACGCCGCAATCCCGCTGGACTGACCGCCCGAGAAGTGGAGGTGTTGCGCCTGGTGGCACAGGGGCTCTCCGATACCCAGGTGGCAGCGCAGCTCATCATCAGCCCCCGCACGGTCAATGCTCATCTGACCTCCGTTTACAGCAAACTGGGCGTCGACTCGCGCACTGCCGCTACCCGCTATGCCATGGAGCACCACCTGGACTGACCGGGAGGCAGATAAGAACTTCTCCTGGTTGTTAGAGACCCTGAGTCTGATTTGAGACACGGAAGGTGGCATCTCTCATCAAACCGTCGTCTATCTCTGGATGTGTCAACACCGTGAGTGGCCTGAAACCCTGAAGGCCTACCACACAAACGGAAGTAGAGGAAAAAGGAATTTGGCTACACCTTGCATATTCGACCGCGAAATGAAGAAGCAAAAGCGCTCAAAAGGCAAGGCGTGGGGTGGTCGACCGAACGCACAGTTGAATGAACTACTTTCGTAGTGTTTTGGTCCACTAGGACCAAAAAGTCGAGAACTATTTGGGCCAGCTGTATCTCGCTTGTTCTTTTATTACTGACCGGGCTACAGGCTTGTTGGGATTTGCTCTAAGCAAAGTACCAATTATATGTTTCCTACTTCATCCAATGGTTGAGCGTTGCGCACATGTCTATTCAGATTTGCTGCTAGAGCGAAAGCGAACATACCGAAAGTACAAATGAAAACTGTTTGGATAACTCCGATATTCTGGATGAGTAAACCTGTCAACGCTAATCCCAGCGGCTGACCGCCAAATGCAATCAATCTGAATACGCTATTCACACGACCTTGTAACTCATCTGGAATAATGGCACTTCGGTAGCTAAACTGCACTACATTGTATATTGGCCCCACTATGAAGGACGCTGCAGTGAGGACCCCCAATACCAATGGGTTCGGGGCAATAGCATATAATGGCATGATTAGAACAGTAAACCAGGTTGTACCAATGATTACCTGTCCAAAGCTGAACCGTTTCTGAATTGAAGTCGCAACTACAGAACCAATCACAGCTCCTATACCACCTACGGAGAAGATCAGACCTATCGTAAAGGACGAAGCATGTTGCTGTTGGGCCAGCACGATGATAATCAGCGTAAATCCCGCGTAAATAAGATTGTAGCCACCTGTGAGTATCGCCATAAAACGAATGAGTGGATGATGCCAGAGCCATGCAAGGCCCTCACGAATCTCAACCAACAACTTGCGTGGTGCTTCTACCCGCTCCTTCTGAAATTTTACCTCAATAAAAAAGAGCGAGACTACGGAAGCTGCATATGAAATAGCGTCAGCAACGAATGGCAAAAATTTTCCCACCGTATAGAGAGCGCCACCAAGTGGAGGGCCAATCAAAGCCGTGATACCGTCAGTTGCCATATTTTGAGCCGTGGCAGCAGGCAACTGTTCTTTAAGCACTACGCGCGGAAGGCAAGCTGCCTCGGCGATATTAAAGAACACGTAAAGTGTGCCCTCGATGGCTGAGACCAGGTAGAGTTGCACTATTGTCAAATCACCAAGGGCATACGCAACCGGGATACTGGCCATACTGATAGCCCGCCCGGTATCGCAAAAGATCATCGTTCGTTTTCGGTCCCAACGGTCAATTAACGCCCCAGCAGGCAGGCTAAAGATCAGATAAGGCAGAGCGCGAAGAGCACCGGCAAAGCCTGCCTGCGCAGCAGAGCCAGTCAATGCCAGAATGAGCAATGGAAATGCAAGTTGTGAGACTTGAGTACCAACGTTTGAGACCATCTGGCCGCTCCACAGCAGCATATAGTCCCGGTTTAACCACAGCGGTTTAGGTCGCTTGGATATTACTTCTTTGGTACTCATTACATTTACTGTCAATCTAGCGGAGTAACTGCGATCTCCAAATCAATGGCGCAACTCAATACATATGTATCACGAAGTCCATAATACAAACGTATTGGGTTGCGCCCGCTAAAAAAAGGGCAAAAAAATACGCTCCCTTGAGGAACGCTCAAATTTCTGATTACACAAAAATTATAACATATTTATGATGAAAAGTCAAGTAAAAATTTAAGCTCGCTTGCTTGATTTGTTCGATTTATTGGTACTCTCTTTTAGAGACTGAAGCTGGTTGGTGCTTCGAGTCCAGGAACTTCGACTACTTGAGATGAGCTAGTTTCCACCCTGCTGTGGTTGGCGACCAGATCCTTCCAGGTCTCTTCTCCTCCAATATGATAAACTGAAACTCCGGCAAGCGTTGAAGAAAGGGCAGTGTCTCCTACATATAGTATTGTTACAGAGTGTCCCGATTGTTTCACTCGCGATAGCGTATCAAGTAAAGGATCACTGACTGTACTTGTAACAACAACGACGGTCGCACCAGCCGGAAGCCGAGTGCGCTCAATCTGAATCAGTTCTTCAATCGAGCTTCCAAAGTACGATTGAATACGTGCCAGTACTTCCATGATACGTTTGCGCTGTTCTTCGTTACTGGCTGGAGGCAAATGAATGCGACGGCGATTCAATTGGTCGGCTACCACTGCCTCTACTTGATGTTCCCTTTCTTTTCCGTCTGGGTTTGGAGCCAATGCAGGGGGAAGTTCACCTGACTCATCGAGAGAGGACGGGGGTTGCGCTGTAGAAATCGACATACCCATTTCGGGCATATACATAATGGTGTTTGCATAGAGACCTACAGCATATCCCTGTTCGAGCGCCCAATCAGCAACCGAAGCAGTAGCACAGATGGACAGTTCCTGGAGCTCAGGTCGAATACCATACCAGGCATCAAGCTGTGAGATGACATTGACAAAAAGCACCAGCGTATAGGTTGTGGTTGCCTGGTACACTTTGCTTTGCAGTTGCATCATACGTGCTGTAGCTTTCCAATGCACGCGCCGCATGTCATCTCCATACATGTAGTCACGTACCCCTACCACACGCGAGGGATCTTCTAACAAGCGGCGCGGGGCGCGATTATCTCCAAAAGGGTGTCGTGAAGGCAGACCAAAGCGAGTAATAGCAACCACTAAAGGATAGACAAGCAGGTATTGCCTGTTGGCGAGAGTTTCCTGGCGATCGAGAAATCCAAATACATCACCACTGCGTAGCACCGTCGGCCCGAACATATGTACACCACGCGCATTGCAGAGAACAGTATAGGGCCGTGTCACTCGTTCATACCAGCGGAGGCTAAACAGATTCTCGAGTATCACCATGTTACTGGCCGTGCTGATACGCAAGTGACGTCCCTTAAAGGTTAATTGCCTCGGAACGCTATCTTCAATCTCAAGCCATGGAAGTGGCAAGAGCTTGGCATTCTCGATGGAGAGAGAGAGCGCTATCTCCTCTCCAAACAGAACACGCTGTTCGCTAAAGTTGCGTTGGTAGCGTAAATCTTGCAAGCAATACTTCGCCCAGATATCTGTAGCTGCCAGGACTATCGCACCCAGAAAACCGATTACCAGCAGTAATGGCTGACGGACAAGCAGACCAAAGAGAATAATCGCTAAGCACAGATAATACCAATGCTTTTTCATGATTCTACCGGCACAGAAACGTTATGCAGTACATCCTCTATGATTTGCTCCATGACACGTCCGTGCAAGCGTGTCTGGCTCGTGGCAATCATACGATGAGACAGGACGGGACGCGCTACTCGCTTTACATCATCAGGTATAACATAGAAGCGGCCATGTATGGCTGCATAGGCCTGTGAAGACCGGTAAAGAGCGAGAGTACCTCGTGGACTGACCCCCAACTCGACCCCGCTGTGGTTGCGGGTAGCTCGCACCAGCTCAACAATGTAATTTTCAACCGCTGGCTCAACTCGCACTCTACGGATCATTTTTTGCAATTCTTGTAGACGTTCTCCAGTAACTACAGGCTGAAGATCATCTAACGGCTGTGTTTCTTTGAAACGCTGAAGAATCAATCGTTCTTCCGAATGGCTTGGATAGTCAAGGTGCAGGCGCATGAGGAAGCGGTCAATTTGTGCTTCCGGTAAAGGAAAGGTGCCTTCCAGTTCAATCGGATTTTGTGTGGCAATGACTATAAACGGGTGTGGTAAGATTACCGTTTCACGTTCTACACTAATCTGACGCTCTTCCATTGCTTCCAGCAATGCAGATTGGGTACGTGGCGTGGCGCGGTTGATTTCGTCAGCAAGCACAATCTGTGCTAGCAACGGTCCCGGCCGAAACTCGAACTCGCTGATTTTCTGATTAAAAAACGTAATGCCAGTAATATCTGAAGGTAACAGATCCGGGGTGAACTGAATCCGTTGAAATGTGCATCCGAGAGATTTTGCCAGCGTTTTTGCCAGCGTGGTTTTGCCAATCCCCGGCACATCTTCGAAGAGTACATGTCCTTCGCAGAGCAATGCGGCCATCAGGAGGTCTATTACTTCCTCTTTACCTACAATCACGCGGCTGGCATTCTGGCGAACAGCGCGCGTGGCCTCCTGAACCTGGCGGATTTCATCTATCTGTGTCATATAAGCCCTAAAAAGGAAAGATTAGAGAGAAAGCATTGGCTATGGCTTCATGGATATATCTATGAAGCCTTTATGATTATACACACATTAGATGACAAATTTCATCACAATCCGCCAGATGTCGGGTCAAACGATCCAAAGCACTCATGAGTTGAGCTCAACCCATGCCTCTGGTCAGCACTTGCACAGTTACAGTTTGAGACCTTGCCCGTTGTCCATTTTGATCCGTCGCAAGTGCATAAACATAAGCCTGTACAGATTTTTGCCCAATGGCAAAGGAAGACACGAACCATGGAATGGATGCATTACCGTTGCCATCAGTCATTTGTGGGCCCGCAGTAGATCGGCCTCCCTGAGCACTATAACGTATCACAAGGAGGACGCTTACTCCAGGTTCGCTGGTATTCACACCTACAATAACATAGCTACCATTCACAACCTTCGACGGGATACTTGTGAATTGAACGTTTAGCGTCCCACCTCCGCCCGGTGTAGGGCTTGGCTGATCTGAAGGATTCGTTGGCTGAAGCGCCGGAGTTGTCTGCGTTGGAGGCTGGCTATCCTGTTGATTACTTCCACTCCCGCCACCAGGAGTAGGAAAGGCAGGACGGAGATCAACTGTCCCCGTCGGATTAACTCCCTTCGGGATAGCTTGAGGAGAAGTAGAAGTGGAAGCCACGAAGCTGGAATTACCTAGAAATGCAGCGCTAGCCAGGGATACAAATATAATTCCAGCAAGAAGAACCAACGTCATAGCAATCATGAGTACTTTATAGGCAGGGTCTTTGCGCCAGTAAAATGCGAGCCTGGCTCCTACATCCTTAGGGGCAGGTTGGGTCTGAAGGCGTATTAGCTGTTCGGGTCGTATTTGTGCCTTCTGACCGCCATAATACATCTGGTGTTCCGCGGCAGGAGGCGCTGGTAATACCAACTTTCCCGATTGAGGTTCCTGCTCCTGTGTATCTGGTTGATTGATCATCGGCATTATCTCCTGTCATACAATTAGAAATACGGTTATGGATACTATCTCACTCACAATACGTCAGTATATGTGATCTTGTATCTTGCGTGCAATTTATTGGGCCAGAAGTCAGGGTAATACACTTATGTGTATAAATAGACAAGGCCAGCTTCCCTTTGTAGAAAGCTGGCCTTGTCTTGCGAGTGCCTGGTAACCATATGTCACTTTACGATAGATAAGATTGGCTACGCCAGTCTTAAATCTATCGATGAATAAAGGTCACTCCTGGACCAGGAGCAAACTGGACATAGGTGACCCGCCATGGATATGCACCCCAATTCATATTACTTGCGATCACATGGCCGTTTCTAAGAACTCGTTCTACTACTGCTACATGTCCCAGACCGTAGGCGCCTTGTACCCATGGTTGCAGGTCTATAATTGACCCGACTGTTGGTGAACGTGAAACATGCCAGCCAAATTGGTACGCACGAGCTGTCCACTGCCAGGCATTGGATTGTGTCCGCCATGGCACAAATACTCTATGGAGCTGGAAGTAACGTTGATTAGCCCACCACGTACACTGCCCATAGGAGAAATAATTCCCGGTACCTACAGGAGACCTTGCAGAACCGGCAGATGTTGCCGAAATAGTGTGAGTTTGCGCTTGAGCATGTGCGCTCCCTACATTAAGACCCGGAGTGACACATACAAAGAGTACTCCGAGTATCGCTGCCACACTTAACTTCCCTACAAAACTTACTGCACTATATTGCTGAAAGATCGTTAATCTTCGCCACTGTAATGACGCTCGTGCGTCTGCACTGCTTTTCAGCAGTGGCTCAAAGTAGGACTTCCAGACTTGATGGTGTATTCGCAAAATTACCTTTCCTTTAGATTACGACTTACAGCACTCGCAAGTGTAGCTCTGGTGTTACATCACTTGCAGATATATAAATACAAACACTGCGAATGTAACAGAGACAACGTTGCATAGCATATCACATACAAAATGAGTCATATTGACACAATTTGGCATATAAAGCAGTCGTGAGATTAGTAGAGGACTACGATCACAGAGATTATGTAAAGTATTGAGGAGTTATGGAGCATGTTTAAAGTATAGGAAAAATGGGCTATATAATAGCTTCCATCACGGCATCCAAAGTCACAGCTTCCAATGTATGCCCTTGTAACACTTTGACGAACCGTCCAATTGGTCGCCAGATTGCCGGGTCAGTTGGTCCAAAAATGGCTACCGTGGGAACACCAAGCATCGCTGCCAGGTGTGTGATACCCGAATCGTTGCCGAGATAGCACATGCATTGCTGCAATTGACGTGCCACCTCCAGGAGAGGCGCATTTGTGAGTAACTTAAACATTGCTGGTGTAGGAGGAGACAAAATTTGTTGCAGTAAATCGTCTACACGCTCAGTATCGGCTGGTCCTGCAAGCAAAAGGATAGGGCGGTTCTTTTCCAATAATCGCTTGATGACAATAGCAAAGCGGGATATCGGCCAGCATTTTTGGACTGCTCCACTCCCAGGATGAATGGCGACGAATCGATTTGTTATGTCTTTGGAAATGAGATCCACGTTCTGTAAGCACGAGAATGTGCTGAATTGTGCCCTTATGCCTTGCAATCCAACCGTATGTGCCAGGTAGTCTACGATATGTATGTGTTCGCCTTCAGAGGGTCGACCCGGGGCAATAAGAACATGTTTGACGCCTGACATTTTCAAATTGTGCTCAATGATACCATCGGGATCACGCATCCAGCAAATAGCAAGGTCGGTTTGTTGCAGAAGAGCACGCATGAAAAGAGTGCGAATACCGGTGGCAGAAAACAACTCGCTCCATTGGATATCTTGAAAGTCAAAAGTCTGTTCCGCAACACCAAATGCCAGTGCCAATGGCAGCACCTGCGCATTGCTCACAAATGTGATAGGCATACCGGCATATTGCTCTCCTAGCGCTTTCAGTACGGGAAAGGTAAGTAATGCGTCTCCGATAGCGCCTGGACGAATAACGAGAATACCTTTCATTTCCTGCCCAGCGATAATACTTCAATGACGATGATAATGCCGAGACTCACAATTGCAATGAAGAGATTCCAGCTATGCAAAGCGCGTAGCAGAAGGTTGAATACAATCCAGAGTGATAATAATGCGCCCTCACGCAGAGCATGGCGTAATGTAGCTCTATGGAGTCGTGAGGAGATGAAGCGCAGGCTGATAAAATACGCAAGCGGCGAAAGTGTGCTGGTGAGTGCAACGCTAAGGAGCACAAAAAACGTGGCATAGGCAAGCACAGCCTGCGGTGGCACGAAATGTGTAAACACGAGCAGTGCAGCCCATGCCAGCGGTGCCAGTACCATTAACATATTGAGTGCAGTGCGATTTGTCATTTCAGTAAATTAAAACCCTTATTTCCATTTAAAGGAGCCTCGTTACGGCGACGGCTCTCCAGGGCTTCTGGACTGAAGTATTTTTGCCACATATCGGGCGCATCTTTACTCTCACCGCCATGCTTTGTGATTCGCTGGCGTACTCGGCAAATCATTGGCGTATTTACTGCTGCACCAGCGATAATTACCTGGCCCTTTGAAAGCGCAGGTAGATTATCCAGTAGATCGCGTCCAACACCTTCAATCGCTGCGGCAACGCTTTTCTGATCTATTTCGTTTACAATACGCATAATACATTGCGTCTGGCACTGGCTCAGCACATCGGCATCGAGTTTGCCGGGTCGCTGACTGATTAAACCGACCCCAATACCAAATTTTCGTCCCTCGGCAAGCACCTGCTTGAGAATCGCCGTCGAGACAACTTCGGTCCCACCAGGTGCAAAATGATGGGCCTCTTCGATGAGCACAAAAACGGGATAGGGCAGGTAAAATTCGCCTGAATGCACCTTGCCACGCTCAGTATCCATACGCGCTTTATTCAAACGACGCAGTAAAGTAGCAACAACGACCTGTTGATCGCGCTCATCAACTTCGTTTAGCTGTAAAATAGTACACTGTCCGGGTTTGAAAATCTCTGGCAAATCGAGATGCTCCATATCGTCAAACGTAAAGCTATCCACAAAACGCTGGTCGATACGCCAGGTTAATGCATGCACTGTGCTCGAATCGTCCGCGCCTTCGCTATCATCATCGCCTTTCTGCTTTGAGACACTTTTTATGGCTACTTTGAGATCAGCTACTGTCCAGGGAGTGCCTCTTTTGGTTTCATTGACTTTTCGCAAGGCTCGGCTCAAGAGATACTGTTGTTTCTCCGTCATCTCTGGTAAAAGATGGCGCATGTCACCCATCGTCAACGTCGAGATTCGCACTTTGACCTGCTCTGGTTTGTAGACACGAACCTGCGCCTGATAGCTGTTTCGTCTCCCATCACTCTGCTCGGTAAATTGAGTGAAATTGGCGATTTGATCGAGCGTACCATATTCGCCATGTGGATCGATGATCAGAACAGACGCTTTATTTCGGGCTTGCATTAGTTCTTCGATTAGCACACTGGCAAGGTAGCTTTTACCTGCGCCGGTGCTGGCGATGATAGCGAGGTGGGTACTCACAACATCTTTAACTGAAAGAACTACAGGTACAGCATCGGGAGGACGTGTCAGCAGTGATCCGATGGTTGCGGAACCTGGTTCCCCAATACGCTTGCGGCTGAGGATGTGAGCAAGCATCTCATCATCAGCTAGAAAAATCTTCTTACCGGACTGCGGCGGAATCCACGGATTAATGAACGAATTGGTAGAATCGTCATAGTAGCCCATGATGGCGACATGCAGCTCAAACAACTCGTTGGCATGTGAGTCGAAGCCTACCATCGCAGCTACCTGTGCGGGGGATATCTCTGGTTCAGCTAAGAATGTATCAGGGTAGAGTTGCAATGGCAGGCGCTTGATGATGCGTCCCAGCACACGTCGCGTATGTGTGGGCGTATTCACCGTTTCTTCTGGATCAGCAAGCTCATAGTATACGTACTCACCGTTCTTAAGGACTTGCTCATCGTCGCGTGAGACAAAGGTAAATTCGTGGGCGTTTTCGCCTGGTCCTTTGGTGATACCTACCGGTTTGAAAAGTGGGCGCGAGATAATTGGATTAAACATGAATTATGAGCCTCCATTAACCGGTAGTTTCCACCTTGAGTTTCCAGGCAAAGTTGCGTTTCACAATTGAGAGTACCGAGAGATTTTGGGGAAACAGGCGTTCCAACTGGTCGATGATGCGGAGTGTCACCATTGGAAGCAGGCTATTTCTCTGCGCAATGATATGCGGAATATAGCCCATATGCAAGTAAGTACCCTTTTCAGGATTGTCAGGGTCCATGAAGAAGTGAAATGCCCGTACTTCTTCATCGGTCATGGTTTCGATTTCGCTTCCTAATTCCAGCGACAAGAGCGGTACTCCGTGCATGACAGAAAGTATCTCCAGCTGACTGCTAGTTACCGGGCGCTGTTCCATCATGCCAAGAACCATTACGTAAATCAAAACGGCCTTCTCAGAGATGTAATCGGGCGAAAAGAGTTCTACTTGCGTCTCATTCGAGAGACGCGGCCCCAGCGAGCCAAATGCGGGATTGAGCAGAATGGTATCATAGATTACGCCGGTAGCGTAGGTTCGGGGTTCAGAACTCTTCCCAAGCGCAAGGATCACCTGTGCATCATGGTCCTCAGGCTGTTCGGAACGCACTGCAATGCGCACAAAACGGCCAAAGGCGTAGTCCGTCGGAGTCGGCTCCAGTTCAACCTCGCGTGGTCCATAAATCTGACAGACGTAATTGATGTGTGAGTCCGATTTGACAATTTTGCCAATATACATCTCTTTCGTGCCTCTCCCGGTATCCCAAATAGAGTTTGTGCTCTCTCACATCTCAAATACTGTGCGCGTAGTTGTTAGCGGAAAATAAGTTACAATCTTGTGCGCTATTCCTAATGTGTCTCACTTTTAGCGGTCATCTCCTGCTATCAAGTTAAACGAATTGCAAGCCCTGACCGGAACAGCTTTCGGTTTTCGGCATTATATCATAGAACGCGTGTCTGGTCGATGCTCTTGAAGATCTCAAAAAGCCAGCAACACTTTAATAACCTTACCATAACTCTATGGAGTCATTCAGAGAATCTTTCCAATCTTTTTGCGGTATACTGTTGGGGAAGAAAGACCAGATACCTACAAGGCATTCAGGTTGTTTAATCCCAGGAGCAAGCCCCCATGTCACAGTCAGATATATCTTTTCAGCATCCCAGACCCAGGCGTCCACTCACTATCGGCGCAGGGGCGATTGTCGTGCACGACAATCGTGTTCTACTTGTACGTAACATACGTGGCGTAACCAAAGGCCGCTACTTGTTACCAGCGGGGCGCGTCAATACTGAGGAATTGCCCGACCAGGCTGCTGCACGTGAGACTTTCGAGGAGACTTCTTTGCGCGTAGAAATCGACGGGCTGATGGGGGTACGTATCTGGGTAATGGACGATGGCGAACACAATTACTTCTTCATGTTCCGTGCGAAATTACTCTCTCCAATTAGCGAGTTGCAGCCTAACCTGGAGGAAATCGATGATGCACGTTTTTTCACAAAGGAAGAGTTGGATGCATTAACCGTTGATGAAACCTGGGCCGGCGCCATCGCTATCGCCTACAAAGCACTCGAACCAGGTGCCAGCGTATGGCCTAATGACGCCGAACTTTCCGAAGATTCTGGTGTCGATTCTCCTGAGCGATGGCGCATCTGGATGTAATAAGGGTCAAGCAAACCCCTCCTACAGAATTATCCCCCTGCTGGACCACCCTCTAATCCTGGCTTTGTCATACTTGCCGGGTCAAGAATGCGATCCAATTCTTCTTCCGAAAGATTCGTCTTCTCGCGTGCCACTTCGCGCACGGTTTTTCCTGTTCTGTAGGCTTCTTTCGAGATGTTGGCAGCTGCATCATAACCGATGATAGGGGCCAACGCTGTGCTGATCGCCAATCCGCGTTCGACCATCTCCGGTCCCCTGGTTGTTGCATTGATGCCCTTGATGCACTGTTCCGTGAAGTTTCGTGTTACTGAAGCCAGCAAGCTGATCGACTGCAGGAGGTTGTAGGCGCTGACAGGCATCATGACGTTGATTTCAAAATTGCCGGATTGTCCAGCAATGGTAATCGTTGTGTGATTGCCCATAACCTGCGCGCAGACCATAGCAACCGACTCTGCAATCACAGGATTAACCTTGCCGGGCATAATCGAACTTCCAGGTTGTACAGCGGGCAAATCGATTTCGCCAATGCCTGCGCGTGGCCCGGAACCCAACCAGCGGATATCGTTGGCTATTTTTATGAGGCTGACTGCCAGTGTATTTAGCGCACCGCTGGCCTCGACGACGTTATCGAGAGTGCTCTGTGCCTGGAAGTGGTTGCTTGTTTCGTGTACTGTGACGCCATCTATCTCTGAAAGACGCCGGCACACAAGCCCAGCAAACTCCGGATGGGTATTGACGCCCGTGCCGACGGCAGTGCCCCCAAGGGCTACCTCCGAAAGTTCGTTTTGAGCGTGGCGCATACGAGCAATGCCACGTTCGATTTGACCTGCATAACCTTGAAATTCCTGGCCAAGACGGATTGGTGTGGCATCTTGTAGGTGTGTACGTCCTGTCTTGATAACCGGCATGAACTCTTCAGCCTTTTGCTCCAGGGCACGTTGCAGACCTTGTAGCGCTGGTATCAAGTCATGTTCGATGCTGACCAATGCCGAAAGGTGAATGGCTGTGGGGATCACATCGTTCGACGACTGCCCAAAGTTCACATGATCGTTAGGATGTACTTTGTGTGAGCCGCGCGAGCCACCCAGTAGCTCGCTGGCGCGATTGGCGATAACCTCGTTAGCATTCATATTAGTGGAGGTGCCAGAACCCGTTTGAAAAATATCCAGGACAAAGTGACTATCAAGCTTGCCATCAATTACTTCTTGCGCGGCTCGTATAATCGCCTCGGCGATCTGTGGATCAACGGTGCCCAGGCTTTCATTTACCTGCGCTGCTGCCTGTTTAATCTGTCCAAGCGCGCGAATAAACTGGCGCGGAAAACGCAAATCGCTGATCGGAAAATTGAGTACGGCGCGGTGAGTACTTGCGCCCCAATAAGCATTTGCCGGTACTTGCATCTCACCCATCGAGTCACGCTCGATGCGGGTTTCCTCTGTGGCGCTCATACTTATTCTCCTGCTTTTTAGACGTTTTTGCCAATCATGACTTCAGTAGATTTGATAATCGCGACAACGCTATCGCCTGCTTGCAAGTTCAACCCCTCAGCAGAAGTGCGTGTGATTGCAGAAACGATTTCCTGTCCATCTGGAAGCTCAACGACAATTTCAGCCATGACCGAACCAAGCTTGACTGATTTCACTGTTGCTTTTAACTGGTTGCGAGCACTAAATTGCAATCCCATTCTAAATACTCCTTCTATCAGGCTAACTAAATTTATACACAAATAATCAGGGTGCCAAATGTGACTTTACCGGAATGTGTATTGAAGCTCTGTGTTTCAACTTGAGAGGAAAAGCCACATTTTGTTTCACTCAACGAGTAAATATTCAATAACAGTATATCATTGATAAGACAACCTAACAAATGAAAACACACATAGTTTTCAGGCATCCATAAAGGCGATGATAACAATACGGAACATGTTTTCATAAAAAAGGATCAAGAAAAGATGGCCTATAACAATCCCACGAAAAATTTTTAACATTTGAATAATGTATTGTTAATACCTGCAAGCTATACTCTGAACAGAGATATCCCTGTGCAATCGGAGTGAACCGGATACCTTCATTGGTATATCCGGTTAAAGTGGATGCTTTACCTAGAAGATTTTTTCAGCATCCTCACTCACATCCTCTTCAAGTCACACTCACGTGACAGCAGTTGCCACCTCAACTGCTGTCGCGCCTCGTTCTATAACGACGCTTTGCTATTCGTGGATGCAAGGGGCTCGTTCAAGGAGCGAGAGGTAGACCCCGAGCCTCTCGCTCAGTGGGTACAGGATATGAAGCTATCTGAATATCTGCCTGTAGTGTTCAGCAACGGGTTCAGAGGGGAAGAAGCGAAACAGTGTTACGACGGCAATGGCGAATGCAAGCCAATCGAAACCAGCATCAAGTGGAACGCCAAGTACAGTACCTGCAAGAGGAAGGACTGTACTCATAACAGTCTCATTGAGCAGGTCTGGAAAGAGCAGGATGAAGAGCAAACCACCTATAGCGCCGAAAAAGAACGCTTTACGCCAGAGAGCTATACGCCGATCAAGTATTAATGCTTTAATGAGTCTCCCCGTCTTGGCTATGTGCCAGAAGATTTCCATGCGTCTTGGGCGAGTGCGCTGCTGCCTGTTGTGATTTTGGGATACTCCTTGCAAAGACCCTTCAACTACCTGAGGATTGTAGTAATCATCTCTATCTCGTCGCATTGAACTATATGATTTCACAGATTGACTCCTTCTAGATCACTATCTTATACGCAATAAACGGCATACGGGTTTCAAATCGCAGCGGATGAGATTGTATCAGTTGTATCAGTTGTCGCGGTTGTCGCATATGCTGCCAAGAAACTGGAGAGCAATTACCAGAATCCTATCAAAGCATGGAATTGGTCAGGCGTGGCGCCGCCACGCCTGACCAATTCCATGCTTAAAATTATGCGAGGCCCGCTTGCGGACCGAGGAATACAAGAGCATCCAAAATGTATAATAGGCTATGCTCACAATCTACACAGTTGGCCACTCAACACGAACTGCCGAGCAATTTTTAGAACTGCTCAAGGCACATGGCATCGAGGAACTGGTTGATGTGCGCACCATTCCGAGATCCAGGCACAACCCGCAGTTCGGAGCGGAGGAGCTTGCTGCTTCTTTACAACAGGCAGGAATTGCGTACATGCATCTTGGTAAACTGGGAGGGTTGCGGCATGCCAGCAAAGACTCTATTAATCTCGGCTGGCAAAACACTTCTTTTCGCGGCTTTGCAGACTACATGGCAACACCAGAATTTAAATCGGGGCTGGATGAACTAAAATCACTTGCCGAGCAGAAGACGGTCGCAATCATGTGTGCAGAGGCTGTACCGTGGCGCTGTCACCGTTCGCTTATCTCCGATGCTCTAACAATTCAGGGCTGGCAAGTCCTGCATATTCAGAGCAGAAAAACAGCCAATCCTCATGAACTAACGCCGTTTCTGAAAGTGCAGGATGGGAAAATTACGTATCCTGAGCCATAGAAACACATGGCAGAAATTCTAGTGAGCGACCCTCTTCATGCGAGACAGTCTCAACTTGTCTCGTTCTGCTGCCCAGACGTACCTGTCGCTCTTGACGTTTCGCTGCTCTGTAGAGCAGATTCGCAGGTGTCACAAGAAGAACAGCAGTGCACAGCAGAGCATAGGTAAAGAAGCCCGTGACAAAGATACTAGCCATTAACCGATTGCGTGTGTGCACGATGCCTAAGCGCTGGTTATCACGGAATTCGTTCAGCGCACGCCGAATCTCACGTATAGTCACTCGTGCATTGGCTTCTTTATCGGGAGTAGATGGGTTTTCCTTTGTCTCTCAATTCAAATGATAAGGGTCTCAGGCGACTAACAGAAAGATTTGCGAATGCTCTCACTGGTAATTGGCGACCTGTTGGAGAAGACATCATTTGATAGACAAAACTTGTGTAAACTTCACTTTTGATAGCAGCACAATTGTAGGCACAATGACCATTGTTGCAATACTTGCTTTCTTGCTATGGGTATTCCCTTTTCACCGCCTGGTAACAGGTACCACAAAGCCATACCAGGCGAGGCAATTTCTTCCAGCGACTACGAAACCAGGCAGCGCGCTCCGGTGTCCAGTAAGCGTACTCACCATCAGCACTAAGACTCAACTGTATCATCGCTAGCGATGAAAACTTTTGCCCGCACCGGTGACAAACGTGTTCCATTGTTCGGTACCACTTGCTTTCTTATGTACACGAAACTCAAAAAAGGAAGGTTTGGAGAATAGGTTACTGTATATCACTAAATTATACCTGTTTTACTGCTGGTCCAGGATTAAGGACTGGAATATTTTGTGAAGCAAAATATGGTATACTCGCTATGCTGAAACAAGGTGATAGTCCTCTGGGACATAGTGATGTATCATTGGGAAGAATGCCGAGCGGTAATTTTCCCCCTCTACAAAAGGAGTAGCGGCGACAGGAATCGAACCTGTGACACAGGGCTTATGAGTCCCTTGCTCTACCGACTGAGCTACGCCGCCAGGGAAGTAGCGGGAACAGGATTCGAACCTGCGACCTCCGGGTTATGAGCCCGACGAGCTAACCACTGCTCTATCCCGCGTCATTGTTGGATCTCTTGCCGACTTGTCGAAGATTGGTAGCGGGGGGAGGATTCGAACCTCAATACCCCATCGACTCGTCTATCATACTCTCTTTGCTCACATTTGTCAACAGGCCGATTCAGTTGAAGTAGAAAGCGAAGGGGAAAAGCATTTTTGTCCATTTTTATCTACTCATTCTGATAGGTATCTAGCGGTTTTGCTCTCACTTTTGCTCTCACTCTCCAATAGGAGAGAGAGTTTGCTGGCTTTTGTAAAAGATTGAGCAAACTGAACACCCTTAACCTGTTTTTACAAGTTATCCACAATATAGAACATTTGTTCACATACTTATCCACATTTTCGCTCGCTTGTTCATGCACATCATTTTTTTGTTTCAATTTATATCGAGTTCTGAACTGGCGTTCTCCATGGTAACCGGCGCAAGCAGTTTCTGGATTTGAGCGCATTGACAGCTCTTTGTTTGTTCGCTGATGTAAACCAAAGTTAATGAAAGTACATGACATTGGCTGTCAATTTGACTGTCAAACCAGGCAAAAATACTCTGGCTCGAGGGGTTAAAACAGGGGTATGTGTTTTGTACAAGCGATCATTTCATCGATGGGTTCTGCATACGGGATACAGCCTGTCCAGTCCTCGCTAAAATAGACACTACAATAGGGCGAGTGAAGGAATATCCTCCAGCCCATGTTGCTGAACATATTGAAGCGGAGAGAGATTATCTAATCCCTCGTGCGGCCGCTCCTGATTGTAAAAGTTGATCCAGGCTTCCGCCGTTCGTAAGAAATCCCCTAAAGTGTGATAGGGGCGACGATCAGCGACAGCCAACTTAAAGACGCCGACGAAGCGTTCGGCAAAGCCATTATCGGTAGGCGTGCCTGCCCGACTCATCGAGAGGACAAAGCCTTTTTGCAAGAGCAAGGAGCGGGTCTCGCGAGCGCCATATTGCTCGCCTTGATCACTATGCCAGATGCTGCCGGGCAACTCGAAAGTCATCGTCTCGATGGCGTCAGTGACCAGATCGGCCCGCATATGGTAGTCGAACGCGATGCCCAGCACCTGACGCGTGCGGTGCCGGAGCGCAAAACAGCCGCGAAGGCGGGTACCATCGGCGAGCTTGACCTCCAGAATATCGGAGAAGACCACTTCCTGCTTCACCCACTCGAACGCTGCTTCACGCAGCTTGTTCGGCGCGATCTCGGTGGCTTTGCCAGGGTAGACATACTTCTTGCGTTTCCGCCGGGCGGCGAGGCCATATGTAGAAGTACATTTGGACGATCAACTTTATCCTGTAGCAATCATAAAATTTCTAGCCGATTCGAACTTTGCTTACCAATTGCCATCGACCTTGTTAATGAAGTAGTATTATTAAGTCGTAAGGTTTACGAATGAACTTCTTAAGTGTGGTCTTTAAAGTAGTATTGAGTTCTCGTTTCATATCCTAGTGGTTATGATTGAGATTGTGGAGTTTATCTAATGAGCGATGGGAACGGCGAAAAATCATCTCCAGAACGATCCTCGCCATTTACACCCGTAAACTTTTTACCTGACTCCTCTCGGTCTCGAAAAAAGATCCTCTTTCTACGTTTGGTCAGAGTGAGTATTTATAGTCTGTTACTAATCAATTTTATCGCTTCGTGGGTATACTTTCAGTACCTATATAGCTCAAATGTTCACTATAAAGTGCCTTTTCTGCCTGAATCAACTCCTTTTATAGCTTTTTTTGGTTCCCATCCATTTTCATCTTATGCCTTAATCACTTATAGTGGCGTTTCTGGCTCTATACATGGGATAAGATGGTCTCCTAATGGAAGGCAAATCGCCTCAGCAAGTGATGATCAAACTGTCCAGGTCTGGGATGCTGCTAGCGGAAGAACCCTTTTAACTTATCGTGGTCATAGTGCTAAAGTTGAGGCGGTCGCCTGGTCTCCTGATGGCAAATGGCTAGCCTCAGCAAGTGATGATCAAACTGTTCAGGTCTGGGATGCTGCTAACGGAAGAACCCTTTTAACTTATCGTGGGCACACTGATAAGGTGAAAGCGGTCGCCTGGTCCCCTGATGGTAAACGGCTTGCCTCAGCAAGCGATGATAGGACTGTTCAGGTCTGGGATGTTGCTAGCGGAAGAACTCTTTTAACTTATCGTGGTCATACAAACAAAGTTGAGGCGGTCGCCTGGTCCCCTGATGGTAAACGGCTTGCCTCAGCAAGTGACGATCAAACTGTCCAAGTCTGGGATGCTGCTAGCGGAAGAACCCTTTTAACTTATCGTGGGCATAGTGCTAAAGTTGAGGCGGTCGCCTGGTCCCCTGATGGTAAACGGCTTGCCTCAGCAAGTGATGATAAGACTGTTCAGGTCTGGGATGCTGCCAACGGAGGAACATTCTTAACATATTATTGGCACACTGATAAGGTGAATGCAGTCGCCTGGTCCCCTGATGATAAACGAATTGCCTCAGCAAGTTATGATCAAACCGCCCAGATCTGGAATGCAAATACCGGTAGAACGGACGGACCATTAATAACCTACTCCGGACATTTTCGTCTAGGCATAGTACATGGGGTCGCCTGGTCACCTGATGGAATACATATTGTCTCAGCAAGTGATCTTCAAGCTGTACAGATCTGGAATTCATATACCGGAAGAACCCTTTTAACTTATCGTGGGCATAGTG
>Ga0070706_100002224_pt1 | contig 19727 bp, 15 predicted proteins | sample KBSK5501metaG_FD_65476 | JGI IMG/M metagenome (GOLD analysis project Ga0070706, IMG submission 65476) | Corn, switchgrass and miscanthus rhizosphere microbial communities from Kellogg Biological Station, Michigan, USA - KBS K5-50-1 metaG | ecosystem: Host-associated > Plants > Roots >... | reverse complement strand
TCGATCAGCCCCTTGCCGCCGCGGGGGATGATGACGTCGACCGCTTCGGGCGACGCGATCAGGTGGCCGACCGCGGCACGGTCGGTGGTCTGCACGAGCTGCACCGCGTCGGGCGGCAAGCCGGCTTCGAGCAGGGCGCTCTGCACCAGCTTCCACAGCGCGAGGTTCGAGTGGATCGCCTCCGAGCCGCCGCGCAGGATGCAGGCGTTGCCGCTCTTGATCGCGAGCGACGCCGCTTCGATCGTCACGTTCGGCCGGCTCTCGTAGATCATGCCGAACACGCCCAGCGGCACGCGCATGCGGCCGACCCGGATGCCGCTCGGGCGCTGCGTCAGCCCGCTGATCTCGCCGATCGGGTCGGGCATCGCGGCGATCTGTTCGCAGCCTTCGGCGACGGTCTCGATGATCTTGTCGGTGAGTCTGAGCCGGTCGACCAGCGGCGCGGCCAGGCCTTGCGCGGTCGCAGCGGCCACGTCCTGCTCGTTCGCACGGCGCAGATCTTGCGGCTGCTCGCGCAGCGCTCGCGCGAGTGCGAGCAGCGCGGCGTTCTTCGAGGCGGTCGTCGCCGCGGCCATGCGTGCGCTCGCGGCGCGGGCCGCGGCGCCCATGTGCGCAATCGTCGCTTGCAGGTCGGTCGAGGTCATGCTCGGGATTGTCTCAAACCGCGGGGTGCCTACCATAGAGGCCTTTTTCACCCCTCCCACCTGCGCGCGCAAGTGGCGGCCGATGCGTCACGAGCGCGTCGCGTCGAACTTGCGCAGCGCCAGCAGCAGCCGATGAGCGCCCTCCATCCTCCCGCCGACTTCTCCTCGTCCTCCACCGACACCCCGCGCTGGGCCTGGCTGCCGCGCCTGGGCAGCTGGCAGTACCACGCGCTCCTGATCGCGCTGGGCGTGCTCGTGCTGGGCCCGCTCGGCGGCGTGACGGCGTCGTACATGAACTTCTCGCTCGGCTTCTTCGTCGGCGGGCAGGTGCTGGCGGGCATCCTCGGCTCGACGGTCACGCTGGGCTACGGCGCGCAGGGCAAGCACGGCGCCAACTACATGCAGACGGCAGCCGCATCGGTCGCCGGCATGAGCGCGATGGGCGTGCTGATCCAGGCGATGGCCTGGCTCGGGCTGCCGCAGCCGCCGATCTGGCAGCTCGTGCTGTACATGCTGTGCATCGGCATGTTCGGCGCCGGCGTCGGCATGCTGTACACGCCTATCCTGGTCGACCGGCTGCAACTGGTCTTCCCGTCGGGGCTCGCGGTGGCGAACATCCTGCGGGCGCTGACCGATCCGGTGCTGCTGCGCCGCGCGGTCGGCACGCTGGGCACCGGCATGGCGGCCGGGCTGGGTGCCGGCATCGCGTCGGCGAAGGTGGCACTGCTCGGCGCGATCGAGCTGTCAGCATCGACCTTCGGCGCTGGCATGCTGGTCGGCGCGCGCATCGGCATCCCGGCCGTCACGGCCGGTCTGCTGGGCGTCGTGCTGGTGCCGTACTTCGTCTCGATCGGCTGGCTGCACGAAGGCGACCCGCCGCGCAAGATCATGTTCCTGATCGCGCTGGGCACGATCATGGGCGCGGCGATCATCGACCTCGGGCTCATCTTCCGGCAGACCTTGCAGCGCATACGCGCCGGCGCACCGCGGCCGGCGGCCGATGCGACACCCGACTGGAAGCGCACGAACACGCGCCGCCTCGTGCTGTGGGTCGCGTGCTGGGGCGCCGCAGTCGTGGCAACCGGGCACCTCGTGCTCGGCCAGCCGATCGGCTTCCTGACGTTCGGTGTGCTGCTGGTGTTCGTCTTCGCGATGGTCAACGGCATCTCGCTGGGCGTCAGCGATCAGAACCCGATCTCGTCGGCGTTCGTCGTCGCGGTCGTGCTGATGGCGGCGCTCGGGCTGAAGGATCCGACCGTCGGACTGATGGCCGGCACGGTGCTGCTGGTCTCGACGACCGTCGCCTGCGACATGCAGCAGGACCGCTCGACCGGCTGGCGCCTGGGCACGAACCGCGTGCTGCAGTTCCGCTACCAGGTGCTCGGCATCTTCGTCGGCGCAATCATGTCGGTCGCGTTCGCGAAGCTGTTCATGACCGCGTACCCGGTGCTGCTGCTCGACCAGACCGTGATGAAGGGCGGCGAGCAGCCCGCCGCGTGGAGCGCGGCGATGACCTACAAGTTCGTCGGCGTGCTGCGCAGCCTGACCGACGACAAACCGTACCAGCGCACCGCGATCTGGGTCGGCGTCGCGATCGGGTTTGCGATCGAGTTCGCGCGCAAGGCGATCCGCGCGAGCGCGTCGTACCGGCGCTTCGTCGGCGCCAGCCGCAAGGGCTTCGCGACCGATTTCGCGATCGACGCGCTCTTGCTGCCGTCGCCGTACGCGCTGTCGTTCGGCGGCTTTGTCAACCTGCACACCTCGCTGTGGTTCGGGGCCGGCGGTGCCGTCTCGAGCTTTCTGAACTCGCTGCCCAAGGCCAGACCGGCGCCGGGCGACATCGAAGTGCCGCAGGACATGAACGCCACCTCGTTGTTCGGCGGCGGTCTGATCGCGGGCGACGCGCTCGCGGCGCTCGGGCTCGGCCTGGTGGGGCTGCTGACGACGCTGGCGGGCTGAGTGAAAGGGAAACTGGCCAAGGGAGTCGTTTGGCTTGGCGGCGCCAAAATACTCGTCAACATTCTGTCGTTATCCAGCACGCTGGTTCTCGCCAGGCTGCTGACTCCCGAGGACTTCGGGTTGGTCGCGATCGCGACCACGCTGCTGGCGATCATTGCTGCCATGACCGAGCTTTCGCTTGCGGCCGCATTGATTCACCACAAGGAGCCGACCGAGGCGCATTTTCACGCGGCCTGGACATTGAATGTATTGAGGGCGACATTCATTGGAGCAGTCTTCGGCGCATCCGGCCCCTTGGTTGCCGACTTCTATCGAGACCCACGACTGACAGGGATCATGGTCACTCTCGGTATATCCGTCGCCTTGAGTGGGTTCGGAAATCCGAAGATAACTGTTCGAACCCGGAATCTGGAGTTCTGGCAGGAGTTCGTCGTCGCCGTGACGCAGAAGCTCCTCGCATTCGCGGTTGGACTGATTCTCGCGCTCGTCTACCGAAGCTATTGGGCGCTGCTGGGCGCAACATTGGCCGGCCAGGTCGGGGCCGTCGTTGTTTCTTATTTCATCTACCCCTATCGGCCGAGGTTTTCCGTCAAAAACGTCAAGGATCTGTGGTCCTTCTCGATGTGGTTGACGCTGGGGCAGGCGATCAAGACGCTGAACTGGAAGCTCGACCACCTGCTGGTCGGAACCTATCTCGGTCAACAGGCGCTCGGCACGTATACGGTGGGAGATAACCTGGCCGGCATGGCGACCCGCGAAACCACAGGCCCCATCCAGCAAACCTTGTTCCCTGGATTGAGATCGGTGGCACACGATCCTGTGCAGCTGCGCCGAACCTACCAGAGGGCGCAGGCATTGATATCGGCTATTGCACTGCCCGCTGGGTTTTGCTGTGCCGTGCTGGCGGAGCCGCTGGTGCGTTTGATTCTCGGTCCCAAGTGGATCGGGGCGGTGCTCATCGTTCAGGTTCTGGGCTGCGTGTTCGCGCTGCAAACCATCAGCTCGACCGCTCAGCCGCTGGCGTTGGCCAAAGGAGAAACCCGCCTGCTGTTTCGCAGGGATCTTCTGAATTTTCTCGTGCGCGTGCCGATCGTCGTGACGGGCATGCTGCTGGCAGGACTGACCGGAATCGTGTTTGCGCGGATGCTGTCGTCGCTGATCGGTGGCAGCGTGGAAATGAAACTGGTCGAGCGACTGATCGGCCTGTCTTTGACCCAGCAACTGCGGAACAGCGTTCGGTCCTTGGTCAGTGTTTCATTGATGTCGCTCACGATGCTGGGCGCAACTCAGCTGCTGTCTGCCGGCGATGGTTGGTTACGGCAAACGCTTCATCTGTTCGCGATGGCGGGTATCGGTATTGCCATCTACGCGGCGTCCCATTTTTCGATGTGGCGTCTTATGGGCCGCCCGGTAGGTCCCGAGACAGATTTTCTGTCGATGGTAGAAAAACTGCGCGACAAATTAAGATCCTGATACTTGAGGGAGGACTCGAAATGAGCGAGGAGTTCGTCAGTATTTTGATGTTGACGCACAATGCCCCGAAGTACGTCGAGATATCCATCAGATCGGTGATGGAGCGGACAAGCGATGTCGACTATGAGCTTGTCGTTCTGGACAATGCCTCGGAGGCGGAGACCCGAGACATGGTGTCGACTCTGCACCAGGAGGGGCTGATACAAAAACTGGTGCTGCTCGAGCGCAATTCGCTCTTCGCCGAAGGTAATAATCTCGCTGCCCTACAGGCCTCGAGCGAGGCGACTCACTACTTGCTTCTGAACAGCGACATCGAGATAAAAGACGTGCAATGGTTGCGGCATCTGCTCGACAACCACAAGCGAGGCATCACGTCTTATGGAACTGCGGTACATCCGGACCGAGTCGACGGGTACTGCCTGCTCATCGACGCCGACCTATACAAGAAGCACCGGCTCAACGAGGATTTTCAGTGGTGGTGGTCGGTCACGAGGCTGCAGGCCCATATATTGAACGACGGACATGCCGTGCGCGGATACTCGAAGCACGAAAAGTATATTCATCATTTCGGCGGCAAGAGCGGCAATGCGTTCAAGAATGCCAAAGGCATGGGCGTCTCGCGCGAGGAGGTGTACTCCTGGTTCAACGGAAAATCGCCGACCTTCATCGATCGCAATGTCCTTTCGACCGCGATGAGAAAGCTGGTCCGGTTCGTCAGGAGGCGAATCTGATGCCAGGCGCTTGTCGTTCTATTCCTTGCGCACCGCGCTCACGATGTGCTGCGCGCCGAACAGGCCGGGCGCGAGGCGAGCGCCCAGGCGCACCAGCGGTGCCTTGAGCCGCATCGGCATCCACCTCCACGGCCACACCTGACGGTAGGCCGTCAGCCAGGTGCCGGCCGACACCTCGTAGCTCTCCAACTCGTAGCCGGCGGCGTGCAGCATGTACGTGACGGTCTTGCGGGTGAACCAGCGCAGGTGCGTCGCGTCCATGATGCCGGCGTCGGTGTAGTCGAAGCGGCCGAACAACAACGCCAGCCGCACCGACCAGTGCGCCACGTTGGGCACCGAGACGATCAGCCGCGCGCCCGGCGCGAGCAGCCGCGCGGCGTCGACCAGCACCTCATGCGGGTTGGCCATGTGCTCCAGCACGTCGAGGAACATCACCACGTCGAAGCGGCCAAGCGAGGCTGGGTCGGCCTGGTCCAGCGTCATCTCGTGGATGCACACGCCGGTTTCGTCGACCGCGGCGGCGCGCGAGTGGTTCGGCTCCAGCCCCACCACCTCGCACTGGCGCGCGTCGCGCAGGTTCCTGAGCGTGGCGCCCATGCCGCAGCCCACGTCGAGCACTCGGGAGCCGGGTGGGACCCATCGGGCCACGATCCCGTTCTTCTCGAACGGGTCGAACGAGATCGCCGGCGTGTTGTAGCGCAGCGGCTGCACCGCGGCCACGAAGCCTGCGGCGGCCCGGTCAGGGTCCTGCGCGGGCGAGGGTGTGCTGGGGACTTGGACGGTCGGCATTGGAGAGCTCCCTTTGTCCCGACCCTGCGCGGGCCTCGTGCAGCGGGTCTGCCCGGTTTAGCGGGGGCAGCGGCTTTTGCCAAGACCGGAATTGTTACGACCGGCTCGCCGGCGATGCGCTCGCGGCGCTCGGGCTCGGTCTGGTGGGCCTGCTCGCGACGTTGTCGGCTTAGCGCCTCAGCTTGCACTTGTTGACGCTCTGCGGATTGCACTGAATTCGCTGCGCCGAAACAATGCGCCGGCGCATGTGCGCCGTCAGGGGAAATAAGATGATCGAACTTTTGGTGCCACTGGACTGATGCTGTGCAACAGCATGGTGAATCCGTCGTCCGGTAGTCCTCGCGGTGGCAAGCCATGAGTACCTCGACGCTTTCACTGCTGATCATCCTTGCAGGCGGGATTGCCGCGACTGTGCGCCAGAAGGTTGTTCAACGAGTGGCTGTCGTCGCGATGGTTGGTCTGGCCGCGGCGGCCGCTCTAGGCTTCTTGGGTTGACGCACTCTGGAGCATGGCGGGCAGGACGTGAACTCTGAAAACGGGTTCACTTTGACAAGGCCGGCGCTGCGAAGCGCCGGTCTTTTAATTTGCCGCCATCGGTCCACAGCGAACACTCCCGCGTCACCCGATCTCGCGCCAGCGCAAGCACGCCACGCGCTGGCCGTTGCCGGTGTCTTCGAGCACCGGCACCTCGACCGCGCAGCGCTCCTGCGCATGCGGGCAACGCTTGTGGAAGGCGCACCCGCTCGGCGGATTGAGCGGCGAGGGCAACTCGCCTGCCAGCACCTGGCGCTCCTGCCGCGCGCCCGCCGAGATGCGCGGCGTGCTGGCGAGCAGCGCGCGTGTGTACGGGTGGCGCGGGGCGGCGAAGAGCAGCGTCTTCGGCGCGCTCTCGACGATCTTGCCGAGGTACATCACGATCACCTCGTCGGCGATCAGCTCGACCACCGCGAGGTTGTGCGAGATGAAGACGTAGGCGACGCGGGTCTCGTCCTGCAGGTCCATGAGCAGGTTCAGCACCTGCGCCTGGATCGAGACGTCCAGCGCCGAGACCGGCTCGTCGGCGACGACGATCGCAGGCTGCAGCATCAGCGCGCGTGCGATCGCGATGCGCTGGCGCTGGCCGCCCGAGAACATGTGCGGGTAACGCGCGTGGTGCTCGGGGCGCAGGCCGACACGCGCCATCATCGCGCGCGAACGCTCGTCGCGCTCGGCGGCGCTCAGCGCCGTGTTGATCACGAGCGGCTCCTCGAGCACGCGGCCGATCTTCTTGCGCGGGTTCAGGCTCGCGTACGGGTTCTGGAACACCATCTGCACGCGCTGGCGCAGTTGCTTGCGCGCGGCGGCGTCGGCTTGGGTCACGTCGGCGCCGTTCAGCAGCAGCACGCCGCGGGTCGGCGTCTCGATCATCGTCAGCTGGCGCGCGAGCGTGCTCTTGCCGCAGCCCGATTCGCCGACGACCGCGAGCGTCTTGCCGGCTTGCAGCATGAACGACACGCCGTCGAGCGCGCGGGCGAGCGCCTTGGGCTTGAACAGGCCTTGCGAGACCGGGTAGTGCTTCGCGAGGCCTTGTGCTTCGAGGACGGTGTCGCTCATCGTCGGGTCAGCGGAAAGAAGCAACGCGCCTGCGCGCCGACGTCGCCATCCAGCGCCGGGCGCTCGTGGTGGCAGCGATCCTGCACGTAGCGGCAGCGCGGCGCGAGCAGGCAGCCGCGCGGCCGGTCGAACGCACCCGGCACGACGCCGGCCATCGAGCTCAGGCGCCGCCGCCCGATGTTGTGCTCGGGCAGCGCCGCCAGCAGCGCCTCGGTGTACGGGTGGCGCGGCGCCTCGAAGATCGCCGGCACGTTCGCGGTCTCGACGACCTGGCCGGCATACATCACGAGCACGCGTTGCGCGACTTCGGCAACAACGCCCAGGTCGTGCGTGATCAGCAGCAGCGCCATGCCGCGCTCGCGCTGCAGCTTGAGCAGCAGCGCGAGGATCTGCGCCTGGATCGTCACGTCCAGCGCGGTCGTCGGCTCGTCGGCGATCAACAGGCGCGGGTTGCAGGCGATCGCCATCGCGACCATCACGCGCTGGCTCATGCCGCCGGAGAGCTGGTGCGGATACGCGTCGAGCCGGCGCTCGGCATCGGGAATCTCGACCGCGCGCAGCAGCTCGAGCGCCCGGGCCCGCAGCGCGCGCGTCGAGCCGCCCTCGTGGATGCGCAGCGTCTCGATCAGCTGGTAGGCGACCGTGAAGCACGGGTTCAGGCTCGCCATCGGGTCCTGGAAGATCATCGCGATGTCGCGGCCGAGCATCTGGCGGCGAGCCTTCAGCGGCATCGTCATCAGGTCGCGGCCGTCGAACGCGAGACGCTTCGCGTGCACGCGGCCGGGCTCGTCGATCAACCCCATCAGCGCGAGCGCGGTCACGCTCTTGCCGGAGCCGGATTCGCCGACGATGCCCAGCACCTCGCCGGCGTCCACATGCAGGCTGACGTTGTCGACCGCGCGGAACGCGCCGAACTCGACACCGAGATCCTGGACTTCGAGCAGCGTCATGTCCGTTCGGCTCATCGCTTCAATCGAGGATCGAGCGCATCGCGCAGCCCGTCGCCCATCAGATTGAACGCGAGCACCGCGATCAGGATCGCGAGGCCCGGCAAGGTCACGACCCACCAGGCGCTCTGGATGAACTCGAGCGCGCTGGCGAGCATCGAGCCCCACTCGGGTGTCGGCGGCTGCGCGCCCAGACCGAGAAAGCCCAGCGCTGCAGCGTCGAGGATGGCAGTCGAGAAGCCCAGCGTCGCCTGCACGATCAGCGGTGCGGCGCAGTTCGGCAGCACCGTGTCGAACATCAGCCGCAGCGTGCCGGCGCCGGCGATGCGCGAGGCCTGCACGTAGTCCTTCGTCAGCTCGCCGATCACCGCCGCGCGCGTGAGCCGTACGAAGTGCGGCAGCATCACGATCGCGATCGCATACATCGCGTTCGTCAGGCCGGGGCCGAGGATCGCGACCACCGCGACGGCCAGCAGCAGGCTGGGCAGCGCCAGCATGATGTCCATCAGCCGCATGATCGTGAACTCGACGCCGCCGCGGAAGAAGCCGGCGACCAGCCCCAGCACGACGCCGAAGCTCAGCGACAGGCCGACCGAGACGATGCCGATCAGCAGCGACAGCCGCGTGCCGTGGATCAGCCGCGAGAGCTGGTCGCGGCCGACCGGGTCGGTGCCGAGCACGAACACGTGGCCGCCGATCGCCGTCAGCGACGGCGCCTTCAGCACCGCGTCGGGGTATTGCTCGCGCGGCGAGTACGGCGCGATCACGTCGGCGAGCAGCGCGGCGAGCACCAGCGCGATCACGACGGCCAGGCCGATCATCGCGCCGCGGTTGCGGCGGAAGTCGCGCCAGAGTTCGTCGAGCGGTGACGGCGGCGCGCCGACGAGGCCCTCACCCCCGCCCTCTCCCGCAAGCGGGAGAGGGAGTTCGACCGAGGGCTTCTCCGGGGTGAGACTGAACTCGACCATGGCCCCCTCTCCCGCTTGCGGAAGAGGGTTGGGGCGAGGGTCGCCGAGCACGCTCATCACGTGTGCCGGATCCGCGGATTGATCACGCCGTACAGCATGTCGACGACGAGGTTCACGACGATGATCGTCGTCGCGCTCAGCAGGATGCCGCCTTGCACTGCCGGGTAGTCGCGCCGCCCGATCGCCTCGACCAGCCACTTGCCGATGCCGGGCCAGCTGAAGATCGTCTCGGTCAGGATCGCGCCGGCGAGCAAGGTGCCGACCTGCAGCCCCGCGGTCGTCACGACCGGGATCAGCGCGTTGCGCAGCGCATGGATGCCGATCACGCGAACCGTCGAGGCGCCTTTCGCGCGCGCGGTGCGCACGTAGTCCTCGCGCAGCACCTCCAGCATGCTCGAGCGCGTCATGCGCGCGATCACCGCGAGCGGGATGGTGCCGAGCGCGATCGACGGCAGGATCAGGTGCGACAGCGCGCTCTTGAACGCGCCGGTGTCGGAGGCCAGCAGCGAATCGATCAGCATGAAGCCGGTGACCGGCGCGATGTCGTACTCGATCGCGATGCGGCCCGAGACCGGCGTCCAGCCCAGCCAGACCGAGAACATCAGGATCAGCAGCAGGCCCCACCAGAAGATCGGCATCGAGAAGCCGGTCAGCGAGGCGCCCATCACCGAGTAGTCCCACACCGTGTTGCGCTTGACCGCCGCAATGATGCCGGCCGGCAGGCCGATCAGCAGTGCGAGCAGCATCGCGCAAACCGACAGCTCGATCGTCGCCGGGAAGCGCGCGATGAATTCATGGAACACCGGCTCGTGCGTGATCGTCGACAGGCCGAGATCGCCGTGCAGCGCCTTCCAGACGTACTCGCCGTACTGCACGGCGAGCGGCCGGTCGAGGCCGAACTCGTGCAGCAGCCGCTGGTAGCGCTCGGGCGTCATGCCGCGCTCGCCCGACAGCGCCTCGACCGGGTCCCCGGGCAGCAGACGGATCAGCGAGAAGACGAGGATCGTGATGCCCAGGAAGGTGGGCAGCACGAGGCCTAGGCGTTTGAGGAGAAAGGTAAACATCGCAGCTCGACTCCCTCTCCCCTCTGGGGAGAGGGTGGGGGTGAGGGGCCGCGCGCCCTCACCCTAACCCTCTCCCAGAGGGAGAGGGGACCAGTCACTTCTTGTCGGCCAGGTCGACCTTGTCGAAGTAGTGGTGCGCGGTCGCATCCATCTTGTAGCCGATCACTTCCTTGCGCACCGGGTCGAAGCGCACCGAGTGCGCGATCGGGATCCACGGCGCTTCCTCGTGCGCGATCACCTGCGCCTTCTCGTACAGCGCGGCGCGCTCGGCCTGCTTCGTCACCGTCTTGGCCTTCTGCACCAGGTCTTCGAAGTCCTTGTGGCACCAGCGCGAGACGTTGCCACCGCCCTTGACGGCCGAGCAGCCGAGCAGCGGCACGAAGAAGTTGTCCGGGTCGCCGTTGTCGCCCGACCAGCCGAACATCATCACGTGCTGCTCGCCGGTCTTGCTGCGCTTGCGGTACTCGCCCCACTCGAACGTGATCAGCTTGGCCTTCACGCCGATCTTTTCCCAGTCGGCCTGGATCAGCTCGGCCATGCGCTTGCCGTCCGGGTTGTACGGGCGGGTCACCGGCAGATACCAGAGCTCGACCTCGGTGCCGTTCGGGTAGCCGGCCTGCGCGAGCAGCGCCTTCGCCTTCGCGGCGTCGTAGGGGTAGTCGGCGACCTTGTCGTTGTACGACCAGAGCGTCGGCGGGATCGGGTTCTTCGCCGGCTGGCCCGCGCCCTGGAACACCGCGTCGAGAATCGCCTTCTTGTTGACCGCCATGTTCAGCGCCTGGCGCACCAGCTTGTTGTCGAACGGCTTCTTCTCGACGTTGAACGCGATGTAGCCGACGTTCAGGCCCTGCTGCGAGATCAGGTTGATCGCCGGGTCGTTCTTCATCAGCGCGACGTCGGCCGGCTTCGGGAACGCCATCACGTGGCACTCGCCGGCCTTCAGCTTCGCGTAGCGCACCGAGGCGTCGGTCGTGATCGCGAACACCAGGTTGTCGATCTTCGGGCGGCCGCCCCAGTAGTGGTCGTTGGCCTTGTAGCGCACGACCGCGTCCTTCTGGTAGGAGACGAAGCTGAACGGGCCGGTGCCGATCGGCTCGCGGTCGAAGGTCTCGACGTTTCCGGCCGCCTTCATCTTCTCGGCGTACTCGGCCGACAGGATGGACGCGAAGTCCATCGCCATGTTCGCGATGAACGGCGCCTCGGGTTTCTTCAGTACGAAGCGCACGGTCAGCGGGTCGACCTTCTCGACGCGCTCGACGATGTTTTTCATGTCCATGTCGTCGAAGTACGCGTAGGTCGTGCCGGCTTGCGTCTTCGCGAACGGGTGGTTCGGATCCATCATCCGGTTGAACGAGAACAGCACGTCGTCGGCGTTGAAGTCGCGCGTCGGCGTGAACTTCGCGCTGCTGTGGAACTTGACGCCCTTGCGCAGCTTGAACGTGTACGCGAGGCCGTCGGGCGAGGCGCTGTAGCTCTCGGCGAGGCCGGGCACGATGTTGGTCGTGCCGGTCTCGAACTCGACGAGGCGGTTGAACATCGGCACCGAAACCGCGTCGAAGGTCGTCCCGGTCGTGTAGTACTGCGGGTTGAAGCCTTCGGGGCTGCCTTCGGAGCAGTAGACCAGCGTCTTCGCCGCGAATGCGGCGCTCGCGAAGCCGAGCAGGGCGGTGGCGGCGATCGTGGTCAGCGTCAGGTGATGGCTGCGCTTGCGGATGTTCATGGGCGGTTCCCGAAAGTTGATCGAGTGCGCGTGCTCTTCGTGGGAGCACGGGGCCTTGGAGCGGGCTGAATGATAGGCGTGGCGCTTCTGCCAAAAGGGGCGGGTTCCCCCTAGCAAACCCCACGCCAGCACGCACTTTGCCGCGCGGTTTGCGGCGGCTCAGCCCAGGTGCGCGAGCACCGCCAGCCACAGCGGCGCGGTCACGACGAACGCGAGCGTCGACAGCACCGTCGCCGCCGTCGTCTCGGCTTCCAGCGTGCGATAACGCTGCGCGAAGATCAGCGCGTTGCTGCCCACCGGAAGCGCCGCCAGCATCACGACGACCGCCAGCGGCACGCCGCTCAGATCGAACCCCCAGTGCGCGACGGCCAGCACCAGCGCCGGCAGCACGAGCATCTTCAGCACCGAGATGGCGACCGCGCCGAGCGCCGCGTCCTGCACGCCGTAATACGCGAGCGACATGCCGATCAGCACCAGGCACAGCGGCACGACGGCCTGGCCGAGCGTCTGCAGGATTTCGTCCATCGCGGCCGGCACCGGCAGGCCCAGGCCGTTCCAGGCGAGCCCGGTCAGCACCGGCAGCACGACCGGATGGATGACGGTGTTGCGTGCGGTCGTGGCGAGCGTGCGCAAGAGATGCACGTCGGCCTGGCCGCTCGCCGCCTGCGCATGCGCGAGGTCGAGCTCGACCAGCGTGGTCGTCACGGTCAGCAGCACCAGCGCGTGCAGACTGACGATCGCGAGGTGAATGGCGAGGCCGGTCTCGCCGAACAGCGCGGCCGCGATCGGGATGCCGACCTGCACCGTGTTGCCGAACGCGGCCGAGATCGCGCGCACCGCCGGTGCCGCGGGCGTCGCTGCCGCCGTGCCGCGCGATCCGAACCGCTGGCTCGCGTAGACGGCCAGCAGCATCGCGACCAGCGGCGCGAACACCGCAAGCAGCGTGCGCCATGGCATCGTGTGGAAGTCGATGCGCGCCGTCGTGCGAAACAGCAGCGCCGGCACGAAGATGTAGTACGCCGCGTTGGCGAGCGTACGCGACGGGTCGCCCGAGCCCAGCCATTTCAGCTTGCCGACGCCCCAGCCGATCGCGACGACGACGAAGATCGTCAGCAGCTTGAACAGGATCACGGTCGGCACCGCGACGAGTATCTACTAACTGTTTGCGCGGAGCCTTCACGCGAAGCGCCGATGTCGGTGAGGCGTCGGCGTCAGAGACGTCGACAAGAGACGTCGACGTAAGAAATTGTCAAAGGTGCGCGGGCGCTCCCGGTGGCCGCATTGTGCGATGCACAATGCCTCGCGCATGAAGGCCCCGCCGCCGACACTCAAGTCCAAAACCATCTCCTCGATCCTGTGGTCGGTGGCGCGCACCGGCTGGGCCACGGTGGTCTCGTTTCTCGTCTTCGCGTTCCTCGCGCGCTTTCTCGGGCCCAGCGACTTCGGCAAGTTCGCGCTCGCGAGCCTGGCGTACGAGGTCGCCCGCATCATCGGCAACAGCGGCCTTCCGGATGCCGTCGTGCGCGAGGCGGCACTCGACGAGGTCACCGCCGACACGGTCTTCTGGGCCTGCATCGTGCTCAATGTCGTGGTCGCGGCCGTGTTGTTCGCGGCCGCGCCGTTGTACGAGGCCGTGACCGGGACGGCAGGCGTCTCGAACCTGGTGCGCTGGCTCAGCGTGATGCTGCCGCTCGCGGCGTTCGGCACCATCCATGCCGGCCGCATGGCGCGCGGCTTCGGCCACCAGCGGCTCGCGATCCAGGGCTTCGTCGTCAGCGCCGTGGCCGGGTCGGCTGCGATCTTCTCGGCCTACCAGGGCATGGGCCCGTACAGCCTGGTCGTGCAGGTCGCGGTGACCGGCGCACTCGGCTCGGTGATGTCGTGGTGCCTGTTCCGCTGGGTACCCGGCCTGCAGTTCGACCTGGCGCGCCTGCGCAAGTGTTTGCACTTCGGCGTCAGCATGATGAGCACGCAGCTGATCTGGATCCTGACCGCGCGGCTTCAGGAGCCGTTCATCGGCCGCGCCTACGGCACCGACGCGGTCGGCCAGTACCGCGTCGCGTGGCGGCTGATCGAGCTGATCGGGCAGACGGTGCTGGCGCCGATCGGCAGCGTCACGGTCGTGACGCTGTCGAACCTGCAGGCTGATCCGCAGCGTTTCGCGTCGGCGTTCCGGCGCCTCGTGATCGCCGCCGGCATGGTCACGCTGCCGTTGATGTTCGGGTTCGGTGCGCTGGCCATCGAGGCGATCGGCCTGGCGTTCGGGCCGCAGTGGAAGAGCGCTGCGCCGGTGGCCGAGATCCTGGTGCTGATGGCGGTGCCGTTCTTCCTGAATTACCTGTCGAGCCCGGGGCTGGCGGCGATGGGGCGCTCCGCGGCCATCCTGCGCGTGTCGCTGCTGCAGCTCACGCTGACCGCCGTCCTCACCTGGCTCGCGACGCCGTTCGGCATGCTGGCAGTGGCCGCCGCCTACGTGCTGCGGGCGTACATCACGGCGCCGGTGCAACTCGTGGCGCTGCGCAAGGCGATCGGCGGTGTGCGCCTGGACATCTGGCGCAGCCTGTTGCCGGTCATCGCGATCGCGGCATTGGTGTTCGGCGGCGCCTGGTTCGTGAAACCAGTCGTCAAATCCTGGCTCACGTCCGACCTGTGGCTGTTTGTTATTCTCGGCGCCGCATCACTGGGTCTGTATGCAGCCTTGCTGTTCATCTTCCAGCGGCGCGAGGTGCTCAACTGCCTGGAGCCGCTGTTCAAACCGCTGGTGAAGAAAGTGCAACAAGGCAAGGGGCGCGACACATGAACCGAGCACAGCTGGTCCAGACACTGCAGCAGAAGATCGAGGACGCGATACTGCCGCACGTCGACGGTCTCGATCAGGTGATCCTGCTCGATTTCCCGAACCACGCGAACGTTGGCGACAGCGCGATCTACGCAGGCGAGCTGGCCTTCTTCCGCAAGCGGCTGGGCAAGGCGCCGGCCATCGTGTCGGGGGCCGGCGACGTGCCGTGGAGCAGCATCGCCGAATCCCGCCGGGACGACCCGATCTTCATCCACGGCGGCGGCAATTTTGGTGACGTCTGGCCGGAACACCAGGATTTCCGCGAGGCGGTGCTGGCGCGCTTCCCGGGCCGGCGCGTGATCCAGCTGCCGCAGTCGATCCACTTCAGCGATGCGGGGAAGATCGCGCGCACGGCCGACGCGATCAAGAAGCACGGCAACTTCGTGCTCCTCGTGCGCGACGATGCGAGCTTCGAGCTCGCGCGCCAGCACTTTCACTGCGAGGTGCTGCGCTGCCCCGACATGGCCTTCTGCCTGGGCCCGCTCGCGAAGATCGGCAGGCCCGAGCGCGACCTGCTCCTGCTGCTGCGGCAGGACCGCGAGAAGCGCGGCGAAGACCCGCGTGATCTGGTCGACCTGCCGCCGGGCACGCTCATCGCCGACTGGCTCGACGACGCGAAGAACATGAAGGCCGGCGTGAAGGCGGCGACCGCGCTGAACGCGCTGCTGAAGCTTCGCACCAGCAAGATGGCCGCGCGCGCCGACTACTTCGAGATGCTCGCGATGAGCCGCCTGCGCCGCGGCATGCGGCTGCTGTCGTCCAGCGACTTCGTGATCACCGACCGGCTGCACGTCCACATCGTCTCCACGCTGCTGGACATTCCGCACGTGGTGCTGGACAACAGCTACGGAAAAGTCTCGAGGTTCATCAAGCTCTGGACCGCAGAGTTCTCGGGCATGACCCAGGCCGAGTCGCTGACCCAGGCGCTGGCGCTGTACCGCTCGGCGTCGTCCCGGGCAGCCTTGCGGAGCGCGTGATCGATGCCTGCGAGCACCGCCATCCGCGTGATCAGCATGGTGTCGGCGCACGAGCGGCGTGCGAGGTTCTCGGCCGAAGCGGCGCAGGCCGAACTCGAATGGTCGTACTTCGATGCGCTGCGCTTGCCCGAAGCGCCGCTGGTCCATGACGCGGTACTGGAACTTACCCACACCGGCCGGCCGCTGCGCCCCGGCGAGATCGGCTGCTACTCGAGCCACTACAGCCTGTGGCGCTGGTTCCTCGAATCCGACCACGCGCAGCTGCTGGTGCTCGAGGACGACGTGGCCGTCGACTGGTCGGCGCTGAAGATCCTGTGCGGCCGCGACCTGGCAGGCGACGGCATCGACATCCTCAGGCTGTTCACGACCTACCCGGCCAAGTCGGAGCTGATGCGCTACAAGCTTTTCTCCGACCACAGCCACCTGGTCCGCCTGCGCGGCTATTGCTACGGAACCCAGGCCTATGTGCTGAGCCGGCGCGGCGCGGCCGCGCTGAGCCAGTCGTGCGCGCGGCTGACGATGCCGGTCGACTGGGCGATGTCGCGCTATTGGGACTACGGCGTCGACAACTACGCCGTGATCCCGTTTCCGGTGTTCGAGCGTCTCGGGACGTCGAGCATCGGCCATGCGGCGGGAGACGGCGTCGCGGCGCCGGCCGCGCAGCGGCTGCGTCGCTTCGGCTGGCGCTGCCGCGACCGGCTGACCCGCGCCTGGGTCGACTGGCGCCGCACACCGAGGCCGTTCGGCGTGCCGGCCGACTCGTCGGCGCCGCTGTTCAGCCGCACCGATTGATTGCGCCCACAACGGCAACGGGAGTGCCCATGAACATCGTCAGCCAGCCGACGTCGCCGATCGCCGGCCAGAAGCCGGGCACGTCGGGTCTGCGCAAGAAGGTCACGGTCTTCCGGCAGCCGGGCTATCTCGAGAACTTCGTGCAGGCCATCTTCGACTCGCTCGAGGGCTTCGAGGGCAAGACGCTGGTGCTCGGCGGCGATGGGCGCTTCCACAACGACACGGCGATCCAGACCATCCTGCGCATGGCCGCGGCCAACGGCTTCGGCCGTGTGCTGGTCGGGCAGCGCGGCATCCTGTCGACGCCGGCGGCGAGCTGCGTGATCCGCAAGCGCCAAGCCTACGGCGGCATCATCCTGTCGGCCAGCCACAACCCGGGCGGCCCCGAGGGCGACTTCGGCATCAAGTACAACACCGGCAACGGCGGCCCGGCGCCCGAGAAGATCACCGACGCGATCTACGCGAACACGCAGGCGATCACGCGCTACCTGACCGTCGACGCCGGCGATCTCGACCTCGCGCGGCCAGGCGCGACGCAGCTCGGCGGCATGACCGTCGAGGTGATCGACCCCGTGGCCGACCATGCCGACCTGCTCGCGACGCTGTTCGACTTCAACCGCATCGCCACGCTGCTGCGCTCGCCGACGTTCAGGATGTGCTTCGATGCGATGCATGCAGTGACCGGGCCGTACGCGCACGAGATCTTCGTGAAGCGGCTCGGCGCACCGGCGGCCAGCGTGATCAACGGCGTGCCGCTGCCGGACTTCGGCGGCGGCCACCCGGACCCCAACCCGACGTACGCCGAGACGCTGGTCAAGACGATGTTCGCTGCCGACGCGCCCGACTTCGGCGCGGCCAGCGACGGCGACGGCGACCGCAACATGATCGTTGGCCGCCGCTTCATCGTGACGCCCAGCGACAGCCTTGCCGTGCTCGCGGCGAACGCGCAGCTCGTGCCGGGCTACGCCAACGGGCTGAAGGGCATCGCGCGGTCGATGCCCACCAGCGCGGCCGCGGACCGCGTCGCCGCCGCACTCGGCGTCGCCAGCTACGAGACCCCCACCGGCTGGAAATTCTTCGGCAACCTGCTCGATGCCGGCAAGGCCACGCTGTGCGGCGAAGAAAGCGCCGGCACCGGCAGCGACCACGTGCGCGAGAAGGACGGCGTCTGGGCCGTGCTGTTCTGGCTCAACATCCTGGCGGTGCGCGGCGAGTCGGTCGAGGCGATCGTGCGCGATCACTGGCAGCGCTACGGCCGCAACTTCTATTCGCGCCACGACTACGAAGGCGTCGACAGCGCGGCGGCGAATGGCCTGATGCAGCACCTGCGCGACTCGCTGGCGGCGCTGCCGGGCCAACGCGTCGACGGCCATACGATCGCGAGCGCCGACGACTTCGCCTACACCGACCCGGTCGACGGCTCGGTGACCACCGCGCAAGGCGTGCGCATCGGGCTGGCCGACGGCTCGCGCATCGTGTTCCGGCTCTCCGGCACCGGCACCGAGGGGGCGACGCTGCGGGTCTACCTCGAACGCTTCGAAGCGGATGCCGCGAAGCACTCGGTCGAGACCCAGCAGGCGCTTGCGCCGCTGATCGCGCTGGCCGACAAGCTCGCGGGCATCCGCGCGCGCACGGGGCGGGCGCAGCCGACCGTCATCACCTGACCTGAAACGTCAGCGGCGCCCGAACATCATCTGCCGCGCGAGCGCCGACTTCAGCGGGCCGAGCGCCTGCAGCGCAGCGATGCCGACGCCGCGGGCCGCGCCGGCGCCGGGCAGCTTCCACGTGAAACTGCGCGCGAGGAAGTCGGTTGCCGCGATCATCGCCCAGCGGTCCGGCGCGCGTTGCCATTCGAGGCGGCGCAGCACCGCGTCGACGGCCGCATCGTGGCGCAACGCCCGCACCAGCTCGAATGCATCGCGCAGCCCGAGGTTCAGGCCCTGGCCGGCGACCGGGTGCAGCGTCTGCGCCGCATTGCCGATGCGCACGATGCGGCCGTCGGTCAACGTGCGCTCGGCGATCAGGCCGAGCGCAAACGCCTTCAGCGGGCTGATCGCCGCGATCTGCCCGGCCGCCTTCGGGAAGATGCTGTTCAGCACCGCGACGCGCTGCGCATCGTTCAACTCGCGGACCGGGTCCTCGTCGCTCGCGACGCACCAGACCAGCGCCGCGCGACCGTCCTTCAGCGGCAGCAGCGCGGCCGGCCCGTGGCGCGTGAAGCGTTCGAACGCGATGCCGGGTGCGCGCCGCGTGGCGCCACCAGCGTCGTCCGCGAACGTGACCTGGCCGACCCACGCGGTCTGCGCGTAGTCGTGCTTCAGCGGCGCCGTCGGCATCGCGACGAGCGAGCGGCCGGCGTCGACTGCCGCGCTGCGCTCGGTGTACACGCCGCCCTCGGCGATCACCGCGAGGTCGTAGCGTTCGGCGATGCCCGCATCGACCTCAACGCCGTGCTCGAGGTTCTTCAACGCAGCGACCGTGGTGCCGAAGCGGCTGTGCAGGCGCTGCGGCTCGGCGCGTTCGGCATCGAACCAGGCGCGCTGCAGCGGCGCGACGATGCTGCCGTAGCTCAGCACTGCGCCGAGCATCGGCACCGCCTCGTCGACCGCGCGGATGCGCAGCTCGGGCTCGTTGAAACGCTGCGCCAGGAACTTCGGCAGCACATCGGAAAGGAACGGCAGCTCGGGCAGCCCCGAGGGCGGCTGCTGCGACACATGCACTTCGAGAATCGGCTGCGCGGCCTGCGCCTGCCACGCGCCCAGGCGCTCGAGGATCTGCACGCTGCCGAGCGAGAGCGCGAGCGTGCGCGGGTCGCCCGACACGTCCTGCTCGGCCGCTCGCGCATCGAACAGCGTGACGTTCGCCTGCGGCAGCGCCTGCGCCGCATGCAGCGCCAGCGCCAGGCCGACCGGGCCGGCGCCGACGACCGCGATGTTCAATGGGACTTCGTTCATGGGACTCACCGTTCGTCGAGGCGTGGTGCCGAAAAGGCCAGCGTATTATTCGCCGCACCCGATTTCGCGGGGTCGAAGGAGATCGCTGCCATGGCGCTGATGGATTTCATCAAGAAGCAATTCATCGACATCATCGAATGGGTCGAGGCCGGCGACGGCACGCTCGCCTGGCGCTTCCCGATGCAGGATCGCGAGATCCAGAACGGCGGCTCGCTGACCGTGCGCGAATCGCAGATGGCGATGTTCGTCAACGAGGGCAAGGTCGCCGATGTCTTCA
>Ga0070706_100002221_pt1 | contig 19731 bp, 15 predicted proteins | sample KBSK5501metaG_FD_65476 | JGI IMG/M metagenome (GOLD analysis project Ga0070706, IMG submission 65476) | Corn, switchgrass and miscanthus rhizosphere microbial communities from Kellogg Biological Station, Michigan, USA - KBS K5-50-1 metaG | ecosystem: Host-associated > Plants > Roots >... | reverse complement strand
ACTCGAACGCGTCGTCTAAGAACCGGTCGATCAAGACGGGATGATCCGGAGAGCTCTCGAGCGCCTGGGCCATGTACCGGGAGAGGTGCGCGTCGTCGAAGACGACGGCCATCGCCCGGCCTCCGAGAACGTAGGAGGGACGCACCATGAGGGGATAGCCGATTCGTTGCGCCGCCGCCAGGGCCTCCGGCTCGCTGCGCGCCTCGGCATGCTCGGGCGCCCGGAGACCGAGCTCACCTAAGAGCTTGCCGAAGCGGCCGCGGTCCTCGGCCAGATCGATCGACTCGGGCGAAGTGCCCCAGATCGGATAGCCGGCGGCTTCGAGGGCCCGCGCCAGCTTCAATGGAGTCTGGCCGCCGAACTGCACGAGCACACCGTCGGGCTTCTCGTTGTCGAGAACGGCCGAGACGTCCTCGAAGGTCAGCGGCTCGAAGTAGAGGCGATCCGACGTGTCGTAGTCCGTCGAGACCGTCTCGGGGTTGCAGTTGATCATCACCGTCTCGTACCCGGCTTCCGAGAGGGCGTAGCACGCGTGGACGCAGCAGTAGTCGAACTCGATCCCCTGCCCGATCCGGTTGGGTCCGCCTCCGAGGATGACGACCTTGCGCTTTTCCGTTCGGATCGATTCGTTTTCTTCCTCGTACGTCGAGTAGAAGTAAGGGGTTTCCGCCTCGAACTCTGCCGCGCAAGTGTCGATCCTCTTGTAGACGGGCAGCACCCCGAGCTCTCGCCGCCGAGACCGGACGCACGCCTCGTCTCCGTTTTGCAAGGCCCGCGCAATCGCGCGATCCGACAGCCCGAGTCGTTTGCTCCGCCAGAGCTCGTCGCAGGTGAGCTCGGCCGCCCGGCGGCCGGCGAGCGCCGATTCCTCCTCGACCATGGCGCCGACCGCCTCGAGAAACCAGGGGTCGATCCGGGTATGGCGAGCCACCTCGTCGACGCTCATCCCGGCCAGGAAGGCTCTCCTCAAGTGGAAGATGCGCTCCCACGTAGGGACGGTCAGCTGCGCAATGAGCTCCTCGGGGGGGAGAGCCGAACGGCCGTCGTCGAGGCCGTCGCGTCCGATCTCCAGCGACCGGACTGCCTTGCCGAACGCCTCGGCGAAGGTGCGGCCGATCGCCATGGCCTCCCCCACCGATTTCATCTGGATCGTCAGCCGGGGATCGGCCTTCGGGAACTTCTCGAAGGTCCAGCGCGGAATCTTGACCACCACGTAGTCCAGAGAAGGCTCGAAACAGGCGGGAGTCTTCTTCGTGATGTCGTTGGGAATCTCGTCGAGCGTGTAACCAGCGGCCAGAAGCGCCGCAATCTTGGCGATCGGAAAGCCCGTCGCCTTGGAGGCCAGCGCCGAGGAGCGGGAAACGCGCGGGTTCATTTCGATGACGACACGGCGGCCTGTTTGCGGGTCCACGGCGAACTGGATGTTCGAACCGCCGGTGTCGACGCCGACCTTGCGAATGATGGCCTTGGCCTCGTCCCGCATCGCCTGGTATTGCCGGTCGGAGAGCGTCATCTGCGGAGCCACGGTGATCGAGTCTCCGGTGTGGACGCCCATCGCGTCGAAATTCTCGATCGAGCAGATGATGATGACGTTGTCGGCCCGGTCGCGCATGACCTCGAGCTCGAACTCCTTCCAGCCCTCGACCGACTCCTCGATCAGGACCTCATGGGCAGGCGATTCCGCCATGCCGTGAGCCACCACGCGCTCGAAGTCTTCCGCCGTGCGCGCCGCCCCTCCGCCCGATCCGCCCAGAGTGAACGAAGGCCGGATGACCACCGGAAGCCCGATCTCGCCGAGGATGCCGCGCGCCTCGACGATCGATCGGGCACGGCCCGAGCGCGGCACCTCGGCTCCGATTTCGATCATCGCCTTCTTGAAAAGCTCGCGGTCCTCGGCCAGCCGCATGGAATGCTCGTTGGCGCCGATCAACTTCACGTTCCACTTTTCGAGAATGCCCCGGTCCGCGAGCGCGAGCGCGAGGTTTAAGCCCGTCTGCCCCCCCACCGTCGGGAGAATCGCGTCGGGCCGCTCCCTCTCGACGATCCGCTCCAGGTACTCGGGAGTGAGCGGCTCGACGTAGGTCGCGTCGGCGAGCTCCGGGTCGGTCATGATCGTGGCCGGGTTGGAATTGACCAGGATGACGCGGAACCCCTCGCGGCGGAGGGCCCGGACCGCCTGAGTGCCGGAATAATCGAACTCGCAGGCCTGACCGATCACGATCGGGCCAGAGCCGATGACGAGGACCGATCGAATGTCGGTGCGCCGGGGCATCGCGGCGGCGAAGTCTATCAGCGGCTCGCAGGCGGACATCTCCCTACCGGCGGACGCGGCGGCCTCGGAGACTGGAGCCGATATCTGGCCGCCGCTCCGGTCCGCCGGCACAGGACACTCATCTCCGATGTCACCGCTCGGTGGGTGTGCCGTCGGACAGGCCGCCGTCCGGGAGAAGTCCGCCGCTCGCAAGGAAGGCACGGGGCGCGAGTCCCGAATCCCTAGCGCCGTGGCTCTTCTTACCGCGGCGCTCGATACAAGGACGAGCAGCTGCTGGAGATCGAGACGGCCGCGGCGGTCGCTGCGCGACCGGCGGCCGAGAGAGTTAAAGCCGCGGGCCTTCTTGCTTCGCCGACCCGGTCACAGTCCGGGTCGCGGCGCGCGAAGTCTCCCAGAGGGGAGGAGGCGCGCGCCGCGGGAGCGTGAGCGCGCGAGGGACCAGGCGCTCGGTCGAGGCCAGTGGCCGAGCCGAGCGCCGGTGCGCCAAAGGCGCAGGTCCCGAGCAAGCGGAAGCGACGTGTGGCCGGCGCGTGCCTCCAAGGGAAATGCCGACGGCTCCGGGCGTCTCCTACCGCGGCGCTAAGTGCACCGAGGAGCGGGCGCCGGAGATGGAGACAGCGGCAGCGGTCGCACCGCAGGAGCTTCTCAGAATTGTTCCGAATCGACCGACCGCGAAGAGGCCCCCGTCCACGGCGCGCACGCCGTAGAGATCGTTGACTGTCCCGGAATCCACGAGGGTCCAGGAAACTCCATCGGAACTCTCGGCGCGGCTGCCCCGCATTCCGACCGCAACGAACAGCGGACCCACGGCCGCGACGCCGGAGAAGTCCGCAGATCCGACGGTCCCGCTCGACCAGGTGAGGCCATCGGCGCTCACGAGAATCTGGCCCGCCGCGCCGACCGCCACGAAGCGCCCATGGGCTGCGCTCCAGACGACATCCGAGATCGAGCCTCCCGTCTCGCTGTAACGCGGCGTCCAATCGGTCAGATTCGGGCTGGTGAACACGAACCGGGCGAGCTCACCGCCCGCGGCCACGTAAAGGCTGCCATTCCAGGCGATGCTGTAAAGGGAGTTCGACAAGACCCTCGCCGTCGGAGTCCAGGAGGTGCCGTCCGGGCTGGCGATCACCGTGCCGCCGCTGCCCACGGCCACGAAGCGCTGGCCGTCCCAGAGAACGCGGTGGAGGACCTGCGTCGTGCCGCCGTCGCGGAGTGTCCACGTCAAACCGCCGCCGCCGGAGATGGTCGAGCTCGTCACGATCGCGCCCTGTTCGCCCACGGCAACGAAGCGCTGTCCGTCTGTTGCGATTCCCAGCAGCCACCCGGGCGCGCCGGAGGCCTGGCCGATCCATTGCCCGCCATCGACGCTCGTGGCGATCAGTCCGCCCGCGCCGACCGCGACCGCGATCCGATCCGCCGTCAAGGCATCGGCAATCCCCGCCCTCGGCCCGGGAGTCCGGGATGTCCAAGTGATGGAATCGCGGCTGGAGAGGATCGTGCCCCGCGAGCCGATCGCGACGAAGGACGCGCCATCCGTCGCCAGGTCGAGAAGGTCCGCCGAGGCGGTGGCCTGCGACCGCGTCCAGCTGCGGCCATCGGTTGAGCGATAGATGGACCCGAAATCGCCGACTCCGACGTAGCCAGCCGCCGTCCAGAGGAGAGAACGGATCGAGGCGGTCAGTCCCAGCTCGTCAGCTCTCCACGAAAGGCCGTCGGAGCTGTGCAGAACATTGGTGTTGTCGAAAAAGCCCGTGCTGGTCGCGAGAAACTCCTGGCCGTTGTCGGCGACCGAGGTCACGCCGTCGATCGAAGCGAAGTTGCTGCGCGCCCACGACGTGCCGTTGTAACTGACCAGAATGGTGCCGGCATCCCCCGCCGCGACAAAGCGCGAACGGCTCCAGAGCACCGACCGCAGATTGGAGGTCGTCCCGGACGCGCTCGGAGTCCACTGATCACCATCAGGACTCGTAAAGATGGAGCCTCCGTCCCCGACCGCGACTAAATGCGCAGGAGGTTCGCTGGGCAACGAGCTCGCCGTCACGGCCACTGCCACACGCCGAAGGGTCGAGGCGCTCCGGACCTGCCGGACCGACCAGGAAGCCCCGTCCCGGCTGGAAAGAACCGTTCCGGCCGACCCAACCGCGATGAAGGCTTCTCCGGTCCAGATCACAGCCTGGAGATCGTTGCGAGTTCCGGAGGCCTGACGCGTCCAGACCTGCCCATCGGGGCTGGCCAGGACGACCCCGGCGCTGCCGACCGCCACGAACTGACCGCCTCCCGAGACGATTCCCGTCAGACGATTGCCCTGCGGCTGAGGATTGGCCCACTGCCACTCCGTGCAGACTTGCGCGGACGCGGCCCTCGTTACGCAGACCAGGGCCAGAAGGACGAGAGTTTTCGTCGAGAACCTGGACATGGCGGGCCCCCTTAGCCGAAAAAATGTGACTCTGGCCGGATTATAGACGAGTTATCAGTTCTTAGTTTTCAGTTTTCAGTTCAGAGCTTCGTGGCCGGATCGTTCAGATTTCCTTTAAGTTTGCGGGTGGCCAGAAATACAATATTTAGATTGTTTTGCATGGAACTGAAGACTGAGAACTGAAAACTGACAACTATTCGTAACGGAGCGCCTCGGCGATATCCAGGCGCGCGGCGCGGCGGGCCGGCACCCACGATGCCAGAAGAATCGCCACGGCTGAGAAGAGAAGGATGGCTGCCAGGTCGCCCGGGCGGACGCGAAAGGGGATGAAGGAGACGAAGTAGATCTCGGCGATGCCCGGCGGGAAGGAAAGAAGTTTGAAGGTCGTAGCCGCCCAGCACACCAGGACCCCGAAGAGAATCCCGACGAGTACCCCGCAGCCCCCGAGAAGGCCGCCCAACCACAGGAAGACCCGGGTGAAGAAACGCGGCTCCGCTCCGATCGCCGTCAACACGCCGAGGTCGCGCTTCTTTTCCTGAACGGTCATGACGAGCGTGGCGACGATGTTGAAAGTCGACACCGCGACGATCAACCCGATGACCAGAAAGAGCGTTGTCTGCTGGATCGCCAGAGCCGAGAAGAGGCCGTTGTTCATCGTTCGCCAATCGGTGACCGAGAAACCGCGGCCGACCGCGCGCTCGATAGCGGCGGCCGCCGCTTCTGTCTTCTCGATCGAGTCGAGGCGGACCTCGATGACGTCGGCCGCGGCGGAAAGGTGACAGAGCGCCCGCAAGGTTTCCCGTTCCAGGAATACCCATTCGGAGTCGTACTCCGAAAAATTTGTGCGGAAGATCCGCGCGACGCGGAACTGGCCCGAGCGCGGGAGGAACCGGGGCCCGCCTCGACTGCGGTCGGGGACCGAGAGCGTGATCGGGTCGCCCTCCTTCGCGTCGAGCCGCCGAGCCAGCTCCGAGCCGATTGCGACACCCGGGAGCTGCCCCGTTCCCCCGCGCGTGAGCACCCGCTGGGCGTCGGGGAGATAGGCGTCGAGCTCCGAGACTCGACGTTCCGCGACCGGGTCGATTCCCTTCAGGATCGCGTCCGCTCCATCGGGGGTTGCCGCGGAGGCGGCCACTCCCGCCTGATAGATGACGGCGGCGGTGGCTCGCACGCGGGAAACGCCGCGAATCCGTTTTTCCACGGCGGCCGGATCGGGGAACCCTCCGGAGAGCGAGAAGACGACGACTTCGGCGTTGGAGCCGATCAACTTTTCACGGATCTCCCGGCGGTATCCGGAGAGCAGTCCCATCGCGACCACCAGCGCCGCCACGCCCAGGCCGATGCCCGCGATGGAGAGAAGGGAGACCGAAGACACGAGTCGCGACGGACGGGACCGCAGGTACCGGAGGGCGATCTCGAGGGGGAGAGACATCTAAGGAAGTGACAAGTGACGAGGGACGAGTGACGAGTGCAGAAAGCTCGGCAAGCGGTTTCCTAACATCTGCTTCACTGCTGCCGGTCACTTGTCATTTGACACTCGTCACTGCCTTCTCCATCGCCTCGATGAACCCCTCAAAGAGCACATTCGCATCGTGAGGTCCGGGTGCCGCCTCGGGATGGAACTGCGCCGCGAGGATCGGCAGAGTCCGATGGCGGAAGCCTTCGAGAGTCCCGTCGTTCAGATTGCGATGGGTTTGCTCGATCTCCGCGGAGAGCGATTCGCCCTGCACGGCGAACCCGTGGTTCTGCGAGGTGATCGAGACCTCCCCGGTACGAAGATCGCCCACGGGATGGTTCGCCCCGCGGTGGCCGAACTTCAACTTGAAGGTGCTTGCTCCCAGAGCAAGCCCGAGCAGCTGGTGGCCCAGACAGATTCCGAAAATCGGCCGCGTGCCGATCAACTTCTCCAGAGTTCGAATGGGACCCGCGAGGGCGGCCGGATCCCCCGGGCCGTTGGACAGAAAGATCCCGTCCGGTTCGGCAGCGAGAACCTGCTCGGCCGAGGCGGTGGCGGGAAGAACCGTGACGCGGCAACCGGCGCGGTTCAAGAGACGGACGATGTTGCGCTTCATGCCGTAGTCGATCGCGCAGACGTGGAACCGAGCGTTCTCCGCTTCGAACACGGACGAGAAGGCTGGCGAGACCGAGAGCGCGAGGTCGCTGCCGATCATGAGCGGAGACTCGAGGACGAGCCGGCGCAGGTCTTCGGGTTCCAAGATTTCTGTCGACAACCCGGCTCGCATCGCCCCTTCCGTTCGGATCCGCCGCACCAGCGCGCGCGTGTCCAACCCGTGCAGCCCGATCACGCCCGCTTGTGTGAGGTAGTCCGCCAGGCTCCCCTCGCCGTCGGTGCCGCTCCAGCGCCGCGGAAAGTCGCGCGCGACAAAGCCCGCCACATGGACCCGACCGGACTCCGCCTCGTCGGCGCGAACGCCATAGTTGCCGATGTGCGCGGCCGTCATGACCACGATCTGCCCGGCGTAGGACGGATCGGTCAAGACCTCCTGGTAGCCGCTCATTGCTGTGTTGAAGACGATCTCGCCGAAGGAAGTGCCGGGCTTCCCGATCGCCTCCCCCCGGAAGGTGGTGCCGTCCTCGAGAACGAGCAGTCCCTTCATGCCTCGCGCCCCACCACCGGAGCGAGCTGCCGCACCTGGCGCATCAGCTCGACGAACATGTCGGGCAGAAGCGCCTGCGGTCCGTCCGAGAGGGCCTGCTCGGGATGCGGGTGCACCTCGATCAAGAGGCCATCGGCGCCGACCGCCACGGCGGCCCGGGAGAGCGGGAGAACCTTCTGGCGCTTTCCGGTGCCATGCGAAGGATCCACGAGGATCGGAAGATGAGAGATGCGCTGGACATATGGGACGGCCGAGAGGTCCAGCGTGTTTCGCGTATGGTCCGCGAACGTCCGGACTCCGCGCTCGCACAGAATCACCTGATAGTTCCCTTCCGCCAGAAGATACTCCGCGCAGAGCAGGAGCTCTTCGATCGTTGCCGACATTCCCCGCTTGAGAAGCACCGGCTTGCCCAGCCGCCCGAGCCGCCGCAGCAGCGAAAAGTTCTGCATGTTGCGGGCCCCCACCTGAAGGCAGTCCGCGTGCTCGGCGACGAGCTCCGCCGTCTCCGTATCGAGGACCTCTGTGACGACCGGCAGGCCAGTCTCGCGTCGCACCTTCGCAAGGATCTTCAAGCCGGCCTCTCCCAGCCCTTGAAACGAGTAGGGCGAGGTCCGGGGTTTGTAGGATCCTCCCCGATAGAGCACGGCACCGGCGTCGCGCACGATGTGGGCCGTCTCCATCGCCTGGGCCTCGGACTCGACCGCGCAGGGACCGGCCACGACGGCCAGGCGCTTTCCTCCGACGGGCACTCCGCCGACCACGACGACGGTGTTTTCCTTCTTGGCCTCGCGGGACACGAGCTTGTAGGGGGCGGAGACCGGAATCACCTGCGCCACACCGGGAAGGTTCTCGAAAGCAGCCGGCTCGACCGCTCCGCGATTGCCGGTGATCCCGATCGCGGTTCGCTGCGTCCCCGGAATGGGATGGGCGGCCAGGCCGAGGCTCTCCACGGTCTGGACCACTCGGCGGACATCTTCCGCCGTCGCCGCCGCGTCCATCACGATCAGCATTGGGGTGCTATCATCTTGAGCGACGCCGGTCGTGTCAAACCTTGGAGATCTCAATCATGAAGCGGTCTCTTCTCCTGGTCGTCCTGCTGCTCGCGTTCGCGCCTGTGGCGCTCGCTTACAACATCGTGCTGAAAAACGGCAGTATTCTCTTTGCACGGGAGAAGTACACCGTCAAAGCGAACAAGGCCATCATCACCCTTCAGAACGGCACGGTGGTCAGCTACGACCTCGAGCAGATCGACGTCCCCGGCACGGAGAAGTACAACAAGGAGAACTCGGGCAACGTGATCGCTCTGGAGACCGGCGGCGACAGGGCTGCCCCCACCCCTCAGTTGACCGCCGCTCCCTCCACGACGCTGCAGGACATCATCCGCAAGCGAAAGATGACGCTGGGGGCGGCGCCGCCCAAGAAGGATCAGGGAGACGGCGGGCCGAGTTCCTTCCAGTCGGTCGAGCCGGCCATCGAGCAGACCTTCCGCAGGATCCTCGACGGAGCCTCGATCACGCAGTATCGGCTGGCAACCTATCGGGGCAAGGTCCGGCTGCTCGCGACCGCCAATACGGAGGAGGCCGTCTTCAACACTCTCGCGGCCACCGCGCGCGCTCTGTCCGACCTTGCGAAAAATGGCAAGGAGATGAACGTCGATATCGTACTCACGACCTCGTCAGGAGACTCCGGAGGCACCTTCGAAATGAGCCCGGATCAGGCCAGACAAATCATCAACGGAAATATCAATACGGCGGATTACTTCCTTCGGAATGTGATTCTCTAGTCGACAGCTGACAGTCGACAGTCCACAGTTCCATTCGGGCCCTTCTGTCGACTGTTGACCGTCGACTGTTGACTTTGGCAGGAGGACCGATGCGCGATCGCACTCCTCAGAGTTTCGCCACCCACCGCCGAGTCATTCCCCTCTACCACGTCGTCCTCTTCGCCGTCTTTCTCGTCAACTCGATCTGGTCGATCGTGCAGCTCGTTCGATCACCCTCCTGGGCGACGGTTATCGGCAGCGCGGTGGCTCTGGCCCTTCTCGGGCTCTTTTACTACGCCCGGGAGTTCGCACTGACGGTGCAGGACCGGGTCATCCGCCTCGAGATGCGATTGCGGCTTCGAGAGCTGCTGCCAGCGGATCTGAAAGAGCGTGTCCAGGAGCTCAGTCGCGACCAGCTGATCGCGCTGCGTTTTGCGAGCAACGCCGAGCTGCCGGATCTAGTCCGAGAGGTTCTGACCAACGACATTCGCCGCCGAGACGACATCAAGCGGCGGATCAAGAAGTGGGAACCGGACGACCTGCGCGCCTAGCACGTCGCTATCGCTTACTCGGGCCCTGCGCCTTCGGCGCACCGGCGCTCGGCTCGCCCAAAGGGGCTCGACCGAGCGCCTGGTCCCTCGCGCGCTCTCGCTCCCGCGGCGCGCGCCTCCTCCCCCTGGGAGACTTCGCGCGCCGCGAGCTGAACGAAAGAGAGAGGCGCACCCGAGTGACGCATTTCTCTCCTGCGCGTGAGTGAAGAGCGCGCCTAGGGTCGGTACGCCGTCATTAGTCATTCAGAATTTCCCCTGTCATCCCGAGCGAAGCGAGGGATCTGCCCTTTCGATTCTCTGATCGGCCGATGTTTCTTGCCGGGCACGACAAGAGTCGAGGGAATTAAGAGCGTTGCGATCGCCTGGCCGCCATCGTCCAGACTAACCAGCCTCCCAGCGCGATCGAGCCGACCCAGACGAAAAAGGCCACGACGCGCGTGAAGAGGGCGAGGCCCTTGTCCCAGTTGAGAAGTCCCAGCCGAGCCAGCATCCAGTTCCAGTCATGGATGGGGTCGGGAGTCAGACCGAGCAGCGGCAGCTCCTGAGCCCGGGCGTCGCCAACGTATGTGGCCAGGCTCCAGAGCGAGAATGCGAGCCAGGCGCCCGCGACGGTGATGCCGAAGTAGTCGCGCTGCCGGTAGAGGATCCCCGCCGCCACGATCGGAGCGGCGACCTGCGCGAAACTGCCTCCCGCCACGCCCGGCCACTGGCCGAACGACCCGAAGATCAGATGCCCCAGCTCATGGATCCCCAGGGTGATGCCGCCGAACCAGCTGTCGTACAGAGGATCGGCCAGGTGGCGGATCCCCACCCAAACGAGCCAGATCAGCAGAATCGCCCGCCAGGGCCAGGAACGGCCGGCGGTCCACCCTCGCGCGTCCTCGACGAGGCCGCGCCGGGCCGGCCGGGAGCTCTCAGGCGCTTTCGTCCCCGAGCGTGTCCGGCACCGGCGTCAAGTGGTAGCGGGCATCCTCCCCGACGAGGCGCAGGAACCGCTCCGCAAAGGAGAGCAGATCTCCATGGCTCTCGTCGGCGAAGATTCTTTCGACGCGTTGAAGGGGAAAAAACACGGTCTCGGGAAACACGGAGGGGGACTCCCGGTGGGAGATCTCGCGGACCCAGCCGTCGAAGCTCTCGAGAGTCAATCCGCGCACGGTGACGCCCGTGACGTCGCGTTCCTTCAAAATGCCCCAGAACTTTTCCCGGGGATTCACCATTTGGACCAGGACGAAGGTTCCGGGGCTCACCGCGCACCGTCCGACTGCGACAGCTCGATCAAGACGCCATGGCCGGCATCCGGATGCAAAAAGGCGACTCGCTTGCCGTCCGCGCCGGCAACCGGACGAGAATGGAGCAGGCGGAAACCGCGCTTCTCGAGGTCTGCGAGAGCAGCTTCGATGTCCTCCACGGCGAAGCAGATGTGGTGCACCCCTCCCCCGCGCCGCAGCAGGAACCGGGCGACCGGAGAGTCTTCGGATGTCGGCTCCAAAAGCTCGACCCGGCTCTCGCCGATGGGCAGAAAGGCCGTCTTCACCTTCTGTGTCGGGACCTCCTCCCGATGGACTTCCTCGAGGCCGAGAGCGCGGTAGACATCGAGCGCGTCGTCAATGGAGACGACGGCGACGCCGATGTGGTCGAGCTTGTAGGCGGTCATGGTTCGGGTGGTCAGTTTACAGTTTACAGTTTTCGGTTCTCAGTTTCCGTTCTCGGCTCTCTTCGCTGCCCAACTGAAAACTGACAACTGATAACTGACAACTCATTTCTTTCTCTGCGTGATCTTCTCGAAAAGCTTCGAGGCGGCGGAATAGGGATCTTCCATCCTTCCTGCCACCCGCTCGACCGCCTCCTCGAGTCCCCCGGGGGTTGGCGCTCTGTCCTCGACGGCCCGGCGGAATCGCTCCTCCAGCAAGGTCCGCAGGCGAGCGCGGGCCCGACGGGCTCGGCGCTCTCCTCTCTCCGCGGTCGACGCGAGATGGGCCTCGTGCGATTCGAGCGCTTCGAGCAACGCCGCCGTTCCGTCGTCTCGGGTCGCCACGGTCCGCACGATCGGGGGGCGCCACCCGCGATCTTGGGTCAGATCGAGCATCATCGACAGCTCCGCGCAGGTTCGGTCCGCACCTTCGCGGTCCGCCTTGTTCACCACGAAGACATCCGCGATCTCCAGGATTCCGGCCTTGATGGCCTGGATGTCATCCCCGAGGCCCGGCACGAGAACGACCGCCGTCGTCTCCGCGGCCTTCACGACCTCGACCTCGTCCTGCCCGACGCCCACGGTTTCGATGAGCACGACGTCAAAGCCGGCCGCGTCCAGGATGTCGACGGCGTCGGAGGTGGCACGGGCCAGGCCGCCCAGCGTGCCGCGGGTCGCCATCGACCGGATGAAGACTCCGGGATCCGTGTAGAGCTCCGTCATTCGGATGCGGTCTCCCAGGATGGCCCCGCCGGAAAAGGGGGAGGAAGGATCGACAGCCACGATCCCAACGGTCTTCCCCCGACGGCGATAAGCCTGCGCCAGACGCCGGACGAGCGTGGACTTGCCGGCTCCCGACGGGCCGGTCAATCCGATGACGCGAGCCCGGCCCGTTTTCTCGAACAGGGCGCGGAGAATCTCCGGACTCCCCCCGTTGCCTTCGACCGCGGAGATCGCGCGGCCGATGGACCGGGAGTCGCGAGCGAGAACGCCGGCGACGACAGAATCCTGGATGGCGGTCAATGCTTTGAAGTCTAAGGTCTAAGGTTTAAGGTCTAAGGTCTAAGGTTCCCGAGCTCTCTTTAGACTTTAGACCTTAGACCTTAGACCGATTCCTCAAGGAGCGACTTCGCGATCACCAGCTTCTGGATCTCGCTGGTGCCTTCCCCGATCGTACAGAGCTTCACGTCCCGGTAGAACTTCTCGACGGGAAAGTCCTTGATGAACCCGTAGCCGCCGTGGATCTGGACGGCACGATCGCAGACGCGGACCGCGATCTCCGACGAGAAGAGCTTCGCCTGCGCCGAGAGGCGGGTCACGACTTCTCCGGCGTCCTTCGCCAGCGCCGCGCGTTCGGTGAGCAGCCGACCGGCATCGATCTGGGTCGCCATCTCCGCCAGATAGAACCGGATCGCCTCGAAGTCGCAGATGGGCTTTCCGAACTGGCGGCGCTGCTTCGAGTACTTCAACGCCGCCTCGAAGGCGCCCCGCGCCATCCCCACAGCGAGCGCCGCGATCCCGATGCGGCCGCCGTCTAAGATCTTCATGGAGTTGATGAAGCCGTCCCCCTCTCGCCCGAGCAGGTTGGCCGCCGGGATCCGGCAATCTTCCATCACGAGCGTGCACGTGTCGGAAGCGCGCATCCCGAGCTTGTTCTCCTTCTTGCCGACACGGATCCCCGGGTTGTCGAGCTCGACGATGAAAGAGGAGATCCCGTGGCGGCTGGCGGAGCGGTCGGTCACGGCCATGAGCACGGCGACCGAGCCGACCGAAGCGTTCGTGATGAAGTTCTTTGATCCGTTCAGAACCCAGGAATCCCCGTTTCGCACGGCCGTCGTCCGCGTCCCGCCCGAGTCCGAGCCGGCCTCGGCTTCCGTCAGCCCCCAGGCGGCCAGCCATTGACCCGACGTGAGCTTGGGCATGTAGCGGCGGCGTTGCGTCTCGGTCCCGAACTGATAAATGTGGTTGGAGCCCAGAGACGTGTGCGCCGCCAGGGCCAGCGCGACCGAACCGTCCACACAGGCGATCTCCTCGACGATCGCCATGTAGTCTCTCGTCGAAAGGCCGGCCCCGCCGAGCTCCTCGGGAAAGATGGTACCGAGGAAGCCGAGCTCGCCGAGCTTACGGAAGACCTCGCGCGGAAACTGCTGCGCTTCGTCCCACTCGAGGACGTGCGGCCGGATCTCCGCCTCGCAGAACTCTCGGAGGGTCTGGAGAATCGCCTCGCGATCGGAGGAAACCGAAGTGCTCATGAAAGGATTGTAGAGCTATCGGCTATCAGCTGTCAGCTTGCGTTTGAGACGGCCGGGATTGCCCGGCTGCGAGCTGAAAGCTGAGAGCTGAAAGCTATCTCCCCGACGGCGCGGGGCCGGCGACCGTTTTCGCGGCGACTATGTCAATCCCGACATAGTAGTGCTTGAGGATATCCTCGTACGCGGCGCCGGCGAGCGCCATCCCGTAGGCGCCGTTCTGGCAAAGGCCAACTCCGTGCCCCCAACCGCGGCCCAGGAAAACCCACTCCCATTCCCCCAGAGGGCCCCGCACCTTCTCGAAGGTGAAGAGAAGCTCCGGAAGCTCGAGCGCCTGACGGACCTCGAAGCGGTTCAGGCGAATGCGCCCGGCGTCGGTCGAGACGTCGAGCTCCACGACCCGGCCCGCGGGGCTCCGCCGCACCACCGTCAGGTCGCGCACCTCCGTGCCGGCGACCCGTTGCGACAGGCGCCGCGCGAGCTCCCGCGCCGAGGCGCGACGCACCCACTCCGTCCAGGACGACTCGCGCTCGAACGAGGTTCCGGCCGCCTCCCACTCGACCCACAGGGCGAGCACCTGGCTTCCACGCTTCCACCACCGCAGTCGATCTCCCGCGCGCAGAGTCAGAATCGCCGACGGGACATAGCGGTCGCCGACCCGCCGGGCCAACGGGAGCTCGGGATCGACCGGAAGCCCGAGGCGCCCCTCCGCGGTCTTCACCCAGAGGTTCGCTCCCTCTCGTCGAAGAAAGCGGCCCGATCCTTCGGCGACGCCCGACAGCCGCAACGCCGCTGAGAAGAGGAGGCCCGCGTAGTCCTCCTCGGCGACCGTCGCGTCGGCGGGCGGCAGGGGCTCGCCGGCACCGAACCGAAGACGGATCAGAAAGTCGTAGGCCTGCGCCACGGCACCCGAAAGGTGCCCCGACGCGGGCGGAGTCTCGCCGTAGTAACGCTCGTCGCGCGGGAGAAGGTGGATCTCGCCGGCTTCGGCAAGACCAAAGGCCGTCACGATCGAAGGATAGACGGTGGCCGGAGTCAACCGCTCGGGCGGGGCCCCTCCCGGGGCGACGCCGGCCCATTGCTGCGCCAGATTCAGCGCCGCACCACGAATGGCCGCGCGCCTTCCGGCGTGACGGCGCAGGACGTAGCCCCGCCAGGAGAGGCCGGAGCGGGGAACTCCCGCGGTTTTCCCGCGTTCCAGGGGAGCGCCGGGAAGCGCCGTCGTCTCGAGCTCCCCGCACTCGACGGAAACCAGATAGGGCTCGGGTCTTTCTCCGAAAACGTTTTCGACATTCTCGGTGCGGCCGCCGCAGGTCGAAACGAAGAGCGCGTCGGCGAGCTGCCCTCCGTGCGTCAGCACGAGCCCGCGCGTCGCCTCCACGGCGGCCGTCGAGAGCGGGTCCTCGGCGGAGAGCCCGCCGTAGACCTGGCACTTTGGGGTCGCGCAGATGTCGTAGCCCTCGGCCTCGAACTGTCCGCGATGGGCGAGCGCGTAGGTCCGAGCGGCGACGGCCTGGGCCTTCAGGGCCTCGATCTCGTCGTACCGCTTCGGCCCCATTTCCGACGGCACCACGCCGTAGAGATATTCCTCCAGGTCGACGAGGTTGACGACGTTCAAGAGTCCCCGGGAGTTGACGGAGACCCGCAGGCTTCCCCGGTAAGGCTTCCCCTCCAGCAGCACGCGGGACTCCGGCTCGGCGGGAGAGATGTCGACTTGCGAAGGAAGGCGGCGCACGACACCGTCCTCGCCCGACAGGACGATTGACGCCGCCGCTGCCGGCGCCGACGCGACAGCGCTCCCTTCCGCGACCAAAGCCTCGTGCCCCGCCTGGCGCGCGCCCTGCACAAAAATCTCCGCCGACGCGCGATCCGGAAAACGCCCCAGAAGCACCCGATACACGCCGCGATCCGCCGAGAAGACGACGGCTCCCGGGGTCGAGAGCTCCGCCGAGAGCCGTTCGAGCGCGGACTTGGCGCTTTCCTCGCTCGAGAAAGCGCCCAGCTGCGCCGCGAAGCTCGCGGTTGCCACTTTTCCGTCCGGCCGGAGGCGAAAGGTCCCTCGCAACGTCTCCGCTCTGCCGCCGGCGGCGACGATCCAGCGCTGACCGGGAGGGCCGTAGACGAACTCGGGAACATCGCTCTTCCATCCGACTCGATAGAGAGTCCCCGACGGCGCGGCGGCAGAGGGAACGGGCACTGCGCCCGGCTGGGCCGCCGCCGAGGTCCCCGGCGTCGGCTCGGGATGCGTCGGTCCGCCTTCCGCCGGAGTGGGGTGGCTCCCGGGCAGGAGCGTGCAGCCCGCCAGGAGAGTCGGGAGAGCGAGCGGGCCGACGAGACTTCGGAAGGGAAACCGCAAGTCAGAACCGGGAGCGGATGTCCGCGCGATGAACGGCTTTTCGGAAGTCCGGTCCCCTCAACGGGATCAGCACGCACATTTCGTACAGTCGGCTCCGCACGCGATACCCGAGCCGGTCCTCGAGCTTTTCCTTTTCGCCGGACGCTGTATCGGGCTCGTCTTCGAAATTCGATGTCGCGATCGTGATGCGCTTCTTGTTGTAGCGCGTGTTCAACAAGTTGTAGAGAACGTCCTGGACCCACGGGTGAGGCTTCGACGCCCCCAGCTCGTCCAAGACGAGAAGCTCCGTCTCCACGAAAGGAGTCAGGACCAGCTCCTTGGAGGCGTCCGCATCGGGCCGGAAGCTCGTCTGAATCCTCAAAAGCAGATCGGAGAAGTCCACGTACATTCCGTGGACGCCCTTGGTCGAAGCGAGCTCGGAAAGAATCGCGCAGGCCAGATGGGTTTTTCCGCGACCGGACGGGCCGACGAAGAGAAGACCGGCGTCGACGAAAGGATACCGATCGATGAAATCCCGGGCGTTGGCCTTGGCCTGCTGGAGCGAGAGAGAGTTATCGAGAAAGTTGTCGAGCGTGTCCTCGCGGTAACGCTCGGGGATTCCCGCGGCCGTCAGCCGTTCCTGCCGCAGCGACTTGGAACGGCACTCGCAGGGACGCGCGACCCGGCGCTCCTGGACCGTTTCGAGAATCCAACCCTTGCCGTCGCAGATTGAGCAGGCAACTTCCTTTTCTTTGGATTCGGTGTTCATCGCCATTCGAGCACCAGACGGGGGGACTGGGGGACGGGGAGACGGGGGGAGAAAAAGAACATCTCGTTGGATCGCCTGTGCACTCCCCGTCCCCCCTTCACCCCGTCACCCCGTCCGTCTAGTTCTCCGGCAGTCCCGCTTCGATCAAGACACGCCGCTGGCGCGGTCCTTCGAGGTAGCGCTTCAAGTCCGCCAGGCTCGAGGCCCAGTCCTCACCAACTTCTTCCCGATAGCGGTCATAGGCGGGCCCCGCGTCCGGAACGTCGTGTTCCACGGTCACCAGACACCCCTCGCCGCTGTCTGCGAAGGTGCAGGCGAGGGAGAGCCCCTCGAGCGTGTCTCCGGAACGAGGCTCGTAGGAGATATTGCGTACGACCAGCCGCCTTCCCCGCTCGAAGTCCGCGATCTTTCCTAGGATGGTCGCCTCTGTCTGTCCGCGTCCGTCGGTGAACCCGATGGCCCAGTTTCCGCCGGGTCGCAAGCCCACGAGGGCGCCCTCGCAGAGCCACGAGAGCAGATCGGAAACCCGGGTGAACGCGTCGAACGCGTCCGAGGCGCTGGCTCCAACGGAAATGGAGCGGATGACGGAATGACTCACCGAGGCGATTGTACCGCGGGGAAATCGGTTCATCGGTCCATCGGTTCATCGGTTCATTTGCCCCGCGTCGAGCCGTGTTCATCCGATGGACCGATCACCCGATGAACCGATTCTTCCATATACTCGCGCCCCCATGAACGGCGCGCTCGAGGCCATCCGTCGCGATCTTTCCGCGAATCTGGCCGAAGCCGTGACGCGCATCTACGGAATTCCGTCCGACCGCATCACCCTGGAACGGCCTCCGCGGATCGCGATGGGAGATCTGGCGTCCCCAGTCGCGTTCGATCTCGCAAAGGCGCTGCGGAAGGCGCCGCGGGCGATCGCCACGGAGATCGCCGCGGGTGTGGCGCTGCCGCCGAACGTGCGAGAGGCTCGCGTGGAAGGGGGCGGCTACGTCAACTTTTTCCTTGCCCGCGGCCCCTTCGTCGCTCAGATGCTCGGCGAGACGCCGGCGGGCGCCCCTCGGCCGGGAAAGATCCTCGTCGAGCACACGAACATCAATCCCAACAAGGCCGCGCACATCGGCCATCTCCGCAACGCACTGCTCGGAGACACGCTGGTGCGGGCGCTCCGGTTTCTGGGGCACTCGGTGGAAGTCCAGAACTATCTCGATGACACGGGCGTACAGGTCGCCGACGTCGTGGCGGGGCTGATCCATTTGGCCGGCGTCGACTCGCCGGAGAAGCTCCGCGCCGTCATCTCGGACGCCGCGCTTCCGGGGGGCCCGCGGTACGCAAAGGGATTTGCCTACCTCTGCTGGGATCTGTACGCGGAGGTCGGCCGCACCTATGAAGCCCGGCCCGAGACACGCGCCTGGAGGAGCGAGGTCCTGCGCGCTATGGAAGCCGGGGACAACCAGACGGCGCGAATTGCCGCCGCCGTGGCTGATTCGATCGCCGCCGCCCACCTGGCCACGATGGGGCGCATCGGCATCGCGTACGACCTGATGCCTCGGGAGAGCGACATCCTCCGCAAGAACTTCTGGGGGCGGGCGTTCGAGATGCTCCGGCAATCCGGGGCGATCGCGCTGGAGACTCAGGGCCGCCACGCCGGCTGCTGGGTGCTGAAGCTCTCGCAGACGGAGGGGTTTGCCGGCCTCGAGGAGCCCGACAAGATTCTCGTTCGCTCCAACGGTACCGTCACCTACACCGGAAAAGACATCGCCTACCAGCTCTGGAAATTCGGTCTCCTCGGCATCGACTTCGACTACGAGCGTTTTTCCCTCAACTGGAACAGCGGCTCCGTGCGCGCGGAGGAAATCCCTCGCGAGGTCCGAGAGCACCCGCTCTGGCGCACGGCGCACGCCGGCGGCGACCCGAACGCCCCCTCGTTCGGCCGCGCCGAGCGCGTCTTCAATGTCATCGACGTGCGCCAGTCCTACCCGCAAAACGTCGTGCGGGAGGGTCTTCGCGTGCTCGGCTTCACGAAAGAAGCGGATGCGAGCGCCCACTTCTCCTACGAGGTCGTGGCCCTCTCCCCCCGGGCGGCCCGGGAGCTCGCGCAGCGCTTCGAAGAGGAATACCGGCTCACACCCGAAGACGAGAAGAAGCCCTACGTCGAGATGTCCGGCCGCCGCGGCCTCGGAGTGAAGGCGGACGATCTGATCGAGCTCCTGCTCGAACGGTCCCGAGTCGAAGTGGCGCGCCGGCGGGGGGAGGGGGCCGACGCGGCGCAGGCCGACGCCGACGTCCGGGCAATCGCGTTCGGCGCGCTGCGCTACTTCCTGCTGCGCTTCGGCCGCAACAAGGTCATCGCGTTCGATTTCGACGAGGCCCTGAGCTTCGAGGGCGACACCGGCCCCTATCTGCAGTACTCACTCGTGCGGGCGGACAACATCTTCCGCAAGCTCGCCGAGCGACGCATTCCATCGGACCTGTCCGGCGACGTCCTGCGAAGCCTTGGCGTAGCAGGATGGGAGGACGATCTCTGGGAGATCGTGCTGTCCGCGGCGCTTCTGTCCGAAGTGGTCCAGCGGGCCGTCGATACTCTGGAGCTCTCGAACATCGCCCGTCACGCCTTCGACCTGGCTCAGGCCTTCAACCAGTTCTACCACCGACATCCGATCGTGCAGGAGTCCGACGCCGGCGTCCGGAACCGAAGGATCGCCGTGGCGCGTATTTTCCGGCGGGAGATGTCCAGGCTGCTGGGACTGCTCGGCATCGCCGAGCCGGCAAGGATGTGACATGAAACCGAAGAAGATCGACCTCGCTCAGAAGCTCTCGCTGTTTGACGAACATTGGAGCCCGAAGATCATCGGCGAGGTCAATGACTGTGCCGTCGGGCCGACCACCGAAGGCAGACCCACGGCAGTAGGCAGCGCCGGCGAACGGCCGGCGCTAACTCGAATGCAACTCGAAACGCCGCGGAAGACAGGGAGCCGACAGTTCCCGGGTTCTCGCCTCCGCTACACTGTTGTCGCCGGAGGAGTGGCCGAGTGGTTTAAGGCGGTGGTCTTGAAAACCACTGTACCT
>Ga0070706_100002220_pt1 | contig 19731 bp, 15 predicted proteins | sample KBSK5501metaG_FD_65476 | JGI IMG/M metagenome (GOLD analysis project Ga0070706, IMG submission 65476) | Corn, switchgrass and miscanthus rhizosphere microbial communities from Kellogg Biological Station, Michigan, USA - KBS K5-50-1 metaG | ecosystem: Host-associated > Plants > Roots >... | reverse complement strand
TTCACCCACCTGCGGCGGGGCATTTGTCACCGGTGCAACTATGGCCAACTTTTGCGGGCTGGCCGCGGCCCGTCACAGCGTGCTGAACAACGCCGGGTGGGATGTCGAAGCCGACGGTCTCTTTGGAGCGCCTCCGATCAAGGTAATCGTCGGAGCAGAAGGCCACGCGACGCTCTTCAAGGCGCTGGGGATGGTGGGCTTCGGGCGACAACGCGTCGTCACGGTCCCCGTCGATAGCGAGGGACGCATACGCCCTGACGAGTTGCCTGACATCAGCGGCCCGGCGATCGTCTGCCTCCAGGCAGGTAACGTCAATAGTGGAGCCTTTGACCCGGCGGATGAAATCATCCCGCGTGCTCATGAGGCCAGAGCATGGGTACACGTCGATGGCGCCTTTGGTTTGTGGGCGAACGCCTCTCCCGCACGCGCCCGTCTGCTGCGAGGGTATGCCGACGCCGATTCCTGGGCCACCGACGCGCATAAATGGCTCAACGTCCCCTATGACCGTGGTCTGGCATTCGTGCGCGATCCCGAGTCCCTGCGTACCGCGATGGCGACATCTGCAGCGTACCTTCCTCCACCCAGTGAGAGACGCGACCCAGCCGAATTTACCCCCGAGTCTTCCCGCAGGGGACGTGGCATCGACGTCTGGGCTGCGCTGCGCTCGCTGGGGAGAGCAGGCTTGGCGGAACTCATTGAACGCACCTGCCACCATGCACAGCGCTTTGCTGAAGGGCTGCGTCTGGCAGGCTACCAAGTCCTCAACGAGGTAGTGACCAATCAGGTACTGGTCTCATTCGGTGACGAGGAGAATACTCGCCGGGTAATCGCGGCGATTCAAGGCGAGGGGACCTGCTGGTGCGGGCCAACGGTCTGGCAGGGACAGCACGCCATGCGCATCAGCATTTCCTCGTGGGCGACCACGGGAGCCGACGTCGAGCGCAGCCTGGCCGCCATGATCCGTATCGCCCGCGAGCAAGGCTGAGGCGAATGGCAGCATCTCTAAGGAGAGGAACAAGCAGAAGCTTTTCCATTTGCTATATATTTAGATACGACCCCGCGCGGCGAGCCAAAGCATCAAGAGAATCCATTTTTCGTTCCCCTTCCGAATGCGATAGACCAATGCTTGGTTTGCTTGGTCTATCAATTGAGATTCTTCGCCATGACTCCGAGCATCACCCGGAAGTAGTAGTTTGCTGCCATTGTTTGAAATGGAGTTAAAGAGACAACTTTGGTATGGAATAAGTTCAAGGAACGACATCGGAGAACAGGGATAGCTCACTTGATCCCACTAATGCAATCGGACTTCTGCACAACTTCAGAATGACGGAAAGCATAATTGCAATTATCGCGGCGCTGAGCGGAATGGCACTGATCGTCGGCTCGCTGATCCTGATTTACAAAGGTCGGATTGCCCTTCAGGCGATTCAGGACAAAGTTAAGGAGGTTCAACAACCAGATGCCTTGGCCGTTGAGATCGGTAAGATCAAGATCAAGAGCCAATATCCAACCATAGCCCTGTTTCTGGTGGCAGCTGGCTGCTTTTGGCTTGGGCTTGAGTACTCGAAGGGACCGAAAAGGATGGTCAGCGGAACTTTGGACGATCCGTTGGCGAAAGATTACACAGTAACTTATAAGGGCATGATGGGAGTCGTTTTTCCCGATGATAATGGGCATTTTGAACAAGAGGTTCCGGCGGATGTTAACTTGGTAATTCTTGAGATCGCCAAAGGAGGTCTAGATCCTCAAAAGTTTCCAATCTATCCTGGTAAGGTAACCAATTGGCCGGTGAAGTGTCAGTTGCAGCAAACTGGTACAGCATCTACTGCATCGGTACCGAAACCTGAAATTAACCTCTCTCAGATCGTACAACCAGAAAAAGCGCTGCCGCCCCTTAAGACACAATGAAGAGTGCTCTTGTCTACCTTTCGAGGTCGCTGCTAATGCTTGCTCTTGCTTGTGCGGCGATCGCCACTGTTGATGCGGGCGAATTCCAGGTGCTGGCACTAAGTGGCACAATAGTGGACTCGTCTCAACGACCTCTCCCAGGTTGCTTGGTTTCGGTAGTCTCAGAGTTTGGGCGTTCGGCCCCCGTATTCACCGAGGCCGACGGAAAATTTAGCCTAGAGGCTTCTTTGCCTCCAGATAGTTTTCCTACGGCCGCTAGCACGCCGTTCCTTGAAATCTACTGGGATAGGACCTTGATGTTCCGACAGCCGCTTGGTTCATTACCGATGGCCATCACAATTCCCCATAATAGGGCGTCAGCCATAGCCTCAACCTGGAATGGCTTGCTACATGATGGAGGCACGGTTGTTCTGAAGCCCATCAAATTGGGCAAATAGCTTAACCTGACCTGTGTATGACTCACGGAATGCGAGACGCGATTCGGCTCATTAAGACTCCGCTTCGCGGGGTCTTATCTAAAAATATAATTATTGACTGGCGTTGGATTTTAAGAGACGCGACTCGCGCAGACCTCTCTGCCGGGAGGTCGGTGATCTTCCTAGCCACACGGAAATGACGCCCCAAAAATTCCGATTCGCGACTCTCATTTCTTATATTTTTAGGTCCGACCCCGCGAAGCGTCCCCATCAATCTGGCAGCGTCCGAATTTGCACATTTTGAAATTGGACATTGCCCGTATGGCATTGCAGTCCGATGTGCCCCTCGCGCCCGCGCGGGTCGGTAGCGGGAATTGTGTATGTGCTCACCAATTGGCCGTTGAGCGTTACCTTGATGCTCGTGGCGGTAGCCTCGATTTCGAAGGTATTCCACTGGCCGGCTGGCATGGAAGCGACGGTCGAGGACGGCGCGAGGGCATAGACGGCGCCCGTCTGATGTAGCGGATCAAAAAGCTGTTTCGTGTCCGGGTTGTATCCCATATCGTCGATCTGAATCTCGTAGCCTTTGTCCGAGGCCAGTTTCCAATCATTGACGGGATCGCTAGCATTGAGGGCGGGGAAACGAATCAAGATGCCTGAGTTGTCCGTGTTCGGCGGCACGCTTTGCGCGTTCGTCTTGGGAAAAAAAGAGAGCCAATCGACCTTGAGGACAAAGTTCCGAAATACTTCGCGCGTGTACCAGAGCAAGCCCAATCCATTCGGTCTTGCCTCGAGAATCGAGCCGAAAAGCGTCAGAAAGTCGCCGCCGCCGGACATTTGCCAGCTCCGACGCGACCCGGTGAATAGCGTTTTAAACGTGGGGCTCGGGGGAAGCGTCTGACTCGCGGCGATGGCGTCGGCAGTTCTGCGGGCGAGTGTCGTCGCGGTGAGGGATGGGTTCGCAGAGCCGATGACCGGGAACAACGCGGGCCCAGCCACGTAGGCGTTGGCCAGATGATGGAACTTGCCGAACGAATCTGTGACCGATTGACCGGGGGAGCCCATCCAAAGGGTGCCGGCCTCGTGATGGGTCGTGCCAATGTTGTTGCGATTGACTTGGACGTTCTGGATATCCGAAGGACCGCCAGCGACTGCATTCACGAGTGCGACTGCCGCGTCTTCCATCTCCTTCCATGCCGTATTGTCGGCGTCCGATGGTTCGAGGTTGACCCAGGCGCGAGCACGCGCGGTGCGGGGATCGTTCTGCCAGGCCAAGTTGATCCAGCTCTGTTTGGTGTCTCCAGGCTGTGCGGTTGGGTGGCCGATCATCTCGCCAATCGCACGGAGAGTGATCGGAATCCATGCCGGGTCCTGTTTGGCTCGGATTGAGTCCAACTGATCCAGATCGGGAATGGCGGTGAACAGGTTCGTATCCGAACCGACACCGGCGCTGGCAGTGACCTGAAAATGATACGCGTGCCCGTCGCTGGTGGTCCCGCGGACGAGCAATGCGGCGATCTCCAGCGTCGTCGCGGTGGGTGACAAGCCGGGAATCGCCGAGCGGCGAATGCGGCCCGTGATGTCGCTCCGCAAGTGCGCCATCAGGTTGGAGCCCATTCGCCGCGTCCCCATCGTGGGTGCCGGCAACGAATCCAACGCAAGCCGCGTGGACTCGATGGTGCTGGCGGCGAGGACCACCGTGCAGTCGGGCGAGAGAAGAGGCGGGCGCAGGAATTGTTGCTGGCCGTTGACCAGCAGTTCGATTTCGCTGACTCGGTTGCCTGATCTTGTCAGGCTCACGACTTGTGCCCGGGGGAGCACCATCAACCGCCGCCAGGCATCGATGTTGGCCCGCCAGCGCCTGTTGATGTCTTCGCGGACGGCGTCGAACAGAAGATATGCGCTGCTGTATTTGTCGAACGGAAACAGGCCGGGGGAGGAGGCGGGTGCCTGGGCTTGAACCGCGAGCGGAGCATCTTCGACCAATTTAGGGTCAATGACGGCCTTAAACCGAGCCTTGAGTTGCTTCACCAGATTACTGTTCGCGGAGATGAAGTCGTCGGTAGGCTGAACGCCCATTTCCTCTGCCACCACATCGTAGTTCGCGCCCAGGAAGGCAACTGCATCGGCGGGCCAGGCGGCTTGGTCCGCCGGTCTCGCGCCGAGATCCGCAGCGGTCAGTTTCGGGGACCATCCGCCCCAGAATATCGATCGTCCGCCAAAGCAGTAGGCCAATCCGGGGAAGGCCTGATTGCTGTGCCAGGGATGCCCCCAGACCAGATTCTGGGTTCCGGGATCTTCTCCCGGTAATAGTGGCGTTCCCGTGGGCGGTTGATTGGCATTGACTACCTGCTCTGTCGGTCCAAACAATCCCAGCCGCGGTAGGTTCTGGACATGAGTGGGCAAGAGAAAGGCACCCGCTTCGACCACCAGTACCCGAAGGCCGATCTTCTCGGCGCGGCGATAGAGCTTGTCCGCGAGGTACCCGCCGAACATCCCAGCCCCGACGACGACGACATCGAATGGGTCGCCGCCGTTGTTGCTCACCTCGGGCCAGGTGCTGCAAACCCAGCGGCCGAGCATATCGTGGGAGAATTCGGTTTGCTGAACATCGACGCTTGCGTTTGGATCCGGGTTGAGGAGAGGTAGCACAAAAAGGACTCCTGTTTGAGGTTTCGGTATTGGTTTACGGCTGGGTTTCGTTGTCTCGATCGATTCACAGCTTGTCAGGGATGAAGATCGCGGAACAGCAGTACAGCAGAGCGTTCCCCTACGAGTCCATTCCAAAGAACACCGAACGCAAGCTGGTGATGGCCACGGTCCAGGCCCGGCGGATCGACGGCTGCGGGCATGATTGCGAACCAGGTGTTGTCGAATCCGAATGCTCGATTTTAGAGAATCGCCGGATTAATTGCGTGCTTTCGGCCATTAGCACTAGCATTTCAAAGGTTTGATTAGGCCAATGCACTCGTCCGAATAAATCTTGGCGTGTCCTTTTAGTTTATCGATCTGGCAGGCTGCATAGGAGGCTGTTGCTGTGCCTCCTGATTTTTCTGTTGTGGCCATAAGCATCGAGGGCGAAGGAAAGCACCGGTTTCCGCGCTACAAGTCGATTACCACGTCGGCCTTAGGCTGGGAGCAACAGATCAGCAGATTGCCCCGGGCGGGCGGCTCGAGCGGTTCGGGCTGGTAGTCGACATTGCCCGAGATCAAGCCGCTTTCGCAAGTGTGGCAGACCCCCGTACGGCACGACCAGCGCACCGGCACGTCACAAGCTTCCGCGAAATCGAGAAGGCTCGAAAACTTTGCGTTCCAGCACACATTGAGGCCGCTGCGCACAAACGACACTCGTGGACCCGAACTCACAGGGCCCTCCGGTGCGTGCGGAGGCGCCTGCGACCGATCGACGACACCGGGCGTTATCGGTTTACCTGCGCCGAAAATCTCCGTATGCACCCAACCGTCTGAAACGCCCCAGGCCACCAGTCCGTCTTTCAAATCCCGCAGGAACCCAGCAGGCCCGCACAGGTAGAAATCGGCATTGCACGGCACACCGATTTTTTTGAGTACTTCGACTGTGATACGTCCTGAAGCATCGAAATCCACGCCCGGACGATCTCGGGAACCCGGGCGACTGTATGCAATGAAGTTTTTGCCCCGGGGTAATGCTTTGACCAGGTTGCGTGACTCCTCCGCAAAAGGGTGGTCCTCTCCGTTACGAGCTCCGAACACCCACCAGACTTCGCGCGGCGAAATTTCGGCAGCTAGCGAATGCAGCATCGCCAGCACCGGAGTTACTCCAACACCCGCGCTAAGTAACACGACTTGCTTCTCGCCCGGTTGCAGCGTGAAATTCCCCCTCGGCGCCGCCGCATCGAGCAAATCACCCACCCTAACTTGATCGTGCAAGTAGGTACTGGCGGCGCCGTTCACTTCCAGCTTGATACTCACCCGGTAGTGGTCCGCACTGGGTAAATCCGAAAGCGAGTAGTTGCGCAACAGAACAGGACCGGTGGGCTTCGGCTGTATGCGCAAGATAACGAACTGGCCGGGCAGAGCAGCAACTAGTGGGCGCCCATCCGCAGGAATCAGCGTCAGCGAGACCACGCTGGCGCTTTCCCGCTCAATACGTGAGACTCTTAGCCGTCGGAACCCCGGCCATGCAGGCGGCGGACCGCTCGGCAGTGCGAGCCCTGGGTTTCCTGGCTCTGGGTTTTCGCTCGTCTTGTTTTGCAGGATCGCCTGAAAGGAACCCCGCCATCCCTCGCTCAATGCCGGAATGCGCAGCGCGCGCTTTAATTGTTCGGGGGTATGCTCGGGCAGATAAAGCAACGCATCCATCTCGGCGACGCTCATCTGCTCCGGGCCGTCTGCGACCTTTACAATTTCGTCGCCAGCTCCAACTTCCCCCTCTTCCAGTACACGAAAGTAAAAACCTGGTCGGTGATGCGCCACCATCAGGGCTGCCATTTGCGGTTCGTCCATGCGGATGCCGACGCGGTAACAGGTGACCCGCGGTTGCGATACCTCGAATAAAGCAGTGCCGATCCGGTAGCGGTCACCGATACACACTTCAACGTCAGGCAAGCCATCGACGGTGAAGTTTTCGCCAAATTGTCCGTACGAAAAATTACTGCGCCCGAGTTCGCGCTCCCAGTATCGGTAGGAATCCAGCTGGTAAACCATGACGGCGCGGTTCACACCTCCGTGGCCGCCCAAGTCTCCTTGGCCATCACCATCGATATTAAGGTTTCGGACGATGACGCGCCCCGGCACTGGACTCTTCCAGATGCCCGTGTGGACGGTTTTGCCGCGCCAGTTGATATCGCGTGGCAAACCGATGTTAACGGACACAAGCCGTGTTGTCATTTCTCCTCCTCCTGGCGCTTTGCCAGCGTACCACAAACCGTTTGGAGCAACCGCAAAAACTTCTCGAATGCTGCGCTACCGGGTATGTCATCGGCGTAAGCAATTTCTCATTGTTTGAGCCGCAGACCTTTCGGGACGAAGACGCGGTCCAGTCCGTCGAAGAAGAACTGCATTCGGCTTCGCGGGGTCGTATCTAAAAATATAACTATTGGCTTGTACTGAATAGGCACTTGATTGGAACAGTCGGCTCGACATGGCAGTTCTAGTTGATCGAAACTATCCGAGAAGTTTTTCATTTGTTATATTTTTAGATGCGACCCCGTGCGGCGAGTCGCCCGTGCGGCGAGTCTACATTCTATGATGTGATAATGACGTGTGGGCATTATATTATTGAAAAGCAGCCTAAAAATGTAATTTTTGACTGGCACTGGATTTTGAGACATGCCATTCACGCAGACCACTCCGTCAGGGGCGGTGATCTTACCTGCCACAGGTAGATGACGCCCCAAATCCAGTTCGCAACTCGTCATTTCTTATATTTTTAGATACGACCTCGTGGAGCCCGCGTACCCGTGTTATCGGTCCGGAGGTTGCTAAGTCCATCGTCGATATTTGGCTCGCGTCGGAATTTGATGCGGGAGGGCCATCCGCCGGAAATGTTAGGGCCATCGACAAATTGGATGCCACGAAGTTAACCTAGGAGTAGTTATCGCTAGTTAGACAAGCCTGCCAAGAATCACGAATAGAAAGTACGACTTTCGGGCATACGGAAAGTGGAAAAAATACAAGGTTCGTCCGTTACGATTAACTGATTTTTCACATCAACTTCAATCAAGGTGTTCACATCATGATCTGTTCGAAAGACTCATCGGTTCAAGGATCGGTGGATTATATCTCCAAATCCAAGTCTCTTGTTGCTGAAATGACGCTCGAGGAAAAGGCGTTGTTACTGTCCGGCGATGGCTGGTGGCGCACGCACGCCATCGACCGCTTGCACATCCCCGCGATATCCATATTCGACGGTCCGCACGGTCTCAGAAAGGTGGAGGGCGGTGGGCTTCCAACCAGTGCGCCGGCCACTTGCTTTCCGACGGCTTCCGCCCTGGCCTCTTCTTGGGATACTGAACTGATCCGGGAAGTGGGTGTGGCTCTGGCGGAAGAATGCCAGGCACACGATGTTCAAATCCTTTTGGGGCCGGGGATTAACATGAAACGTTCGCCGTTGGGCGGCCGCAACTTCGAGTATTTTTGCGAAGACCCTGTCCTGGCGGGTAAAATGGCAGCTGCTTATATCCAAGGGGTACAAAGCCAGGGCGTCGGGACTTCGCTGAAGCATTGCGCTGCGAACAACCAGGAGCTCGAACGCATGGTCACGAGTTCCAACGTGGACGAACGTACCCTACATGAGATTTACCTGCTGGCGTTCGAAATCGCGATTAAAGAAGCTCAGCCATGGTCGGTGATGGCTGCCTACAATCCACTGAACCATGTCTACGCGACGGAGAACAGCTTCCTATTACAGGATATTTTGCGGGGGCGATGGGGCTTTGAGGGCTTTGTGGTCTCCGACTGGGGAGCAGTTCATGACGGCGTGGCAGCCGTCAACGCCGGGCTAAGCCTCGAAATGCCCGGCAGCGGCGCATACCACCGTAAAAAGGTGATCGACGCGGTCCGTACAGGTCGGCTCTCCGCCGACAGAGTCGACGAGGCCGTTGTGCCGTTGCTGACCATCATTTTGAAGGCCAGGGATCAGCATCGGTCGGGTGAATCGTTCAACGCCGATTACCATGACGCGCTCGCCAGGCGTGCTGCGGCCGACAGCATAGTGCTACTCAAGAACGCTGGCGGATTATTGCCGCTCGATCTTAAGCGAATCAAAACGTTCGCTGTCATTGGCGGGTTTGCTAAAACGCCACGTTACCAGGGAGCCGGTAGCTCGCAGGTAAATCCCATCCGAGTTTGCAACGCCTACGATGAACTTGTGAAGCTGTGGGACAAGGCTGCCATCCGTTATGCTCCCGGATATAACACAGAGGGCGCGACGACCGATGAGCTGATCAGTGAAGCGGTTCGAGAGGCAAAGGCTGCCGAGGTTGCTATCCTCTTCGCCGGTTTGCCAGGCAGCTACGAATGTGAAGGTATTGATCGGTCTTCCTTGGATCTACCGGCGGGACATAATCAATTGATTGATGCAGTGAGCGCCGTGCAACCCAATCTTGTCGTTATCCTGATGAACGGGTCGGCGGTCACAATGCCTTGGGTCCAAAAGGTGTCGACAATTATGGAGGCCTGGTTGGGCGGTCAAGCGGTCGGCGCCGCCATCGCGGACGTGTTGACCGGACGCGTGAACCCTTCAGGAAAACTTTCAGAGAGCTTTCCAATACGATTAGAAGATACCCCTTGCTACCCGGATTTTCCGGGGCGGAACAGGGAAGCGAATTACGGGGAAGGAATTTTCACTGGGTACCGTTACTATGAAAGACGGAAGCTGACTCCCTTGTTCCCGTTCGGATTCGGTCTGAGTTACACGACGTTTGATTATTCCGAACCGGTGGTTACCCGGGAAGTCATGGGCGAGATGCAACAGGTAACGGTTCAATTCAAAATCAAAAATACGGGGCACTTGGCTGGCAAGGAGATAGTTCAACTCTACATTCGTGAACTGCGTCCTCGGGTGGTGCGCCCGGAGAAAGAATTGAAAGCTTTCACTAAGGTCAACCTTGACCCTGGTGAAGAGAAAACAGTTAACTTCCAGCTCGGAAAACGGGATTTCGCCTGTTATGACGTCTTGCATCACGATTGGGTAGTAACCCCCGGCAAGTTTGAGATCCTGATCGGCGCTTCTTCACATGATGTGCGGCTGAGACAGACAATCGAGGTAGAGGCGAGCACATCGAATTATCTGCCGCTCACCCGGGACTCGCTGCTCAAAGAGTTCAAGGACCATCCGAATGGCAAAGCTTTCTACCCTCAGCTCGTAGAAGCCCTGGGTATGGGCGATCCCGACGGAGCCGATATGGCGGTCCGAGCCTTCCTAGAAGACATGCCAGTTTACAAGGTTTGTCCATTTTCGGAGGGCAGGTTCACGGAGGAAATGCTGCAGGATATGCTCCTTAAAATATCGCGATAATACTCAGCCGAAGGGTTGCTGATGGCGAATCTAGGCTCAGGAGAGAACGGTGCGGAAGTCGGTCAGTGCCATGCCGCAGCTTTTTGGCCGCGGACATGCCGCTGCTTCGCGGGGCTTCGCGGGGTCGTATCTAAAAATATAACTATTGGCTTGTACTGAATAGGCATCTGCTTGAAACAATCGACTCGACACGGAGTTCTGACTGATCGAAACTATCCGAGAAGTTTTTCATTTGTTATATTTTTAGGTCGGACCCCGTGCGGCGATTGTTCGCCAAAAGGCCGACAAGGAGCGGAATGCGCTCGCAGGTGAGTCCGGCGGGGTAGGAAAGGGTGGGGGGTTGGCAACTGAAGGAGATTAAGGGTGATAACTTTGAAGAAGGCCCTCCGCTCCGCGGGGTCGGATCTAAAAATATAATTATTGACTGGCGTTGGATTTTAAGAGACGCGACTCGCGCAGACCTCTCTGGGGGCCGGTGATCTTCCTAGCCACACGGAGATGACGCCCCCAAAAATTACGATTCGCAACTCTCATTTCTTATATTTTTAGATACGACCCCGCGGAAGCGTCTGACCCCGCGGAAGCGTCTGGAAGCGTCTAAAAACGATGTCAAAGTAGCTGGCGAGCCAAGCGGCGGTGCGATGGACAAGACCGACAGGGTCTCGCCGCGCGCCGCTGCAGAGCTGTAAACCAGCCATTTCGGTCAACTAGTACGTGGCCGTGTGCCAGCGTGTGTAGCACGCACGCTGTATATCCGACGGACGCCTCATAGCGACAGAGCCGCCTTTCCACTTCTTGTTCGGACTGTCTGCAACCCCGATACATGATTTCGCATTTTGTGCCGTCGCGCTCAATCCAACTGTCCTCCCATTCCCAAAAATCGCGCTGCAGTTCGAGGCGAACGGTTCTAGGCTTGAGAATGGCTGCACGAAGAGCAGGCTGAACCGGGCTGCCAAGTGTACACGTAAAGATCATAGTCAGAACGTTCGTCATTCATCCCGGTTGAAATTGAGCCGCCGAGGATGACGGCCTTTACGTGGGCCAGCGCAGACAGCTGCGATGCTAGCTCTTCCAATCCAGGATATCGTCCTGATAGTGGCATGTTGAATTGTGTCGTGGGTCTTCCGCAAGTAAAGTCGAGGACGTCCTTCAAGGAGAGCCGTGAGCTAGTTAGGGGTCGTGGGGGTAAGGACGTGGTGGGGTTACGGACGCGGGCCGATCGAGGGCGTTTCTAATCGCGTTGGGGGCTTGCACGCAAAAGGCGTCCTTAAACGAGCCAAACGGTACGACCTAGAACGCTTTTGCCATTCTAAAGGACGTTGAGAACCTCATAGCACGCCCCCATCGTGTGATAGTCGACCTTGCTGGCCGGGCTCTTTTCATCGCTATACTTGCAATTATCCCTGGATAGGATGCGATACCAGGCGCCGTACTTGTGATCAACAAAGTGCTCCCAACAGTAGGACCAAATACGGTCATACCAATCCCAGTAATGCGCTTGTTTCGTGCGGGCCGCCAGCACTGCGGCGGCCGCAAGCGACTCGGCCTGCACCCAGAAGTGCTTGTCGCTATCGCAGATGCTGCCATCCGGAGCAAAACCATAATAGAAACCTCCGTATTCTTCATCCCACGCCTTTGCCGTCGCCGTAGAAAATAAAGCGATGGCGCGATCCACCAACCAGTCAGTGCTTGCTTTAAGGTGACCCTTGTGCCGTTCGAGAATTAAAAGTAGCTTTGCCCATTCGGTGAGGTGCCCGGGCTGATAGCCCCAAGGTCGAAAAATATTGGTCTTGTCGTTGCGGTTGTATTCCCAATCCACGGACCAATCGGAATGGTAGTGTTCCCAAACGATTCCGCCTGCAAGTTGCGCCTGGCGGACCGCTATATGATGAGCGATCAAAAGCGCGCGTTCCAGGTAGTTAACCTCCCCGGTGGCTTCGAACGCGGCGATCAGGGTCTCACAGCCGTGCATGTTGGCGTTCTGGCCGCGGTAGGGGGACAAAGTCTTCCAGTCTTCACTCGTTTCATCAGCGTAGAGGCCGTGCTGCGCGGACCAAAAGTATCGCTCCAGCAAATCGAACGTCTCTTTTATATGCGGCTTCGCTTCCGTCAAACCGGCGCGCAGCGCGTAGGCGTAAGCGAGTAGAACAAAGGCGAGCCCATAGCAATGGTTCGTCGCGTCCCGAATGTCAGGTTTGCCATCGAGGAAGCGTAGCACCCAGGCGTAGCCCCCGGTGATTGGATTTCGATGCGCGCTTCGAAGAAAGGCGACGCGGTGCTTCACGCCCTCAAGGTACCCCGGCTCGCGAAAATGCTGATAGGCCATTGAATAGCTGAACAGAAAGCGGGTGCTGCTCACCAAGTGGCGAGTAACGGCATCATAAACGGTGCCATCTTCCTTGAAGAAGTGGTAAAAGCCGCCCTTAGGGTCTATGGCGCGAGGGTGGTAAAAGTTCATCGTGTGCCGGATGTGGCCCAGGAGGAACTCGCGGTTTCGGAAGTCAGGTGAGAGGGGCATGGAAACCTTTTAGAATCGTAAAACGGTACGGGGGCGGGACCGTCGGGTTTACTCCGTCGCGCCTACGGCGCGGATCGGAGAACCGTCCCGCCCTTTGAAGGGAAGTTGAAAACCAATGAAAGTGAACTCGTCGGGAACTTCGTCGAGACGCGCAAGCGACTCCACGACGACCACTTCGCCAGGCGCCCCTAGAAGGATACGGTGCACCTCAAGCCAGTCGCGACCAGGCGTCGGCGTGTCCATCCCCAACAGCCGGATTCCTTGCGCAACCAAGTACCGCGCGGCGTCCTGCGTGAGCGAAGGAAAATCCTCGAAAAAATGCGGCTGGCCGAATGCCAGCCTGTTTCGTAGATGATTTTTGCCCCTGGCGTTAAGAGGCGCTCGAAAGGCTTGAAGTCAAAGACGGTCAACTCTTCGCGCGGTCGCTTCGGGATGCGTAGTACGCGGGCCGGTCCGTAGAACCAATCCAGGGGCATCTGATCGATGGTTTTTCCGTCTTCGATGAAATGGAACATGGCATCGAGGTGCGTGCCCTGATGCGAACCCATGCTTATGCGGCTAAGATTATACTTCTGAGTTGCAATGGCGGCGTGCGCGGTAATGCTGAGGGTAGGATCGTTCGGAAAGCTCGGCTGACCGTGAACCAACGGATGCGTTAGGTCGATGAGCCGCATAACTAAGCGCTGAAATGTTGGTCGATTTTTGATTTCAAAAACCGCACGGACTCGCGAAGCTCGCCCATCCCGTGGATCCCGTCCTCGATGGAGATCCAGGAGTCAAACCCGGCCTCGCGTAAGATCGAGAAGATGGCGTCGTAATCGTTAAGCCCCTTCCCGATCATCCCATGGGCCAGTCGACTCGCGTAACCGATCGAGTCCTCCTCTCGGCGCAAATCCTCGATGGTTCCCCTAGTGAGGTAGCGGTCGCTTGCGTGCATCGAAACGACACGGTGTTTAATCTTTTTGAGCAATTCGATCGGGTCTTCGCCGGCTAGAACGGTGTTGGAAGGGTCGTAATTCACCCCGAACCACGGCGAATCGATCTGCTCGACGATTTCCACGAAAACGTCCATCTTTTGGGCGAATTCGGGGTATTGCCAATAGTTGTCCTTATAGTGATTTTCCATCGTCAGCACGACGCCGTGCTCCTCTGCGAAAGGCAATAATGATTTGAGGACGCCAACGACTTGGGACACGCCGGCTTCACGGGACACCTCGGGACGCCGCTGGCCAGAAAGCACGCGGCAAAATCGCCCCCGGAAAAAAGACGTAAGCTCGATCATTCGCTTCTCACGTTCGACTTCCTCTCTGAGCCGTTCTGGGTCGGGTTGCGTAAAATCGGGCGAACAGCAGAGCATCGGCATTTGTAAGTCATGCTCTTCCATGCACGCTTTGACTTCACCGAGAAACGCTGGGTCGTCGTTCAGAAATCCCGAGTAAAATTCGAGGCCTTCGACGTCTAGGGTGGACGCCAAGCCGATCCACTCGGTGAGCTTCATCGTGTGATGAACGCACAAGTCGTCCATAAAGCATTTTGGAAAGGCAGCGAGTTTCGGTTTCATCGTTAGGTTTCCTTCGCAGGGTTTCGACCCAACAGCGGGTACTGTTCAAGGTCCAGGATGGCGCCGTTGATTCGGGGCGCTTCGTCTGACAAAAAATAGACGGCTGCCCAAGCCACCTCCTCCGGAGAAAGGAGACGGCCGGAAGGGGCGAACCGCCTCGGGACGCGGTTAGGCCAATCCTCCGGCAAGCCTTCTTTCTTTTTGAGCTCGTATTCATTGGGGGTCAAAGTCCAACCCACATTGAGCAAATTGACCTGGATGCGTTCCGGGCCGTAGGCGTCCGCAAGATTGCGGGTGAGGGTCATCAATCCCGCCTTGCTTATGGAATAAGCTAGCTGGTTTCGCTCACCACAGTAGCCATTGATTGAGCCGATGTTAACGACTCGCCCCCCACGCTGACGGCGGAAGTGCGGAAGCGCCGCCTGAATGAGCAGCAGGGGCGCGCGGAGGTTCACCGCCATGGTCCGATCGAAGCAATCCGCATCGGTCGTCTCAAGGTCGCTGCGCGTCATGACGGCCGCGTTGTTGACCAAGCCGTCGATGCGTCCCCATTGATCGACCACGCTTTGAATGATCCGCGGCGCGGCGGAGGGCTCTTCGAGGCGGGCTGTGACGTGGTGCGCCTGACCGCCGTGACGCCGGATGTCGTCCACGACGTTGCGGGCGGCCGCCTCGTCTATCCCATGCACCATCACGCGCGCCCCTTCGCGGGCGAAGGTGCGAGCCATGGCCTCGCCAATACCGGTGGTGGAGCCGGTAACCAGAATGACTTTTTCTTTCAGGCGCATACTTGCTCCCATATCTTTGCAAACGCCTGTTTGCCCTCCATGACGGTCCTGCGAGGGTCTGCCCAGAGCGAACCTTCGAGGTGAGTTTCCGAAAACACCTCGAGAGTGTAGACTCCGGCATAACCGCTCTCCCGGATCGCCTGCAGCAATGTCACGAGTGGGATCTCGCCTTCGCCGGGCAGATATCTGTCGCCAAAAGCACGCGGAGTCCTCCAATCATTGACGTGGACGCCGTAGATTTTGCTTCCCATTTGCTCGATCTGCGCGCAAGCGGTCGCGTCCTGCCAGACATGCCACACATCCACAAACAAACCGAAAGCAGGATGATTTACCGCTTCCACGATCCGAGACGCTCCGGCCAGGGAGCAAATGAACGTGTCGACGTTCATCAGAATCGGATTGAGCGGCTCCAGCGCAAGCCGCACCCCGTGATCCGCTGCGGCTCGGGCCGCTTCTTGGTATTCGTATTTGGCCGTTCGGTAGGCAAGAGCGTAGTTTCCATCCGGGGCCGCTCCCGAAATCGTGACGATCGTGGTTCCGGGAAAGTATGGCCCAAAAAGTCGGATGGTATCCCGTAAGCGCATCATCCGTTCCGCCGGTGACGCGGGGATGGGACGTGGCCGATCGGGAAAAAGCGAATGCAGTCGCGGTTGGACGCTGGCCACGTGGAGCCCGGTTTCCTGCAAACGCTCTAACTGCGGCTGAGGGTTATCGGCCGCAAGCTTGGCTTCACAAACTTCGATGCATTGAACGCCGACTTCCTGGTAGAGCTGCAGGTCTTGTTCAAAGCTCTGCGGCCAGGTCGAGAACTGGCTTACGCCAAATCGTGGGGGGGTAAATGCCATGGTGTACGCCCAGCGGGCTTCTGCCTCATGGCTCGAGAACGCCTTTTACGATCTTACCAGCGTGCATTTCTTCGAATGCCTCGCGCCACTCCGTCAAAGGCGAAACGCGATTTAGAATCAGGTCTAAATTGAGACGCCCAGACGCGAGCAGTCCGATGACCTTTTCCCAGATTGGCCAATTGTGTGAGTAGCTGCCCTGCAAGGTCACCGCTTTCTGAACCAAAGGATCCAACGAGAAGTTCAGCGGTTGCGGGCCCCATCCCACCTTCGTGATTTGGCCGCCGGGACGCACGATGTCCAGCGCGAGTTTGAGGGTCGCGGCGACTCCTGCGGCATCAATTATCAGGTCCAGCCCATAGCCGTCACCGAAGCTCTTTACCCATTCGGGTATATTCTCGCCTTGCGCACCCAGCACGGTGTCGGCCCCAAGGTTCCGGGCGACCTCCAGGCGTTTGGCATCGGCAGGGATACCGATCACCACGATATGGCCGGCGCCGGCGATCTTTGCCATTATCGCGCACAGAAGGCCGATTGGCCCCGGTCCAATGATCGCCACGCTGTCGCCAGGCCGGACGTGGGAGTTAACGCAGGTTGCGTTGTAGGCGACACAACACGGCTCGGTCAGCGCTGCTTTTTCGATTGAAAGCTGATCCGGAATGTGATGCAGACAGCGTTCCGCGACTTTTACAAAACGGGTCATCGCGCCGTTCACTCCGTATCCGAAGCCGAGCCGATTGGGGTCGAGATTGTAAAGCCCTTGCCGGAAAAAAGGCGACGCTTCGTTGACCACTGCAGCCGTTTCGCTAACAACACGATCCCCTTCTTTGAAGCCGCGGACATTTCGCCCTGTCTTTGCAATGGTGCCGCTGAATTCATGTCCGAGTACAACCGGATAGTTCACCTTCCAGCTATGCTTGCCCGTAAACTGGTGAAGGTCGCTGCCGCAAATCCCAACAGCTTGCACAGCTAGCAGGACATCGTTCTCTCCGATTTCGGGCACCGGAATTTCGCGCAACTCGACACTGAACGGTTCCGGCGCAAAGTTGAGCACTGCGGGCATTTTCTCATTCATAAGTCCTCTTCCTCTTTTTACTTGCCGACCGGGATGTCCCCGTAGGCATGCACTTTTTCACAGATCATTCGCAGCGTGCTTTCCAGATCGCCTTCCGCCGTCTTGAAGCTGTCGGCGTCGATGGTCAACGGAGCACCCAGCACCACCAGTGGCGCGCCATACTCCGGCGTTCGCATCGCCTGCTCGATCGATAGACCACCGACGGCCTGGACGGGAATTCGCACCGTCTGCACGACCTCGCGGAGTTGATCCAACGGACTGGGACACCTGCCGCCGCTTGCGACAATGCCCCGACGTTGATCGTACCCGATGTGGTGGATGACAAAGTCGCAGCCGAGATCTTCAAGTCTCTTTGCAGCTGCCACCATGTCCGAAGCAGCAAGGTTGTCACCCATTACCTTGACGCCGAAATCCTTGCCCGCCTTGACTACGACTTTGATCGTTTCGGCGTGGGCTCTTTCCATCACAACCACATGAGTAGCCCCTGCCTTCGCCATCATCTCAGCCTCCAGCCAGCCACCGTCCATCGTCTTGAGATCAGCTACGATGGGAACATCGGGAAATTCTTTGCGCAAAGCACGCACTCCATTCATGCCTTCTGCGATAATCAGGGGTGTGCCGGCCTCTAACCAGTCGACCCCTGCCCGGACAGCTTCTTGAGCGGTTGCGATGGCCTCCGGTATGTTGGTTAGATCTAAGGATATCTGAACGATGGTTTTCAAGGTAGTAGGTGTTGAATGCCAAATGGGTGTTCTAAAGCTCGCCTGATGCGTTCAGGCACCCCCTTCCGACGTCCCGCCTTCACGAGCGACAAAGCGACGGTCGAAACTTAAATGGCATCTAGCAGCGGTGGCAAGGGACGGGACCAACCTCATGGCGTAAAAAATGTAACGTCATTACGTGAGAGGTAATGACAACCGTGGATACATTTTAGGGTAACCTTTTAGGGCAAATCCTGCAGAAGCGCGCCCGATTGGAGGCGCGCTAAACCTTAACGTGGTAGGAACGCCCCGCAGCTGGAGCGAACGACGAGGTGCGGGGTCGAGAGGAGCGTGGAGGGGGCAGAGTGGGGTCGGCCAATCGGCTGCGCATCGCCCGCATGGCGTTGCTCGCCATTTCCCGGTACGGCTGAGCCATGGTGGTTAGCGGCACGGCCAAGAGCTCCGCGTACTCCAGGTTGTCAAAACCGATCAGCCGTATGTCCTCGGGCACACGGACCTTCAGCTTGGCAAGCGACTTCATTAATTGCGCGGCGGTCAAATCATTGGCGCAAATGACGGCATCGACCTTTCGGCCGACCGTTAATTCTCGAACAAACTTCGCATCCCGCGGATCGGCGATGCGATAAAAGTCTTTTGGAATCTCCAGCCCCGCGTCAAACAGGGCGTTGCGTGCGCCGGTCATGCGGGCCACGACGGTAGGCGCCGAAAGGGCGCGGGCGACAAAGGCGATCCTGCCAATGCCCAACTTGATCAAATGCTTGCAAGCCAGGTACCAGGCCATCACGTTGTCGATCCCGATGAGGTCAAAGTCGTTGCGTGACGGAAACGGCCCCAGGTCACGATCCAGAAGCACCACGGCGACTCCGGCTCGCCTCAGTTTGTAAGCGATTCGCTTACTGACCTCATCCTTGTCCGGAGAAAATTCAAACGGCGCGAAGAACACGCCCCTTACCGACCGATCGATGAAGTGCCGGCAAACCTGGTCTGCGTCTTTAATGGTCAAGTCCGCTCCCGGTTGGCTGTTTGCGCAAAACAAGCCGTAGTCATTGGCCCGGGTAAGTCTGGCCAGCTCCCCGAAAAAAGCGGCTAAGAGTTCGGTAATCCCGATGTCTGGAAACAGTATTCCTAAATGGCGGGCCGTGTCCGCATGGGATGGTTTCGCGCCCTTTATAAGGAAGGAACCCGCGCCAATGCGCCTTTCAACGACCCCCTCCGACTGCAAATCTCGCAGGGCGCGAGCCGCGGTCGGCCGCGACACCCCGAACCGGCGCATGAGCTGCGCCTCGCTGGGTAACCGTCCGGTCGCGTCATAGCGGCCGTCAACGATTTCGGTGACCAGGGTCTGATAAATTTGGCGGTGTTTACAAACAGCCTTCACTTTGGAAATCCTCCCTTCATCGGGTGGCCAAGACCGACGTTACTTTCTACCTAATGATATTGCAGGTTTTAACACGACGTCGCTTGTCGTGACGACGGACCATAGGGCTCACCTCACGAAACGGAATTTTTAGCACGTTAAGACGGCGTACCGATAGTGGTGCAAGAAATGGCGTGCCCGGATTCGATTTGAACGCATTTTAAAACTCGTCGGCTAGGTTGACCCTCGAAATAATCCCCGCCTTCCGCGTCCGTCAGCGGTGAACGGACCAAACGATAAATATTGTCGTACCGCGGTTGGCTTGGTGGGAGACTCTCCCAAATGACAATGTGCCATGTGAACGTAAGTCCTTCATCTGTCTTGTGTTTGTGCCAGTTTGATCTCTTGGGTAAATTTGTCCGCAGAAAACGAAAGTAAACGTATTGAGCATCAGTTAGCGCCTAAGCGCGGGTGGCTTATAAGACGCGATGAAGTACTATGGACTCAACCAGATTGAGCCGCAGGGAGTTCGTGCGTAGTACCGG
>Ga0070706_100002219_pt1 | contig 19735 bp, 18 predicted proteins | sample KBSK5501metaG_FD_65476 | JGI IMG/M metagenome (GOLD analysis project Ga0070706, IMG submission 65476) | Corn, switchgrass and miscanthus rhizosphere microbial communities from Kellogg Biological Station, Michigan, USA - KBS K5-50-1 metaG | ecosystem: Host-associated > Plants > Roots >... | reverse complement strand
CCCTCAAAATCGCTGGAGTTTTGCCGCCGGGCTTTGGACCAACGATCCGACTTCTGGGCTGAACAGGCTCAGGCAATTTATTGGCAAAAACCGTTTACCGATGTCTGCAGTTTTGGCCGTCCCCCATTTGTTCAATGGTTTAAAGGAGGCGAGACTAATCTTTGTTATAACGCGGTTGATCGTCATTTGCAGACCCGGGCAGACCAGTTTGCCGTCCACTATCTGTCGACAGAGGTCGAAGCGGAGAAATCATACACTTATCGTCAGCTCCATCGGAAAGTCTGCGCGTTCGCCGCGGTACTCCAATCGCTCGGGCTGCAGCGTGGCGATCGAGTTGTGATTTATCTTCCGATGATTCCGGAGGCGCTCTTCTCGATGCTCGCCTGCGTCCGCATCGGTATTGTGCATTCCGTGGTGTTTGCCGGATTCGCGCCGGCCAGCCTGGCCTCCAGAATTGACGACGCAGAAGCGAAACTCCTGATCACCGCCGACGCCGGCTTGCGAGGCGGCAAATTGATTCCGTTAAAGGCCTTGGCTGATGAAGCGCTTGCGCTGGCAAAACATCGGGTTGAGCGCGCGCTGATCTGCAACCGAGGGATCGTCAAGGATTTACCCTGGAATCCGGGGCGCGACATCGATTATGCCGAACTTCGGGCAAAGCACTCCAGTGCGGAAGTACCCTGCATCTGGCTTCGGAGCGAAGAGCCGAGCTACCTCCTGTATACATCGGGAACGACTGCGCGACCAAAAGGGATTCAGCGCGACACGGCCGGATACACAGTCGCGCTCGCGGCCTCGATGGACCTTGTATTTGGCGGAACCCCCGGCGAAACGATGTTCACCGCCGCAGACATTGGTTGGGCTGTCGGACATTCTTACGGCGTTTATGGGCCGCTGATTCACGGAATGCAGACGGTGCTCTATGAAGGACTTCCGATTCGACCCGACGGCAGTATCTGGTGGCGAATCGTGGAGCGCTACAAAGCGTCTGTGATGTTCACTTCGCCGACCGCAATCCGAGTGCTGAAGCGGCAAGATCCCGCCTATCTGCAGAAACACGATACAAGCAGTCTGGAACGCCTCTATCTTGCGGGTGAACCGTTAGATGAGCCCACGTGGGAATGGATTAGCCAGGCTTTGAAAATCCCTGTCCTTGATAACTATTGGCAAACCGAAACAGGGTGGCCAATCCTCGCGCTCTTGCCAAAACTCGAAGCACCACAGATTCGCCCCGGTTCTCCCGGTATAGCCTTGTTCGGATACGACGCAAAAATTGTCGAACCCAAAACGGGCGAAGAATTGCCGCGGGGCCAAAAAGGGATCCTGACTCTGGGGCTACCTTTACCGCCGGGCTGTATGCCGACGGTTTGGAAGAACGATGAGCTCTTTGAAAAACATTACTGTGGGAGATTCCCAGGTAAGCTCCTCTATTCAACATTCGATTATGCGGTTCAAGACGAGGACGGATATTTCTTTATCCTTGGGCGTTCAGACGATGTGATCAATGTGGCCGGTCATCGACTGGGCACGAGGGAGATTGAGGAAACAGTCAGTTCGCATCCTGCCGTTGCCGAGGTAGCGACAGTAGGCGCCAGCGATCCGGTCAAGGGACAAGCGGTGCACTGTTTCGTTGTGTTGAAGAGCGCTGACACGGTCACCACACCAGAAGATCAGGCTCGCCTGAGAAGCGAAATCGAATCGATCGTTGTGCAACGCCTGGGTGCGTTCTCCCGACCCTCCGCGATTTATCTGGTACGGACGCTGCCGAAGACCCGATCAGGAAAGATTTTGCGCAGGGCGATTCTGGCTGCTGCCGAGCACCGCGATACCGGCGATCTCAGCACATTGGAAGATCCATTGGCACTCGATGCCATCAAAGATTTGATCACGAGCGCGGAAAACGAGGAATAAGGATCGCGCTACGCGCGATCCTGCCGATTTTTTCTGGCGCCGGCAAAAAACGGTGGACTGTGGACGGTAGACCGGAAACTGTTAACGGCGGCGCTGAATAGCGCCGCCACATGGTGTTCAGGGTTAAACATACGACCGATTATCACTACGAAGAACCTGTCGCTGAGGCTTATTTGGAACTGCGGCTGAAACCGCTGGATCGAGAAAATCAAACAATCCTCGAGCATCAGCTTGAAATTGATCCATCCGAGAAAACATCGGAATACCAAGATTATTTCGGGAACCGAGTGGCTTTTCTTTCATTGCCGTTCCAGCATTCCCGCCTGACAATTCAGAGCCATCTTTCTGTCAAGACGCATCCACACGACTTGCCGGAAGAGAGCGTATCACTCACCGTGCAGGAAGTGCGTCAGATCCAGACCGCTGCATTGCCATTCGTATTTCACTATCTGCAACCAACTGACATGGTCAAAATCGGCCGAGAGGCGGGCCAATGGGCCAAACGTTATTTTCGAGGAGCAGCAACGCTTCGCCAAGCGTTGGAAAACGTGACAAACGCAGTGCACGAGGGTTTCGAATATCGTCAGGGCGCCACAGAATTTTCGACGGACCTCTCGATCGTCTGGCGGGAGCGAATTGGCGTCTGCCAGGATTTCGCGCATCTGATGCTCAGCATACTTCGAACCGCCGGGATGCCCTCGCGGTACGTTTGCGGGTATATCGAGACTCACCCGCCAAAGGGCACCGATGACAAACGCCTGATCGGATCGACAGCGACCCACGCCTGGGTGGAAATTTATGTTCCAGGCCAGCATTGGGTTGCGATCGATCCAACGAACAATTGCTGGTGCGGCCCTCAGCACGTTGCTGTTTCATACGGCGGCGATGCGCGCGACGCGGCGCCCATCCACGGAACGTTTAAGGGGGCCGGTACACAGTCGATGAACGTGCAGGTTGACGTTTGCCGGATAGGCCCGGCTGCAGATGCTTAAAACCTGGGATGCGCGTAAAGATTGAAAACCTGATGCACTATGATTACGAGGAGCCAGTCGGCTTCTCGCCCCACCTGATTCGCCTTTTTCCGAGAATCGATCATGCGATTACAATGTATCGGCATGAGGTGACAGTGAACCTGGAGGCAGATGTCCAGTACCGGCGAGACCTCTACGACAATCTCGTGGCGAATTGTTTCCTGCCGAAACAGGGCCAGCTCCTTGAATTAGGCGTGAATCTCGATTTGGAGATCTCGGAACGGAACCCTTTTCATTTTCTTTTGAATCCAAACGCCGTCGATCTGCCAATTCAGTATTCGAGTCGCGAACGCCGAATGCTCGCCCCGTTTCTAGAGGTCCCACCCGAAGAAGCTGTCGATGCGCGCGAGCTTTGGCGCCCGACCGACGGCCGGGAAACGGTCGAAGCATTGCTGAGCCTGACGAAGGCTCTAAATCAAGGGATTCAATATCAAGTACGTGATGAAGGAGAGGCCTACTTGCCTGCGGAAACGCTGCAGAAGCGCATCGGGGCCTGTCGCGACATCGCTTTGCTTGCTGCCAGCATGTTGCGCCAAGCGGGAATTGGGTGTCGCCTGACGAGCGGCTTCTTGTGCGCCTACGGTGCCGACGAAAAGAATCCTTGGACGGAAAATGCTCTACACGCCTGGGTCGAAGTCTTTCTGTCTGGCGCCGGATGGATCGGACTGGATCCAACCAACGGGGTGTTTTGCGATCATCACTTCATCCCCGCCGCGGTGGGAATTGACATGGCCGACATCGCGCCAATTGCAGGCCTCTACTTTGGGCCAGTGAAAAGCCGGTTTGTGTCAGAGTTGAAAGTCGTGATTGAATAGCGCCGCGCTTACCGGGCGGCGGTTTTCGGTTTTCGGTTTTCAGTTTTCGGTTTTCGGTTTTCGGTTCGCATCGCAGGAGAGATTCGAGCGCTTGAGGTAGTAGCTGTTTCGTCGACCTGGAAGGGCAATCCATGGTGAAGCTGGAAGCTTCGCACGCAACCCTCTGGCTCCACCGTGGCTTATCCTTCCAGGTCGACGACGGGAGCAGCGGATGTCATCGGTAGGGTTGCGATTTATCGCGACCTCGTGCGGCTGCCACCCCTTTTGAACGATCGACCGTCGACGGTTAACAGCCCCGAAAGCTTTCGGGGCTAAAACTTCGGTGGCCGGTTGCGATGGAAGTTGGTTATCTGTTGGAACCCGTGAGCAACGGCAAGCAGCGATGCATCCTGATAAAGATTGCCTACGAATGTGAGACTGGTTGGTGTTCCTGGGCCTCCGATATTGTCGTCGACATCCTTGTCTATTTTCGCGGGAGCCGGAGCATCTGCATCGCGAAGGCCGTCAGGAACAATCACTGCAGGATGTCCAGTAAGATTGGTTGCGTACAACTGCAGACCGGAATTTAGCGTGATCAAAACATCAATTTTTTCAAACAAGGCCCTCATCTGTCGCATCGCCAGAGTACGCGCACGGTTTGCTTGCAAATATTCGACCGCGGGATAAAAGCGTGCGACGCGAAACAGATTAGGCCAATCGTCTGGTTCTTGGCCGGTAAGCAGGCTGTCGCGGCCGGTCCGTGTGAGCTCGTCAAATGCGGCGGCTGCTTCCGCATTTAGCAGCTGGGCAATTGCTTCCCACGGAAAGTCCGGCAGATCGATCGGTTCAATTGAAACACCGGTTCTGCGAAGCTGTTCAAGCGCTGCGCGATGATAGCGCAGATCGTGATTTTGCCGGGCTCGCGTTGCGTCGCGTTCCGGCTTTTCATCTGTCCATTTCTTAAGTTGAGCCTCTGAAAACCAGGGCTCCGGTTTATCTTCCTGGTCGCTTGCCGGTTCAAAATCTTTCTTTATGAACCCGAACCGAAATTTTTTCCAATCGTAGTCTGCGTTCCAGGCAAACGGAGCGGGTCGCACTGTACCGTCGCGCCCATCCGGTCCATAGATTGCTTGCATCACAATCGCGCAATCTTCTGCCGAACGGGCGATTGGGCCGAGTTTATCCATCGTCCATACAAGCGTCATCCCACCAGTTCTAGGGACAAAACCGAAGGTCGGTCGGTAGCCGGTAACACCGCAACGAGTCGAAGGCGAAGAAATCGAACCCAGCGTTTCTTCGCCAATAGCAAAGGCAACGCATCCGGCGGCAGTCGCTGCAGCGGATCCTGCGGAAGAACCGCTGGATCCTTGTGTTGGATTCCAAGGATTGAGTGTTCGACCGCCGAACCAGGTGTCATTCATCGCCAATGCGCCCAGAGTCAGCTTCGCGACCAGCACCGCGCCCGATTCGTCCAACCGCGTCACAACTGTTGCATCAGTATCGAACGTCTGTTTTTCAAATCCACCGGCACCCCAGGTGGTTGGGTAACCTTTAACGGCCAAAGAATCCTTCGCCCCCCAAGGCAGCCCGTGCAGCGGACTGCGGTACCTGCCTTTCGCCAAGTCTGCATCCGCTTCCTGGGCCTGTGCTAGCGCTCGTTCTTCCGTCAGGTGAATGACAAAATGTAGCGACCGATCGAATCGCTTCAGACGCGCGAGATACATCTTCGTCAGCTCAACCGAAGTAATCTTTTGCCGGCGCATCAGTTCGCCTAACTCGCGGACCGTTGCGAACGCCAACGATTGGAGGTCCCTGGGAATTTCAGGATCTGCGATCGCTGGAGCCTCGCTCAGCTGTTTTGTCTGGCGGGAAGGTGCCGCTTCGACGCCTGGTGGCATAGAATCCGCCAAGACCGGATCAAATCGAAACGCTGGTGGTACATCATTTGTCAGGGGTAACTTGCGGATCGAGTCGAATTGATGGATCTGCTTGTCGAGCAGCGCGATCATCGCGTCCTCTTTGTCCGGTGGGATTTGGATACCGGCGAGCAGCGCAGCCTGGCTGATCATGCTGCGGGTTACTGAACGGTCCGGCTTACTCCGCGCGAGCGCACAAAGGGTGCCAGCGAAAAATGTCGAAGTCACTCCAACCTTACTGCAGACAGCAAGAAAATAACGCCTCGTGAAAGGAGATGAAACTGATGCAGCCATTGCGTCCGGCATGGAGCAAAAGGGTTAAGAAATCGTAACAAAAATTGCACGACCAAAATGGCGCAATCCATGTTTGGCTGTTTTTCGGGCAAACAATGGTTAAGGTAAATGAGTCGTGATCTATCCTTCGCGCGATCCAATCCTTCATCGGTAGGGTCGTGAGTTCCCTATGGCGAACCAGTCGGCAATACCGGACCACAGGCGCAGTCGCGATAAAATCGTGACCCTACCAGCGTTCAATCCGCGAGGTACCTTCCGTCAAATTGCTGTCGCGGTGAGCATGCTCGTCTGGCTTCAGGAATTCTCGGCTTCTGGTGAGGTTCTTACCGGCCAAGCCGCTTTCACAGACTACACCAAAGAATCGCCCGGCATACGCCGCAAGTTAACTGTTGCGGACTTACCGGCACCTTATGCCACGCTTTCTGCGGACAATCCCAGTCACGTGGTTGGCCGGCCGGCAAATGCCTGGCCCCAAGGGCCGCCCGGATTCAAGATTACGCTTTACGCAACAGGACTCGATAACCCTCGGTTGATTCGCACGGCTCCAAACGGAGACCTGTTTCTCGCCGAGAGTCAGTCCGGCAAAATTCGGGTCTTTCGCGGCGTTACTCCCGATGGGCACGCAGCCGAGTCGCACGTATTCGCCACCGGGCTTCGCTTGCCGTTTGGTATCTCATTCTATCCGAATGGACCGGACCCAAAATGGGTCTATGTCGGCAACACAGACTCCGTCGTTCGGTTCCCCTATCAAAATGGCGATACGCAGGCGCACGGGCAAGCTCAACTGCTCGCTGAGCTGCCTGGAGGGGCAGGCATTCTGCGAGGACGCGGACACTGGACTCGTGATGTTGTTTTTTCACGTGACGGAAAACGGATGTTCGTGTCAGTCGGTTCTTACTCAAACGATGACGATCCCGACACTCACGCCAGAGAAACGCGGAGAGCAGCGATTCTTGAATTCACACCCGAAGGCCAATTCGTGAAGATTTATGCCTCCGGTGTACGAAACGCTGTGGGACTGGCGATCAATCCGGATACCGGTCAACTATGGGCATCGGTGAACGAGCGCGACGATCTGGGCGATGATCTTCCGCCGGACTACATCACGCATATCCAGGAAGATGGTTTTTATGGGTGGCCCTGGTACTACATGGGAGGAATCCAGGATCCGCAGCACCGCGGTAAACATCCCGAACTTAAAGAAAAGGTGATCGTGCCGGATGTACTTCTACAGCCGCACGACGCGTCCCTTGAAATGACATTCTACGATGGGTCGCAGTTTCCTTCCGAGTATCATGGATACGCGTTTGCATCGGAACATGGCTCCTGGAATAGGAGGAAAAGGACTGGATACGAAGTTATCTGCGTGCCGATTCACAATGGCCGGGCCGACGGCAGCTATGAAGATTTTCTCACCGGATTCGTGACACCAGATGGAAAAGTCTGGGGCCGTCCCGTAGGCGTAGCTGTTGCTAGAGACGGATCGTTGTTTGTCTCTGATGACGCCTCGAATTCTATTTGGCTTGTGAGATACACGCGCTGACAGCGCGTGGTTTTCCGTCCACCGTCCACCGTCGACCGTCCACCGTTCGATGGTGGCAATCTCGGACCGGGCGACCACGTGACCAGGGAATATCGCCGGTAGGGTCGCGCTTCAGCGCGACCTCGTGCGGCAATTAGGTCGACCTTCTAGCTCGGCGGCGAGGGTCCAGTGGCTGCGGTTGCGCTGTGATTCGGCGTTCGGCCGAAGAGTTGCTGAGTTTCAGGTTTTACGAGCGTGATGATTGTGAATACCCCAAGAACTGTCCCAAAAGGCACAAAGGCGCATTCGATTCCGGCCATCACCATACAGTAAAGATAGCGTGTTCGTTTCTGGAGAAACCATCCTGAAACGGCCACGCAAGCTGCAAATGAAAGGCCGCAAAGGATGAAGATTGCAGCAAGGATGAAAAAAGCAGCCCCGACAAAGTGCAGCAAGTGCAGATCTGCAGCCGCGGTTGCGCCCGGTTTTACCATGGTTTCCGGGGCGGCAAGAAGAGTGAAGCCGATGACAAGATGAATAACCGGAAACATCGAAAAGAGTGCCGCGATCCCTGCCACGACATAGTGGAATATTGTCAGCAGTTTGAGGTTCTCGGTAACGGTGGACATAAGAGTCCGATTGCTAGGATACAAAACGTTGTTCCACTAAACGTCGAGCTGTAAGCTCGACCCCGGCCAAGTCAGAGGCCTGGCCCCAATGGTCGACGGTTGACGGTTGACCGATAACCGCAGCGGCAACGCCGCTGCGCTCCGCCGCTGCGCCGCGTTACCACTTACCCGATTTCTTGCGAACCGGTTGAGGTGGCGCGCCGGAGTAATCACTCGGGTGCGCCAAAGGATAAGCATCTGGACTGACCTGCATGCGGCGCTCTTCCTTGATGCTGGCGCGGAAAGTTTGGGCATCGTCATTGACCACTGTTGGCGAAATGAACACGATCAATTCGTCGCGTTCTTTGCTCTTGGTGGAATATTTGAACAGATGCCCAAGGTACGGAATCCGGTCCAGGTACGGGATTCCGTTGTTCGTGTCTGAGATCGTGTCTTTAATCAATCCACCTAATACAACCGTTGCCCCGGATGGAACGGTAACGGTTGTGGTCAAGCGCTGGCTATTTACCGTTGGGACCTGGTTTCCAGAAATATTTACGTTTTGGCCAAGCGTATCGTTAATCTGCGCGACTTTCAGGGTTACCTCATTGTTCGTATTAATCAATGGAATTACTTCCAGCCTTAACTCCACATCTTCATAGTTCACTGTCGCCGCGACAGCTGTGCTGCTACTGTTATTAATAATCCCGCCGGTCGTTCCAGTCGCCAGGTTGGAAAGCGTTTCTGCCGGCACAGGCACGCGTTGCCCGCTCGCGATGACTGCCCGTTTATTGTTCGCCGTATAAATGGCGGGCCGGCCCAGGATCTTGGTCTTACCGTAACTATCGGTAGCGCGTATGAAGTAGCTGACCGCATCCCCGATAGTACCGTAGATAGTCAACCCTTGGAGGCTTGGCAGAAGCGAAGGCTGCAGAAGCTGACGCGGATTGAGCGTTGACGCGCCGCGGCCACCACTTCCGTTTGAAAGGATCCCTTGAGAATTCAGATTGCTGGAGGCGATACCGCTACCCCCAGAGAATTTCTTGAATGTCTGCGTCCAGTCTACCCCGAGCGCGCTGTCATTAGTCAACGTCAGCTGAGCGATGACCGTTGAGAGGTAGACCTGCTGCGGGCGGCGATCGAGTCGATCAAGAATGGTACGGACTCTCTGTAGATTTTCCGGCGGCCCGATCACAAGAATTTTGTTGTCTTTTGGATCAGAAATAATTCTGGTCTTGCCTACTACAACCGCTTGCGGGGCCAGTTGTTCGTTCGGTTCCTGCAGCAGGTCTTGGCCAGCCCCGACCGATCCTGCGGTGCCACTGACTGGATTGTATCCACCTGAAGGGCTGCTCCCGGTTCGTGGCTGGTTGATGTTGACGCTACGAGACTGCTGCTGCTGCGCTTGCTGGCCCTGCGTACTAGTCTGACCTTGGCCTTCCTTGCCTTCACTTAACAAATCCTGAAGGACAGGTAAGATGTCTCCCGCAGAAATATAACGAAGACGATACTCCAGCGGCTGAGCCGCCGGGACTGCGAGGTCGAATTGTTTGATCAGCGTTTTGTAGTAGCCGACATTCGCCGGCCTGGTAACCAGAAGAATTCGATTCGTTCGTGTGTCCGGCACGAGCTGCGCCTGAGTGGTCAATATTCCCGCCTCCGCTCCTACGCTTGTCTGCACTGGTCCAGGTTGCTGGGGGGTACCTCCACCCCCTCCCTGCTCCTTCCGCTGACTCTCCATCAGCTTGTTAATCGTTTCCGCGACCCGTTCGGCATCCGCGCGAACCAATGAAATGAATTCCGAGACCACTTTTGCCGGCGGCGCATCGATCAACTGCTGGAGCGAGATGAGCTGGCGAATGACGCTTGTAGTCTCGGTGATCAACAACGCCTGCGCGCTGTTTATTGGGACAAATGATGTGAATGCCCGTGGCAAAATATGCGTTTGGAAAACCGTCAGCGCTTCGTTGGCAGAAATATATTTGAACGGCATGTAGTAGCTGATGATCTGTTCCCCTTCAGGAATCGATTCCGGTCCGGTAAAAAGTTTTACCCCTTCGCTGCGCGGATTCTTGCCCGCGTTGATGTTGATCACCTTAACCGTGTTCGGTTCTTGAGAGGGAATCAGAGCAAAATTATTGAGAAGCAACGAGGCCTCGATCAGACGCACCAATTCGCTTTTGGGGACCGGCTGCGGCACCGAGATACTAATCGGCACTGCGTTCGCGGTGAGGTTGCTATCCTTGATAATGACTTTGCCGGTCAGCTGTTCGTACTGCTGCAAAATCGTGTCGACGCTCGCATTGATTGCCTGATACGAGCTCATCGAGTCGTCGGTCGCGGCTTGGGCCTCGGCCGCGTTGGGGTCCTGCCCATTCGCCAACGAGGCTGAAATCAGAAGCGCCAGAACTATGGCCGCCTTGCCGGCATCCCAAACAGAACGAAAAGACATAGAAATTATTCTTGGTTTTGGCGCGGGTTAATCGCCTGGTTCCCGCCTTGCGGGATCGCCGGCATTTGCTGTGGTTGCGGCGGCAGGACGCGTTTGCGTCGAAGCTCTTGAGCTCGTGGCGGCCTCATCTGCTCAGGCGAGGGCGACATTCCTGGGTTTGGTTGGACCTGTTGACCTGGAGCTTGTCCGGTCTGGCCAGCCAGATTTTGTAATAACGGATTTTGTGCCTGACCCGGTATTTGCGGAATCCGCTGATTCTGCGGAGGAGCCGTTTGCATGCCCGGCGGTAAACCAGCTATGGTCGCCGCTTGCTCAGGGTTCGGCGCCTCGATCTTGAACTTTACTGGTCCCTGGTCGGTTCCGTTGGAGAGAACGGCTTCCGCCAGTTTCGGGTTTTGGTTCGGACGCAACTCAAGCAGTTTCAGATTGTTCGAGTTCGGTTCCCGCGTGATTTTCTGGACCTCATTTGTCTCTGTATTCTGCACGAAGACCACATCTTTTTTACCCTCTTTCAGCCAACTGACGAGGCAAAGCTTGTCGAACAGCGTCGGCTGGGCCTGAGCGGCTGCATGGGTCGGCAAAGTAAACGGATTGCGTTCCCAAAGCTTCTGATAACGATCCAGAGCAAAACCGGTGGGAATGTCCTGTGCGGGGGAAGCGGTAATCGAAAGGAAGATAAAGAACAAGAAAGCCAATGGGCGCGCGCCATTCCAGGCGAGACCGCCCTCGATCGAAGACGAGTTCGACAACGAGGAAGATTGGAAACGGCGTGCTTTAAGCATTGGGGGCATACCAGCGAGCCACCTCCAGCTCGAGGTTGACAGTAGGAGGCGTATCCGCGCTTTTCAAAGAAAAATTGGTCACAGCCTGGAATAGCTCCGGCTGCTGGATCGCCACAAGCCATTTCACAGCGTTTTGTAAGTTACCGGTCAATTTCAGACGCACGGAGACAGATTGATAATTCGGCGTTGTCTTCACTTCACCAAAGCTCTGCTCCTGAATCTGCAAGCCGGCTGCCGTCGCGCTTTTGGTCAAAGATTCTTGCAGCTCCGATTGCGGAACCTGGTTGGCCGCGATTCGAGGCTGCTTATTATCGATCCATTTCTTGCGCTCCAGCCACAGGTCTCGTTGTCGCAACCAGATTTCATTAGAATTCTTTTGGCTCTGCAGATCGGCAACACTGCGCCCAAGCGAGGAACGCCAATCCAACAAGGCGGTGAGCCCGTAGAAGTTCACCATGACAAAAATGGCAATCAAAAGAAGCAGAGAAAGTCTCCGCTCATTTTTATTCAATTTTCGCAACTTTCGGTACTCCTTCGATGGTGAAGTCTGCGCGGCCGTCTGCCCGCAAACTGGGGTTTGGCATTTCCCAAGTGAACATTTGCAAATCGGGCTTCGCCTTTATGTCCTCGGAAAACTTGAATGCTGCCGGCGGGTTACTCGCCTCGCCCTTAATTACTATTTTGCCTTTTGCCGATTCAAAAGCAGTGAGGCGCAGACCGTCTGGAGGTAACAGCTGGGAAATCTGATTTAACAGTTCCACGGCGTACAGTTTCGGATCGACTGCCCACTGGACTTGATTCCAGCGATCAGCCGTTCCTTGAATCGCTTTTACCGTCGGCGCCTGGCTTGCGAGTTGACTCCGCAAATTAGTTGCGAGCATGGTCTGCCACGCGATCGATGCCAGCAACGCAAGCACCATGAAAACATAGAGACCGAGAAGCAGTAAGATAACATTGCGAATCCTGTGCCGGCGCCGTTTCTTTGCGTGAAGCAGCGCGACTTCCCGCGGAAGCAGCTTCGATCGATCGGGAGGCAGGACCGGCGGCGGGACCGCGTCGTGAGTTACCTTGAGATCGAGATGGTTTTCGACTCGTTCGATTTCGTCCCGGCTGAAATCGCCCCACAAAGTTATGCCAAGGAGCCGGTCGCAAAGATTTTGTGTTTGGAGCTGGTAAGCCATGCAGCGGAGCTCCAACACGGCGGACTCGGAGAGCTCGTTATCGCTCAAGACCTGGAACATCACCGGATTCCTGCCGCGGGTCGCCGTGACCGCCAGGTGTCCTTGTTCGCGCCAAACGATCAACCGATCTTGCGGCAGAGCGAAAGTAAAAGCCGATGGCTCGAACCGGATCGCTTTTTCGAACGTAAGTTCCTTAGGAAATTCCGGCTGCAACACCGTAGCCAATGCCAAAGTCTGATTCTCCCGCGTCTCAACCACACGAACATCGACCGGGTTATTGGTTTTGCCGAGAAGACCGTGCTGTTCAAGGCGTAGCTTGAGCATCTCAGGGAGTACGGCTTGGTCATTGGTCGCCAGCCAGGTTGGGAATGAAATCGTCCGGCTCGCCGGCAGCGCAACGGTGGTCTCGTACGGCACATCGCCCGGATGGTTGAGACGGCGCACGAACTGTGCACGCTTAGTTTCCGGGAATGACCAAAGCTCCCACTCGCCGTCAGCGACTGTTCTGACCAAATGCGCCTCCGATTTGTCTATCTTTCTTCCCATGAGAGGTAATGCATAGGGGTGGCAGTCCGATTTGCGATCACAACAATCGTTCTCTGGTAGCCCGCGATTATGCCTGTGCTCTCGATCCGGTCCACCGCGCTGTTTAAAGAAAGTAGACCTTGGACCAGTTGAAACTGTTGCTGCGACATCCCCAATCCGGCGCGGACTTCGTCCATTGTATGATAGACGCGATCATCGAGAGTATTGGGCTTGCCATCCGGCCCCCATCGATACTTGACGAACTGGCTTGCTTGGGCGGGAGAAACGCCGGTCACAAGAGCGATCATGTCCGCGTCTGCCAGATTCACGTCGATCTTTCCGTCGCCCCAAATCGTAAACGCGTTTGCCCAGTCAGGTTGCTTCTCCATGATTGGTTTGAATTCCAGCACAAGGCTCATTTCTTCGACGGCTTGAAACTGTTTACCCAGTTGCAACAGCTGCTGCTGCTGTTGGCCCTGCTGTCCCGACTGCTGCGCCTGGCTCAGCTGAGCCAGTTGTTCCAACTGCTGTTGCTGCGCTTGTTCAGGACTGATCGGCCCGGACAAATATTGGCGCAGCCCTTCAACGGCAAGCTTAGCCGGTTTCAGATCGACACCCCAATTTATGAAGAGCTTTTCTAAGATATCGTCGCGATTTGTCTGCAGGAGCGTATTAATATTCAGTTTGGTTGACTCGCTCGAGATTACGACTCGAAAAGCTCCTCCATCGTTCATTTGTTGCTCGAGGAGACCCCTATCCTCGCTCTGAACGAGCGGAATGCTGCCATAAGCCAGGCCGGATTGCGCGAGCTGGCGTGCTCGAAACTCTTTGTTCCGCGCGCCATACTCGTCCACATCGTTCTTCAAGAACTCGACCGCGCCGGTAATCAATCCTGTAAGAAGTATGATCGTGAACAATACTAGCAGGAGGGCAGAGCCGTTTTCGTGAGTGTATCGGCGTTTCGGCGTATCGGCGTATCGGCGTAAATCACATACCACGCCGATACGCCGACACGCCCACACGCTGATACCGTCTTTGCTTCGCGCAAAATGCGTCGTTTCAGAGAGACTTGCCATCAATTGGACATTCCACCCAACACCCCTCCAAAAAGATTCCGTTACGCCGTTTTTATTCATGCCGCCATTGACCGCCAAGCTGTGAAAGCAAGTTTGACTGCGTCGTCGGCCAAGGGAATACCACTCGTTCCATGCGACCTCGTCCAGAGAGTTTATACGTCAGTTCGACTAAACTTGGTTTCGACGAACCATCTCGCCAGTCATTTGACCAGTTGCCTGTTCGCGAATCAAAAAAACGCCAACTCAACTGCTCAATGTCCGTTACGATCGGGATCCAGTCACCTTTACGATCTTTGCCACCGTCAACGTAGCTGTCGGTGCCCGTCGCGACGTCTTGAAGTACGGCTAACGATAACCGGCCATCGGGTTGCGGCCGGGCCGACAATACCACCGTTCCGAATTGAGCTTCAGCGCGGGTCCAGGTGAAGTGGAATGGTGCGTTTCGAAAAATGAGCTCCAACTGATTGTTCTGTGTCCGCGTCTGAAACTGAGTTCGCTGCGGCATCATCACAAAGTTGCGCCGCAATAGTTCACTGACTCCGTCGGCCTTCTCTTGTTGCACCGCGAGGAAATTGAGGTCCGAGGTGATGCGAAGCGTCGCTTGAACAATCTGGAAGATCATTACCACGACAATGCAAAGAATCGCCAATGCAAGCAGTACCTCGAGCAGAAGATAGCCGGATGAGGCGTTGTGTGGGTGTGACGGCGTATCGGCGTATCGGCGCCTCGTTGCTGCTTTTCCTATACGCCGGTACGCCGACACGCCCACACGCCGATACAATGCTATTTGGCCACCGTTGTAGATACGCTGCTTCATGGCTGGTATACGGTCATGTTGGCGTGCTGGGTTCGATCTTGGCCGGACGATCGCCACGAGGCCTGAATATCGATCTCATAAAGATTGGATATTTGCTCGCCCCGCGCCGTCTTTGCCTGGATCGCTCGAATCTCTCGCTCGTAACGAATCCGCCCATCGCTCGATTGAATCTCCGATTTTCCGGGTTTGACCTTGGTGGAAGCGGTCTCGGCCAACAGATTTTCCAGTTCTTGACGGACCTGAGATTCGTCGCGAATCACGATCGAAGTATCGACTGTCTGATGCAGCGCGGCTGTTAATCCCACAGCAACAACGCAAAAAATCGTCAGCGCGAGCATGACTTCCCAGAGAACAAAGCCAGAATGAGTGCGAGTGTGAGTGTGAGTGTGAGTGCGAGTCTGAGAGCCTCTGGCTCTCGTCGCTTTTCTCACACTCACACTCGCACTCATTTAATGAATGACTCCTGTTGTTGAACGGTTGCGGTTAGAGGATCCACTCCAAAACGAACCCAATTCCCGTGCTGCTGGAAAAGAAACGTCAACGGCTCGCACAGACCGTTAGACGAAAAAATCCAACGTGCGTCTGCCGTTCTCTTGAACTCGCGGTCGCCGGCGCGTTTGATCTCAAAGCTGACGTCGGACGGAAGCTGATATTTCATCGGCTGCGGTTCACCATTTTTGTCGGGCACTACAGGTTGAAGAACGTACCCATCGTCCAGCAGAAGAACAGCGTAGGCGCGATCTTCCATCAACGCTTTGCGTCGGGCAGTTTTAGCGAAGCTCTGCAACTCTCGAATTGGTCGCTGCAGATTTTCTTCTGCCATCAGATGGGTGGCCGGTGGGACCGCAACCACAAAGATCACCGCAACGATGAAGAGAACGACGCAGACCTCTAGTAGCGTGAAACCATTTGTTCGTTTGAAATGCCCGGCCTGCACAAGAGCGTTGTCACGCACAGGATATTTGGAGGGCGACGCTTCCGCCTTCGCCAGAGGCTTCCAACTCCGCTCAGGCTTGGTTGGACACGTCGGCGGGACGCGGCTGTCCTCGGCATTGTAGCGTAACACAGCGTTCGAAAAGGCGCGAACGGCGGTGACGAAACACCACCTTCCACGAAGCGAGCCGCCCCAATCGACTTGCGAGTCGGTCACTGAAGCGCAGCCCTGCACAGCGCCGTTCGGGACATCAGCCAAGTAGGATCCCGATTTCAGTTCACTCGCCGGTAGATATTGTTTGGTCCTTCTTTTCGGTCTGGGCCAAACGAAAAAATATCCACGCCGGAGGGATCTCTTTTCCCGGGGTTTCGGTATTGATATGGGCTGTTCCAAGGGTCAACAGGGACGCTATCCAAGAGCTTTGTCCAGTTTGCTGGTTTAGGTCCGGTGGTCGGTGGAGTTACTAGTGCCTGCAATCCTTGGCCTTGGTCCGGCATCTGATAGTTGCGCGCCTCGTACAGTTTGAGAGCGCTGTAAAGGTTGTTTATATCTTGCTCCGTACGTTGAATTTTCGCGACATCCAGAGCGCCGGTCATCTTGACGATCACGCCGCCAGCAATCACGGCGATGATTGCGACCACAAGCATGATCTCCATTAAAGTGTATCCGCCCGACCGGGAACGAAAAGCAGGGGGTCGATTCATATACTGATGAGGTACGAAGGAGACTAAGTTAGAGCGGCAGCAAGCTAAGTCAATTGGCCGCGTAGTCGACTTGCAGCAACAGGTCACGAATGGCAACCTTGCTGCCTTGCGGAGCCTCGATCTGGAAATGATTGTCACCAACGGGCACTTTGTTGCCGGGCAGAATCAGAGTCGCTTTTCGCCAGCCGACAAATTGCATGGCCCCGGGGTTACTCCGATCGTATCCTGGGTCAGTCAGGTCAGGTATCTCTGGAACGATTGTGCCGACCGCGTTCCCGTTAAGCCATAGTTTCAACGTCTGATTCAGCGGCAGACCGTTCACCAACAATTCAATACGAGCGCGATTCACTTTGCTCGGAATCGAAACCTGGTAGTCGATCCCTTTTTCGATGCGTTCAGCCTGGTCGGAGATCGAGGTGGTCAGAATTTGCCCTTCCCAAGAATCGGCAATGGGAGTTAACGCAGTCCCATCCACTTCTTCGGGCGCATAGAATTTTCCTCCGGTCGTTATTAGCGCTCCGTTCGGAATGCTGTCGACCAGTCTGACGACTCCCGGACGCGCCCAATCGAGGCGCACCCGCAAAACGTTCAAAGCGCTCTGGCTGGATTTCAGCACGACTTTACCTGGACCTCCCATCGTCGGGCGATTGATCAAGAGCGTTCGCTGATTCAATAAACCAGTGTTTTCGAACAGGTTCGGCGCTAGCAACTGGCGTTTTCCCTCAGAATCTTCCCAGTAAGCACCGAGATAGCTTCCGACCTCTTCGCGAAATACAACAGTCACAACAAGGTCGCTCCCGGCTGCGTCGGGGACGACTGGAAACGAGAGCTCCGATTGCGCCTTCGGAACGGCCAACGGTCGCTCTGGTACCCAGGATGGAAAATCAATCCGGTGGTTACTAAGTAAATCAAAGGTGAATGAATCTGCTGATGCGGTCTCAGCGGAAACGAGACCGCCAAGTAGGAACAGTTTTGCCAAAAGAGCGATCGCACAGCGCTTCATGCAAATCACGTATGTAGATCTTGACGTCGAAACTAACAAGCACGTTTCGAACGCAGGCGCTTCGCGCCTGCGGTTTTCAGTCTTCGGTTTCCGGTTGTTGGTTCGATGCGTTGACAGCTCGGCATCCGTGGCCTTTGGCGAGCGCCATATTGTCAGCCCAGCGACAACGATTTGAATGACGATGCGCCCTGAAAAGGCGACAAAAATGGGCGTGCATTCCTGCTAGCGCGCCCCGTTCTGCCGCTCCTACAGAGCGCGCTCCGAAAAAACGGAAACTCAGGGCTAAAGCCCTGGGCTACTATTTCTAGGACCCCTTCAGGGTTCGTCACGCTTTGCGCGCGACATCGAGATGCGACAACCGAAAACTGACAACCGATAACCGAAAACTGATAACCGCGGCAGCAAGGCTGCCGCGCTCAGTCGCCGCGGTAGCTGCATCGCGCTACCGGTGTTTCGTGTATCACGATTTCGCAGAGACCGGGGCAGTGCGGCGCGAGTTGCTTCCAGAACCAGGCAGCCATTTGTTCGATGGTCGGATTTTCCAGGCCAGGAATCTCATTCAGATATGCGTGATCGAGCTGCTCTACCAGCGGCTTCATCGCGTCGCTGATCCGCGCGTGATCGTAGATCCAGCCGGTCTCCGAGTCGACCTCGCCCTCAATCGATATTTCCACTTTGAAACTGTGCCCATGCATTTTGCTGCATTTATGGCCGGGCGGCGCTTTGGGTAACGTCTGTGCAGATTCAAAAAAGAAATCCTTGGTTAATCGCGCTCTCATACACCCTTCGTTTCAGGAGACCAGATAAACTTGTGCATTTGCAGCTGGAACCTGACTGGCAAGCGGTCGGCTAACATCCACTCCACGATCTCTCTGGGCTCGATCCTTCCGAAAATTGGAGAGAAAAGGACGGTCCCGCAGCGATGTGGCAGATCGAATTCTTCGACCTTTTGCTTTGACCAATCGTAGTCCTCACGTGATCCGATTACGAACTTCACTTCGTCCCGAGCAGTCAGGCGAGGAATGTTCGCATACAGGTTGCGGTGGCATTCCCCGCTTCCTGGCGTTTTGAGATCCATGATCCGGTGAACGCGAGGATCAATCGTAGAGATATCATGGGCGCCACTGGTCTCGATTAGGACGGTCCTTCCCAGATCGCAGAGCTCTTTCATCAGCGGCAAAACGTTCTTCTGCAATAGCGGCTCGCCTCCGGTGATTTCGACTAGCTTGCATCCAAACGACATCACCTGTTCCACAATCTCGGGCACTGTCATTTTTGTACCGGCATAAAAGGCGTACTCAGTGTCGCAGTAGGTACAACGGAGATCGCAAAACGTCAGACGGACGAAAACGCATGGCAGCCCAGCCCAGGTGCTTTCGCCCTGAATTGATTGATAGATCTCGTTGATCGTGATGGTCTGGCGCTTCTCTCCCACAGCTGAAACCGCAATCATTCGCGCCTTTCCCACGCAAGCGCAACCGGAGACCTGGATACTTGGATCGTCCCGCTGCTCAAAATCGCCGCCCTGAGGCCGCCACGCCCTTTTAATGCTTCTTCGGCTCCCGGTGCAAAGGCGTAATCCATCCAACTACACGGGCGACACTCTTCTCTACCGAAGAACCGGATTCCTTGAATTTTAAATTCAGCACCGATGAGATCGTTCAGGCCGGTTCCACGGGTGATGACGTTCCTGCGAAAGACCTCGGGGCCTCGATGATGCACATTCAGACGCGAGCAGAGATCTTCGTATACCTCCTCCTCGAAGAACGTGATCTGACCTTTGTATTCTCTTTTGAAGCCGAAATATCGATCTCCTTTAATCCCCTCTCCTGCGACACATTCGATTTCGTTCACAGCCAGCGCCGCGTACTCGGCCGGCGCTTTCCCCCAGTGGCCAACGAAGTTATGCCCCTGAGAAATAAACAGATGCCGGATCTCAATGTGCGTCTGAACTGCCATGAACCAGGATAAGCTCGGCTGATGGCCGGGGCAAATATGGGATCCCACGCCAAGACGCTAGACGTAAGGGACCTCACGCCGAGACGCTAGACGGAAGGATCTCACGCCAGGACGCCAAGACTTAGCGCGGCGGAGCCGCAACCAAATCGTTGTGGGGAAGCGCCGGGCGTGGCGATAATCGTTGGTCTATGCAAAAAACAACTACTCCAGCGACCGGCGTTCCACT
>Ga0070706_100002217_pt1 | contig 19744 bp, 20 predicted proteins | sample KBSK5501metaG_FD_65476 | JGI IMG/M metagenome (GOLD analysis project Ga0070706, IMG submission 65476) | Corn, switchgrass and miscanthus rhizosphere microbial communities from Kellogg Biological Station, Michigan, USA - KBS K5-50-1 metaG | ecosystem: Host-associated > Plants > Roots >... | reverse complement strand
CAGCGCCCCCGTATTGACCCAGGCCTCCGCCACATCTCCGTACCCGGTGGGCGGCTGCATCTCGTAGAGCGGCTCGCCCAGGTTGGCGACCTGTCGCGCGAGGACGAAGCCGCCGCCGACCTGGAGGCCGCCGCGCTCGGCCGCCTGTTCGGCCAGCGACGGCCGCTCGGCCGGGGCGGGTGGCAGCAGCTGCGCGTCCAGGGCCCGCGCCGCGCTCGCCACCACCTCGAGCGGCTTCTTGACCTTGGCCCGGTAGGCCTCGGCCGAGAAGAACTCGGGCGAGGTGAAGATCGTCATCAGCACCGCGCGAATGTCGCCGTCTGTTCGCTGGAAGGTCGTGGCCGCGCGCTCCACCAGGGCCGGCGGCGGGTCATCGCTGACGAAGTGCCGGACGAGCTTGGTCGAGATGAACTTCGCGGTGGACGGATGGCGGGCCAGGATCTCGATCACCTGCATCCCGTCCTGCTCGCCGCCACCCGCCGGGATCACTCGGCCGAGGACGCGCTTGGCGCCCTGATCGTGCGCCATGGCGCGGAACACGAAGCCTCCGCCCTCCTGTGGGCGGTTGATGGTCCAACCCGTGAAGCAGCGGGCGACTTCGATCACGTCCCGCTGGGTGTAGCCGCCGTCCACTCCGAGCGTGTGCAGCTCCATCAGCTCGCGGGCGTAATTCTCGTTGAGCCCCATCTTCTTGCCGCGGTTGGGGCCCACGGGCATGATGAGGTCGTCGCGCGTGCTCATCCAGTTGTCGAGGTAGAAGAGCATCGCGGGATGGCGCGCGGTGGCCACCACCAGGTCCTTGAAGCGTCCCAGCGCGTGGGGCCGGATCGCATCCCGCTCGTACTCCGGCAGCATCCACTTCACCGGCCCCTTGTGGGCGAAGACGTTGAAGTGGTTGAACCAGAAATCCACCATGACTTCCTGAAGCTGCCGCTCGCTCATCGTGGCCCGGACCAGCTTGGCGGCCTGCATCTGCGCGGTGATCACGTAGGGCCGCCGCTCGGGCGGGAAGATCTCGCGCATTTCTTTGGGAGTCATCGCCCCCGAAGCCATCTTCTCCCGCGCTTCTTTCGTGGGCTGCGGATACTCGCGCACCAGCTGGGTGCTGGTCATCGCGAGCGCGGAGTACGGGCTCAGCGCCAGCCCGACGGCGTCGTCGGGAATGGCGGCCGGATCGAGCTGGCGGGCGATGTAGCGCGCCAGGCCCATCTGGCGGACACGCTCGATGTCTCCCGGCCGGGGCCCGTAGCCCAGGCGGTTCAGGACGTGGAGGATTTGCTGATCTTCGCTGAGGGGCGATGCGGGCAGGACGAGACGCGGCGCAGGGAGGGGCGCGGCTCGGGAAGTGGCGAGGACTGGGGTCGCTGAGGCGGACCCGGGGCCGGCCGAGGCCATGGAGCAGGCCGCCATCCCCAAGGCCATCAGCACGATTCCGACACCGCCGAAGAGTCTCCTCACGCTTGCCCTCCTGGGCTCTAGGACGCCTCCCGACATCTTAGCGTTTACAGATGTTCAGAGGTAACCATACGAGGACCAGCCTCCGTCCACTGTCAGCACCTCGCCGGTGATGAAGGAGGCGCCGGCCGAGGCCAGGAAGACCGCCGCCTCGGCCACTTCCTCGGGTGTGCCAATCCGTCCCATGGGCGTGCGGCGCGCGAGCTTGACCGGGTCGAGAATCCCCTTCTTCGACAGGCTCTTGACGATCTCCGTCTCGATATAGCCCGGGGCGATGGCATTGACGCGGACCCCGCGCGCCGCCCACTCGATGGCCATGACCTTGGTCATCATGTCGAGCCCGGCCTTCGATACGCAGTAGGCCAAGCGCTGCGGGAACGGGACGGTGCCGTTCATGGAGCTGATATTGATGATGGCGCCGCTCTGGCGGGCCAGCATCCCGCGGGCGATCTCCTGGCTCATGACGAAGTAGCCGTTGAGATTGAGGTCGAGCGTGTAGCGATAGTCGCCCTCGTCCAGGCTCTCGGAGGGGGCGACGCGCGGCTGCCCGGCATTATTGACCAGGATATCCACCGCCCCGCCCAGGGCCGCCTGCGCTTCCCGCGCCAGCCGGCGGACCTCGTCCGAGCGCGACAGGTCGGCGGCAACCGGCGTGGCCGCCGGGCCCAGCTCCCGCGCCACACGGCCGCAGTCCTCGGCGCTGCGCGAGTTCACGATGACCCGCGCGCCTTCCTGCACGTACAGCTTCGCGATGGCGAACCCAATGCCCTTGGTCGAGCCCGTGACGATGGCCGTCTTGCCCTGAAGCCTCACGGCGCCGCTCGACGCGCGACTCCGCCGAAGAATCGCAGCAGCGCACGGTTGAGGAGATCGGCCTCCTCGATGAAGAAGCCGTGGCCGCCCGGGAGGATTCTCAGCCGCGCCCGCGGAATAATCCGCGCGAGCTCGCGGGAGAAGGCCGGCGGCGTCAGGATGTCGTCACGCCCGACGAGCACGAGCGCGGGCATTCGCAGGCGGCGCAGGTCCTTGAGCCGGGAGCCGTTCCACTCGAGCAGCCCCCGGCCCTGCCGCTCGAGGGCCGCGGGCCGGGTCGGAAACGGATAGGCCAGCGTGCGCTTGACGAAGTCGTCGACAGCGGCGCGGTCGCCGAGGATCTTGGCCGTGTAGACCCACGGCATGATCACGTGGCGGAAGCGTTCCTCGGCAGACAGCATCGGCGCGGTCTGCATCCAGGATTCAACGGTATGGAGGAAGCGCCCATCGCCCCGGGCCCAGGTGCACAGCAGTCCCAGGCTTCTGACGCGCTTGGGATGGCGGATGGCCAGCTCCATCGCAATCGTGCCGCCCATCGAGGCGCCGACCACGTGCGCCCGCTCGATCTCGAGGTGGTCGAGCAGCGCCCGGGCGTCCTCCGCCATCTGCGCGGTCGGATACGCCGGCTCGTCGGGCAAGTCCGTTTCGCCGACGCCGCGGTTGTCGAAGGTGATGACGCGGTAGCGCTTCGAGAGATCGCGCACCTGGTAGAGCCAGCTCACAGCAGGACCGCCCAGCCCGTTGATCAGGAGCACGGGGTCACCGGCGCCATAGGCTTCGTAATGCACGCGGATGCCGCTCAACGTCGCGTAGGGCATGGCGGAGGCGCGCGGGCTAGGGAAAGACCGCGACTTTGATCGATTCCGGGGCGCGGTGAGTCTGGAACGCCTCGTCGATGCGCTCGAGCGAGAAGCGGTGCGTGAGCAGCCGGTCGACGCGCACGGCGCCCACCGAGAGGAGCCGGATCGCCTCGTGGAACTCGTTCTGATAAATCATCGAGCCGATGATCTTGAGCTCCCGCCGCACCACCCAGAAGAAATTAAGCTCGGTGGGCGCGTGAGGCAGCCCCGTGAGCACCACGCGGCCGCCGGGACGGCAGAGCTCGACGGCCTGTTCGACCGCGTGGGCGGTGCCGGCGGTCTCGACGACGAGGTCCACGCCTTCCCGCCCGGCGAAGGACCGGGCCGCCGCGATCTCTTCGCCCATCTCCGACGTGGTCACGGCGTCGGCGCCGAGGTCCTTGGCCAAGCCGAGCCGCCGGTCGCTGCGTCCCACGGCCAGCACTCGGACGCCGCGGGCCCGAAGCACCTGGATCGCGAGGAGGCCGAGCGTGCCCACGCCCAGCACGGCCGCGCACTCTCCCGACTCGGGCGTGCCGCGCCTGACCGCGCGGACGACGACGGCCAGAGGCTCGGCGAACAGCAATTGCTCGTCGATCATGCCGGGCGGCGCGGGCCAGCAGCAGGCCGCGCGGATTCGCGCCTGCTGGGCGAAGCCGCCATCCACGTCGATGCCCACGGCCGTGCGCGACAGGCAGAGGTTGCGGTTCCCTTCGCGGCACAGCGAGCATTCTCCACAGGAGTAATTCGGCTCCACCGCGACCTTCTGGCCCGGCGACAGTCCCTCCACCTCCGGGCCCACCGAGAGAACCTTGCCGATGAATTCATGGCCCATCACGCGCGGGTAGTCGACGGAGCGCTCGCCGGACCAGATGCGGTAGTCGGTGCCGCACAGGCCCGCCGCCTTCACCTGGATGATGGCTTCGCTGGGGCCAGGTTTGAGTGAAGGGAGAGAGAGGAGCCGGATATCTTTCGGTCCATTGAGCACGGCGGCGATCATCGCTCGTATCCTATCGGTTCGCAGCGTTGACGGCAAGCCGTCGCCGCCCAGAGAGGGGCGCACCCGCCCGCGCTAGGCGGCCGAGTGGCCGCCGTCGAGAAACACGGTCTGACCGGTCATGAAATCGGACGCCGCCGACGCCAGGTACACGAGCAGCGGGCCGATCTCCTTCAGGCGGCCCGTCCGCCGCATCGGCACATCGCGCAGCAGCCGCTCGCGGATCTTTGGATCGGCGAAGGCCTCGGCGTTCATGTCGGTGACGAACCAGCCGGGAGCGAGCGCGTTGACCTGGATATTGTGCCGTGCCCACTCCGCCGCCAGCGCGCGCGTGAAGCCCATCACCCCGCCCTTCGAGGCCGCGTACGCGGCATAGCCCGGCAGCCCCACCTGCCCCAGCACCGAGGCGATGTTGACGATCTTGCCCGATCGCTGGGCGATCAGATGCGCGGCCGCGGCGCGGCAGCCGTGGAACACCCCCACGAGATTCACGTCGATCGTGGCCCGGAACTCTTCGGGCGGCATCTCGGCTACCGATCTCACGCCGGCGATGCCGGAGTTGTTGACCAGGATGTGGAGACCGCCCAGGGCCTCGACGGTGCGACGGACAAGCGCCTCGACCTGCGCGTAGGCGGTGACGTCGGTTTGCACCGCCACGGCGCGGCGCCCGAGCCGCTCGACCGCATGAGCCGTCTCGTCCAGCTCCGGCTTCGATCGCGCCGCCACGGCGACGTCGGCCCCCGCTTCCGCCAGGGCCAGAGCCATGGCCCGCCCCAGCCCACGGCTCGCGCCCGTGACGACGGCGACCCGGCCGTTGAGCCGGAACGCGTCCAGCGCGGGCTCACCGGTAGAGGGAATCGAGGATCTCCCGGTTCTTTTCCGTGATCACCTTGCGCTTGACCTTGAGCGTCGGCGTCAGCAATCCATTGTCCACCGTGAAGTCAGCCGGCAGGATGGCGAACTTCTTGATCTTGGCGTAGGACTGCAGCTCCGTGTTCTTGTTCTCGACGATGCGCGAGACCCGCTCGACGACCTTCGGGTGCTTGACCAGGGCGGCGGCATCCGTGATCAGGATCCCCTGCTCCTTCGCGAACTTGATCAGCTCGTCCGGGTTGACGGTGAGCAGCGCCACCGGATAGGGACGCTTGTCGCCATGGACCATGGCCTGGCTGATGAACGGATCGCCCTTGAGGAGATTCTCGATGTTCTGCGGCGCGATGTTCATACCACCGGCGGTGACGATCAGATCCTTTTTGCGGTCGGTGATGAAGAGGAAGCCGTCCTCGTCGATCCGCCCGATGTCCCCCGTGGCGAACCAGCCTCCGGCCAGGAACACCTCGGCGGTGGCCTCGGGCTTCTTGAAGTACCCCTGGGCGATGTTCTTGCCGCGCCCGAGAATCTCTCCGTCGGGGGCGATCTTGATCTCCACGCCGGGAATCGGCCGGCCGACGGAGCCGAACTTGAAGTTGTCCTCCTGGTTGTTGCTGAGCACAGGACAGGTCTCGGTCAGGCCGTAACCTTCGAGGATGAGGATGCCGGCGGCGTGGAAGAACTCGGCGATCTCGCGCGACAGCGGCGCGCCGCCCGAGACGGCGAAGCGCAGCCGGCCGCCCAGCGCCGCGTGCATCTTGGAGAAGACCAGCTTGTGGGCGAGTCGGTACTTGAGCTTCAGGCCCGCGGGCACCGGCTTTTTGGCCTGCTTGAGCTGGGAGACCTGCTTGCCCACGCCCAGCGCCCAGTGGAAGATCTTCTTCTTGAGCGGGGAGCCGGACTCGGCCTTGGCCAGGGCCCCCGCGTAGACCTTCTCGAAAACCCGGGGCACGCTGCAGAGGAAGTGCGGCCGTGTCTCGGGCAGGTTCTCCCGCAGCTTGTCGATGTTCTCGGCGAACGCCGTGGTGAGCCCGCGATGGATGCCGATGAACGACTCCAGCCGCGCGAAGGAGTGCGCCAGCGGCAGGAACAGCAGATGGACGTCGCCCTCCCGGATGCTCGTGGTCTCGGCCGCCGAGCCCAGCGCCGCCAGGTGGTTGCCGTGGGTTTGAACGACGCCCTTGGGCGGTCCCGTGGTGCCCGACGTGTACACGATGGTCGCGATGTCGTCCGGGCGCGTATCGGCCACGCGGCTCGCCAGCTCGCTCTTGAACTTCTCGCGGTTCTCCCGCCCGAGCCGGCGCAGCGCCTCCCACGTGAAGATGCGTGGCGAAGGCTCCTTGCCCTCGTACCCCTGGATGACGACGATCTGCTCGAGCCCCTCCATCTTCCCCTGCACCTCGAGCACCTTGGCCAGCTGGCCAGGATCCTCGACGATCAGCGTCTTCACCCCCGCGTCGTTGACGATGTACTGGATCAGGTCGGGCGGGTACGTGGGGTAGACAGGGATCGTCACGCATCCTGCCGAGAAGATCGCGAAGTCGGCCTGCACCCACTCGGCGCGGCTGGCGGACAGGATGCCCACGGCCTCGCCCTTCTTCCGGCCGAGCGCGATCAGGCCGGTGGCGACCTCCCGCACGCTATCGCCGACCTCTCGCCACGCCAGCGTGCGCCACACCCCGCCCTGCTTGAACTGCTGGGCGGGCGAGGACATGCTGCGCTCCACCCGATCCCAGAACATCCGTGCCAGAGTGTCGGCCGGCATGATTCCCCTCCTCAGACCTGCTTGCGGAGTTGCTCGGTAAGAATCGAGCCGATGGAGCCATTCGTACCCTTTATTTTCAATGATTTAGCCTTAGTTTCCCGCCGCGCCACAATCGTATATCACGGTATGACTAACGCGACGCAACAAAAGTCTTGACAGTCATGCCGCGATGCGTTATCGTGCCCTCAGTGGAAACAACCAATGGCCCGAAAGCAGCGGCACTAACCAAAGGGAGCAAAGAGATGACGGCGAACACGATGCAGTGCAACGAGATCTTTTCGCAGATCACGGGCAAGACCGTGGAGGCCTTTTCGCTCTGGGCCGACGCCAACCAGAAGGTCCTCCGGGAGCTGGTGGATCTGTCGGCCAGCACAGCGAAGGAAGGCGTTCGCCTCTACGCCGAGCTCCAGTCGTCCGCCGTCGAGGCGGTTAAGGACGGGCAGTCCTACCTGCTTCGCCGCCAGGGCGAGCTGCAGGAAGCGCCCAAGGATCCGCTGAGCTTCTACCAGAGGGGCGTGCTCGAGTCGGTCGAGGCCACCCAGAAGGCGTTCAAGCTCTTCGAGGGCAACGCCCAGGCCATGACCCGCTCGGCCGAGCGCCTTCAGACGACGGCCGAGCAGACGGGCAAGGAGATCCAGGCCACCTTTTCCCAGCTGACGGGGAAGGTGAAGTCGATCTACTCCGCCGCCTAACGACCGGGCCCAGGCTGTCGCGCGGGCCGGGGGCAACCCCGGCCCGCGCTTCACTTCTCGCGCTTCTTCTCGAGCCGCTCTTCCAGTGCGCGCAGCTGCTCGCGCAGCGTTGCCACTTCGTCGCGCAGCACATCGGCCTCTGATGCGTCGCTCCGCTTCTCCGGCTTCGTCTCGGCCGTGATCGTCTGTCCCCACCCCGCGCGGGATGCCCACTCCTTGAAGACGCGGTCGACCTCGCGCTGGCTCGTCATCAGGCCTTCCAGACTCGACTTGAACGACCTCTGCACGTATTCCTGCCAGGCCTCCCCGTGCTTGATGAGCTGGTGGAGGAAGGCGGTCGGGAGCGTGGCGCGATGGTTGCGCTCATTTTCGAGGATTATCTGGGCAAGCGTGACGGAGGTCAGGTCTTCGCCCGTGGACACATCCACGACCGAGATCTCCTTGCCGGCGCGGATCAGCTCCTCGAGCTCTTCGAGCGTGACGTAGCGACTCTCCTGGGTGTCGTAGAGCTTGCGATTGGAATACCGTTTGATCACGTACGCCATGGCCGGAGTCTAACACCCCGCGTTAATGCCGACAAGGCTAGGCCCCCGCCGCTTTGCTATACTGACGCCCGCACGATTGATCCCTGCCACGACCGCAGTCTGGGAGGACGCCTATGCAGCTCACAGGTCGCACTGCCCTCGTCACCGGAGCATCCCGTGGGATCGGCCGCGCCATCGCGCTGGCCTTGGCCGAGGAAGGCGCCGACGTGGCGGTCAACTATGTGTCGAGCGAGGCGCCTGCCATACAGGTGGTCGAGCAGATCCAGAAGATAGGGCGACGAGCGATCCTGGCGCAGTCCGACGTGGCCGATTACCCCGACACATTCCGGATGGCGCAGGAGGTCCTCAAGGAGTTCGGGCACCTCGACATCCTGATCAATAACGCCGGCATCAACTCCGACAAGACCTTCGTCAAGATGGATCACGCCTCGTGGCGCAGGGTGCTCGCCATCAATCTGGACGGCGTGTTCAACTGCACCAAGGTCTTCGTCGATCAGATGATCAAGCAGAGCTGGGGACGGGTGGTCAACATCACATCCGTGATCGGCCAGATCGGCAACTTCGGCCAGGCCAACTACGCGGCGTCGAAGGCGGGTGTGGCGGCGTTCACCAAATCCCTGGCGAAGGAGCTGGCGAGCAAGGGCATCACCGTCAACGCGGTGGCCCCGGGCTTCACCGAAACCGACATGGTGGACGCCCTCCCGGAGAAGGTGCGGAGCAAGCTGCTCGACCAGATCCCCATGCGGCGCTTCGGCAAGTCGGAAGAAGTGGCGCGGGCCTGCGTGTATCTCTGCTCCGGCGACGGCGATTACATCACCGGTGCCGAGCTCAGCATCAACGGCGGCTTGTTTATGTAGTTTCAGCCGAGGCGCGGCCGGGCGCGGTTACCGCGCGGGCGGCCCCCGCGCCTGGCACGGCGGAGGCCACCGCCGACCAGCCGAGCATGGCCCACGCCGCGGCGCCCTGCGCCGCCCAGGCCCACGGCCCCAGCGCCCAGAGCGCCAGCAGCCCGCCGCCTTCCTCGGCGCGCGTGTAAACGACCTCGGTCTTCGACGGCATCACGAGCGCTTCCCCGGTCAGAACTTCCTCGCCGCGCTGATTGGTGCACACCGTCCGCATCCGCACGCGGTTCTTGTCCCGATTCACTTCGAGCACCTCGACACGGGCCGAGACGATGTCGCCGAGCTTCACGGGCTTGAGGAACTTGAGATCCTGTGACAGGTAGATGCTGCCGGGGCCCGGCAGTCGGGTGCCGATGACGGCCGAGATGAGTCCCGCGGTCCAGATGCCCGGCGCGATGGGCTCCTTGAACATCGTCCCGGCGGCGTAATCCCTGTCGGAGTGCACCGGGTTGTAATCGCCGACCGCGTCCACGAACTCCGCGATATCCGCATGGACCACCTTGCGCGTGATCTGCGCGCTGTCGCCGACTTCGAGCCGGTCGATCGTGATCCCGATCATGCACGCTCCTGTCTGTGGGTAGCGGTTGACTCGGTGAGCCGCTTGAGGATCGCGTCGAGGCGACCCTCGAGGCCATAGAGGGCGCTCTTGAGCTGCGCGACCGACTCCATCCGGTCCGCGATGTTGTCCACCTTCTCCTCGAGCTGCACGACGTGCTTGGCGAGCGCGATGACCTGGCTGCGCGACGGCACGCCGAGGCCGGCCAGCGTGGCCTCGATATGCTGCTCCGCGGCCTTCTTCACCGGGCTCGCGACATTGAGGAAGCCCTCGAGCTGCTTGCCCATGGTCTGGGCGAAGGCCTCTGTGCCCATCGCCTGCTCGAGCACCTTGGACCAGGCCGCGATCCACTGATCCACGAATTGCTTCCACTGCGCCATCAGGTCGGGGGACGGAGCCCCTTGGGTCATCGCCTTCGCCCATGCCGCCATGCCTTGGTCCATAAAGGGACGCCAGAAGGCCTGCGGATCCATCGTCTGCCCCTGCCCCATCATCTTGAGCCAGACCTGGGAGCCCTCCTCCACCTGCTTCTTCCACATGTCGACCAGCTGCTGGCTCACATTGTTCTCCATGGCCCCCTCCTCTTCTATGACCGCGCCTTGAGCCAAGACGCGACCTTTGGCCAGCAGTGCACCGAGGCACCCCGCCCGGCGATCAGCGAGATGTGTCCGCCCGGCAGCTCCAGGTACTCCTTGTCCCGGCTCCGCACGACGTCCATGAGCGGACGCACGCACCCCGGCGGCGCGATGTTGTCCTCTTTCGCGCCGACGGCGAGCACGGGGCAGCTGATGCGCTCGAGCCGCACCGCCCGCCCGCCCATCACGAGCTCCCCCTTGATGAGCTTGTTCTGCTGATAGAACTCCTTGACCCACTGGCGGAAGAACTCTCCCGGAAACGGCAGGTACTCGTTCGCCCACTTGTTCAGCGCGTTGAAGCCCGCCACGTACTCCGGATTCCAGAGGTTCCACCAGAGGTTCAGGCTCGTACTGAGATCCATTGTGGGCTTGAGCAGCTTGAAGCCCATCTTCACCATGTCGGCGGGGATGCTGCCCAGCGTGTCCACGTACTTGTCCACGTCGAAGAAGCGTGGATCCAGCCACAGCCCGAACAGCCCTACGTGCGCGAAGTCGATGGGGCCGGCCATGTCGATGTAATTCTTGAGGGGGAACTCGGGGTGGGTCGCGACGAAGGAGGCGGACAGCGGCGCGCCCATACAGTAGCCGAGCACCGACATCTCCGATGCGCCCGAAGACTCGAGCGCCTTTCGCGCCAAACGCGGCAGGATCTTGGTCACGGCGTCCTCGACGGTGAGGTCGTTGTCCTCCGGCCCGAAGACGCCCCAATCCACCAGGTAAAAATCGAACCCTTGCGCGGTCATGTGCTCGATGAAGGAGCCCTTGTGCATGAGATCGAAGATGTATGGCCGGCTGATGCCGAGGTTCGGGACGAAGAGCAGCGGGGTTTTCACGGTGCGCGTGGACTCGTACCGCCAGAGCCGGGATTTGTTGGTCCGGTAGATCTCCCGGCGCGGCGTGGGCCCGATTGCGGGCTCCTTGGGATTCAGCACCATCTCGCTGAAGTGCTTCATCCGGAGGAGGTTGCGCTGGGTCTCTTCCTTGAGCCGGGCAAGCATCTCGGGGGAGAGCTGCGGCATCTCCATCATCATGGTGAACTGTTCATCTTTCATGCTCCTTTATCTTAAGCCTCTCTGACGCCTCGCGTCAACGTCTTTCCGTGTGCCCACTCGTGGGCCGGCCGAAGTACTTCTGGAGCACGTGCTCTTGATGATAACCGGCCGGCCGGCAGGGCCATTTCAGCCGTGGCGGCGTCCGGGTCATCCGCCAGACCGGCATCTGGAGCAAGAGATCGCCATAGATCGGATCCATGATGCGCTTGAAGCAGCCCCGCTCCCACCAATGCTCCTCTTCAAGGGTCCGGGTCGGCGGGTTCAGGGGACCGAAGACCACGATCCCCGGGCCCGGATCGGCCAGCACCTTGGCCAGGATCTCCTCGGCCGTGTGATTCACCGACCACTTCTGGATCTCGTCGCGGAGCTGGACCTCGTTCTCGAGCTGGGTACGCTGCAATGTGGTATTGAACCGCGGATCGCGGGCGAGATCGGGTCGACCCATGACGCGGCAGAGCGCGCCGAAGTTGGGGTCGGTATAACCCGCGATGAAAGCCCAGCCGTCTTTGACGGGGACGAACGTGTACGGAAAGACCGCGATCTCGTAGAGCCCGGTGCGCCCCCGCGTGTGGCCCGACGCGTGCTGCAGCAGGAGCGTGTATTCCAGATAGCGCATCAGGGCCTCGGCGCCGGTCACGTCGATCATCTGGCCGCGTCCGGAGTGCACGCGCCAGTGCAGCGCCGCGAGAGCGGCCACCGCGCCCCAGACGGCCTGGGCATAGGCGCTGATCCAGGAGCCCACCTTGACGGGCGGCGCCTCGGGATCTCCCGTGATGTGCAGCAATCCCGAGAGCGCCTGGTCCGTTAGGTCGTACTCCGCCGGCTGTCCCTTGGCCTTCGGACCGAATTGTCCCCACGCCGAGCAGGCGACATACACGAGCCGCCGATTGAGCTTGCTGAGCTGGCGGTACCCGAGGCCCAGGCCGTCCAGACGGCCCGGAGCGAAGCCCTCGACCAGGACATCGGCGCGCTCGGCTAGCCCCTTGACCAGCCGCCGTCCCTCGGCCGTCCCGAGATCGAGCGTGACGTGATAGCGGTTCCGCGCCTCGGCCAGGAAAGCGAGCCCCTCGCCGCCGACCGACGCATCGGGCGGGCCCCATCGTCGAGCGGGATCGCCGTCCGGCGGCTCGACCTTGATCACCTCGGCGCCCAGTTCGGCCAGATACGTCGCGGTAAGGAGGGCACCATAGTGCCCGTGCGAGAGATCGAGCACCATCAGGTCGTCGAGCGCCTCCGGCAGATCGGGGACACGTGACGGCTCTTCGGCCGCGCGAATCCACTGCTCCCACGGCGGCCCGTCGACCGGCTTGGCGTGCTCGGCGCTCACTCGAGCACCCCCTCGCCCTTCCAGCCCTCGGGCGGCCCGGCGCCGCGGCGACCCTCTGCCCATCGCCCGATGGCGCCCTCGGCATAGAGCGCTCGGATCCGCTCGGGGTCGAGACCCAGCACGCTCCGCAGCACGAAATCGTTGTGAAAGCCCACCGGCTTCCCCGCCCACTTGATCCGCGCCGGCGTCGCGGACAGCTTGGGCGCGGGCCCGCATTCGACCATTTGGCTGTAGACGGGATCGTCGTGCTCCCAGACGGATCGCCGCGCGCGGAGGTGCGGGTCGTCGATCTGATCCTTGGCGGTCATGACGGGCGCCGCGGCGATTCCGGCTTTGCGCGCGGCGGCCTCCACCTGGGCGCGCGTTCGTCGGGCGCACCAGGCTCCGATGACCGCCTCGAGCGCGCGGGCATGCGCCGTTTCGCGACGGGAGGCCCGGCTCGCGAAGCGCGGGTCCTTCGCCAGTCTGGCTTGCCCGATGAGGCGGCAGAGCGATCGGAATTCGCCGTCGGTGCCCGCGACCAGCGCGACGTAGCCATCGCTGCAGCGGTAGACGCCCGCCGGGGAGAAGACATGATCGCCATTGCCCGCCTTGGCGCGGTCGCGACCGGTGAGGCCCGCATACAGCCATGTCCAGTCCATGGCGCGCAACAGCCCCTCGCACTGCGCCATCTCCACGAATTGGCCTTCCCCGGTGCGGTCGCGCCAGCGCAGTGCCGCCAGGACACCCAGCGCCGACATCGAGGCGCCGAACCAATCGCCGAGATAATTGCCGATCTTGGTCGGCACCTCCCCGTCGCCCGTGATCGCCGTCAGTCCCGACACCGCCTGGGCGAGGCCGTCGTAGGAGGCGCGCCCGCGAGAGAACGGCCCCCATTGGCCAAAGCCGGTGTTCGCGACGTAAATGAGGCGCGGATTGAGCTCGCGCAGCTGGCGGTACCCGATGCCGAATTTCTCCTCCAGCGTGCCCGCCTTGAAATTTTCCACGACGACATCCGAGCGCGTCGCGAGCTGGCGGATCAGCTCCTGGCCGGCGGAGCGATGCATGTCGATGCCCACGTGATACTTCGAGTGGTTGGCGCAGAAGAACGCAACGGAGACATTCTTCCAGAAGAAGGAGGCGTTGCCGAGGATGCGCGTCACGTCCCCCTGCCCCGGCATCTCCACCTTGATGACCTCGGCCCCGAGCTCGCCGAGGAAATCCGCGGTAGCGGGGCCGAAGTAGATCACGGAGAGGTCAAGAACGCGGATGCCGCGGAGGGCCTCGGGCTTCTCGTGGATGTGCGCGGGGTCGAACTGGCGCGCGGCCCACGCGAAGTAGTCCTTCGGAATCGCCATCGGCCGCCTAGGATAGCACGCCGCGCCGACAGAAAGGCGCTAGGATCACCGCGTGACGGTCTATCTGCCCGCGGCGCTGGTGGCCTTCCGGGCACTCCTGAGCCCGCTGCTCGTCTGGGACGCCTGGGACGGCATGGTTACCGGCTGGTTTCTCGCCGTCTTCATCGCGGCCTTCCTCTCCGACGTCTTGGACGGTATGATCGCCCGGCACCTCGGCGTCTCCACCTCCCGTCTCCGGTATGCCGACACCTGGGCCGACATCACGCTCTACCTCGCGGTGCTCCTAAGCGCATGGCTGACCCACAAGGCGACGCTGATGGCGCTCGGGTGGCCCTTCGCACTTCTCCTCGTTAGCACGGCCGCGTCCTGGGGCGTGGATCTCCTCAGGTACGGGCGGCTCTCAAGCTATCACCCGTGGAGCGCCAAAGCCTGGGGCGTTACGCTCGCCATCGCCATCGTGGCGCTCTTCGGCTGGAACGACACGGGCTGGGCGATGTGGCTGATGATCGGCGTCGGTGTGGTAAGCAACCTGGAGTGCATCGCGATGACTCTGCTGCTACCACGCTGGACCCACGACGTGCCGAGCATCTTTCACGCGCTGGAGCGGCGCGCTGCGATCGAGCCCTGACCCTCTCCCTCCGTCGAGAGGGAGAGGGCCAGGGCTCGATGGCCTAAACCTGAAAGAGACCGCCCACCTTCATGGCCAGTCCCATATCGCCCTTGAGCTTTAGCTTGCCGGACATGAACGCCATCTGGCCGGAGAGCTTGCCGCCGATCATGTCGAGCCAGTCCTGCGAGGCCATGGTCAGGGTCAGATTGGGATTCGTCCCCGGGCCGGAATTGACCGTGCACGTGCCGTCCTTGATGATGGCATGCCACGTTCCGCCCTGATCGCCGCCGATCTCGTACTGGATGATGGCGTTGACGCCCGCCGCCTTGTCGGCGCGGAACTTGCTCGGCATCTGATCGAAGGTCTCTTTCACTGTGGGCATTGAGGCTCCTCCTTCGTCTGGCGCGTCGCGCGCTAGAAGGTGAACAGGTCCATCCCACCCGTGACGGTGAGCACCGCGCCGGTGATGTAGCGGGCGCGCTCGGAGCACAGGAAGGCGATGGCGTTGGCGATGTCCTCGGGCTGGCCTTCTTTCTGCATGGCTACCCGCTTGACCATCCGCTCGTACATGGGCGACATATTGGCATTGGGTCCGATGATGCCGGGGGCGATGACGTTGGAGGTGATGTTGTAGCGCGCGCCCTCCAGCGCGACCGACTTGGCGAAGCCGATCACGCCCATCTTGCCGGTGGAGTACGCGGTCTGGCCGAAGCCGCCCAGGAGCCCGGCGATCGAGGCCATGCAGATCACCCGCCCCCACTTCCGCTCGCGCATGCCGGGGAACACGGCCTTGGTGACATTGTAGGTGCCGGTGAGATTGATCTTGAGGTTGAGATCCCAGTCCTCGTCCTTCATGTCCTTGAGCTGACCCAAGGTGTAGATCCAGCCCGCGTTGTTCACGCAGATGTCCACGGGCCCCACCTCGCTCTCGGCCTTGCGGATCGCGTCGGCCAAGGCCGGGCGCTCCGTGATATCCGCGGCGTAGCCGCGAGCCGTACCGCCACTCTGAGTGATTTCCTTGGCCGTCTCGGCGGCGCCCTCGGCGTTCATGTCCAGCACGATGACCTTGCAGCCTTCGGCGGCCAGGGTCAAGCAGTCCTGCTTGCCCAGGCTGCGCGCCCCGCCCGTGACCAGCGCAACCTTGCCCTTGATACCCAGGTCCATCCCTATTTGCCCTTAAACTGCGCCGGGCGCTTCTGAAAGAAGGCCTGGATGCCCTCGCCTGCGTCCTCGGTGCGGATCACCTTCTCGAAGGCGCGCACCTCGATCTCGATGGCCTGGTCGATGGGCGCCTGGATGCCGTCGTCCACCGCCTCGATGATCAGCCGCGAAGCCAGCGGCGCCCGCTTGCCGAGCTCGCGCGCCACCGCCTTGGCGTCATTGAGCGTCTCGCCCTCCTTCGACAGCCGGTTCGCGAGGCCGATGCGATGGCATTCGTCGGACGGGATCTGGGTGCCGAGCAGGAGGTACTCCAGCGCGCGGCCCCGACCGATCAGGCGCGGAAAGCGCTGCGTGCCGCCATAGCCGGGGATGATGCCGAGGTTGGACTCGGTCTGCCCCATGCGCGCGCCTTCCTTGAGGATGCGAATATGGCAGCCCATGGCGATCTCGCAGCCGCCGCCGAGAGCGTGGCCGTTGATGGCGGCGATGACCGGCTTGGGGAAGCGCTCGATGCGGCGGACGACGGAGTTGCCGAAGCGGATGAAGGAGGCGATGTCCGGCCCCGAGAAGGCCGAGCCGAGATCGGCCCCGGCGCAGAAGATCTTGTCTCCCGCCCCGGTGATGATGACGGACTTCACGGCGTCGTCGTTCTGGACGTCGGACAGGGCAGCGTTCAGCTCCTTCATGAGCTCGGCGCTGATGGCATTGGCGGGCGGCCGGTTCAGCGTGATGACCGCGAAGCTCTCCTCGCGAGCCAGGATCAGGGTCTCGTACGGCATGGGGCCGCTCTCCTCATTTATTGGTTGACGGCGACGCCCTGCAGGAACAGGTCCGCGACGGCATCGGCGGTATCCACGAGGCGGTATTCGCGCTTGCCGAGCACCCAGGAGGTTGCCATCTGGTCCATGGCGCCGAACAGCATCTTGGTCGCGACCTTGACCGGCAGGTTCGCGCGGAACCGTCCGGCGGCGACACCCTCCTCGAGCACGGAACCGATCAGGGCGAAGTAGGACGCGATTTCCTGGCTCGAGGCCCCGCGGAAGAATTTCTGTCCCTGCCGCAGCTCGATCTGGACGACCTCGGCCAGCTGGGGGTTGCGCTCGAGCAGATCGAAGTGCAGGTAGACGAGCCGGCGCACCTTGGACACCGGGTCCGGCTGATCCGCCATGGCCTTCCAGAGCTTGGCCACGAACTCCGCCATCTTCTCGCGGAACAGCGTGGTGAGGATATCTTCCTTCGTCTTGAAGTAGAGATAGATGGTGCCGGCGGCGATTCCCGCCTCACGCGCGACGTCGGACACGCGGGAGTTGAAATAGCCCTTCCGGGCGAAGACCCGGACCGCGGCTTCGATGATCTGTTGGGGCTTGTCGGGATCGCGCATAGCAGGACGATGAACCGCCGTTCATTCTAGTCGGGGCTCGCCGCCCTGTCAAACTGAAGTTGGCCGTGGGCCCTGCTCGCGGCAGTGCTGGACGTATTGTCGCAGGCGCAGGAACTCGGGCTGGTCCAGGTTGGCGAAGACCAATACCGCGCCGCCCACATAGGCCTCCCACACCACGGCCGGGAGACGGAGCGCCGCCGCAGTGCCCGATCCAGCCAATTCGAGGACGACCACATCACCCGGCACCAGCGTTTTGTCCGTGATCACGCGGCTGCCCGAGACACTGAGGTCCACGGTCACCCCTTGAGCCGTGCCCGCCGAGCCGCCTTCGATCCGGATGGGCAGCGTTACCGGCACGCGCGGGGAGCGGCGGCGGATGTCTCCTGGAGAGACGTACGGCGCCACACGCTCGGCGTCCAGATCGCTGAGCTTGAGGAAGGCGACCGACAGCCCCTCGCGGTCGCGGCGGATCACCCGCGCGGTGACCTCGATGCGCCCGGCATCGCCCGGCAGGGACACGCGCAGCGTGACGTCGCTCCCCACCGCGGCGTCGGACTCGGTCCGGAGCTGCATGCCGGACAGGCTCACGTCCACGACTTCGCCCGACACCACCCGGCCATCGGCGGACTCGACGATGGCCGGCCATGTCGCGCGGGCGCGGGGAAATCGGCGGCGGTCCTGAGCGCTCATGCGCGTCTCCTGAATTCCAAGCGTAACCCGGCGGCCCCGGCGGCGGCTCGCAAATCTCCAGCACCTTGGGGCCTCTCCCGCCGTCTGTCAACCGGGCAGAAGCCCGCGCCTTGACCCTCCCCGGTCCCGCGAGTACGATGCCGGAGCATGCCGCCCGCGAGCGAAACGATCAAGTACCGGATCGGCATCATGCCGGGCCCGTGGCCGCCGGGGCGCGAGGGCGGCGCCTTCCTCTGGACGCTCTGCGACTTCCTCGAGCGCAGCGGCATCGATTCCCTCTGGCTCTCCGACCGACTCTCGTCTCCCGCTCCCGTGCCGGAAGTCATGACCTCGCTGGCCGCCGTCGCGGCGCGGACAAGCCGTCTGAAGTTCGGGCCCAGCGTGATCGTCCTGCCCTACCGGACGCCGGTGGTCGCCGCCAAGGAGCTGGCCACCATCGATTGGCTCTCCCGCGGCCGCCTCTTTCCGGCCGTCGGCGTGGGGATCGAGCTGCCGCGCGAGTTCGAGGCCTCCGGCGTGCCGTTCAAGGAGCGCGGGCGGCGGACCGACGAGGCCATCCGCGTGATGCGAATGCTCTGGAGCCAGGACGAGGTGACCTATCGGGGCGAGTTCTTCCGCCTCGACCGCGTGACGATCTTCCCGAAGCCCTGGCAAACGCCTCCGCCCATCTGGATCGGCGGCAAGAGCGAGGCGGCCATCAAGCGCGCCGCCCGCGTCGGAGACGGCTGGATTCCCTCGTTCATCACTCCGGACGAGCTCCGAGCGGGGGTCGAAAAGGTGCAGGAGCTGGCAGCGGCCGAGGGGCGGACGGTCCCGGCAGACCATTTCGGCACCCTCATCAACTTCGCCGTCGCGGCGACGCCGGACGCGGCGCGCGCACAGGCCCAGCCCTTCATCCAGCGCGGCCGCGTCGATGAGGCCACGCTCGCCCAGTGCACCGCCTTCGGCCCGGTGGACGTGCTGATCGCGAAGATCGAGGAGTACGTCAAGGGCGGGGCCTCCAAGTTCATCCTGCGCCCGCTCTGCCCTCCCGACCATATGCTCGAGCAGCTCTCGGCGGTCGCCGAGCAGGTCGTCCCCGAGTACCACTCCCGTTAGCGTCGCTCCTTGCCGGTAAGAATCTCGGCGAGCAGCTGCGGGTCCACGTTTCCGCCCGAGAGCACGACCCCCACCCGCGCGCCTTTGGCCAGCGGCAGCTTTCCCGCCAGCAGCGCCGCCACGGCGACGGCGCCGGTAGGCTCGACCAGGATTTTGCACCGCAGCAGCAGGAAGCGCACGGCTTCGGCGATCTCGGGATCGGAGACGAGCAGCACGTCCGTCAGGTTGCGCTTGAGAATCGGGAACGCCAGCGCCCCCGGCGAGAGATTGCGAATACCGTCGGCAATGGTGGGAGACGGGGGAATGCTCACGCGCTCGCCTTTCCGGAGCGAGAGGAAGGTATCGTTCGCCGTGTCGGCCTCCACGCCGAAGATCTTGGCCGCGGGCCGCAGCGCTCGCACGACGATGCTGCAGCCCGCCATGAGCCCGCCGCCACCCACGGGAGTGAGCAGGCCGTCGAGCTCGCCCGCCTCCTCGATGAGCTCGAGCGCCGCCGTCCCCTGGCCTGCCATGATGGCGGGATCGTCGTATGGCGGCACGAGCGCGCGGCCGGTCTTCTCCACGAGCTCGCGGGCGCGCGCCTCCCGGTCTTCGGTTTGCCGGTCGTAGAAGACGACCTCCGCGCCGTAGCCGCGGGTGGCGGCCAGCTTGAGAGCGGGCGCGTCGGTGGGCATGAGGATGACCGCCGTCGTCCCCGTGAGCCGGGCCGCAAGCGCGACGCCTTGGGCGTGGTTGCCCGAGGAGAACGCGACCACCCCACGCGCGAGCTCGTCGGGGGACAGCGTGAGCAGCTTGTTGAGCGCCCCGCGGATCTTGAAGGCGCCCGCCCGCTGGAGGTTCTCGCACTTGAGGAAGACGGAATACCCGGTCGCCTCGTCGAGCGAGCGGCTCGTGAGCACCGGCGTGCGGTGAATGCGGCCCTGCAGCCGCCGCGCCGCGGCCTTGATGTCGTCGAGGCTGAGCTCGGCCACGGTCAGATGACGCCGTCGGTTCTGAGCGCGGCGATCTCCGACGCGGCG
>Ga0070706_100002215_pt1 | contig 19779 bp, 22 predicted proteins | sample KBSK5501metaG_FD_65476 | JGI IMG/M metagenome (GOLD analysis project Ga0070706, IMG submission 65476) | Corn, switchgrass and miscanthus rhizosphere microbial communities from Kellogg Biological Station, Michigan, USA - KBS K5-50-1 metaG | ecosystem: Host-associated > Plants > Roots >... | reverse complement strand
GCTTTCGAGGCGCCCCGATTCGGCCACTCTCGCACCTCTCCGCCGCGCATGGTATCAGCCACGCTTGGCCGAGAAATACGTGCGTAGAAGCTCGCCGCACTCTTCTTCGAGCACCCCTGCGGTCACCGCAACTCGATGGTTGAGCCGTGCGTCGTCGGCGACGTTGTAGAGCGAGCGAACGGCGCCCGCCTTCGGGTCTGGGGCGCCGTAGACAAGCCGCTCGGCGCGCGCAAGCACGATCGCGCCGGCACACATGACGCACGGCTCGAGGGTCACGTACACCGTGCAATCGTCGAGCCGCCATGATCCGATCGCTGCGGCGGCCGCACGCAGCCCGAGAACCTCGGCGTGCGCGGTCGGATCTTGATCGCGCTCGCGCGCGTTGTGCGCCCGCGAGATCACCTCGTCGCCGCGCGCGACGACACAGCCGATCGGCACGTCGTCGTACTCCAACGCCGCGCGCGCCTCGTCGAGCGCGAGCTTCATCAGTCTCTTGTCGTCGGGCACGCTAGAGCCCTCCGGATAACGTGTACGTCAGGATGATGTGGTAGACGTGCCCCGGGAGCAGCGCGCTATCTGAGATCGCGGTTGTCTGAGAAAGCGTGACCGAGTAGATGTCGGAGCAGAGCAGGCCTCCCGGCCCGGACGCCACGGTGGTAGCGCTTGTTCCGACCGTTGCGTTCTGGCCGGCACCGTTGCACGACACGCCCGAGCCTCCGGTACGCGCCGTGATCACATGCAACGCAGCGCCCAACGTTTTCCCGCTGCTTACATATGCGCCACTTGCGTACTCGCTCATATTGCTCTTGTCCGCCTGCACGGTCACGGTGTAGCTGCTCAGCAACGCGCTCACCGTGAGCGTCCCGCCTGAGATCGTGTTCGTTCCGCTCGAGGACAGGCTCCACCCGGAGACGGTCACACCGGTGGGGCCTGCCATCGAAACGGCGAGAACGGCCGGCGTGTTCATCATGGCCAGGCACACAACCGCCACGACCACGGCCGCCCGAAGCCGCATCGCTAGGCTCGGCTACCGGCGGGCTGCTGGCGGTCGTCATCTCGGCGCCGGAAGAACAAGAACCACAGCACAACGGCAAGAACCAACGCGAGCAACGCAGCGGCGATCCACAGGAGCGGGCCGCGCGCGCGACTGGTCGGTGCGGCCCCGAGCCGGATCCCGGCAACGCGTTGATCGAGAACCGCCCCGCCTTGCTCTAACGTCGCAGTGATCTGATACGCACCGTCCGGAAGCGATCGAGGCGTCCACATCTTGTCCACGCTCGCACCGGGCGCCAGTGACACGAGTGGCAGCACCGTGCGATCGCGTTCGAAGCGTCCGTCTTGCGTCGCAACAAGGGTGAGCTTGGCGCCCGCCAGCGGCCCCGTGCCTTTGTTGGTGATTTGCGTGTCCACGGTGACGCCGTTCGAATTCTGGACCGAGAGATTGTCGATCTTCGCGTCCGGCGCAAGGGCCTTCCCGTTGGAGAAGGAGACAGTCTTGGACGCCGACGCTCCCGGCCTCTGCGTCGTCGCAGTAACGGTGAACGTGCCCGTGAGATCTGACGGAGGTGTCCACGGCGCGGTGAGCCGTCGCGAGAATCCGGGGATAACGGCCCCAGGCTTGTGCGCAGCGTTCAGAGCGAACGGCAAGCGGGCGATCACCAGCCCGTTCTTCGACACGGTGACCGTTCCCGTCGGGCGCACATGAACGTTGCCGACGTTCTTGACGATCGCGTACAGCGTGGCGCTCCTGCCGACGCCGGGAAGAACGCCGACGTCCGTTATCTGAAGGTGCTCCGCCCAGGGTTTCGGGCCGCGGAGCAAGAACTCGCTTCCCAGTCGCGTCCGCGTTTCGACCGACGAGCCTGCTTGTTGGTCGGCTCGCGAATACGTGGCGATGACCCCGAAGTAGATCGAGCGCTCCCCGGCGGGTATCGCTCCCTTCAATGTGACCTGCTTCTGCTGGCCCTGCGACAGAGTGAACCCAGTGGTGCTCAGCGAGAAGGCTCTGCTCACGTCGGTCGAAGGGAGATACTCCGGCGCTCCGTCGAGGTCGTGGCCGAGGGCTTGCAGCGAGAAATCAACTTTGTACGTCGCTGGATCGTGGTTGAACAGCGTGAGCGTTGTCTCGTAGGTACGCCCCGCCAGATTTAGCTCCGTCTGTGAGGGCGTTATCTCCAAACCGACCGCCGCGGCCGTTTGCGCGCGCGCAGGCCACGGCATCGCGAACAGCGTGGATGCCACGGCGATCGAGATGAGCTTGTTGTGCCGCATCGCGGCGACATCTTATGACCGGGATCCGGCTGCTCGATAGAGCGTCACCGCAAGGCGAAGAAACGTCGGAAGCCGCCGACCCGCAGGGTATCGACGGCTCCGACGACGGCTCGTGCGGCTACAACGTTGAGGACGCCGTGTAGGTAAGGACGATGTGGTAGGTCTCGCCGGTCGGAAGGGCCGGGTCAGTGATCAGGGTCGGCTGCGACAGCGTGACGTCGTATGTGTCCGTTCCGAGCCCGGTACCCGTGGCAAGAAGCGTGCTCGTCCCGACCACCGCGGTCGCGCCGACGCCGGCGACGGCTGCAGTACCGGCCGAACGAGCACCGGCGACGGACAGTGCAGTCGTGAGTGTCTTCGGGCTGCTTGACACGTACGCCGATGATCCCGTGATCCACTCCGTCATCTTGGTCTTGTCTGCCGTCACGGTCGCTGTATACGGCTGGTTCGAGTTCACCGTCAGTGAGCCCCCGGATGTCGTGTTTGCACCGCTGGACGCCAATGCCCAGCTGACCGTTGAGCTCGGCGTCGCCGTCATCGCGAGTGTGCTGCCCAACGTCGCGTCGATCGTCTGCGTGGATGCCGACGCCGGCAATGCCATCGCCCCGAGCGCCAGGGCAACGATCCCTACAGCAAAGATCTTTTTCATCGTGCGTGCCTCCGTGAGCGTAGATCGCTAGGTGCCGGAACGATTCCGACTTACAACCAACCTCGGCGGAGGCTCGGTGGGACTGCATAGTTAAAGGGGGTCATCGGAGAGTCATTCGTGGAGCATCTGGCCTATCCCAAAGCGGGCGCGACGTCCGTTTCGTGCGTATCCGGCGACAATTTGGGCGTTTTTCGGCGGAAAGCACCCCTCGTTCTTCTAGCCCGCATTTCGGCTCGTATGCGGCCCCCTGGGCTGTTATATTGCGCGACCGTGCTTGCGACGAGTTACCAGTGGTGGGTTTTCATCCACCTGGCGGGAGTGTTCGGGTTCCTGCTTGCGCACGGAGCGTCCGTTAGCGCGCTGTTCCGGATCCGGAAAGAGCGAGACCGCGAGAAGATCAGGCAACTGATCCAGTTCTCCGGCTCCACGGTCCGACTGTTCTATATCTCTTTGCTGGTGCTCGTGATCGGCGGCGTCGCAGCCGGTCTACAACTGCACTGGTTCAAACAGAAATGGATCTGGGAAGCGATCGCCGTGCTCGTCGTCGTCACACTTCTCATGTTTGTCATCGCGCGCCCGTACTACCGGCGTGTCGCCGAAGCGACGGAACTTCGCCCGAGCGGCGTGCCACGCGTGAGCGACGAAGACCTCGCGTTGCGGTTGCAGTCGCCGATCCCCATCGTTGTGGCGCTGCTGGGCTTCGGCGGGTTGGCTGCGATCCTGTGGCTCATGATCTTCAAACCGGTGTAGCTACAGCGAGGTGGGTGCGAGCGGCTTCGCCGCCGGCCCGTTCAGCACCTCGCCGGTCGGCGTGTAGCGAGACCCGTGGCAAGGGCAATCCCAAGTCTTGTCGGCGGAGTTCCATCCCACGGTGCAACCCATGTGCGTGCATTTCGCCGACATTGCGACCAAGTTCCCATCGTCCGTGCGATAGGCGGCAACCTTCCGCCCATCCACCGACACGATGCCGCCTTCGCCCTTGTCGATCTCGGTGGAGACCTGGGTGATCGTGCGCGCGACCAACACGTCGCAGTGCGCGTGCTCGAGCACCTTCTGCGGGACGGAGCCGAGGAGGAAGCGAGACGCGCCGGTCATGCCTTTGTTGCCGATGACGATGAGATCCGCGCGCTCGGCTTCGGCGACCTCGACGATGCGGTCCGCGGCATCACCCCCGACAACTCGGAACTTCGCTTCCATCCCTTCACCCATGTTCTCGAGCGTGTCCTTCAACACGGGATCGCCGGTGCTCGCGTGACCGACGTACACGAGCGTCGCATCCGCCTCCAGCTTCCGCGCAAGGTCGAGACCTTTGCGGGCCGCTCGATCAGCCGTCGGCGATCCGTCCGTCGCGATAACGATCGATCGATAGGACGCGCTGGGTTGGTTGTAGGTGAACGGGCGCGCGCGCACGAGGAGGACGTCGCAGGGCGCGTGGTACGCGACGCTGTGGGAGACGCTTCCTAGGAAGAAGCGCTTGGCGCGACTCAGACCGCGGCTCCCTACAACGATGAGGCCTGCATCCAGGCGGTCCGCGATCTCCACGACGATGTCGACCGGATCGCCCTCGTGCAGCTCGGTGCTCGGCGTGACGCCTTCGGCCTTGACCGCTTCTTTCGCGCGCTCGACGATCGGCCCGCCGACATCCGCGTGAACGCAGCCGTGGACGAGTATCAGCTGCGCGCGCGACGCCTTCGCGAGAGCGGCAGCGACGCGCTGGGCGTGCTCCGCCGTCGGCGAACCGTCGGTGGCGCAGACGATCTTCTTGTAGGGCATGCGGAGCTCCAGATGAGACGAGCACCGAGCCTATCGGAGGCCGCGGCGGCGCGCAGGCGGAGCACGGCAGGAAGCCGCACCGTCGTCTTATCGGTGCGGCTTCCGGCGGGATATCCGGGTGAGTGGTGTTCCGGACCCTTAGGCGGCCACGGCTTGTGCGTGCGTTGCTTCGGCCTCGATCTCGATCGTGACCTTCTTGCTCACAACAACGCCGCCGGTTTCCAAGGCTGCATTCCACGTCATGCCCCAGTCCTCGCGGTTGATCTCGGTGCGCGCGCTGAAGCCGGCCACGGTCGATCCCCAAGGGGCGCGCTCGACGCCTTCGAAATCGACATCGAGGACGACCGGATGGGTCTGGTCGCGGATCGTGAGGTCTCCGGTCACCTTCAGTGTGGTCGGACCGGTCTGCTCGACCGCCGTGCTGCGGAAACTGATCGTCGGGTACTTCTCGACGTCGAGGAAATCCGGCGAACGGAGGTGGTCGTCTCGCTGCTGGCTCCCCGAGATGATGCTGGCTGCGTCGATCGTCACCTCGACGCGGGAGTCTTCCGGCCGCTCGCCCACGGTTATCTCGCCCGAGAGGCGTTCGAAGTGGCCCCTGACCTTGGTCACCATCAAGTGCCGGGCCACAAACGTCGCCGTCGTGTGGCTGGCGTCCAGCGCCCATGTTCCTGGGGCCGGCGCGTCTACGTCGCCGATCCGCCTGACGTCTGTTGTCGCTGTCTCTGCCATGTCCCTCTCCTCCTCCTCGGGCCTCGGGGCCCCTCCAGCCCGTTGGCTGCCCGGGCTCTTGCCTTTACAATAGTTGTACATGCAAAGACTATTCCCGCAATGGTTGCGCTGTCAACCGTTGTCTGCGAAAATACCTGCATGGACGTCGACACCACGCAAGAGCGCGCCGAGCTGTGGGCTGCCCTGATGCAGGGCCAGGCCCTGATCGCCGACGCGGTGAGCGAGCGCCTCGAGGCCGAGGCCGGCATCCCCCTCGCGTGGCATGAAGTCCTCGTCCGCCTTGCCGAAGCGCCCGACGGACAGATGCGGATGCAAGAGCTCGCCGACTCGATCTGGCTGAGCAAGAGCGGGCTCACGCGCCTGTGCGATCGGATCGAAGAAGCCGGCTACCTATCGCGCGCGAGCTGCCCAACCGACCGCCGCGGCACGTTCGCCGTCATCACGGACGCCGGGCGTGCGAAGGTCCGCGAAGCCACGCCGATCTTCTCGCGCGCGTCGGAGGACCTGTTCCTTCAACATCTTTCCAGTCGCGAGCGAGACGTCCTGCGTTCCGCGATGCGAAAGGTGATCGGCGCGAACGTTTCCCATGCGCGCAAACCGGCGCAGAAAGAAACGGACGAAGCCGTCACGACTCGTCGCCCCTCATAAGCCCCCCCCCGCGCGCACACCGCGCAGGATGAACCGCGCTTGAGCGCGAATACAATCCAACTAGGGTGGACAGTGCTGTAACGGTTCTGCAGGACCTCGTCCTGGCCGGCCTCATCGTGGCGAGTGCGATCGCCGCATGGCAATTCGCGCGCAGACGAGGGATCCAACGCGGGTATCTCGCCGCCGGGCTCAGCCTCATCGCCTTCCAGTCCGCACTCAGCCTCATCACTCAGGCGACCGACTATCGCTATCGGATCGTCCAGATAGTGTCCACCGCCGCGTTCCTCGCATCCGCCTACCTGCTCTTGATGTTCCGGCACAGCTTCGTTCCCATCGCTCGCCGATGGCGGAGCGCTGCCGTCGTTCTTCTCGCCGGCGCAGGCATCGCTGCGATCGCAGTGCGGTTGCCTTACATGCGGCATCCCACATACACGACGTCGCAATCGATCGTGCTTCGTTCGCTCGTGATCGCGTGGACCGCCGTGCTCGTCGAGCCGATCGTCCGGTTCTGGCAGGCGGCACGCGGCCGCCCCCGCGTGCAGCGCATCCGCTTGCGGTCGCTGAGCCTCTCCTTCGCACTTATCGTCGCAACCAGGGTCGCGATCGTGCTGGCAAGAGCGGCGAGCCCAACCGCGGCGATCCTCGAGAACTCGATCGCCCTGCTTCTCCTTCCGATGTTGTACGTCACGCTCGTCCCGCCGGCATGGCTTCGCCGCGCGTGGGGGCGCGAAGAAGACCAGGAGCGCGCACTCACCCGGCGGCTGGTCGTCTTCGCGCCGGACCGCGGAGTCCTTGCCGCGCGTGCTCTCGAATGGGCAACTCGGCTCGTCGGTTCTTCCGGCGGCTTCATCCTCGACGTCGAAGGTCGCGTCCTGGCAACAGAAAACGTCGGCGAGCGGCAAGCCGAGGCGTACTTCGTCTATGCAGAGGCGGAGCACGCTTCCCTCTTCGAATACCAACCCGGGGGCCGGCTCGCGATCGCGGTGCCGATCATGCAGGAGCGAGGGCGAGGGCTGCTCGTCGTGATCGCAGGGCCGTTCACGCTTCTCTTCGGTTCCGACGAGATGCGAACGCTCGAGGAGCATGCGGAAGTTATCGGGTTCGCGCTCGAACGTGTCTCCCTGACGGAGACGCGTCGGATGATGGAAGCATCGAAGACGCAGTTCTTGGCGAACGCAGCGCACGAACTGCGAACGCCCCTTGCGAGCATCGTCGGCTTCTCAGAGCTGTTCGCCGACGGCTTTGAGAACATGCCGGAGGACGCGGTCAGGGATGGACTCGCCGCGATCGTACGGCAAGGACGTCGCATGTCGTCGCTCGTGAGCGACCTGCTCGATCTGAGCCAGCTCGAGCTGGGGAAGGCGCGCATGCGGATCCAGCCGATCGTGCTCGCGGAGACCGTCGAGCAGTCCGTAGCAAATGCGTTGCCTCCGGGCGGGCGGCCTGTTCGCGTTGCGGTTGGATCCGAGCTGCAGGTGCTCGCGGATTCTGCGCGGCTCGACCAGGTGCTGACGAATCTCCTCGCGAACGCATTCCGTCACGGCGGCCCGAACGTTGCCGTAGAGGCGAGCCGGACCGACGGCGTCGTCCATGTCGTCGTTGCCGACGATGGGCCCGGCATCCCCGAAGATCTAAAGCCTCATCTCTTCGAGCCGTTCTCACGGGCGATCGACGCACAAGCCAGAGAGGGATCGGGTCTTGGGCTGGCGATCGCCCGATCCTTGGTCCAAGCGTTCGGCGGGAACATCACCTATGAGCGCGGAGAAGAAGGCGGCTCCCGGTTCATCGTCGAGCTGCAGGCGGCCGGCTAAGGGAACGTTGGTTAACGGAACGCCGGTTAAAGGAATGCCGGTTAAAGGAATGTTAGAGCCGCTGCTCATCGAGGTCCGCCCACCCGAACGGCAGGATTCCCCGGTGGCGGTGAAGAAGACTTCCAGACCGCCACTCCTCGGAGGTACACGTATGCGCCCGAAGCTCCGTTCGGCTGTGATGACCACTGCCATCCTCGCTTCCTTCTCAGCAACTGCGCTCGCGTCCGGGCCCCAAACGGCTGGCGTGCTTCGGGTCGGCTCGTACAACGGCGTCGCCGGCTCGTACGCCAGCATCCAAGAAGCCGTGCGCGCGGCGCACGCGGGTGACTGGGTTCTCGTCGGCCCCGGGGACTACAAGGAAGAAGGCTTCCCCGGGATGGACGAAGCGGCCGGTGTGCTCATCGAAACGGCCGGCGTGCATCTCCGCGGCATGAACCGCAACACCGTCATCATCGACGGCACGAAGGCGGGCACGCCGGTTTGCTCGGCACAAAAACAAGATCAGACGTTCACGAAGGACGGGATGAACGGCGTCGTCGCGTTCAAAGTGAACGGTGTGTCAATCGAGAACCTGACCACCTGTAACTACCTCACCGGCACCGGTGGAGGCGAAGGCAACGAGATCTGGTGGAACGGCGGAGACGGCAGTGGCAAGATCGGCATGGGACGCTACTGGGGCGATTACCTCACCGCCACGTCCACCTATTCGAACGGCGTCAGCAATCCGCGCGGCGAGTACGGGATCTTCGTGTCGAACGCGAAGGGTCCGGGCGTCATCGATCACAGCTACGGATCGAACATGGGCGACGCCGCGTATTACATCGGCGCATGTCCGGACTGCAATGCGATCTTGACGCGCGCGCACGGTCAGTTCAGCGCGCTGGGCTTCTCCGGCACGAACGCCGGCGGCCACCTGATCATCGAGAACAGCGAGTTCGACCACAACCTCATCGGCGCAGCGCCGGACTCACAGAACAACGACGACGCGCCGAGCCCGAATAGCGGCCGCTGCCCGAACCCCAACGAGATCAGCGCGGTCGGCACGAACTCGTGCTCGATCTGGCGAAACAATTTCTTCCACGACAACAACAACCCGAACGTTCCCGGTGCGGGAACGGGCGGGCTCGCAGGGAACGCGCCGGTTGGTACGGGACTCGCGCTCGCAGGCATCGAGTACCACACCGTTATCCACAACCGCTTCGAGCGCAATGGGTCCTGGGGCGTCCTCGTCACCGACCTTCCGGATGAAGAGGACCCGCCGAAGGATGTCCCGGGCCAAAACTGCAACGGTGGCATCTCGATCCTTCCAACGGGTGCGCCGGCAGTCGGACCGCTGTACTCGGGCGGAGCGCTCTGCTACTTCCAGGCGTTCGGCAACGACATCCGCGACAACAGCTTCGTGGGCAACGCGTTCTACAAGAACCCCGGGAACGCCGACATCGCCATGTTCACGCTGCCCCACAACCCGGGCAACTGCTTCAGCGGGAACACCGACCCCGCCGGTCTCACTGCGTATCCGCCTGCTCCCTTGCTCCAGTCGGACCTCTACGCCTGCAACCGGCCGAGCGTCGGCGACCTAACCCTGACCCCGCTTCAGGCGAACTGCGCAACGCACGGCTTGCTGTTCCCGTGCCCCGACACGCCGCTGACCCACTACCCCCAGACCAGCGCAGTGAAGCTGCGCATGCCGCGTTCGCAGCCGACCATGCCGAACCCGTGCAAGGGCGTTCCCGCGAACCCGTGGTGTCCCGGTGGGAGCGCGAGCTATTCACTGGCGGGCGCCGGCGTCGCGGCGACGAGCGCGTCAGCTGCCTGGCTCGTTCTCGGTGCAGCCATTGTTCGCAAGCAGAGGCGACTCAGCGTCCGATAAGGATCGCTTGGCCCGCCATCGCGCGCGCGGTTAAGGTGCGCGCGATGAAGGCAGACCACGCATGACCGAGTACATGGGCCACGGGGTCAAGCAGCGCGCGCAGATCGCGATGACCGCCGACGAGGTCGACGCGTTCCTTCGCGGACGCCATTCGATGACCATGTGCACCCTGAATCCCGATGGGAACATACACGCCGTGGGCATGTGGTACGGGTTCCTCGAGGGTGTTATGGCCGTCGAGTCGAAGGCGAAGGCACAGAAAGTTCGGAACGTACGCCGCGACCCGAAGATCACTTGCATGATCGAAACCGGTGAGTACTACGAAGAGCTTCAGGGGGTCTCGGTCATCGGCACGGCCGAGGTTGTTGAGGATCCCGACCGCATGTTTGCGCTGGGGGTTAGCGTGCTCGAGCGCTATTACATGCCGTACACGGAGGCCATGAGGCCGGCCGTCGAAGCCATGCTGAACAAGCGCGTGGTTATCAAGGTGAACCCGACGAGAGTGATCTCGTGGGATCACCGGAAGCTCGGGCTTCCATCAACGAGGCCGCCTGCGGTCTAGTCCGCCTTCCGCGTAGCACTTGACAGGCTGCTCACTATCGGGTCGTTTATGGTGGACTTATTCTCGGGTTGAGGGGACGATCGACATGAACGGGCCGCGGGGCGGTTCAACGGGGGGTCTTGAGATCTCGGTCGAGCAGCCGGCGGACGGCGTCGTCGTCGTCGCTCCGAGCGGCGAGCTCGACATGTCGAACGCCGAAGCGCTCGAGGAAGCGATCGAGCATGCGAGGCGAGACGCCGCGGCCAACCTCATCCTCGACCTGCGGGGACTGACCTTCATGGATTCATCGGGCCTCCGGCTGCTGCTCGACACGTGGAACGAGTCGCAGCTCGCCGACCGGCGCATGTCGGTCTGCGTCGCCAAGACCGGGCTGGTGCGGCGGGTACTCGAGATCAGCGGGTGCGACACCATCTTGCCCGTTGTCGCCGACTTGGATGAGGCCTTCTGACCGACGAGCCGAGCCGGCATGCGTACCCTCCTCGAGGCCAAGCTCAACACCGGACTTCGAGCTGCCGGCCAAGCGCGCCGCCTGGTCGCTCAGCTGGACGCGAACGGCCTTGAAAACGTCAAGGAGGACATCGCTCTCCTGGTATCGGAGCTTGTAACGAATAGCTACCGCTATGGCGGGCTTCGACGAGACGACACCATCTCACTCACCGTCTCACGGTCGGCGAGCACCATCCGAGTTGAGATCTCCGACCCCGGCCGCGGAACGACGGTCCCTGCACCTCGACGACCGACTGCCGATGGTGGGTGGGGACTCGAGATCGTCCGTCGCACGGCGGACCGGTGGGGCGCGCGAAAGGACGTCGGAGAAACGACCGTTTGGTTCGAGTTCGACCTGAGCGAGCGAACCTGAACGGTACTGCTCCTCGCACGCCCGCAAGGCCTGGGAACTGTCTGAGAATCAGCGCCTCCGTTACGCTGATAACCGCATGAGCATCGATATCAAGTACGCCCTTGTCGGAGAGCAGCACGTGGCTTACGCCGTTGTGGGCGATGGCCCTCTCAGCCTCGTCCTTGCGCCGCCGGTCGTTTCCAACATCGAGATCCTGTGGGAGAACCCGCTCTTCGAGCACTTCGTGGAACGTCTCGGATCGTTCGCAACCGTCGCGATGTTCGACAAGCGTGGCACCGGGCTGTCCGACCCGATCATCGGAACCGGCGTGCCGACTCTCGAGCAACGCATGGACGACATCAACGCGGTGATGGACGCTTTGGGTTGGACGCAAGCGACCATGCTGGGTCACGCGGAAGGTGGACCGCTCTGTACGCTCTTCGCTGCATCGTATCCCGATCGAACGAGCTCCCTGATCCTTATCAACGGCGCCGCGAGGCTTCTGAAAGACGATGACTATCCGTGGGGATGGGAAGTGTCGACCACCCCGATGCACGTGGCGGCCGCGATGTGGGGGCACCCGAATCCCGACTTCATGGAGCGCTTCGCGCCGGGCATGCACGAGCACCCGGACTGGGATGGTTTCGTCCGCCGAGAAGCGCGCGAACGGAGATTCGGGGCCAGCCCGGGCATGTTCATGGCCCTCCAGCGAGTCGCGATGGAAATCGACGTGCGCGACATCTTGCCGGCTGTTCGCTGTCCAACGCTAGTCATACATCGCAAGGACAACATGATCGTCGACGTCGGGAACGGCCGTTACTTGGGGGAGCACATACCGGAAGCGAAATACATCGAGCTTCCCGGCGCCGATCACTACCCGTGGTACGACGACTCCCAAACTGTTCTCGACCACATCGAGGAGTTCATGACCGGGCATCAGCCGACGCCCGAGCTAGACCGGATCCTCGCGACGATACTGTTCACCGACATCGTCGGCTCAACAGCGCGCGCGGCGTCGATCGGCGATCGCGCGTGGAAGGGGCTGCTCAACCAGCACCACGCAATCGTCCGGCGTGAGCTCGATCATTTCCGCGGCCGTGAAGTCGACACGGCCGGCGACGGTTTCTTCGCAACGTTCGACGGCCCGGCGCGCGCGGTCAAGTGCGCCATGTCGATCCGAGACGCCATAAAGACGGTCGGGTTAGAGATCAGAGCCGGGCTTCACACGGGCGAGTGTGAGCTCATGGGCACACAAGTGGGCGGTCTCGCCGTGCATATCGGCGCGCGCGTGGCGTCGCACGCAGGAGCAAGCGAGGTTCTGGTATCGAGCACCGTCAAGGACCTCGTCGCTGGCTCGGGCATCGCGTTCGAGGACCGCGGCCTGCACGAGTTCAAGGGCGTCCCCGACTGGTGGCACATCTTCGCGGTGACGACCTAGCCTGTCAGGCTTCAGGAGAGCCGCCGCCGGATCTCGTAGATAAGGTCTCGGAAGAATCGCCGCCTCACGCCCACCTCGCAACATCAGCGCTATCGTTGAGCCCAACGCGGGGGGTGTGCGCATGAGGCTGGATATCGGCGACATCGTCAAAGGGGTTCAGCAGCGCTTGTCGGTGCTCGGAGCGCCGGAGCGCCTCGTCAACGAGCTGCTCGACATGCTTCGGGACACGCACCGCATCCTGCTCCGGTTCGAAGACACGATGGACCGCCTGGACAAGGTCGCACAAGCGTGGGACGACAAGCTCTCGAGCGTCGACATCTCGCCTGAGCGCTTCGCGCGACTCGAGCAAGCTCTCTTCAACATCGAGCGAGGGATGACCGGTGTTGAAGCGAGCGTCGGCGCGTTGCCGCGCGCGCTCCGAACAAGGATCGACCGCGGCCGCCGCCCGACGGCGGGCGACACTCCACCCACGCCGCGCCGGTCCTTCTAGATCAGCTGGCGTTGTCGCGCGCGCCTTGGTGATCGATCGCGCGCTGGATGTGCTGGCCGAGCGTCTCTTTGGCGTGGCGTTCCATCGCGCGCGCCAGCTCCGCGTCGACGACCATCTCCGCAAGCGGACGCAACCGCCACACGAGATCGGCAAGACGCGGAACGTCTTCTGCCGGCGGTAGATCGTCCCCGTACCGGTCGAAGATCTGTTTCGCTGCCATGTCGACGAATCGCGCGGCGATGCCATCGACATCGCGCCGGAGCCGGCGCAGCTCGTCGCCGACGGCATCGAGCGGGATGCCGGCCGCCGCGAGCTCGGCACCTGCATGGAGCAACCGCGGGCTGTTGACCTTGAATCGATCACCGTCGATCTCGAGGATGTCCATCTCGACCGCTTCGGTGAGTGCTTCGAGGCTGGCCGCCGATCCGAACAAAGCCAGCAGCTCCTCCGGCGTCATGTAGGTCGGAACTTCATCGGACCACGGGCTGGTGACGGCTTCCTCGAGCCCCATCAACTGGCCGAGGTCGTGTCCCTTTTCGAGACCGGCGATCAGCTCGGCGATGTTCGAAAGGCTGAATCCCCGATCGAGCAGCCGTCCGATGAGATTGAGCCGCGCGAGGTGCGCTTCGGCGTAGAACCCCACGCGGCCTTCGCGCCGCGGTGGTGGTAGCAACCCACGATCTTGATAGGCGCGCACGTTTCGCACCGTGGTCCCGGCCGCTCGAGCGAGCTCGTCGACCCGATACTCAGTCGCCATCAGCGCGGTGTCGCCATCAGCGCGGTGCTGCGTCCACTCGGGCGAGCAGCCTCGTCGCGCGCGGCGACAAACGAGAGATGAAGCGGAGAGCTTTGGCTTCCGGGGCAACCGGCACCACGGCAACGTTCTGACGCACCGCGCGCACGATCTCTGTGGCGACGCGGTCCGGCGTGAAGTTACGAAGGTTGTACATCCGGATCGCGGCGCGTCGCCGTTTCTCTTGTTCCGCCGGCTCGAACCCAACGAAGCGGCTCGAGTGCGTGATCGACGTGTTGATGAGCCCAGGACAGATCGCAGAGACGCCGATCCCCTTCCCCGCGAGCTCGGCTCGAAGGCACTCGCTCAGCATGAGTACCGCCGCTTTCGAGGTGCTGTACGCAGGGAGCGTCCGCGACGGGAAGAATGCGGCGGCCGATGCAACGTTCACGATGTGGCCACCCTCGCCTCGATCGACCATCTGTTGTGCGAACAGCCGGGAGCCGTGGATCACGCCCCACAGATTGACGTCCAGGATGCGCGCCCAGTCTTCCACGCCGTGATCGAGGAACGGACCCGCGATGCCGATGCCGGCGTTGTTCACCACGACATCCGGGACGCCGTGCTCGGTCTCGACCGCTTTGGCGAACCGTTCCATCGCTTGCCCGTCGGAGACGTCGACTTCGAACGGATGTGCGTTTGCGCCGAGGAGCCGCGCGAGTGCGCTCGTCCGTTCGGCTGCTGCCGGGTTGATATCCGCCAGCACAACGTCGGCGCCGCGCTCGGCGAATGCCAGGGCGGTCGCTCTGCCGATCCCGCTGCCGGCGCCGGTGATCACAACGAGCCGTCCTTCGAACGGCTCGCGTTTCGTGCCGGTGCGCGCGCGCCCGAGCGACCTGGACGCGGGTGCGCCTTCGATGTGGTCGACGAACTCCCCGATCCAACGCGAAATGAGATCGGGGTGCGAACGCTGCACCCAGTGCCCCGCGCGAACCCGCCGGTGCCACAGATTGGGCGCCCAGCATTCGACCCCATCGAAGAGTGCGGTGGAGACGAACGGATCGCGTGTTGGAACGATGAGTTGGACGGGCACGCTCGTCCTCCGGTCACGCGGAGCGAGCAGACGCGCACGCATGTTCTGTCGGTACAGGTTGGCGCCGTTCACGACGGTGCGACGGTCGTGACCGAGACGCCGGCCCGCAAGGAACCACCCAACAAGGGGCACGCCGGGGATCTCCAACGCCGTCATGTACCACGACCCGGCGATCTGCCGAACGAGTTGCGCGATCGACCGAGGACGTGGCTTCGCCCGGCTCCTCAGCCAAAAGCCACCGTGATCCAGGCTGGCTCCGCCGAACGATGTGAATGATGCGACTCGTCCGTTCATGCGAGAGGTCGTCACCGCTTCCCACGCCTGGATCGCTCCCCAGTCGTGGCCGACGATGTGCACCGGGCGCTCCGGATCGACTGCGTCGGCGACGGCCGCGAGGTCGTCCACCAGCCGCTCGAGTGAATATCCGTTTGGGCCGCGGGGAGCCGACGATTTGCCCGCGCCGCGAACGTCGTACGTCACGACCCGGTAGTGAGGCTCCAATCGCTGGACTACGTCGTCCCACGTCGTTGACGTGTCTGGGTAACCGTGGATCAGGATGATGGTCGGGCGATCGGGATCGCCAACGTCGCGGACGGCAAGCTCGACCCCTGCGCCCGCGACACGCCGCTCGCTCACGCTGCTGCCTTCGCGGCTGCCTTCGTGGGCTCGTCCCAGATCCGGTACGCCTTCCAGATCTGCTTCGTAAATCCGTCGATCAGGCCGAGCTCCGCGGCCAGGTCACGGACCTTCACCAGCGAGGCTTTGATCTCGGCACGCGAGCGCGGGTTGTTGATGTACGCGTCTTCGATGACCTCGCGTGGGATGTTGAACTCCCTGATCATCGCGCGCGAGGGAGCGAGCATCGTTCGCGACATCTGCCCGAGGATCATCGGGATCGCGACGCGCAGGATGCGCTTACGCCAAAAACCGATCTTCGGGACACGACGTCGCAGGTATGAGCGCGCGAACGAGAGGTGACGCGCTTCCTCGGCGACATGGATGCGCATGATCCGCTCGGCGAGCGGGTGGATGTTCTCATCTTCCGACAACATCCTGCGCTGCACGTAGTCGATCGGGTCTTCGCCGCCCAGGACGAAGAAGAAGAACAGCTCGGGGAAGAATCGTGCGAGCGGCACGACCGCCGGAGAGATCTGCTTCAGCACCGGAGGCATCCCCGGGATGTCGTACCCCGTCCGGTTGACGAGCTCTTGGAACATCATCCCGTGATGACCTTCCTCGATCGCCTCGTGATACGCATAGCGGAACTCCGCGGAACCGTTCGGGAGGCCGGACGCGTAGTTGTAGAGGCCTCGATTCAGGAGGTTCTCGAACTGGACGCCGATCTTCGCGGCGTTCGCGAACCGATACAGGCCGATACCGGCGCGGACTTCGGCAGGCTGGGACCGGTACCACGGATGCGAGCCGAATGAGTCGATCGCCGGGAGTTCCCAGCGCGCATCGGACGTGTCGATCTTCATCCGGGGGTCGTCCCATTCGATGTCGATGTACGGCTCCCAATGCTTCTCGACCGACGCTTTCGAAAGCCGCTCGACGAGTCGCAAGTAGGCTTGCTCGTCCTTCGGCGCTTCGCGCACCTCTTGATCGACCGTCTTCGACACAGCCGTCTTAGACACCATCGTTCGCCACCACCTTTTGTTCCGCGCGCGCCCAGCGCCGGACGTGCGGCAGGTCGTCGTCGAGCCAGTGCGCATCGTCTTCTGTTACCACCATCAATTCTTCGAACTTCACGCCCACTCCGTGGAAACCGAGGTGCGGCTCGATCGCCCACATACCGGGGACCGGCACGTGATCCGACCGGTGGCTGCCGTTCCAAAGCGGTGACCATCCCTCGCTGAGCCCCACGGCAAGGGTTCGGCCGAGCCGGCGCAACGTCCTGTTCCCGAATCCCGCGACGACTGTGCGGGGCCCGGCGCCTTGGATATGCCACACCTGATGCGCGAGAACCTTCCCCGGATACGTGTGGTGCGCGGGCTCGTACCCGTGGCGCGCTGCGAGCCGGTCGACGTCGTCGTAGATGCCACTCAGTCTCTTGCGCGCGCGCACGCCCTGCAGAACGACGTCGCGGTATTCGGCGAGGTCCGTCATCATCTGGTCGAAGATGGCGTTGTCGCCGTAACAACCCGAGTAGCCGATATCGGCGGTGAATCCTCCGACGATCGGCGCAACATCAAGGATGTACGGCATGCCTTCTTCGAGCGGCCTGTTCGAGGGGAAGAACTTCAACGGGTTGCGCATGCCCTTGAGAGTCGTGCGATCCCCGAACCACGCGAACGGGACGTGGAACCAATCGTCCGCGCCGTTTTCGCGGAGCAGCCGCCCCAGGTGGGCTGAAGCCTGCCGCTCCGTGACTCCGGGCGTGAGGGACGCCGCCACTTCTTCTGCACAGCGATACGCGAGAGCCTGCACGGCCCGGAACCGGTCGAGGTCCCCCGGCTTAAGGGGAGTTTGGGCGCGCTCCGAACTCATCACGCGAGACTGTACCATTGCACGATGGTACGGTCAAGATTCGTCTGACCAGGTGTTTCAGTGCGGCTGCGGGTCCTCTGGATACGCCTTCGTCGCGCGCGCCTGCTCCTCCCGAGCTTCCAGGAACTGCTGGCGGATCGTGCGGTACTTGCCGTACAGCGCCAGGGCCACATACCCGCCGGCACAGACGAGCAGCACGATCCAGCCGACGTTCATGGGTACGTCTTAACGATCAGAACGTCGCAGGGGGCGTGATGCGAGATGACGTTCGGCACACTCCCGAGTAAGAACCGCGTCGGACCCTCCATCCCCCTGTTCCCGACGACGATGAGATCGGCATCCTCGAGCTCGGCGACCTTCAAGATCGTGTCGGCCGGGTCGCCCTGCTCGATGCGCGTGCGCGCGTCGACGCCCATCTCTTTCGCGACATCGACACCACGTTCGACGGCACCCTCAGCCGGCGACGCCGGACCGAGCCGCCACGCGAACTCCTCGGGCGCTTGCTCTTTCCACTGCTCGACCGTGACGGGATCGACCGGCCGGTACACAGACATGATCACGAGCTCTGCACCCGACGCCTTCGCGATCGCGGCGGCGTGGCGGACGGCTTCGAGGGACGGAGGCATACCGTCCGTTCCGGTGATGATCTTCTTGTAGCTCATGGCTCCATCATGCGCTCCCTCATGCAACGCGGCGTGACGCGTCTTTCGCCCTCGCGCGCGCGCCTTGCCGGAGCGCGCGCACGTCGCCACCGAACAACACCTCCATGAGATCCTGCACACCCGGCATCGTGAGCGCGCGCGCGACGGACCGACCCGTTGGGATGGCGGCGATGTTGAGCGCGCGCGGCTGCGAGATACCCATGAGCGACCGAAGATCGCCGGGGATGATCGCGATGGAAAGGCGGACGAGGATCGAGTACGGGATCTTGAACGGAAGAAGCTCGGCTGGGAACGAGGGTCGAAGGACGAAGTCGATGAGCTCGCGCCCATTCGCGCCAACGCAGAGTTTCGGTCGCATCGTTGCCCAGTAGTCGCGGAGATCGGCAACCGATGCTGGCACACACTCGGCCGGCACACCGATCATCGCCGCCGCCGCAACGCCTTCAGCGATGTAACGATCCTGCTCTTCAGGCGAGAGCGCTCCCACGTACGCTCGATACGCAGCCATGTACGAATGCCACGCGACCGAGTGAACCCAAACTTGCTCGTCGGTGTTCGCCGCGTCGTACGGTGCCCCCGTCAGGGGGTCGGTGCCGTGTACGCGCCGATGCGCGCGCAACACAAGATCGGCGGCACGTCGAGCAGCCTCCGTGTCGCCGAACACCGTCGCATTGACGTAGCGTGACGTCGTTCGCAAGCGGTCGACCGGCCTGCTCTTGTAGTCGCTGTGCTCGACGGTACCGGCCGCCACCAGTGGATGAAGCGCGCCGACGATCAAGGAACGCAAACCGCCCACAAAGGCGATCGGGTGCCCGACGACGCGCCACGCCATCGAGCTTGGGCCGAAGAGTCCGTCGTCATGAGCGACCGAGAGAACCGGCTTCGGATTGGCCACGGCCTCATTATGTTTGCTGCGTTCGGATGTGTCCATCGCGCGCGATCGTGGGATACCCCGTAGTGATTTTGACGGGATCGACGCGCGCAAGAGAGACTGTCTGCCCCGAGGCGGTGGGCGCCTGACCGGGTAGCAGACACAGAGTTCGGTCGTCGTACTGGAGGCGAGGTGCCCCGAAGCGTTCCAAGCGCGACGACCGAAAAGAACAACGGCATCGTGCTCGAATCTGCGATCTCGGTTCAAGGACTCACGAAGGCGTTCGGCCCCCAGACGATCTTCGAAGACGTCTCGATGGAGATCCCCAAGGGTCTCGTAACGATCGTGCTCGGTCCCTCGGGAACCGGAAAGAGTGTCTTCCTGAAACACCTCGTGGGTTTGCTGCGGCCGGATCGTGGACGCGTGCTCATCGGCAACGACAACATCTCCGTGCTTCACGGCCGCGAGCTGTACGCGCTGCGGAAGAAATTCGGCGTGCTCTTCCAAGACGGCGCGCTCTTCGGATCGATGAACGTGTACGACAACACCGCCTTCCCGCTTCGCGAGCACACACGCAAGCCCGAGTCCGAGATACGGCGCATCGTTGTCGAGAAGCTCGAGCTGGTTGGGTTACGCGGAGCCGAGCTGAAGTTCCCCGGTGAGATCTCGGGCGGGATGCGGAAGCGCGCCGGTCTCGCGCGCGCGCTCGTGCTCGATCCCGAGATCATCTTGTTCGACGAGCCGGACTCCGGCCTCGACCCGGTTCGAACGGCGTTCCTGAACGAGCTCGTCCTCGATCTCAAGGCACAAACCGGGGCAACGATGATCATCGTGACGCACCACATCCCCTC
>Ga0070706_100002214_pt1 | contig 19784 bp, 18 predicted proteins | sample KBSK5501metaG_FD_65476 | JGI IMG/M metagenome (GOLD analysis project Ga0070706, IMG submission 65476) | Corn, switchgrass and miscanthus rhizosphere microbial communities from Kellogg Biological Station, Michigan, USA - KBS K5-50-1 metaG | ecosystem: Host-associated > Plants > Roots >... | reverse complement strand
GGGCTCGCGGGCTTGCGCACCGGCTTGATCACCGGCCGCGATTCAGCGGCCGTCACACGACGCGCGCAGGAAGCGGGAATGGACTTTGTCTATCAGGGCCAGGCAGAGAAGCTCAGCGCCTACGATGAGATCCTGCGGCGAGCCGGCCTGAAAGATGAAGAAGTGGCCTACGTCGGCGACGACCTGCCGGACTTGCCCGTGCTAGCGCGTGTGGGCCTGGGCGTCGCGGTTGTAAATGCCGTGCCCGAGGTGAAGGATGCAGCGCACTACATCACCACGCGTGCGGGCGGCTCGGGTGCGGTGCGGGAAGTGATTGAGCTGGTGCTGCAGGCCCAGGGCAAATGGTCCCAGGCAATCAGAATAGCTCGCGCTTGATTTTCCTCGTTCCGTGATTGCGCTCTAGGCTGGGTTCATTTCGCAGCGATCCAGCCATCGACACCAGCCAGCTTTACCGCCGCGTCGGTGAACCACACGCGAAAATTCCTTTCTGTGCCGCGGTGATTCAGAGAGACCATAAGAGGCCCCAGGTGGCGGTACTCCTCCCATGTGGCCACAAGCGTCGGCTTGGCAGCGCCGCCGCGACGGTAAGTCCATTGGACGATCCGGCCGTCTCCGCCGACGAATAGCTCGTAAATATCGCCCGGCGTATATCCGCCGCTGGGCGGGTAGGCGACCACAATGCGCCTTGCGCTTCCCGGACTGATGGGTAGTTTGTGAATCCCGGTGTCTTCCACCATGGCGGCCTGATCCCACGCCACATGGAAGGGGAATAGTAGCCAGTACTGGTCATTGATGAAGTCGGCGTCAATCCACTTCGTCTGCTCCGCGGGCTGGGTGCCCATCTCGCTGCGGAGATAGGTGAGCTTTACCGGGTTGCCCTGCTTGTCCACGCCTGCGAAGCTGACGCGATCCGCCTTCGTCTCCCATACCCAGGAGCGCGCCAGATGATCCTTGCCGCGTTGCACATTGAAGGTAAAGCGCAATTGTTCGACCTGATCCCACGATTGGAATCCGTATGTCTTCGCGATGCGCAGTCGGGCTTCCGGCTCGGTCTGTGAGCCGGACATTGCAGCAATCGCAAGACCAGTCAATAGCCCTGAAACGATCCTTAGCAATCCGCAGTGGATTTTCATCGAACAACTACCTCCTCAGCAGTTGGGCAACTCCGAGAGTTGCTGCCCATTATAGCCAAGATCGCGGGGCAGGGTAGCAGGCTGTGTTTTCGGCGGCCCGTCCGTCAGGCGCGCGTTGGCCCGCCAAGAGGAGCGAGGATTGTTTCGTACGACGGACGTGAGGTTGCGTGGCGCTGTCCAACTAATGAATGAATTCGCTGTTGACCTGGACGCGCTGGACGTAACGGACACAACGGAGGGACGCACGCATGGGCTACCAACTGAGAATACGAACCCCTACCCCTAGGCGGCCGTTCTCGAGTTGCTGAATGTGCACCACCTCACCGGTACACTCCGAACCAGAATAGGGTAGAGTCAATCGCAATTCCATCCCAACCTGATAATGATTAGACCGGGCAATGAAGTTGAGACCATCACGGGTAAGGTTCGTTAGGGTGCCCAATTCCTCATGATCCGAGGAGTTCACATGGCAAATACGAACATGTTTTAGGATCTTGACACGCGTGCTGCAACGACGATCCTCAGCAAGGAGCACAACCGGCGCCGCATCTTCGCGCTTTAGAGGCTTTTCTTCTGAGCTCATAAGCACCCCGCGCATATGCCACATTATTGGCTAAAACGGCCGCGATCAATGGTACGACAGTCCTAGCGTGCGCCGGGGGGCGGCATCCTGGGGCTCTGCCCCGCCGATATATATCAGTCGGAAACAGCTTCTAATGATACGGAGTTTCTTGTGTTTCCATGAGTTAGAATCACTAGATGCTTTGATTGTGAACGTGCGAGCTTGGTGTCTTCTACGCCAAGGGCCCCGCGAGGAAGCATGCAAATGAATCCTTTGGCCCTGGCGTTTCGCGGCATGGACGATGATTCGGGATGCGAACTTCTTGGCAAGTCGGTGATCAGATTCAAGGTCGCTGGGAGATTTACAAGATCCTCCAGGGCGGCGCCGGGGTCGTCTACATTGTTTACGACCATCTATTTCACGAGCCATTTGCCGCCAAGACATTTCGGGACGAAGTCTTCGCGCTGAGCCCTCTCATCGCGGACCGTTTCATGCAGGAAGCGTTGGCTTGGGTAAGACTGGATGTCCACCCGAACGTCACCCAAGCACGCATGATGGAGAGAATCGAGGGCAGACCGTTCCTGTTTCTCGAATATGTGAGTGGGGGTGACCTGGGAGAGTGGATTGGCACGGTGAGGCTAACGGAAGACCTTCGTCAGACGCTACTTTTCGCCATTCAGTTCTGCGACGGTATGATTCACGCGTTGTCGAAAGGAATTCGGGCGCACCGGGACGTCAAGCCGCGGAACTGCTTAATCACGCGCGACGGGGTGTTGAAGGTAACAGACTTCGGACTGGCGAAGTTGATCGAAGGAGAAACGCTGGCAGAGATCCCCAATCGGGCGGCTAGAGCCCAGAATTTCGATCTCACGGCGACGACTGTGGGAACTTGCACGCACATGGCACCCGAGCAGTTCGACAATGCCAGACAAGTTGATCTGCGGTCCGATATCTATTCCTTCGGGGTGATGCTCTATCAAATGGTGTCTGGAGAATTGCCATTCATCGGAAAAAGCTGGGAAGAACTCGAACACTCGCACAAGAATCAGCCCCCGCCCTGCCTGACCGGGACCGACCCGCGTCTTGCTGAGGTGATCCAAACCTGTTTGGCGAAGAACCCCGTCAGCCGCTTTTCAGACTTCACGGTGTTGCGTGCACGTTTGGGCGGCATCTACGAGAATATAGTGGGCTCGCGCCCTCCGGACCCTGCACGGGGAACAGCGCTTACCGCGGCTCAATGGACCAACAAAGGCTCAAGCCTCGACAACTTAGGACGGCGTACGGAGTCAGTCGCCTGCTATGACGTCGCCCTTCGACTTGACCCTCAGCTTGTGTCTGCTTGGTTCAACAAGGGCGTGGCGCTGTTTGCATCTCGGCGAGTGGACGAGGCCATCGCCTGTTATGAGCAGGCCCTGAAGCTGAACCCGGCGTCGGAGCAGGTTTGGTCCAACAAAGGAGTAGCGTTCAAAAGTCTAGGAAGAACCGAGGACGCCATGGCCTGTTATGACCGTGCTCTCCAGCTCAATCCCCGGTATGCAAACGCTTGGGTGAACAAAGGTGTCGCATTGAGAGCATTGGGAAGGACCCAGGAGGCCCTAGAGCACTATGAACGCGCTCTTCAGCTTGATCCAGGCGATGAGCATGGGTGGACGAACAAGGGTAACGCACTTTACGCCATGGGGCGGCTGGAAGAGGCCATCGTTTGCTACGACCGCGCTTTGGCACTTGACTCGGACTTGGAGCTTACCTGGCTGAATAAAGGAATGGTCTTAAACGCATTGGGAAGATACGAGGAGTCTTTGAGTTGTTATGACATCGTCCTTCAAATCAATCCGGGCCTCGAACAGGCTTGGTTTCTGAAGGGAACGACAATGGTGAACGCCTTCCAACTTTATCGGGAAGCGCTCCCCTATCTTGAGGAAGCCGAGCGTCTAGGCTTGAAGGAAACGGCCCAGGCAATTGCCTTGTGTCGAAATGCGGTGGGGAAACTGTAGAGGATGCCGTCGGCGGGAATCTGGAAATCCTCCTGATCTCGGGCGCAAATCACAAGTCTTGTCAAATTTAGAGGAACTGCCGCACTCTTATTCCTCACCCTTCAGGATAGATAGGAGGATCTAAAAGGGATGGGGTCGCAGCTCCTCCTGGGAGGTCCGTGATGACACATACCATGCAAACCCAGGCGTTGACGGTTTGTATATGCTCAGATGCGATGCGGCACTCGGCTGGGGCAGAATAAGAGTACCTGTGAACAGCAAAGCCACGCGCCATCGCCGAACAACCGTGCGCACGAGGAACTCGGCATGACAATCTCCAGGATTCTCGTGGTCGAAGACGACCTCGACATCCAGAAGGTGATACGGATGAGCCTGAAGTTTAAAGGTGTGGATGAGGTGGTGGTTGCAAGGGATGGAGAAGAATGTCTAGCCGTGGTGAATCGCGTAAGACCCGATCTTATTTTGCTCGATGTCACAATGCCCAAGATGGACGGCTATGAAACATGTCGCCTCCTGAAGGCGAATACAGAGACACGGAGCATTCCCGTAATTTTCCTAACTGCCAGAACGCAAAAGTTCGAGGAAGCAATTGGCATGGAGGTGGGAGCCTCAGGTTACTTGACCAAGCCATTTGATCCCATGACCTTGTACGAGCAAATCCTGGCCCTATTGGGGGAAGCGAGGGCCTTGAGGAACTCATGATCCATCGCTTTTCCACCATGATCCTCGATTCGCTGACGTCAGGCATTTTGGCGGTCGACCTGGAGGACCGGATTTTGTTCGTGAACGAGGCTCTCTGTCGCCGCCTCGGCATCGACCGAGAAGTATGGCCGGGGAGGCCTGCACCGGACCTGTTCAGTGTGGTCGAGTCGCATGTGTCCGGAAAGCGAACCTTTTTATCCCGCCTCAACGCTCTGCGGGGCAGTGTAAGGACACATTCCCGAGAAGTAGAGTGGAGCCACGGCAAGCGAATTGTGCACATGCGTGAAGATAGCGGACCGTTGCGCGACGAATCGGGACAATTGGTAGGTCGACTGTTCGCGTATCACGACCTGAGTTGGGAGAAAACCATTGATCAGATGAAATCGGAGTTCATTTCAATCGCTTCGCACGAGTTGCGCACGCCGATGACTTCGATAAAAGGCTCGGTCGATCTGATCCTCGGCGGATGTGCGGGAGCAGTCAGCACGGAGGCCCTCGAGCTTCTCGAGGTCACGCAATCGGCATGCGACCGGATGATCCGATTGATTAATGACATCCTTGACCTCTCGAAGATTGAGGCTGGCCAGATTCAGTTGAAGCTGGCACCGATCGACTTGATCGACACCGTCGAGCATTCCCTGCGTAGCCTGAAGTCTCTTGCTGACCAAGATGAGATCACTCTGAGGCTCGAGCACCCCCAGAAGCTTCCTTGGGTCGACGCCGATAAGGACCGTATTGAACAAGTGATGATGAATCTGGTATTCAACGCCATCAAATTTTCTCCCGCCAAGGGCGAAGTGTGCATACGCCTGTCCGCCGACAACGACTGGGTCCGTTGCAGTGTTTCTGACCAAGGTTGCGGCATCAAAGAGGAGGACCTGGATAAGATTTTCGGCAAGTTTCAGCAACTAGATACTCCCCAGCGCGGAGGGGGCACGGGTCTGGGTCTAGCGATCACACACGCCCTGGTCACCGAACACAGGGGAAAAATCTGGGTCGAGAGCCGCGTGGGCGAGGGTTCCCGGTTTGTGTTTAGTCTTCCCGTAACCACGGGGCTTATGTCCCAGGCAAGCGGGCGCTAAGAAGAGATTTGTGCCCATTCCAGCAGTTGCTCGAATCGCTTTTCACGTATCTGAGTGCCAAACCGCAGGGCGCGACCGTGCCCCATATCGAGCAGGACGATCCCCGCAGGGGCACGTGACAACTTCGCACGGCTCTCCTCCGTAACGAACCGCTGGCACTGGGCAGACACCAATTCCCATTCGCTCAGATGTTGGAACGGAAGCAAGAAAAGAAAGTAACTTTTCCTGATGTGGCGCTTGCAACGTACCATCGCTATCTCTGAATAGTTGATGAGTTTTTTCGTTGTCGCCGAATTGACTGCAGTGAAGCCGCGGAGCGCCACGCAGTAGTGGGAGGACCAGAAAAAAGCCTCCAGTGCCCAATCAAATCCCTCCAAGTCCTTCGCTCGCCATGAAAAAGCCTTGCGATGGGCCAAAAATGTGGCGCGGAGGTGGTTCGAGAAATCGCTCACCATCGTTGAGATGACTTCGGGGCGTTGCCGAACATGGAGGCGCTGGGCCTTAGCCGGGCTGGCTTTTGTCCCCGTTCCACTCGTGGCCGAAGTATCTTTCGGAGTTAGAATTTCTTGGAGACGCAGTTTTTCGTCAAACTCTCGCCTCCGCTTGGAGTCGGAGAGAACAGCATACGCCTCATTCAACTGTGCCATGCGTAGGGAAAGCACGACTTTCTCGGCTTCGGTGGACTGCATCTTTTGATCTGGATGGGTGATGCGTGCCAATCGGCGGTAGGCAACTTTGATGGATTCCGCCGAGGCCCCTGGATCCAGACCGAGGATGGTGTAGTAATCGTCCAAGCTAGAGGCCGTATGTTCTTCGAAGTAGCCGCATCACGCGAGCAAGGAAATCGGGCACGGCGAAGGGTTTGCTCAGGAAATCGTCTGTTCCGACCAGAAAACCCTTTGTTCTGTTGTTTTCGTCGGCGTTGGCCGTCAGCATCATAATCGGCAGAAAGGCGGTTCGGATGTCCTTGCGCAAACGCTCGCAAACGCCAAACCCGTCCATCCGTGGCATCTTAACGTCAAGAATTACGAGGTCCACTTTGCTTTTCTCGATTGTGTTTAACGCCTCGACACCATCCGCTGCCGTGAAGACTTCAGCATCCATGGGTAATTGCGCCAGCGCTTTTTGAATCACTCTGGTAATCCCCAGATCATCATCGACAACCAAGATTTTCGGCCGTTTCGCGACAGGCAAGGCGGCAACCTGCGCCGTCGTACCGAAATTCCTACTGGAGAAGGGCACCAGATCTGTGGAGCCCTCCGCGAGCATCTTGTCCGTTTCTCGTGGGCGGGCTTGCTCACTGACGGGTTTGGTACAATACGGGCAAATCTTCCACTCCGGTTTGAGCTCCTGTTCGCAAGACTCACAGGTATTGCGCAAACTGAACGTACAATAAGGACACGTCTTGAATTCCTGACGGACCGCCGCACCACACTTCGGACATTGATAAGTTTCTTCGGGCGCGACCTCGATGACCCTGACCAATTCGTCCAGACTCGTCAATCCCTCACGCACTTTGGAAAGTCCATCTTCCAATAGGAAGCGCGTTCCTGCCGCAGACGCTGCTCTGCGCAGTTCGGTTTCGTTTGCTTTTTGCCGGATGAGTTCCTTGAGAGCGCTCGTCATGCGAAGCATTTCGTAGATGCCGATGCGTCCCGCATAACCACTCTTTGAGCAGGCTGAGCATCCTCGTCCCCGATAGAAAGTCAGACCTGGATCTTCAATCCGCAGCCTCTGCAATAATTCCCGCGGCGGCGTGTAGGGCTCTTTGCATTGGCTACAGATGCGCCGCGCAAGCCGCTGGGCCACGATCATATTGACCGAGGAAGTTACCAAAAACGGGTCGACTCCGAGGTCCAACAGGCGTGTGATTGCGGCCAGCGAGCTATTCGTATGGAGTGTACTCATCACAAGATGGCCGGTCACTGCGGCCTGGAAGGCGATTTCGGCGGTCTCCAGGTCGCGAATCTCGCCCACCAGAATCACATCGGGGTCTTGCCGCAAAATGGACCGCAGGCAGCCCGCAAAAGTCAGCCCAGCGCGGACATTCACCTGGACTTGATTTATCCCGGCCAACTGGTACTCAATCGGATCCTCGACGGTCACAATGTTTATTTCCGGTGTCTGGCGTCTCAAGATCATCGAGTAGAGGCTCGTAGTCTTCCCGGACCCCGTAGGACCGGTTAGTAGGATCATTCCCTGAGGTTGGCTCAAGCACTCCGTGAGTGCCGAGAATTGCCACTCCGAAAGTCCCATCTCCTCCAAAGTTGGAATAGCCGTTGTGCCCAAGATTCTCAGGACGACCTTTTCGCCAAAGTGAGTGGGCAGAGTAGAAACCCGGAGGTCCATGGATCTGTTCTGGAATTTCGCTTTCATCCTTCCATCTTGGGGTAACCGGCGCTCAGCAATATCGAGGGCTGCCAAGATCTTCAATCGTGAGACCAGCGGATGATGCAGCCATTTTGGCACATTGATGTATTCTCTTAGAACGCCATCCACGCGCATCCTCACCTCCAAGCAATTCAGTCCTGGTTCGAGGTGCACATCGCTCGCCTGCGATCGGATGGCCTCCTGAAGTATCAGATTGCACATCTTCACCACTGGAGCCAATGCAGCAGCACTCCGGGAGTCTGACCTATCCAGATCTACTTTTTCAATTTCTTCGCTGACAATCGTAAAATCGGGGCTGTCGGCAACTTTGGCCAGGAAGTCTTGCATGCGGTCCTCAGCGGAGTAGATTTCATGGATGCCGTCCAGGATTTCGGTGCGGGTGGCGACGACGGGACGTACGGTATAGCCAGAAATGAACTGTACGTCTTGGATCGCATCGTAATCGGAGGGATTGGCCATGGCCATTACCAGTGTTCTCCCCTCGATCTTCAGCGGCAGGCATTCGTGTTTGAGCGCTATCTTTTCACCAACCGCATTGGCCGCCTCGGGTTCCAGCGTCAAACTGGCAATCCGCACCCGCGGCAGTCTCAACCATTCCGCGAATCCTTCGGCGAGGGCTTCTTCCGAGTATCGTTTCTCTCTTACCAGCAGGTCGATTGGCGAGATGCCTTTCTGCCGAGCCAGCGCGATACCCTCCTCGAGTTCGCTCTGCATGGCTCTGGGAGATTGCAAAGACATTGCCTGGGTCTTCTGCGTCATAGGGCATCCTCTCGTGGCATGGCAACACCTCTTCGGCTGGCGGTCGACCTGGAAGATCGCGGCTCGCCCCGCGCCTTTGTTATGCTATCTGGTGCTCCGTTTTGGTTTCAACCAGATTCGCGAAGGGAGTTATACACCTGAGCAACTTGCCTTCGCGCTATGCCGGCCAGGGACGTCACCTGACACCGCTGCATGAGCGCGCCTGTCTGACAACCAGAATTGAGTTTAGGCCGACCGGCTTGACGAGATCTGAGAGCAGCCAGGCTAAGAAGGGCTAGGCGCCACAGTTCAATCCGTGGACTTGGCTTTGGTCGGCGCACGGGGGGGCATGACGCCCTCGCAGGGGCTCCGCCTCGAGCCTTCACAATACTGGATTTGATTTTCTCCGGACGTGGCGACGGGAGAAAACCAAGCCCATTGGCCAGCATTGAGGATTGGGCCCAGGCCACCCATAACCATGAGATCTGGCTTCGCAACGTAGGTAACTGGTTGCACGCATCCCCTTGAACACACTCGACCTGTTTGTTAGGCTCCCTTTAGGCTTGGGTTCTGTCCACGAATCGAGTACATGCAAGATACTTGCACAGCTCCTGCTCCGGCGGGGGAGGCACGCAGCAGCCCGTGGCCCTGGACAGACCATTCCACGTGCGCTATCCCGGTGGGTAGCGGAGGTCGCCACTTGCGCGTTGATATTGGCGCACGCACCGACGTTGGGCGTGTTCGCAACAACAACGAAGACTCCTACCGCGTGGTGCCCTCCTTGAACCTGTTTGTGCTCTCCGACGGCATGGGCGGCACTGCCCATGGCGAAGCCGCCAGCGCGATCGCAGTGGAAACTGTGGCTGCGCATTGCCTGCAAGCGGCGCACAATGTCTATCCTCCTTTTTTCAGCAAGCCACGACGCGAATTCTCCGAGAAGACCAATCGCCTCGCGAGCGCGGTCCACTGGGCAAACCGCAAGATTCATTTGGACGCGGCCAGAAATCCCAGGTACCGCGGCATGGGCGCCACGGTGCTGGCGGCCTGGATCGACGGCCAACGTCTGAGCTTGGTGCATGTGGGCGACAGCCGCGCCTACCTGCTTCGCGCGGGCGCGCTCAAGGTGCTTACCGCGGACCATTCCCTTGCTGCCGAGAGAGCGCGCCGCGGGTATCTCACGTCCCAGCAGGCCGACACCAGCGCGCTGCAGAGCGTCTTGCTCCGCGCCCTGGGCACGAACCAGGAAGTCGAGGTGGACGCTAGCGAACATCGGTTGCGGGATGGCGATGTCGTGCTGTTATGCACCGACGGCCTCACGCGCATGGTCCCCCACCCCGAAATCGCCAGCACCTTGATCACCTGCCCCAGCGCGCAGGCCGCCGCGGATTGTCTGGTCGCGCTGGCCAGCGACCACGGCGGCAAAGACAACGTGACCGTCGTGGTGCTGTTCATCGAAATGGGCGGGGAGGGAGCGCTGGGCCGGGTGCGCCGGTGGTTCCGCGGCTCGAGCAGGCCGCCGGACGCGACGTTTTCCGCAGGAGATCCCTAAGATGGCACGGCTGATACTAAAATTCGACGCCGCGGTGCTCAAAGAAGTGCCCATCGGCGCTCGGCCCGTAAGCATCGGCCGGGCCCCCGACAACGACATCCCGGTTGACAATCTGGCGGTGTCGAATTATCACGCCCGCGTGTATGCGGAAGCCGGCCAGCTGATGGTCGAAGACCTGAACAGCCTGAACGGGACGTTCCTCAACAACAAACGAGTCGAACGCGCCGCAGTACGCTCCGGAGACGCCATCCTCATTGGCAAGCACCAGATCCTCGTAGACGAAGAGCACGACGCCGCGCTGCCGCTTGACGCTAGGCGCAAAGTCGCTGCGCCAATTGTGAACGAGACCGTAATGCTGCAAACGAAGCAGCGCCGCGAACTGCTCCAGCAGGCTGCAGCCGCCGGGGAGCCTTCGCAGTTTGCCCCTGCCCGCGGGCGCGTGGCGAGCCTGATCGTCCTCAGGGGCAAGACCGACCAAAAAGACTACCAGCTTTCGAGCAGGCTCACCGTCATCGGCAAATCGGAGATGGCCACGGTGCGGCTGCGCGGCTGGTTCGCGCCGCAGGTAGCCGCGCAGATTAGCAAGCGCGAAGACGGGTACTACCTCGGCCTGACTAACCGCGTGCCAAAAGTCAACGGGAAACACATCTCTGGCCCTACTCGGCTGAACGACGGAGATCTGATCGAAGCCGGGGGCGTCCAATTGATGTTTCTGTATCGGGACTAGTTTTTCCCAAAGCTTCAGGAGTGAGTCCATGCAGCGGGCCCATCGTGGGGTTGTATTGTCTGTGCGCGGTGGGCATATGGAAAGCGCATTATCCCCCCACCGGAGACGCCTGCGCGATCATTCGGCCCTGCCCAATCCCCAATCGGAGTAAGAGATACGTTCCCGCTGCGCGTGGCTGCCACGTGCCGACGCGTTCCCGCATTCCGTCTGAATACGCCAAAGTATTCTTGGTCTCTTCCGCAGCTGGGAATCCATGTCAGATGCGCCAGGTGTTCGCCGTAGGCGCAGGAGCCTGAGAAATTCTCCGGCGATCCCGCGGTCGTGGTCTTGGGCGAAATTATACTGGGTCCAACCCGGGGATGTACGCAGTGAGTCGAGTCACTTGGTTTGTCCGCAACGCCAGCGGCACTCGCCGGAAATTAGTCGATGGCAGGTTCACTGGCAGGTGGCGCATAAAATGTCTCAGTCGAGGAACTCATCGAGCAGAGCAGCGCACTCCTGATCGGTTAGAATGCCCTTGTGGTTCAGCAAGCGCACAAGTTCAATCGCCAGCACATGGTCTACCGGGGAAACCGGTTCGGGCTTCGCCGCCTCCATTTGTTCCGGCCGATGCCGGTTCTCTTCAACACCGTGCTCGGACAGCCAATCCTCGAGTTTCGCTTGCTGCTCGGCCTCTAAACCTGTAAAGGCAAGGCCCATCCCGAATCCCGCTTGGCGATAGCTCACGATGGCCCGGACTTCAAAGACATCCTTTCCTTTGAAGAGCCGTAAATTGACGGCTGTCCCCGCCGCATAAGGGTTCAATGTGTCGATGAAGCAGCCTTTCAAGCTCAGGTCGGAGACTCGCGCCGAGAGCTTGAGCCCGGAGCGCAGGTCGGCGACCTCCACCTCAGCGCTGAACTGGTGGCGGGGGGTGCCGCGACGATTGGCCTCGAGCGTTTCTTGGTCGGAAGCAGAGCTGCTCTTTCCAGAGGGCTTCCAGGATGTGTCCTTTGACATTTCTTGTTACCAGCCTCGGACGACTCAATGGTCGGCGTCGATCCGGTTGCCGCGGAGGCGGAGGCAGAACCCCGCTCCTGCATTCCGAGTTTGGGTCTCAAAGCCGGGTCGGAGCAATAGCCGCCTCTCGATGTGTGTCCTTGCGGATAACTTGAGCTTGCAAAATGCACCTGGGATCCAGTGAGGAGCCTGATTTTCAATTTGGACACTCCGTTTCCATTTCCTCTGTTCCAGCCCGGTGAAAGGGGCGACAATACAGCTCTAGTTCTACTCCCAAGGGTCGTGGGGGCACGCCTAGTTTTTCTCGTGGGGGATCCGACAGCAGTGGCGGAGTAAGCCAGAGGTCCCGGTGCAGCAAATCGTGCACAGTGGAAGGCTCGCAGTGGCACTGAAGCGGCCGCTAGCAATCAGTGGCGCTGCGCTTGCATGCGTGCTTCTGTTCGGCGTGACGTTGAGTTTTTCTCAAAGTCTTGGCGACATTGCCCGACAGGAGCGCGCCCGCAAGGAACGCCAGCCTCGTCGTGCCACACGGATCTATACGGAAGAGGATCTGGCGCGTCCGAAAATACTTGACCCCGAAGACCATGCCCGCTTCGAGGCCGCGCGGAAGAGCTGGAAAGCCCCGACGGGTGAACAAGCAGCCGAGGATCCCCGGGGCGGACCGCAGTCAACCGAGACTCCGCTTGGTGATATTGCGCGCCACTACCGTTTGCTGAAGCCGGCTCAGGAGACGCGAGAGTCGAACGGAGCGCCTCGACTTCCTTCGCAGCCCGCTCTGGCCCGGCCTGTTTTTTCCAGGCCGCCGGCGGCGCCACCCGCCGAACGGGTTTCTGAAGTCTCAAAGCCCCGGGCCATCGGCTCACGTGAGCCGCCCGAGGGTAGCGCCCTCAATACACTCTTTCGTGTGCGGGTACAGCGGGGCGACTCCTTGTGGAAGCTGGCGAAGTGTTATCTGGCTCGCGGGGCGCTATGGCGTCAACTCGCCGTGCTCAATCCCGAGATCATCAACCCAGATTTCATTCGTGTTGGCGAATGGATACGATTGCCGCTCGGTCTGTCAGGCACTAGTCCGGCAAATCAATTCCGTGTGAGGAAGGGTGATACCCTGTGGAGCCTGGCACGGGCGGCGTTTGGCAGAGGAGAGGCTTGGGTTTGCATTGCCGAAGCAAATCTCCATCTCCAGAACGTCGATCTCATTTACCCGGGACAGAAGATGGTCATCCCTCCGGTTTGTTCTGCCGCTCCCTAGCATTGTGCCCCCACGGAATCGCTGCCATCGTCACCCGCCGCGTACGCTGAGCGCGTGGCCGAAAATCTCTTTGCCTGATGAAACCGAGAACGAAGCGACGACCGAGCTGATTGAGCAGGTTTACTGGAGCGGGCGATGGGAGTCGAACCCACGTCCGCGGCTTGGGAAGCCGCTATTCTACCGTTGAACCACGCCCGCTCGAATTCCTAAGCTAGCACCACACTTTCCAACTTGGCAAGAGTTCTTTGGCGGCCGCTCTTCGTGCTAGAGTGAGCCGTCTTCAGTCGAGATAAAACCGAGGCGAGGAGGAGGCGTGGCGTTCAGGGATCTGCGCGAATTCATCCACCGGCTCGAAGAAGAGGGCGAGCTGAAGCGCATCAGCGTCGAGGTGGATCCGGTGCTCGAGATCACGGAGATCACCGACAGGGTGACCCGGGCGGGAGGCCCGGCGTTGCTGTTTGAGCGGCCGAAGGGCTCGCGCATCCCGCTGCTGATCAATATGCTCGGGAGCGAGCGGCGCATGAACCTGGCGCTCGAGGTCCAGCAGCTCGACGAAGTCGCGGCGCGCATCCGCTCGTTTCTAGAGTTCCAGTCGCCCCAGGGATTGTTTGACAAGCTCAAGATGTTGCCGAGGCTGGCGGAGCTCGGCTCGTTCTTTCCGAAAACGATGAAGGGCGGCGCGTGCAAGGAAGTAATTCGCAGGCAGGATTTTTCGCTGCTTGAGTTTCCCATCCTGAAGTGCTGGCCGAAGGACGGCGGGCGATACATCACCTGGCCGCTGGTGATTACCAGCAACCCGGAGACAGGCAAGCGGAACGTCGGCGTCTATCGCATGCAGGTTTTTGACGAGCGCACCACAGGCATGCACTGGCAGACGCAGAAGCACGGCGCCGAACATTTCCGCCGCGCTCGGGCTCGCGATTCTAAGGGAAGGATTGACGTCGCAGTCGCGATCGGCGCCGACCCAGTGACCTGCTTGGCGGGCATCCTGCCCATCCCGCCGGACTTGGACGAAATGATGTTCGCGGGATTCTTGCGGCGCGAGCCAGTGGAGATGGTGCCCTGCGAAACTTCCAGCCTGGAGGTGCCCGCCAACGCCGAGATCGTTCTCGAGGGGTATGTGGACTTGAGCGAGTTTCACATGGAGGGGCCGTTTGGCGATCACACCGGCTTTTACTCGCTCGAAGACGAGTATCCCGTCTTCCACGTCACCTGCGTCACTCACCGCCGCGAGCCCATCTACCTGACCACCATCGTGGGGCCGCCGCCGCAGGAAGATTTCTTTATGGGGCACGCCGTCGAGCGGGTCTTCCTCCCGGTGATGAAAATGCAGTATCCCGAGATTGTAGACATCGCCATGCCCGCCGAAGGCATCTTTCACAACCTGATGATTGTGGCCATCCGCAAGTCCTATCCCGGCCATGCGCGGAAGATCATGAATGCCATATGGTCGCTGGGTCAGGCTATGTTTACCAAAGTTCTGGTCGTGGTGGACCACGACGTCAACGTTCAAAATTTTCGCGAAGTGGTTTGGAAAGCCCTCTGCGCGATTGACCCGGAGCGCGACGTTCAAATGCTTCTGGGGCCGGTGGACACTCTCGACCACGCCGCCCGGATGCAGGATTTCGGCTCTCACATGGGCATTGACGCCACGCGCAAATGGCCGAGCGAGGGTTTCCAGCGTCCTTGGCCCGACGAAATCATTATGGACGGTGAGACCAAGGCCAGGATTGATGCCCTGTGGGGTTCATTCGGCCTTGGGCATTCCGGCCGCTGATTCGGCGAAAAAGTTTGCTCGAACCGGCGCCATGATGAATGGTGGTTCTATCTGTACGGTTGCTCCAGGAATTGAGCCGCTTTCCCCCATTGCCTATAATCGCCCCCGAACTGTCGGTATTCTTAGGACAACTGCGGCCTCAGTTTGATTGACGCCTTCCTTCTGGAATGCCATAACCAACGGTAGGGAATTGCCCGGGTTGGCCGGGCAAGGGCGTGTCATCAAGAGTGGCGAGGGCGTCTCAACGGTCCAAGCGTGGGGTGAGCAGTCCGATGGTTGAGGCCCGTGAGGTCATGAACATTCGTCAAGCCTCGCACTATCTGGGGGTTTCACCCGATACGCTTTACCGCTACATCTGCGAAGGCGAGGTGCCGGCGTTTAAGCTGGGCAACCGCTGGAAATTCAAGAAATCCATCCTGGATCGCTGGATGGAACGCAAGATGAGACAGGTGGAGGGGGAGAAGAACCGCTAGCCCGCGGCAGGCGGAGAGCGAAAAGAGGGCGCGCCATGTTTGATTTGGGAAAACAGAAACCCGTGGTAGGGCTGGATATCGGCTCGAGTTCGATCAAGGCCGTGGAGCTCCGGGGCTCCAAGCAAGGTTATGAGCTGCTGAGCTTCGGCCTGGAGCCGCTGGCGCAGGATACGGTGGTGGACGGGGCCATCATGGACGCGCCACTGGTGGCCGCCGGGATCAGCAGCATCTTTGACAAGCAAAAGGTGAAAACCAAGAACGTGGCCACTTCGGTTTCGGGGCATTCAGTGATCGTCAAACGCGTTACCCTTCCGGTGATGAGCGAGGAAGATCTCTTCGAGCGGATCCAGGCAGAGGCCAGCCAGCACATCCCTTTCGACATCGCCGACGTCAACCTGAGCTACCAGTTGCTCGAATCGGTGGACGCGCAGATGGACGTGCTGCTAGTGGCAGTGAAGAAGGACAAGATCCTCAACCACACGAATGTGCTGGCCCAGGCGGGCAAAACGCCAACCGTAGTCGACATCGACGCCTTCGCGCTGCAGAACTGTTATGAGGTGAACTACGACCCCGACCCGGGTCAGACCGTGGCGCTGCTCAACGTCGGCGCCAGCGTGATGAACATCAACATCGTCCGGGGCGGCGTGCCGCTGTTCACCCGCGACGTCTCGGTCGGCGGCAACCAGTATACCGACGCGCTGCAGAAGGAGTTGGACCTCAGCTTTGAGGATGCCGAGCGGCTGAAGCATGGAGATAGCATCGCCGGTGTCGCCGAGGAGCAACGGGCCACCATCCTGCGCTCGGTCTCCGACATCCTGATCCTGGAGATCCAGAAGACGTTTGACTTTTTCCGGGCCACCGCTAGCGGGGAAAGCATTCAGCGGATCTACGTCGCCGGGGGCTCGGCGCGCGTCCCCGGGCTGGTGGACCTGTTGCGCGAAGAGTTCGCCATGCCTGTGGAAGAGATGTATCCGTTCCGCAAGATTGTGATCAATCCAGGGCGGCACAACGAGGAGCAGATCCGCGAACTGGCGCCTCGCCTGGCTATTGCCGTGGGCCTCGCCCTGAGGAGCTTTGATACGCCATGATCCGGATCAACCTGCTCGGCCAAGCTCGACCGAAGGCCCCGCGTCGTGCCGTGCCCCTGGAGGCCACGCTCCAGATTGTCTTCTTCGTGGCTGTCCTGGCGGCGGCCGTGGGATTTCTCTTTATTCACTGGGGGCTGATGAACCGGGACGTGAAGAAAGTGCAGGGAGAGATCACCCGCCTGCAGAGCGAGAAGGCGCGGCTGGAGGAGTTGAAGCAGCAGGTGGACAGTTTCGAGCGGCAAAAGGAGGTCCTGCAGCAGCGCATCGCCGTCATCGAGGAGCTGCAGCGGAACCGCACGGGCGGCCAGGAACTGCTGGATACGGTGGCCACCACGGTGACGCGCTCCGATGCACTTTGGCTGACCTCGATGACCCGCAAGGGTAACGCTCTCACCTTTGAGGGTTCCGCCGCCTCGATTAACGCGGTGGCCAACTTCATCACCCAGCTCAAGCGTTCCGGCTATTTTCAGAAGATCGAAATCAAGGAATCGCATCAGGATGAGCGCAACGCGGCGGTGCAGACCTTTGTCTTTACGCTGATGGCCGAGCTTGCTCTGCCCCAGAACAAGCCCGCCACGCCGGCGCCGCCGAGGAAAGGCTAGGGAACCGATGGCCATCTCCTTTCGCGAATTTCCCTGGTACATCCAGTTCCTCCTGTTTGCGGCGCTGGGGCTGTTGATCGCCGGCGCAGGCGAGTTTGTACCATTCTCGCCAGTGGCGCAGACACGCACCAACCTAGGTCGTCTGAGCGACCAGCGAAGCGCACTCGAGCAAGAGGTGAAAACATTGCAGGTGTACGAGCGGCGATCCAGCGACCTCCGGACGGAGATGGAAGCCCTGCAGAAGCAGCTCGACACCCTGAAAACGATTGTGCCCGAGGAAAAAGAGCTGGACGAGTTCATCCGCATGCTACAGGGCGCGGCGGCTGCCTCAGGGGTGCAAATCCGGCGTCTGACAGCCCAGCCGGTCAACGCCAAGGAATATCACTACGAGATGCCTTTTGACATCCAGGTGGATGGACCTTACTACTCCCTCCTGGATTTCTTTTCTCGTTTGAGCCGGCTCTCGCGCATCATCAACGTCGGCGATATTAGCTTCAGCGGGCTGGGCGAGGCCCGCAGCGCGAAGTACCCCGTCCGGCCGGGCACTACGGTCACCGGCACGTTCACGGCAACGACTTTCTTCACAAAGGCCGGAGCAGAGCCGCCGGCGAAACCGGGAACCAAGCAACCCGGCAAACCAAATTAGCGGATCGAGCTGACGATGCGACTGGCAAAGTCATTCGGAACCGTAGTTGGGCTGCTGGCCCTACTAGCGTGGGGCGCCTCGCACCTGCGGGCGCAGGCCCCGCCACCGGCGAAGGCTTCGCAGACGAGCAAGCAGCCAGACAAAAAGCCGGGAAAGACCCCTGCTGCGTCCGAACCGGCTGTTCCGGCGCAGGCCAAGGCCCAGCCGCCGGCCAAGGTGCCCGGTGACAAGCAGTCGGCGAAGAAGCCGGCCAAAGCCAAGTCGGCGAAGCCTCAGCCAGCCGCCAGCGCGCAGCCTCGTGTGGCGCGGCGGGACCCGTTTGACCCCCTGGTGGGCAAAGACCGGCCCGGCAGCGGATCTCCCGAGCGCCTGCCGCCCGGGAAGGCGGGGCTAGTGGTGAGCACGTTGCGGCTGGACGGAATTGTCCGCGGACCGAACGGAATGATTGCCGTGGTCTCCAACCCGCAGCAGCGCGTCTATTTCCTCCGCGAGGGCGACCAACTTTACGACGGCAAGGTCGAGCGCATCACGATGGAAGGCGTCGCGTTCCACGAGATCGGAAAAGATGCTTTTGGTAAGCCCGTGGACCGCCAGGTGACGAAACGACTTTACCCCAGTCCAGGAGAACTGCAATGAAGACGAACTGGCCGGCATTTCTGCTTGCGTGCCTGCTGCTGGCGACCGCAGCCTATCTTGCCTGCCCGATGAGTGCGCAGACCGGACCGCTGCCGACGGACTCGACCGCGCTGGCGACGACTATCGGTCAGGTCGAGGTCGGCCGCTCCGGCCAGGAAGCCATTGTGCGGGTGCAAGGGAACGGCCGACTCTCTTACCAGGCGTCGCGGCTGAATGATCCCGAACGGTTGGTGCTGGACTTTACCGGCGTGCAAGTGGCGCTCGACCGGACGAGGTTTCGCGGCAACAGTCCGGTGCGCGGAGTCCGCATCGGCCAATTCAAGCCTAATGTGGCGCGGGTAGTGATTGATCTCGAGCGCCCAGTACCCTACAGCGTCAAGGCAGACGGCCAGAGCGTACGGGTGGCTTTCGCCGCCCCGACTCCGAGCCCAGAGGTCCTGCGGAACAGCGTTGCGCCGACGGCAAGATTGGTCCCGCGCCGGCCCGCGACGACCACTCGGGCGTCCGCCGCCCAGCTAGCAGCGTTCGAGTCCACCAGGATGCCGCTGCCTGCCTGGCTGACCGAACAGACGGCCGTGTTCGCTACGCCAGTGCGCAAGTGGGAGCCGCCGGCGCCTCCGGAACCGGCGCAGCAAGCCGAGGCGCAGGCCCCGCCGCAACAGCCGGCAAAGAGATATTCGGGCGAGCCCATTTCGGTAAATCTGAAAGACGTGGATCTGAAGGACTTTTTCCGCCTGATCCACGAGATCAGCGGGCTCAACGTGGTTGTGGATCCCAGCGTGAAAGGGACGCTGACGATCGTGCTGGACGACGTGCCGTGGGACCAAGCGCTGGACATCGTCATGCGCAACAACAGCCTCGACAAACAGCTCGAGGGTAATGTCCTCCGCGTCGCCACCAAGGAGACGCTTAAGAAGGAGGCCGAGACGCGGCGTGACCTGGCCAAGGCCGAAGCCGAGGCCGTCGATCAAGTCACTGCAACCCGAGTCCTGAGCTATGCCAAGGCTACGAGTATGCGCGACACCCTCAAGCGGTTCCTGTCGTCACGCGGCGATATTCTGGCTGACGAGCGCTCCAATACACTGATCATCCGCGACATCCCCTCAGTGATCCCGGGGATCGATAACCTGATCCGACAGCTTGATCGCAAAGGCCAGCAAGTGGAAATCGAGGCTCGGGTCGTTGCCGCCTCCCGGTCGTTCGCCAGGGATATCGGCACCCAGTTTGGGTTTGCCACCAGCACTACTGGCGGGCGATCAGTTTTCGGCGGCTTAGTGGGGGCTGCCGGCTTCACCAGCCCGTTCAGTCATAATCCTCCGCTGCCGCCGCCTCCGCTGGTGGTTTCAGGGACCAACTCGATCCCGCTCAATACCAACCTCGGGGCACAGGCGCCGACCAGCGGGGTCAGCTTCGCCCACAGCTCACGGAATCTGGCG
>Ga0070706_100002206_pt1 | contig 19823 bp, 17 predicted proteins | sample KBSK5501metaG_FD_65476 | JGI IMG/M metagenome (GOLD analysis project Ga0070706, IMG submission 65476) | Corn, switchgrass and miscanthus rhizosphere microbial communities from Kellogg Biological Station, Michigan, USA - KBS K5-50-1 metaG | ecosystem: Host-associated > Plants > Roots >... | reverse complement strand
GTTAATGACATCGGTTCGGCTCGATACGATTCCCTTCAGCTCAAGGCTGAGACTAAGAACATTAGGCACGGCCTCTACGCCCTCTTGGGCTATACCTACGCCCGGGCGTTCGACACCGGATTCTCCGATGGCTTGGGTTCTGGCACAGGTGCGACGTATTATCCGCTGCCGGGCACTGCGAGAGCGGATTGGGCTTTATCTCAAATCCAGCTCAATCACAACTTCACCGCCAGCTTGATCTATGACCTGCCATTTGGCAAGGGCAAGCAGTTCGGGGGCAACTGGAGTGGACCAGTCAACGCGGTCTTGGGAGATTGGCAGGTCAATGTGATTCAAAAGATCACTTCAGGATTTCCAATTTTCATTGTGACGAGCAACAACAACTCCGGAGTAAATTTTACGAACAATACCGTCAACTATAACCGCCCCAATCAGGTTTGTAACGGCCGGCTCAGCAACCACACGGTGCAGAACTTTTTTGATAAGAACTGTTTCGTCGACCCGCCAAATGGAGAACTTGGAAACGCGAACCGCGCCCCGCTCTACGGTCCTGGCTTTGTGAACACTGATTTTTCAGTGAACAAGCGGTTCCCGTTATCATTCCGCGAGGGGAGCGATCTGGAATTCCGGGCTGAATTCTTCAATCTGTTTAACCATGCGCAGTTCTACGTGCCGGTCTCGGACCAAGCTAACTCCAATTTTGGGCAGATTACTGAGACGGTGAACAATCCGCGCCTGATTCAGTTTGCCCTCAAGCTTCGTTTCTAGGGCGTCTGGTTTGGGAGACCTAAACTTTGGACAGACTGGGCGGACCGGACGGCTCCGACCAGTTTGTGTCTGTGTCAAGTCCTTCAACCAGTCCGTACGGAAATCTTGATTTTCGAATAGAAAACCTGACCAAGGATCAATGGATATTTCTGTCAATCTAGAAGCTCCATGAGGACAACTGGCAGGTTTTGCTTAGCACTCACCTGTTGGCTGCTGGCGAGCTCTCTCGCTTGGGCTGAGCAGCGGCGCGAGGTCATTATCAACCAGGACTGTTCCGGCCCTGGCGGCAGCAATTTGCAGACCCTACTCCTACTGATTCAGTCTCCTGAAGTCGAGGTTCTGGGGATAACCGTAGTCAGCGGAAACCAATGGCGCGACGAGGAAGTGGCTCATACTCTGCGCCTGCTCGAAAGATGGTCTGCACTTCGACGGATATTTCGGCCAAGACTCGCTTGACACCGGCAATGATTAGTGAGATTCGGGCGGGCGGAACACCTCTAGCACGCTACATCGCGCGCTTCTATCAAACTGGACAGGGCGGCGAGTACATGTGGGACGAACTGGCGGCGGCCTGGATCCGCCCGTCTCTGATTACAAAGCGCGAAAACTCGCTACATGAGTGTGAACCTCGACCGGGGCGCGGGATACGGAGACACCCTGACCTGGATTGAGAAAGATCAATCGAAACTCGGAGCACGGCCGGTAGAGATACAACTCGATTTGGATACCGAGAATTTCTATCGAATGTTTATGATCTTGATGAGCGCGCCCACACCCTCTGCCCACTGACTAGATTTCTTTTGTTGCGGTTGCAAAGCAAAGTGTAGAAAGGTTGGCGTGGCAGGAAAGTAGGCATTACAATGCCAGTTCTTTTTGCCTGGCACTAGACCAGAGAACCTCAACAAATCATCAGAAGCAAAACCTAAGAACGTACGAGGACTTCACCATGAAGGCGCGACGCTGGTTGGTTCTATTGATCGCTGTTCTGGCGCTGGCAACGGCGAGCGCACTGCAGGCACAAAAAATCAAAGTCATTGTTGATCAGGACGCTCGCGGTCCAGCTACCACCGACATGCAATCAATCCTGATTTTTTTGCAGTCGGACAAGTTCGACGTGCTGGGGATCACCACGGTGAGCGGGGATCAGTGGGTGAGGGAAGAAACTCTGCGCACCTTGCGGCTAGTGGAAATCGCCGGCCGCACCGACGTTCCCGTGGTGGCGGGCGCCGAATTTCCTCTACTAAATTCTAAAGAGGAGACCGAGCGCTGGGAGAGCCTTTACGGCAAGATTCGCTACAAAGGATGCTGGAGTGATTTCTCCAAGCTCCCGCCCAATACTCCCGCCGCGTTTCGTGCCCCCTATCACGAGCCTGATGTTGTACCCACGCTGGTTGAGGGAACGCCTCACACTAAACCGCTGAATGAGACCGCCGCAAATTTCATCGTTCGCATGGTGCGTAAGTATCCGGGCGAAGTAGTCATCTGGGCCGGCGGTCCATTAACCAACATCGCGCTCGCCCTGCGACTCGATCCCGAAGTTGCGGCCTTAGCGAAAGGACTCGTCCTGATGGGCAGCGGTATGTACGCAAATCAGGGTGGCATTAACAGCATTGACGGGCGCCGCGAATTTAACTGGTGGTTTGATCCCGAGGCGGTCCGGATCGTGATGCGCTCGCCGTGGAAAAAAATCACAATCACGCCCATCGACATATCGGTCAAAACGACCGTGAACCCCGAACTCAAGGCTGCCATCGCCAAAGCCGATACGCCTGTGGCCCGTTACCTCACCGCATACGCCGCGGAAAGCTTTATGTGGGATGAACTCTCAGCAGCGGCCATGATCGATCCTTCCATCATCACCGGACAGAAAGAACTTTATGTAGATATTGACGTTGACCACGGAGCGAGCTACGGCGAAACGCTCTTCTGGGACGCGGGCGCCGAGCTTCCGCCCTACGAAAGACTGGCTACTGTCCAGTTCGATGTTGACACAAAAAAACTATACGATCTGTACATAAAATTAATGACCCAGCCTCCGCCGCACCCGAAGTAGAGTAGCGTCGGCATTTTGCCGGCTACTGCAGCAGCGCAACAGATTCGGCAGAGGCCGGAGCGCAGCACCTAAGGAAGAAACATGGATTCAGTATCACCTCGCATAACTCGACGCCAGTTTGTGGCATCCTCGTCGGCCGCTTTGGCTGCCGGCAGTTTCGTAAGCCAGGCTTTCGCCGCGAGCTCACCGGTAGCGGGACAAAACCAGATAGCAGGTCGCGGCCCCTTCCGCGTAGTCATTGACACTGATCCCGGCGTAGACGACGCTCTGGCACTCCTCCTTGCTATGCGCTCACCAGAATTAAAGATTGAAGCCATCACTCCGGTAGCGGGAAATGTTCCGCTGGAGCTGTCGCTTCCCAATGCCTTGCGAATGGTCGAGATCGCCGGTCGAACGGATATTCCGGTTGCAGTGGGCGCCAAGGCCCCCCTGCTGCGCCGTCTGGTAACCGCTGCTTATGCACACGGCGAGAACGGGCTGGGAGGAGCCGTCTTTCCCGAGCCGAAGATCAAACCTGTCGCCGAGCCCGCTGCAAAATTCATTTCACAAATAGTTCGAAAGTATCCCGGCGAGGTAACGCTGATCACCATAGGTCCGCTGACGAACATCGCCACCGCGTTAAATATGGACTCCGAATTAGCACGCATGGTGAAAAGCCTGGTCATGATGGGTGGCTCGCTGTCGGGAGGAAATATCACGCCCGCCGCCGAGTTCAATGTTTACGTGGATCCGGAGGCGGCCCGCATAGTCTTTCAATCGGCCATTCCTATCACCATGGTCGGTCTGGACGTCACGCGCAAGACCTCACTGACTGACGAACACGTCCGAATCCTAGAAGCTGGTCAGAACCCCGTCAGCCAGGCGGCGGCCAAGATCGCTCGCAATGCTATCAATCACAACCGCGAGCAGGGGTTTCTGGTGGGACCGAACATGCACGATTCACTTGCCGTGGCGGGCTTTCTTGAGCCGTCCCTTCTCAAATTTCAGGATTATTATGTCGACGTGGAAACCACCGGCGAGCTCACTGCGGGAGAAACCTTAGGTTACAGTCCGATGTCCGGCGACTTGCAGCGCCGACCCGAAAGCGAGAAGCAGGCAGCTCTGACCATGCAAATTCGTGGGTCAGCACCTACGCTAGCCAGCACCAAGACGTCTCCAGTCGTGCGCGACAAATTTGTTCCTAACGCAAAAGTTGCCATCAATGTGGATTCGGCAAGGTTCTTCGACTTGCTCATTGGCCGTCTATCCGGAAAGCAGTAGTTGATTCGTAATTTTGAACTTTGAGGTGAGTCATGAAATTTAGCCGGATCTGGTTGACTGCCGTACTCCTGGCGAGCTGTCTCACGTGTTGGGCTCAACAGAAGCGCAAGATCATCATCGATCAGGACGCGGGCGGACCCGCCGGCACCGACCAACAATCCATGCTCCTGTTAATCCAGTCCCCGCAAACGGATGTTCTGGGCATCACGGTCGTGACCGGCGATCAGTGGTTGAACGCAGAGGTCGCGCACACCTTACGAATGCTCGAACTCATCGGAAGAACCGACATTGCGGTTTTTCGCGGAGCAGAGTATCCGTTAGTCCGCCGAAGGGAAGAAACTGAATTGTGGGAGCAGATGTATGGGTCCGTGACCTGGCTGGGAGCGTGGACACCCAAGTTCTACCATCCGCCCGACCAGTTGGGTGAAATGCCGGAAGGGGCACCCACTACCAAAGCCGCCGATGAAGATGCTGCCCACTTCCTGGTGCGCATGGTCCGAAAATATCCCAACGAGATCACAATTTACGCGGGCGGCCCGATGACCAATCTGGCGCTCGCCATCTCCATCGATCCCGAATTTGCGCGCCTGGCCAAAGAGCTGGTGTTCATGGGCGCAAGCCTCAACCCGCGAACCGACAATCCCGAGTTCATCAATGGCCCGCGGCACGAATTCAATATTTGGTTCGATCCGGAGGCATCTCACATTGCCTTGAGGGCACCCTGGAAGAAAATCACATGCACAACAGTCGACATCTCGGTGAAGACACGCCTGACTACCGAGCTGATCAACCGAGTCAAGGCGGGCGACTCGCTGGCGGCTCGCTACATCGGCAAATATGCGAAACTCTACGGGGAATACAATTATTTGTGGGATGAATTGGCGTCGGCGGCATGGCTCGATCCCAGTGTAATTACCAAGAAAGAAACCCGCTTCATGGATGTCGACTTAGATCGCGGCGCCGGCTATGGAAACATTTTGACCTGGGTCGAATCCGACAAGCCTAAGATCCAGGTGCAGCCGGTGGAAATACAAGTGGATCTGGATGCCGAGAAGTTTTACAACATGTTTGTGGATTTGCTAAAGGCGCCCACGCCAAAAGCTCACTGAGCGGGCGGCTGCCCAGACCTGTGGAATTCTATTGCGGCAGTTGCGCTAACGCCTTCTGCGCCGCCGCATGATCAGGATGCTGTTTAAGAAGCTCGAGTAGGACACTCCGAGCTTTGTCCGCCTTGCCCTCGATTGCGTATACCCGGGCCAGGTTCAGATAAGACTGATCAAAGCCAGCAGCAACCCGAATGCACTCTTCGAAACTTGCAACCGCTTCGTCCCGCCGACGCGTACGCAGGTAAAGTACACCGAGATTATTCAGTGCCTCCGGATACGCGGGACGGAACTTCAGCGCTCTTTGCAAGTATTCAAAGGCCCGCTGACTATCGTCGAGTTGAGCAAACACCATTCCCAGGCTGTAGTTCGCCTCCGGATCCTGTGGGCCGACCTCGACCGCCCGTTGCAGGACTTTGCGCGCCTCTTCCCATTGCTTCTCCTGGCGATACGCGTTTCCTAGGTTTTCCAGCGCAATCAAATGATCGGCATTCAATCGGAGCGCTTCTTGAAAATACGGAATAGCTTCCGCAGTTCGGCCCTCCCGTGTCAAAAGAAGTCCCAGGTTGTTCCAGGCATTTGGCAGAGTCTCGGGATAGCTGGCGGGACTTTTGGTCGCGCGTTCAAAGCTCTTCCGGGCTTCAGCATTCTTTTGTTGTTTCAGGTAGACGCTTCCCAGCCCATACCACGCCTCAGCGCTAGGTTCGTCACGCAGAACAAGCCGGAATGACGCTTCGGCCTGATCGAAGTATTCATGTTGAAAGAAATCCGACCCGTAGGAAAGGTAATTCCGGCGAAACTCGGGGGTCTCCGATACGCCGGAGAACGGTAGGCCTTTCGCCAGTCGCTCCGTAGCCGTTCGCGGAATATGTCGAAAGTCTAGTTCGACGTGCTCTGGATCAATCGGGCCTTGATAAACCTTGACAACGTCACCCTTCTGGTCGATCAAAAATGCTGTTGGCAGGCAGAGGTCCCGATGCCGATCAAAAAGGTGGCGATAGAGAATGTTGTAAATGCCAGCCACGTCATCGGATCCGTGAAGGATGGGAAATGAAAGATTGCGCTCGCGTACCAGTGTCCGCAATTTGTTGGGATCCGCAGAATCATCGACGTTGATAGCAAGCACCTGCAGGCCCCGTGCCGACAAGCGAGTATGCAAGCGGTTGAGGACTTCTAAGTCTCCCTCCGACCCCGCGGCACAGAATTTAAGAAGCACCGCCTTCCCCCGGAGTGCAACAAGAGTCCGCGTCTGTCCAGCGACATCAGGAAGAGAGAAATTCGGCGCAGCCACCGGCGCGACCAGCCAGGTTTCTACTGTCGCCGGAAGCGGCTCGTTGCTTTGCTGAAGATTAGTCGCTATTAAGATCGGTCTTGGGTCGGGCATGGCCTCAGAAGCTGTTGATGCCCTTATCTTGAAGCGTTCCATTCGAGACGGCGCCGACCCTTCTTCAACCCACACTCGGTGGTTAACTGGAAGATCGCGAAGTTCCTGCACCGTCCCACTCGGCCAGCGGATCGACGCTCGGACCGGGCCTCCCGCCTTTCCCAAGCCAAAGAATATTTCCTTAGTGTGCTGGGAAAGAAATCCCGAACCGGCTTGAAGCATGCGAGTCTGCCGCCCAGATTCGGCTTCCAGCGTCATCACTGCGCCGATCGCGTCACGATTACTCTTAGTACCACGAAGTCGAAATACGATGGACGGTTCCAACTCCTTCATCACATTTTCTAGTAGACGCAATTGCGGAGCGTTACGGTTTTTCAAGAATACTTCCAGGCGTCCGTCGTGATCGAAATCCGCCAGCGCGAATGACCTGCCGTCCTCGAGAAAGTCCAATCCCACCACGCCCGAGACATCGGAAAAGGTTCCATCCCGATTGTTTGCGTAAAAGACATTGCGCTCGAAGCCACTCCACGTGCCGTCGGAGCGGATGAGTTCGTTGATGGCGTTCCATCCCTGCTCGTAATCGTGCTTAGGCTTGGCTTCCCCAGGTGAATGAGCAACTACCTGGCGCCAAAAGAAACTGTTCAAGTCTGCGCGGGAGGGACCAGAGACCATGCCGTTAGTGATGTATAGGTCCGGAAAGCCATCGTGATCAAAATCCCATGCGTCGCTCGACCAGGACCAGCGACCCATTTCAACTCCGGCCGAGGCGCTTGTATCTTGAAACTTTCCACTGGCGCTATTTTGGAGTAAAGAATTGCCTCTGGCGTGTTTGCGATACTGCGCTCGAACTGCTTCAGATGCGTCCTTTTGAAAGACTTCCTGCGTCGAAACCCTCTGACCCGCTGCCGACCACATGTCCGTCACGTAGAGGTCCTGTGCTCCGTCATGGTCGTAATCAAACCAGCACACACTCATCCCTGCGCCGACATCATCCACGCCAACCTGAGCCGCAACGTCGGTGAACGTCCCATCGCCATTATTGCGGTAGAGGTTCTTCCGGCCGAAGTCGTTTACGACATAAAGGTCGGGCCAGCCGTCCTGGTTGTAATCGCTCCATCCACAGCAAAAACTGTATCGCGTGTTGTTTCGGTCCAAACCCGACTCTGCGGTAACGTCGCGGAAAGTCCCATCGCGGTTGTTACGCATCATGAAATTAGGTGGGCCGTTTTGCGCGTCATAATAAGGAGAGGGATATTTGTACTGGTCCGTGCCCTGATAATAAAGGTAAAGGCAGAAATAAATATCCAGCCAGCCATCGCGGTCATAGTCAGCGATGGCCGCCCCCGTGAAGGTTCCTTGCGGAGGCTTTGCAAACTGAAAAGCATCAGGCTTTTGGCGAAACTTGCCACCGCCTTCGTTGAGAAATAGAAGAGGGCCGTTGGTTCGCACTACGATCAAATCCTGCCGGCCATCATTATCAATATCGGCAAAAAGCGCGCACGCCGTGTTCTCCAGGATCCCGACAGCCGATCCTTCTGTGATGTCCTCGAACGTTCCGTCTCCACGATTTCGATAAAACCGATTAGGAAGACCGGCGGCTTGGCAGACGTACAAATCATCGAAGCCATCATCGTCGATGTCGCCGACTGAAACCCCGTTGTGTCCGTAGATGTCGATGCCGCACGCCCCGTCGAGGACTGTCCGCCAATAATCCGCTCCGTGCAGCAACTGAGAAGAGTAAGAAGAAGTATTGCCCAACGCCTGCCCGGTGATGTCCGCGAAGATGGGAGCAAAGGATCGGCTTTGCGTCTCATCGAGCGCCTGCCATTTCCGCAGACGAAAGGGTCCGGCTTCGGACGAAGCCGTTTCCCACTCCATATCCCAATGCCCCACCCGTTGCTCGCGGTAGAAACCCTGACCCGAGCCAACTAATTCATAGCGCACTCGAGTATGCGGACCTCCCGGTGAATGCGCGCCAATACTGATCACCTGGAATTCAGCGGTCACGATTTTCGAGAAGAAGCTCAGAGCAGATCGCAGTTCCTGAAGAAATGCGCCTCGTCCGAGAGCAGACCCTTCTGTGAACTTATTTTGATGGACTTCGATCGGGGGCCCGGACCGCACAAGTCGCGATTCGATAGGCCGCAAGGCCGATCCCGAAAAGTCTGCAGCAAGCACCTTCTCGAATGTCTGTAATTCGTGGGGAGATTGCAGCAAACTCGAACTCCACTTTGCGAGCGTCGCCGCGATCTGGTCGTGATATTTTTCGGTGATGAACTCGTCCGAACCTGCCTGCACTTTCAAGAGCGTCGCATCGAGCGGGGTCTGAGCTCGATAGCGAGGATGCAGGTGGAACTCACAATCTGGTGAGTGTTCGCTCCCAGAATCGAGATGAAAGAAAGGAAAATTGAGGCCGCGACCGGGGACCAACGTCGCGAAGGTTCCCTGGCAGCATCGGATCAGAAAGTTGCGTCGACTGGCGTCTACCGGGCAATGACTAGACGGATAATACTTCTTCGATGCCCGACTCAGGACCATTCCCCCAAATCTACCTGCGGAATCCGCAATCTAACAGCCACGCCGGAACCCGTCAAGATTGAGCGAAATCACGTCCAGGCGCACTGTTGTATGCTTTATCAAATATCTGAATGTACGCGTTTATGAACATTAACTCACCACGCATTCCTAGACTTACTCCACAATTCAAAAGATGCATCGTCGCGTTAGTGGCCGTACTGCCACTGGTCACTCCCGCCGCCCGCAGCTTGGCTTACCAAGACACATCCGCCGTAAAACCAGTCACGAGCGACACTCCAGAAGCCCACCTGGGCAAGGGTTATGACGCCTTAAAGCAAGACAGATACGACGCCGCTGCCAGCGAATTTCGAGCCGCTCTTGAAATCGACCCCAAGCTGACGTTGAGGGCGCGGTTTCCTTTGGCGGTTGCACTTTTCGAATTGCACAAGTCAGATGAAGCGCGCCACGAACTGGAAGTTGTCCGCCGTGAAGTGGGAGATCACCCAAACATCTTGTATTACCTTGGCCGGCTAGACCTGGACGAGCGCAACTTCAAGGGCGCAATCCGGAATTTGACCCAAGCGGCGGCCAAGCCTCCTTTTCCCGACACCGCTTATTATCTTGGATACGCTTACTTCAAACAGGGCGACTTAACCTCTGCTGAAAAGTGGTTAAAGCTTGCCGCGGAGGCGAATCCGCGTGACGCACGGATGCAGTATCAACTCGGCTCCGTGTATCGCAAACAAGGCCGCGAGCAGGAAGCCCAAAAAGCAGTAGCGATGTCAGAGGAACTACGCCAGCAAGACACCAATGAGAGCAGGATAAAGCTAGAGTGCGCGCAAAAGCTGGATCAAGGCCCACGTGAAGAGGCGCTCGCCGTCTGCGAGCAATTGTACGATCCCGACAACGCAGACAAACTTACGGCGCTGGGCACGACTTATGGCCAACACGGGGAGTTGGAAAGAGCGTTGAAGTCTTTGAGCCGGGCGGCGGAGTTGGCTCCGCAATCTCCGCAGATGCAATATAACCTTGCTTACGCTCATTACCAGCTTAATCAGCTTGAAGAGGCGCGCGCGCCTCTAGCAAATGCTATCCAGCGATGGCCGGATTTATTCCCATTGAACGCCCTTTATGGCGCGGTCTTGTTGAAGCTCGGTCAAGATCGTCCAGCTTACGACGCCCTGCGCCACGCCCGGCAACTGAATCCGCAGGATCCCGCGACCGCGGATCTGCTCCACACGGTTACGAGCACTCTTGCCTCTAAAAGTCAGGCAGCCCGCCAATATTCCGATTCGCTTCGCTATTTTGAAGAAGCCGCTACACTTCGGCCTCAGGATCCGGAACCTCACCGTCGCATGGCGGAAATCTACATCGCTTTAGGCCGTCCCGTGCAAGCGAAGGCCGAACAAACAAAAGCTGACGGCTTGAGCAAGGCACCAGGCAAAGTCCAATAACAAGTGTGATTAGGTTAACCCTCACCCAGCAGCCTTTTATGCCATGCGATCAGAAGAGCTGTCCCAATAATCATCAGGCCGGTGCAGAGGCCGATCCAGATTCCCAGCGCTCCCCACCCCAGGCTGAAACAAAGGACGCAACCTAGGGGAAGCCCTATGAACCAATAGGCCACCAGGTTTGCCAGCATTGGCGTTTGCGTGTCGCCCGTGCCGCGCAAAGCTCCGGTCGCGACAGTCTGGACGCCGTCGAACAACTGAAAAGCAGCCGCAACCAGCAAAAGCGAAGCGCCCACTCGAATCACATTCGGATCGGGAGAAAACAGTCGTGCGATAACTCTGGGGATGCTAATAAACACTAGTCCCGAAGATGCCATAAATGCCACGCCCAGCGCGATTGCAGACCATCCAGCGCGCATTGCTCCCGCCCGATCGCCCCTTCCCAGTTGTTGCCCAACTCGAACCGCTGCGGCAGAACTGATTCCTAAGGGAACCATGAATGTGAAAGCGGCGCAGTTCAGTGCAATCTCATGTCCGGACAATGGCACGGGACCAAGCTTTGCACACAACGCAGTGGCGGCGGAAAATGCGCCAATCTCAAACAAAATCTGTGTGGCTGCCGGCGTCCCCAGCCTTAGCAGCGCAATCACTCGTTGAAGCTCGATTCGCATGGCGCCTGCCCAGGTCGGCATCGTGCGTTTAGACTCCACATAAACCAGCGTGATCAGAAGGACCAAAGCCATATAAATGCGCGATAGACACGTCGACCAACCCGATCCGGTAATTCCCATGGCTCGAAATCCAAGGTGCCCATAGATCAGCACCCAATCCCCAAAAGCGTTGGCGACGTTTGCGGAAATCAACGCGAACATGATGGGATACACCACGTTGATAGCCTGAAGGTGTCGCCGCAATGCGAAATAAGTCAGCAGAGGCAACGTGCCCCAATTGAGCGCACGCAAGAATGGGCGCATGGGCTCAACCAGTTCCAAACTGATTCCGAACAACTGCATTAACGTCGGCCACAGCGAAACGCCCAGCATGAGAATCGGTGTCAGCAGAAAGGCAATGAACAGGCCATTCACCAGCCATTGCCGGGCATCCCGATGATCCTCACGCCCGTAGGCGTGGGAGACCAGAGTGTCCATGCCGAGCAGAAGCCCCCCACCGAAGATCACAACGCTGTGATACAGGCTCTGGCCTAATCCGGTAGCCCCAATCGCAACTGCGCTGTTTGGCAGACGCCCAACCATGATCGTATCCACGATACCCATCGTCATCCAGCCGAGTTCGGCGATGACAAGCGGCAGAGCCAGGCGAATTGTGGGGCGAAACTCTGGGCGAAGGGCCTTCAGGAACGTGAGCATGTGCAGAGACTGTTTTGTAACTTTAGCCCGCTATGGCGCAGAAGTCCGAATTTGGAAACTATCACTCGACCGCTAGAAAGATGTACCGGAGTAGAAATAATCCCGTGAGTATCCAAAGCACGATGCTGACTTCGCGATATTTGCCCGCTCCCAGTTTTACGGTGGAGAACGAAATTACGCCTAGACTCAATCCAGTGGCGATGCTGAACGTCAGCGGCGTCGCCAGCATGGTCATAAATGCGGGAAATGCTTCGGTGAAATCCGCCCATTTGACGTGCGCAATGGATTGCGTCATCAACGCTCCCACAAGGATCAGGGCCGGAGCAGTGGCGAAGCCCGGGATGGCGGTCGCCAATGGAGAAAACAACAAAGCCAGCAGGAACAATACAGCGACAACTATGTTGCTCAGTCCGGTGCGAGCCCCCGCAGCAATTCCCGCAGCGCTCTCAATGTAACTGGTTACTGTGGAGGTTCCGGTCAACGCGCCAAACATGGTGCCCACTCCATCGGCCAGTAGGATTCGTCCAACCCGTGGAATTTTTCCGTTCTTGATGAAGCCCGCTTGCTCACATACACCCACCAGAGTGCCCACATTGTCGAAGAGGTCGACAAACAGGAATGCAAAGATGATCTCCAGCAATCCCAGGTGCATGGCGCCACGGAAATCCAGCTGCAAAAACGTGCTCGAGGGCTGCGGCATGGCGACCAGGCCCGATGGCCAAGAAGCTATTCCACGGACGATCCCGAACAACGTGGTGCCAAGTATTCCGAGCAGGATGGCTCCATTGATTCGCCGTGCCATCAATATCAGCGTGAGCACAATGCCGAAGCAAGCAGCCTGCACTGCGCGATCAGAAAAGTTTCCAATACTCACAAACGTCGCCGGATTTGCCACCACCAGTTTGGCGTTACGCATGCCAACGAATGCTATGAACAGCCCGATGCCGGCGGCGGTCGAGTGTTTCAGGCAGTCCGGAATTCCATCGACTATCTGTTCGCGCACGCGGGTAACAGTTAGAAGAACAAACAGCACTCCGGAGAAGAAAACCACCCCCAGCGCCGTGCGCCACGGAATATGCATGCCAATGCAAACCGAGTAAGTGAAATAGGCATTCAATGACATGCCGGGTGCAAGTGCGATGGGATAGTTGGCGTACAGCCCCATCACCAATGTCGCAACCGCTGCAGAAACACAGGTGGCGAAGACCACCCCTTCCGGCGGCATTCCAGCCTGTGCCAATATTTGTGGATTCACCACCACGATGTAGGCCATCGTCATGAAGGTGGTCGCACCGCCCAGAAGTTCCTGCCTTACAGTTGTCTGATTTTCTGTCAGCTTGAAGTAACGATCGAGCAGTGCCTTCACTCGCGCTCCTTTTGCACTACGGACTCGTGCCAAAAGTCCTACAGAGTACCATTAATCCGTTAGCATCGCGCAGAGACACCAAGGTGCGAATTGTGCGCGCCAAGCGGAAAGTTCTGAGCCTACTTTTCTGAGTTGCGAGCGAGGTTTCGCATCTGGTTCAAGTACTCAACATAGATGGGGATGGGAATATCGGGAGAATCTCCGTCATTAAGGAAATGCTCCAACCGGATCTCGAACGGAATCGAGCTGATCACCTCGCGGAAACGCGGCATCTGCAAATATTTTACCTTCCATATTTCGAACATCAACGATCGGAACTGCTCGCTGATGAATCCCATCTTGCGTTCGTCCAGATAAATGGCGTCAAAATGATGGTCAGCCAGCGTTTTGCGAATGGGGTCGTCGGGTAGCGAGAACGTATATACCAAATGGAACACATCGGCGAGATCGCCCCACAGGTCCTTTTCTTCTCGCGCCGCAAAGCGAAACGCTGTGCCAGTTCGCTGCTGACTAAGTCGGGCGCCATCGCTCATCTGCAGCCCGTGTCGGCTCAGTTCGTCGCGAAACCAGCGCAGTCGTTCTGCCGTCAAATGGTGCCGCAGAAACTCCACCGCATAAGCGTTCGGCAAATACAGTTTGGGATCGGCATCGAGACGTCCCAGCCAGGGATTCCAGTCCTTGCGCTCCAGGACAGCGATCAACTGCGTGAGTTCACCAACCGTCGTGTCCGGGTGATATTTCACTGCCTGCCAGAAATGCTCTGTGGAATCGTAGGTCGCGCCGTAAAGTCGAACGCCTTCCTCGATCGGATACCAGTTTGAGAGCACCCGTCCGGGAATTGATGGCGACGCACTCCAGCAGTTCAGAGAATGCTTCCATTTCTGCTGCACTGCCAGGAATGCCTCGGCGTAGCCGGGCGGGAGCGGTTCCTTGACGGCAGCGATGGCCTGACGAAGTTCTTCACTGGTATGCGTCACGAGCGCTTCCAGCGGACGTTCGTCGACCATCGAAACAACGCGGCCCTCAATTCCCCTGCGCAACAGCTCCTGCCCTATACCCTTGCCTGTGTTGTCCAGCGGGTTATCCACCTTCCAGCGCCGGGTTTGGGCTTCAACGTAAGGAAACAATTCAGCGAGCGACCTGAATTCGATGAAACCGTGAATGGCAAAGGTAACCGGGCGGCTATCCTTCAAAATTGTGGTAGAGGGTGTGACAATGGCTTGCAGTGAAACCTGCTCGGCCCACAAAGGTGAGCCCAGACTCAGCGCAATCAGAGCAAGCTGGATCATGCCTCCAGATGCTGCGTTCCTTTTTCTTGGAAACTCTTTCATGTCAATCCCCAGCCGGTTGGCAGTCTAATAATCCCATCAATTCTTCCAAACTCCAACCGTGATCGTGCGTCCGCTTGCCGGAACCTATAGTTAAAGCCGAGAGCCCCTTCTGCCGATAGACAAAGTGGGAAACCCACGCGAGTTACAAGAGTTTGGCCTGAGGTTCTCGAAGTAAAGCCCCGTTCGCATGGATTTGCAGGTGCCACACGATCGTTCTGTCTTCATTAGCACTCAGTCGCAAGCTCCCATCGCCGGCCCGGCTGTTGCGGCAAACCAGCGGCATTTTAAGATACTGCTAGCGGAAGACAACCTGGTGAACCAAAAGAGTAGCTACGCGATTCCTGGAGAAAAAAGGTCATACCGTGGTCCTGGTCGATTCCGGGAGGGAAGCGCTGGCCGCCTGGCAAGAACAGCCTTGTGATCTTATTCTGATGGACGTACAGATGCCGGACATGGACGGTTTCGAAGCGACCGCAGCCATCCGTGAACAAGAAAAGTCGGGCACGACGCACGTTCCGATCATCGCCATGACCGCTCACGCCATGGTAGGCGATCGTGCTCGCTGTCTTGCTGCCGGCATGGACGACTACATTTCCAAACCTGTTAATGCCCATGACCTGTTCGCGGCGATAGAACGGCTCATGCTTTCCGCCTCGCCAGCCCCGCGTGAACGCTGCCGCTTGAAACAGTGATTACTTATCCCGAAGAGAGGCTTCTTCTGTGTTCCGAAAGAATGTAACCTTTTGCAAGTAAGTGGTGGTCTTCAAAACTGGAAGCCTAGTGTAACGCCGTCAAAACTTTAAGGGTCAAGGAATTTGAGCCGAAGGAACCAATTCATGAGGAGACCGCAGAATTACAAAATGAGATTTGGACTGGTCATGGTGGCTACGCTCACAGTTGTTTGCCAGGGGGCGAAGGCCGATGATAAGCGACCGACGGCGCGGGAAGTGGTCGCGGCTATCCAAAAGAATGTTGGCGTACCGTGGAACTCGGAAACCGTCGATACGTTCAAGGCAGGAAACCCCGACACCACGGTGACCGGCATTGCCGTAACCATGATGGCGACGCTGGATGTGTTGCAGCGGGCCGCGGAAAAAGGGCAAAACTTGATCATCACGCATGAGCCCACTTTTTACAATCATTTGGATATCCCCGAAGACATGGAGCAGAACGATCCGGTTTGGACGGCGAAACGCACAATCATCGAGAAACACGGGCTGGTGGTGTGGAGATTTCATGATCACTGGCATAGGAGAAACCCGGATGGCATCCTCGTCGGCGTGATGCACGCGTTGGGTTGGGAAAAATATCAGAACCCGGCGAACCAATATTTGTTCACGATGCCCGAAACAACGGTGGAAAGGCTCGCAGCAGAAGTGGCGAACCGGTTAGACACGCCTGTCCTGCGCGTGGTCGGAAATCCGGAGATGAAAGTGACCAGAGTCGCGCTCAGTCCGGGCTCTGCCGGCTTCGTACGAGAGACTCGCGCCCTGGCTTCGGACAACGTCGAGTTGCTCCTGGTGGGCGAGACCAGGGAATGGGAAACCGTGGAATATGCGGCCGACGCGGTCAGCGCGGGTAAGGCGAAGGCGCTCATTGTGATCGGACATGTCCCCTCCGAGCAGCCTGGGATGGAGGAGTGTGCGCGTTGGCTGAAGACATTTGTCAAGGAGGTCCCGATAGAATTCGTGCCCACGCGACAACCCTTCTGGACTGTGGAACAGAAACGAGCACATCACTGAAAGAGGTAGGTTTTTGTTTGGCGCCGAAAACCCTCTCGGCGCTGAGTCGCGGAAAGTCAGTTGCTTCTCCCGTCCGGCCATGGCACCGAAGTGCCATTTACAGTTTCGCTGATAGAAATTAACTTCTGTTGTCCCCGATTCTGCAGGAACTCCGCCGGATAACTCTCGGTGTTTTTCCCAGGATAGTATTGCGACAATTACCAGGGGAATGGGGAGGAGAAGACAATGCTGAGTAGACAACACCGTGCGGCCGACACGGATTTGTCCGATGCGGCACGTGAGCGTGCAGTACGTCAGGAAATTGCGGTTTTTCTGAACGCCTTGAGTTCCTATCCCGATCGGTTTGCGCTGGATCCTTACCTTAGTTTCGAAGAGCACCTATTTCTTGTGGGTGTGAACAATCCGTTATCCGCGACCGGTGGTGACCGACGCCGGAGTTGCCAACGCTAATCCTCACGGATCAAAGTGTCACATCCGCCGTCAGGCTAATTTAGTTATCCGACTTGTTTTCCACCCATCGGCATCACGAGCCCCTCGCCCGGTAATCTCGGTAGAAATCAACTCCGCTGCAAGCCCGCACTTGCGAAGGTGAGCCGCGACCCGCGATTTGGCTCGCGCCCAACCTCCTCTGCTATCAAGAAAAATTAAGACCGAAGGGCCAGCTCCACTGAGAGCCACACCAAGTAGGCCGGACTCGAGGGGCAATTTTTTCAATGCCGGCAGCAGCGGGCACAACGATGCGCGATAAGGCTGGTGAAGGCGATCATCGAGTGCCGGAGCCAGCAAATCTGCGCGGCCCTGGGTAAAGGCCGCGAGCAGCAACATGGAATTTTGCACATTCGTGACCGCATCGGCGCGGGAATATTGCGAGGGCAGCACACGGCGGGCTTGCTCAGTGGAAAGGGTTTGCGGTGGAACGGCCAACAGCAGGGGCCAATTTCCTCGGGGAGCGACGCGAGCGATTTGTGCTTCTCCATTGCCTGAGATACGCGCTACCGCGAGGCCACCCATCCAGCAAGCAGCAGCGTTATCGGGATGGTGCTCGCGACGGGATGCTTCGCCAACAATCTGACTGTCGGTCCAGCGCAAACCGCCGAATTCCACAGCCAGCGCGATTCCTGCAAGACGCGCCGCGGCAGAAGAGCCGCATCCCTTGCCGATGGGAATCTGGTTCTCAATCCGGAGGTCGAGTGGGTGAACCGGCTTAGCTTCAGCCTGCAATACTTCCCGGTAAGTTGTAAGGATAAGATGGTTTTCAATCTGACCACATACTTCGGAATCCCTGCCACGAGCCTGCAACGAGAACTCTGCTGCAATCCGGGCACGAACGTTGAGAAACAATTTTAGAGCGAGAGCAGCGGCGTCAAAGGCTGGGCCAAGATTGGCCGACGTCGCAGGCAAAACTAGTTCCAGAGGTTTAGCATCCGATCGATCGCGGCGAGTATGCTTGGACATGGCTCAGAGATCAACTTAGCCTTCGATGATGATGATTATCCTGCACCGAACTCTGACCGGAGCCACCACAATCCCGTGATGGCCAAATGCTAAGTGCTGAATTTCTCCACCGTTCGGATGACGGCGTCTGCGCTGGCCTCCAATACCACTGGTCCACGTTGCTGTTCGGAAAGACTTCGTGCTTCCTTTTCGTGCGCGCTCCCGGAAAACAAATCTCCGCGGTGAAACTTCAGAGTGAACTCCGGATCTTTCAGCAAATGGCCAGTCAGAATCAATATTACGGTTTGATTTGCTCGGACGAAACCTTGCTTGAGCAGTTTCTTGAGACCCGCGAGAGTGACCGCCGAGGCGGGCTCGCAGCCGATGCCATCGGCTCCGATTTCGGCTTTGGCTAGCGCAATCTCTACTTCGCTGACTTGCTCCACCGTTCCATCCGTGGCTTGCAGGACACGTATTGCCTTCTTCCACGATGCAGGATTTCCGATCCGGATGGCTGTGGCCATAGTCTCTGCCCGCACGCGAACCAGTTCTTTCCCGCCAGCCTCACGGAGTGTTCGCACCAGCGGGTTAGCGCCTTCCGCCTGAATTATCGAGATCCTGGGCAGGCGGGAAATCAAACCGAGCTCTTTCATTTCAAGGAACGCCTTGCCCAGCGCTGAAGAATTGGCCAAATTTCCGCCGGGCACGATTACGTGATCCGGAACTTGCCAATCAAGCTGCTCCAACAACTCCAATGCAGCCGTCTTTTGCCCTTCGAGGCGATAGGGGTTGACCGAATTCAGAAGGTAAACCGGCATCCGCTGCACGACTTCATTCAGGACTTGCACACAACCATCGAAATCGGTTTTCAATTGGCAGGTCACCGCGCCGTAGTCCAGTGCTTGCGACAGTTTTCCCCAGGAGATCTGCCCCTCCGGGATCAGCACCAAGCTGCGCATGTCGCCGCGCGCGGCATAAGCGGCCATGGAGGCGGAAGTGTTCCCGGTAGAAGCGCAGGCCACCCAGCGGAATCCCTCCTGCCGGGCGAAAGACGCAGCCACAGTCATGCCCGTGTCCTTGAAAGAACCGGTCGGATTCATGCCCTGATGCTTGCCGTACAACCGCTGCATGCCCGCTCTGCGGGCACAGCCAGGAAGTTCATAGACCGGTGTATTCCCTTCGCGAAGGCTAATCACTGTCTGCGAGTCAGGTAACTCAGGAAGAACTTCGCGAAACCGCCATACGCCGCTTTGGTCGAGGGGAAGATCCGAGGTCTTCCGCTGGCGCCAAAGATTCTTGAGCGGACTGAGGTTCGCTTGGATTCCGTCTGTAGACTTCCATCCCGGGTAGATGATTTCCAGCAAGTCCCCGCAAGTGGGGCAACGAAAACTTTGTGTAGCCTGGCGGCTAAGTGCACCGCAGCCAATGCAATGCATTTGGGACGAGAGCTGCTGCGGCTTGGGCGCGGATGCCGTTCGATCAGTCATGATTCGATTAGCCATGGTTTGATCAGCCATGGGATGGAGCAGGCGACAACTTGAATCTTATCTTCCGCCGCGCAGATATGCGTCGGTCTTGTTGATCCAGTCGGCACGCGGCGGACTGAAGACGTCGAGGTCTACCGTATCCGCCAGCGCTTCGGCCTTATGTGGCATATGTGGAGGGATAGTCAACACCTCACCGCTGTTCACTACGATCACTTTGCCGTCAATCCAGAACTTGAGAGCTCCTTCGAGAACATAAGTGATCTGCTCGTTGTGGTGACTATGTTCAGGCACGATGCAGCCCTTTTTGAGTAGTACTCTCGCGAGCATCATTTCTTGACCAACCACAAATTGGCGCTGTAACAGGGGATTCAAATCTTCCAGTTCGACAGCATTCCAGGGAATATATTTCAGTTCGAGCTTCCTGACGCTGCTTGGGTTTGACTTTCGTGAACGAACTAGGCTCTTTTTTCTCGATATTTTCTTGACCGTACGCTTTGACTTTGCCATGTTAAGCCTTCCAGCATCGTGCTGATTTGTTTTTCAAATCTCAGTTCTGTGAG
>Ga0070706_100002204_pt1 | contig 19824 bp, 16 predicted proteins | sample KBSK5501metaG_FD_65476 | JGI IMG/M metagenome (GOLD analysis project Ga0070706, IMG submission 65476) | Corn, switchgrass and miscanthus rhizosphere microbial communities from Kellogg Biological Station, Michigan, USA - KBS K5-50-1 metaG | ecosystem: Host-associated > Plants > Roots >... | reverse complement strand
CCACCTGGATGCCATCGAACACACGCACGCGCCGATCATCGGCCAGCACTGTCAGCGTGCGCCGCACATGCGTTTGCCCTTGAGGCGAAGTGCTATCGCCCCCCATCTGCCGGCGCATCAGCGAATACCGTGGGCGTACGCGAAGTCGCGCGCCTGATCTCGCGCATCCGACACAGGCAGTTCGGCGTACTGGTTACCACTTCAGTGATCGGCCGGCAGGCATACGAAGAGGTTCGCAATGACCGGCATCCGATCATCTTCATCGCCGGACGCGACATCGCCGAGATCCTTATCCGCGCTGGCTACGCTACGGTTGACCGAGTCGACAGCCTGCTTGGCGATTGGTAGGTGGAGAGCGATCAGATTTTGAAGCGCGCCGCTGGTTGAGACCGGTTGCCGAGAGCAAGACGCGGCCGAGGCCCGCCAGCCCGGACAACGTGTCGACCGTTGCCATGCCAGCCGAAAAATTGTCCCGAACCGCGCTCAGCGAGACCCCCGGGTGGTCACGGACGTGGGAAGGACCTGTGCCTTATAGAAACTTGCGAGGTCAAGTTCGGCAAGTTCCGTAGTTCCGTGGTTACGCCTCGCACAGTGCTTCGACCGAACTTACCGAACGTGCCGAACCTCATTCCAGAAGTTCCTACAGTGGGACACCGTGCTTCTGATTGCATGGACAGGACACAGGTGTTTGTCCGCTCAATGCCAGGGCCCACCACAGGCTAACTGTTTCGCATTCGTTATGGCAGTTTGCACACCGCTATGGGCCGCTGCCTGTAGGGTGTCGAGATTCGCGCGGCCGGCTCTGGACAGCATTGCCGAAAATTGCGGGACTCCGCAGCCATCCAACTCTCGCTGGCCACGCGGGTTGGTTGGATCGGGTCACGCCAAGTCAGGCTTTGGTACTTTTTTGGTACCACCAAGAAAAAAGCACCTAGCGTCTCCGCTAAGTGCTTGATTTCTCTACCGAATTTGGTAGGCGCGATTGGACTCGAACCAACGACCCCCACCATGTCAAGGTGGTGCTCTAACCAGCTGAGCTACGCGCCTGCGAAGCCTCGAAGTATAGCAGGGGTTGTGAACGCGCCCGACCCGCGCGTCAGGTCGGGGGCTACTTGCGCCGCACGCCGCGCACGCCGCCGATCTGCCCGACCAGCCGGAGCACATGGGCCAGCCGCGCGGAGTCGGCGACCTCGATCGTGAAGGTCATCCAGGCGGTGCCGCCGGCGGCATCCTTCACGGTCTGCGTCTTCACGCCGCTCACGTTCATCTTCTCCTTCGCGAACAGCTCGGTGATGTCGCGCAGCAGGCCTTGCCGGTCCGCCGCTTCGACCATCACGTCGACCGGATAGAGCGCAAGCCCGTCGCCACGCGGCGCGCCCCACGCGACCGGGATCACCCGCTCGGGCGCGCGCTCGGCCATCTGGCGGAAGTTGCTGCAGCCGGCGCGATGCACCGCGACACCCTTGCCGCGCGTGACGTACCCGGCGATCGCATCCGGCGGCGCCGGCCGGCAGCAGCGCGCGAGCGTCGTCATCAACGACTCGACGCCGACCACCAGCACGCCGCCTTTGGGCGGGCTCGCTTCGCCGATGTCGTCGCCGCGGCGCAGCGCGATCACCTCGTCGGGCGTCGGCATCGGCTCGGCCGGGCGCAGCAGGTTCTCGATGTTGCGCAGCGAGTACTCGTCCTTGCCGATCACCTCGAACAGCGCATCGGCCTGGCGAAAGCCGAGCTGCTGGGCGAGGTCGTCGAGCTTCATCGCGGTCCGGCCTTCGCGCTGCAGCAGCTTCTCGACCGCATCGCGGCCGCGCGCGATCGTCTCCTTCTGCTGCAGCGCGTTGAACCAGGCGCGCACCTTGGCCCGCGAGCGATGGCTCTTCAGGTAGCCGAGATCGGCATTGAGCCAGTCGAGCGACGGGCCGCCCTCCTTCACGACGCTGACCTCGACCGTCTGGCCGCTTTGCAGCGCGGTGTTCAGCGGCACCATCGCGCCGTCGACCTTCGCGCCGCGGCAGCGGTGCCCGAGGTCGGTGTGCACCGCATACGCGAAGTCGATCGGCGTTGCGCCGGCCGGCAGCTCGACGATCGCGGCCTGCGGCGTGAAGACGTAGATGCGGTCGTCGACCGGGGCAGTGCCGCCGGCCGGGGCCTGTTCGACGAACTCGCGCTCCCACGCGAGCAGCTGGCGCAGCACCGCCTTGCGCGCCTCGGCGATGCGCGCGCCCGCGTCGGCGCCGGCGCTGACGCCGGCATACCCCTTCGCGCCCGCGTCCTTGTAGGCCCAGTGCGCGGCGACGCCGTGCTCGGCGTGCTCGTGCATCGCGCGGGTGCGAATCTGCACCTCGACCGCACGCCCTTCGCCGTCGAGCACGACGGTGTGCAGCGACTGGTAGCCGTTCGGCTTCGGCCGCTCGATGTAGTCGTCGAACTCGCCGGCCACCGGGCGGAAGCGCTCGTGCACGCGGCCCAGCACCGCGTAGCAGCTCGGCACGTCGGGCACGATCACGCGCACCGCGCGCACATCCAGCACCTGCGCGAAGTCGAGCCGCTTGCCCTGCATCTTTTTCCAGATGCTGTAGAGATGCTTCGGCCGGCCGTGCACCTCGGCGTGCAGGTGATGCGCGGCGAGATCGTCGGCGAGCTCGCGCGCGAACGCCTCGACGCGCTGCTCGCGCTCGACGCGCCGCTCGTGCAGCAGGCGCGCGATCCGGTGGTAGGGCTCGGGCTCGAGAAAGCGGAACGCGAGGTCCTCGAGCTCCCACTTGATCTGCCAGATGCCGAGCCGGTTCGCCAGCGGCGCGAACACCTGCTGCGATTCGGCTGCGACCGCGCGCGGGCATTCGATCTTGTTCGCCGCGAAGAAGCGCAGCGTCTGCAGCCGCGACGCGAGCCGCAGCAGCACGACCCGCAGGTCGCGCGAGAACGCGAGCAGCATCTTGCGCACGCGCTCGGTCTGCTGCGCACGCTGCTCCGCCTCTTGCGGTGGCCGTCCTTGCCCGAACTGCGCTTCGCGTGCGGCGCGCTGGATCTGCACCAGCTTGCGCGTGTTGACGACCAGGCTCGCATACGACGGCCCGAACGCCTTGCTGACGATCTCCTCGGGCTTGTGCAGGTAGTCGCCGGCATAGACCAGGTACGCGGCCGCGCGCAGCGGCGGCGCGGCGCCGATGCCCTGCAGGATCGCGGCGACCGCATCGGCATGCGCCAGCGCGTCCTCGCCGGTATCGAGGATCCGGCCGGCCAGCAGCGGCTCGGCGAAGGCGCGGGCGCGCTGCAGCTGCGCGGCCTCGGCCGCCGCGGCGCTCGCCGCCTCGCCATCGCTCGTGTAGTCGTGCTCGTCGAACAGGTCGACGATGGTCGCAGCGCGTTCGCCTGCGTCCAGAACCCCGGTCTTCATGGCGACAGCAGGAACTCCCGCACGACCGCGAGCTGATCGTCGGCGATCAGCGTCGGCACGTGGCCGATACCCTCGAACTCAACGAGACGCGCCTTCGGGCCGCGCTGCGTCATCGCGAGCGCGGTCTCGCGTGCGAGCAGGTCCGATTGGGCGCCGCGCAGCAGCAGTGTCGGGCAGCGGATCGCGTCATAGGCCTGCCACAGCGCGGCCTCGCCGATCGCGGCGGCCTGCGGCGTGATCGCGGCGAACGGCACGGCGATCGCCGGGTCGTAGTGCAGCGTGTAGCCGCCGTCGCCGTCGGGCTTGAGCATCGGGCCGGTCAGTGCGAGCCACTGCTCGCGCGTGTGCGGGCCGAAGCCCTGCGAGATGCTCCACAGGTAGTCAGCCGCCTCGTCGACGGTCTTCCAGCGCAGCGGCACGCCGAGGTAGCTGCCGATGCGCAGCAGGCCCTCGGCGCTGATCGCCGGGCCGACGTCGTTGAGCACCAGCTTCTCGACCGGCGTGTTCGGCAGCGCCGCGAGCCCGAGGCCGATCAGCCCGCCCATCGAGGTGCCGACCCAGTGCAGATGCGCGGCGGCCAGGCGTGCGAGCAGCGTCACCATGTCGGCGACGTAGGCCGGCAGCTGGTAGCCGGTCGGATCGGCCAGCGCATCGGACTGGCCGCGGCCGACCACGTCCGGGCAGACGACGCGGTAGTGCTCGCGCAGCGAACGGGCGAGCACATCGAAGTCGCGGCCCTGGCGCGCGAGGCCGTGCACGCAGACCAGCACGCGGTCGTTCGCGGGGTCGCCCCACTCCCAGTACGCCATGCGGTGCAGGCCGCGCGCACCCAGGCATTGCACGTGGTTCAGGCGCGGCTCGTCGGCAGTGATCATGGCGGCTCGATGTCGTCGTCGTTGAGCGTTCATCGTAAGCCACGACACCGATGCGCGTGCTACCGGGTCATCTGCACCGTGCCCGTCACCGTCACCGTGACATTGCCTTTGCCCGGCTCCACCGGCAGCGCCGCATCGGACGCCGCCGACATCGCGTTCACCGACATGCGCGCCATCGGCCGGACCGGCGGCATGTCGTTGCTCTGCACATTGACTTCGCGCAGCGTGTAGCCGGTGTAGCCGAACTGCTTCGCATAGTCGGCTGCCTTCGCCCGGTAGCGCGCGATCGCCTGCGCGGCGACCTCGCCTTCGGTCTTCTCGCGCAGTTCGCGCGAGATGGTGTAGGCGACGCCGGCGATCGTCAGCGTCGTGATGCGGCCGGTGAGCTGGCCGATCGCGGCCATGTCGCGGCCTTCGACGATCAGCTCGGCGCTGCCCTGCCAGCCGTTGATCACACCCTTGTTCGTGTAGCGCGGCGACAGGTGGAAGTTGCCGGTCTGCACGTCGAGCTGGCCCGGCCGCGCGTTCTTCTTCGCTTCGGCCAGCGCCGCATCGAGCGCCTGCTTGAGCTGCGCCTGCACCGCCGCCGCGTCCTGGCCTTCCTTGGTGGTCGTCAGCGTGACCGCCAGCAGATCCTTCGTCACTTCGGCGTTCGCGTTGGTGGTCAGGCTGACCACGCCCTGCGCAGGAGCCATGGGTGTCGGCGTGTCGGCCAGCGCATGGCCGGCAGCAGCGGCCAGCGTGGAAGCGACGAGGATTCGCGTTCTTCTGAGTGACATCGAAAAGATTCCTTTCACGGCGGGATCGACGGGGGTTGCCGCAGCCCGCGAGCTGCGGCGTGCCCACGCGAGGCTTATACGTCGGCACCCTCTTTTCGAGGGTGAAACGCTGAACCGGCTGTTTTGTAACAGGTGGTCAGGGGTACCAAAAACGCTCTCCAAACCTGCGCAAAATCCGGCCTGTTACATATTAGGAGTAAGCCATGAGTGCCGTACCCGCCAACCAGCGACCCGATCGTGTGGTCGTCGTCGATGACGATGCGCGTATCCGCGATCTGCTGCGCCGCTACCTGACGCAAGAAGGCTTCGAAGTGCTGTTGGCCGAAGACGCCAAGGCACTGAACCGCCTGCTGACCCGCGAGACCGTGCACCTGATCGTGCTCGACCTGATGCTGCCCGGCGAGGACGGCCTGTCGATCTGCCGCCGCCTGCGCGCCGCGAACGACCTGACGCCGATCATCATGCTGACCGCCAAGGTCGAGGACGTGGACCGCATCGTCGGCCTCGAGGTCGGCGCCGACGACTATCTGCCCAAGCCGTTCAACCCGCGCGAGCTGCTCGCCCGCATCCATGCGGTACTGCGGCGCCGGCCGACGCTCGAAGCACCCGGCGCCCCGGCGCTCGATGCGCAGACCGTGACCTTCGGCCCGTTCGAGTTCGATCTCGCGCTGCGCCGCCTCTCGAAGGAAGGCGAGCAGATCGCGCTGACGACGGGCGAGTTCTCGATGCTGAAGGCGCTGGTGCGCCACCCGCGCCAGCCGCTGTCGCGCGACAAGCTCGCGCAGCTCGCGCGCGGCCGCGAGTTCGAGCCGTTCGACCGCAGCCTGGACGTGCAGATCTCGCGCCTGCGCAAGATGATCGAGCCCGATCCGGCGCAGCCGCGCTACATCCAGACGGTCTGGGGTGTCGGCTACGTCTTCGTGCCGGACGGTGCGAGTTGAGCATCCTGCCGGTTCGACCCACGGCTCCCTTCGCGGAGCCGTTTTTCCGTCTGCTAGATTCCAGGCCGCACCGAATTCCCGGAGCTTCATGGCCCGCAACCCGCTCGCGCTGAGCCTGTTCTGGCGCACTTTCTTCCTGCTTGCGCTGCTGCTTGCCAGCGGCGTGTTCGCCTGGGTGCAGACCCTGAGGGCGCTCGAGTTCGAGCCGCGCGCCGTACAGGCCGCGCAGCAGACCGCCGGGCTCGTGAACCTCGTGCGCGCCGCGCTGAATTCGACCGACGGCATCAACCGGGTCGCGCTGATCAAGGGCCTGTCGAACCAGCAGACGTTGAAGCTTGCGCCGCGCGAGCCCAAGGACAAGTGGGAACCGTACGAGACCGACCGCATCTCGCGCGCGATCGCCCAGGAGCTTCGCAACCAGCTCGGGCCCGACACGCTGGTCGCGAGCTCGGTCAACGGCAACCCGGGGTTGTGGGTCGGCTTCTCGATCGACAAGGACCCGTACTGGCTGCAGACCGAGCTGAGCCGCGTCGGGCCGATGTCGTGGAACACGCTGACGCTGTGGGTCTCGATCGCGCTGCTCGCCACCGTGCTCGGCTCGGCCGCGATCGCCCGGCTGATCAACCAGCCGCTGAAGGAGCTGTCGTTCGCCGCGAGCCGCATCCGCGAGGGCGAGTTCGATTCGCGGCTCGACGAGAACACGATGACCAGCGAAGTGCGCCAGGTCAACATCGGCTTCAACCGCATGGCGCGCGAGCTCGCGAAGGTCGAGCAGGACCGTGCGGTGATGCTCGCCGGCATCTCGCACGACCTGCGCACGCCGCTCGCCCGGTTGCGCCTCGAAGCCGAGATGAGCGTGCACGACGAGGAAGCCAAGCAGAACATGGCGATGGACATCGACCAGCTCGACGCGATCATCGACAAGTTCATGGACTACGCGCGCCCCGGCGGCGACAACAAGCTCGTGCCGGTGCACCTGTCGAGCGTGGTCGACCGCGAGATGGCCGCGTTCCGCGACACCAGCCAGATCCGCATCACCTCGCGCGTGGCGATCGACACCAAGGTGATCGCCGACGAGACCGAGCTCGGCCGCGTGCTGCAGAACCTGTTCGAGAACGCACGCCGCTACGGCCGCAGCACCGACACCGGCATCGCTCGCGTGCAGGTGACGTATGCGCGCACCGGGCCGTGGGTGATCCTGACCGTGCGCGACTTCGGTTCCGGCACCGACCCGAAGAAGCTCGCGCAGCTGACGACGCCGTTCTTCCGCGGCGACGCGGCACGCACCGCGGCCACCGGCGCGGGCCTCGGGCTTGCGATCGTCGACAAGGCGATCCAGCGCATGGGCGGCAGCTTCGAGCTCGCGAATGCGCCGGACGGCGGGCTGATGGCGCACATCCGCCTCAAGAAGGCACCCTGAGATTCGGCCCCGCGATTCACCACCACAAAAGAGCGAACAAGACCATGTGGACAGACGCCCTCCTCGCCTACCTGCACTTCTTCGCGATCTTCGGCACGTTCTCGCTGCTCGCGGCCGAGCTCGTGCTGTGCCGCCCCGGCATCCGCGGCGACGCGCTGCACCGCCTGCGCAAGCTCGACGGCGCCTATGGCGGACTGGCGGCGCTACTGCTGGTCAGCGGCCTGCTGCGCCTGTTCTTCGGCGCGAAGGGCAGCGCGTTCTACCTCGGCAACCCGGTGTTCCACGCGAAGATCACGCTGTTCGTGGCGGTCGGGCTGCTGTCGATCGCGCCGACGCTGCGCTTCGGGCGCTGGTCGAAGGCGGCACTGCGCACGCCCGACGAAGCGCCCGACGCCGCCGCGGTGGGCGCGGTGCGCCGCATGATCCACATCGAGCTGACGCTGCTCGCGCTGATCCCGCTGCTGGCGGTGCTGATGGCGCGCGGGATCTGACCGAATCCTCTGCGTTCGCCCTGAGGTATCGAAGGGCGCATGGGGCACAAAGGCCTTCGATACCTCAGGCCGAACGGTGGAGGTCAGCGAGGCAAGGGTCAACCAGCGTCTTTCGCGAGCTTCGCACGCGTCGCTTCGAGCAGCGGCCCGACGATGTCCAATGGCAGCGGGAACACGATCGTCGAGTTCTTGTCCGCCGCGATCACGGTCAGCGTTTCGAGGTAGCGCAGCTGCAGCGCCTGCGGATGCCGACCGAGCACCTCGGCCGCCTCGGCGAGCTTCGCCGAAGCCTGCAGCTCGCCTTCGGCATGGATCACCTTCGCGCGCCGTTCGCGCTCGGCCTCGGCCTGCCGCGCGATCGCGCGGATCATCGTTTCGTTCAGGTCCACGTGCTTGATCTCGACGTTCGTGACCTTGATGCCCCAGGCGTCGGTCTGCGCGTCGAGGATCTTCTGGATGTCGAGGTTCAGGCGCTCGCGCTCGGCCAGCATGTCGTCGAGATCGTGCTTGCCCAGCACCGCGCGCAGCGTGGTCTGCGCGAGCTGGCTGGTCGCCGTCAGGAAGTTCTCGACCTGGATGATCGCGCGCTCCGCGTCGACGACGCGAAAGTACAGCACCGCGTTGACCTTGACCGAGACGTTGTCGCGCGAGATCACGTCCTGGCTCGGGATGTCCATCACGACGGTGCGCAGCCCGACCCGCACCATCTGCTGGATGCCGGGGATCAGGATCACGAGCCCCGGCCCTTTGACGCGCCAGAAGCGGCCGAGTTGGAACACGACGCCGCGCTCGTATTCGCGCAGCACGCGCAGCGAGCTTGCGGCAAGCATCAGTACGAGCAGCAGGATGAGCGCGATCGGCAGTGTCGCCAGCCACATGATTCGGATCTCCTTCTTCGTTTTCGATTTCAGGCGGCGCCGCTGACCTCGAGCACGAGGCCGCGCACGCCGGTCACACGAACCGCGTCGCCGCGGTGCAGCTCGCCCGCGCAGTGCACGCGCCAGCGTTCGCCCTCGACCTCGGCCCAACCTTCCGCACCGTCCGCTTCGAGCACGATGCCGGCCGAGCCGATCAGCGTTCGGCTGCCGCTGACGACACGCCGGCGGCGAGCCCGCTCCGCCATCGTCGCAACCCCGCCGACGACCAGCAGCGACACCACCACGAGCCCGGCGATCAGCCCGCGCGAGACGCCCATGCCGACACCCTCGGTATCGAACAGCAGGATCGCGCCGAGCGCCAGCGCGGCCGCGCCGCCGGCGCCGAGCACGCCGTGGCTGGGCACGAACACCTCGGCGCCGAGGAAGACCAAGCCCAGCAGCACGAGCGCGAGCCCGACGCCGCTGGTCGGCAGCAGCTGCAGCCCGAACAGCCCCAGCAGCAGGCACACCGCGCCGATCACGCCGGGCGCGATCATCCCGGGGGTCGTGAACTCGAACAGCAGCCCGTAGAAGCCGACCATCAGGAGCAGCAGCGCGACATCCGGCGTGCCGAGTGCCGCGAGCACGCGGTTGCGCCAATCGGGCCCGATCGCGACGACCGGCGCGCCGGCGACGCGCAGCACGATGCTGCGGCCGGGCACCGCGACCTTCTTGCCGTCGATCGCGCGCAGCAGCGACGGGATGTCGGGCGCCACGACGTCGACCACGTGCTGCGCAAGCGCCTCGTCGGCCGGCAGGCTGACCGCCTCGCGCACCGCGCGCTCGGCCCACTGGGCATTGCGCTCGCGCAGCAGCGCGAGGCCGCGGATGTAGGCGACGGCGTCGCCGACACGCTTGGCCGTCATCGCATCGCCGGACGGCGGCGCGCTGGGTGTGCTGCTGGCGCCACGCTCGGCGCCCGAGGCACTGTCGGATGCGCGCGGCGGCGTTGGTGTCGGTGCCGGTGTCGGCGTGGCCGAGGGCGACGGCATCCCGATCGCGACCGGCGTGGCCGCGCCCAGCGTCGTCGCGGGCGCCATCGCGGCGACATGGCAGGCGTAGAGGATGTAGGTGCCGGCGCTCGCCGCACGCGAGCCCGACGGCGCGACGAAGCATGCGACCGGCACCGGCGACGCGAGGATCGCCTTGATGATCTCGCGCATCGCGCTGTCGAGCCCGCCCGGTGTGTCGAGCTCCAGCACGACCAGCGGCACGGCGCGCCGGGCCGCATCGTTCAACGCCCGCACGACGTATTCGGCGCTCGCCGCGCCGATCGCGCCGTCGATGCGCAGCGCGGTGACGGCTGTCGCGGCCGCGGCGGCCGCAGGCTCGCCCACCACCGCGGCCGGCGCGGCGGCATCCTGCGCGGCGACGCCGGCGATCAAACCGACCGAGAGAGCAAGCCCGCGCAGCCAGGGTTGGGCGCTGCACCTCACGCGCGGATGCTACGCCGCGCCGAGCGCGGCCGTGGAATCAAGCGCTGCGAGGCGGGCTATTGAAGACCGCGAGGCGATGGTGTCCCGTTCGCCCTGAGCCTGTCGAAGGGCCGGCACATGCGCTCACCCCCGCCACAGCAGGCACACCGCGCGCGCCTCGATCGCCTCGCCCTGCCCGACCGGCCCCATCTTCTCGGCCGTCTTTGCCTTCACGCTGATCTGCTCGATCGCGACGCCGAGTGCCGTCGCGATGCGCTGGCGCATCGCGAGGGTGTGCGGCGCCATCTTCGGCGCCTGCGCGATGATGGTCGCGTCGACGTTGCCGACGGCCCAGCCGGCGCCGCGCACGCGCCGCGCCGCCTCGGCCAGCAGCGCGAGCGAATCGGAGCCCTTGTACTGCGGGTCGGTATCGGGAAAGTGAAAGCCGATGTCGCCCAGCGCCGCGGCGCCGAACAGTGAATCGGTGATGGCATGGCACAGCGCATCGGCATCTGAATGCCCGAGCAGCCCATGCGTGTGCGCAATCTCGACGCCGCCCAGCACGAGCTTGCGGCCGGCCACGAGCGCATGCGTGTCCCAGCCTTCGCCGATGCGCCACAACGGCGGCTTGATGCGCGGAGCGTTCATTCGCGGGTCCTGAGCAGACGTTCGGCCAGCGCGAAGTCCGCCGGGTACGTGACCTTGAAGTTCTCGAGCGAGGCGGCGACGAGCTTGGGCGCATGGCCCAGCGCCTCGATCGCGCTCGCTTCGTCGGTGACGGCATCGCCTGCGCGCTCGAGCGCGTCGATCAGCAGGCCGATGCGAAACATCTGCGGCGTCTGCGCCTGCCACTTCGCATCACGGGCGAGCGTCGCCTCGACGCGGCCGTCGCGCTCGGCCTTCAGCGTGTCGGCGACCGGCAGCGCGAGCAGGCCGCCGACCGGGTCGGCGATGCACGCGTCGATCAGCGCGTCGACCCACTCGGGGCGCACCAGGCAGCGCGCCGCATCGTGCACCAGCACCCAGTCGTCGCGCCGCGCGCCGCGTTCGAGCAGCACGTCCAGGCCGTTGCGCACGCTTTGCGCGCGCGTGGCGCCGCCGCAGTGCGTCACCGCGACATCGAAGCCGGCCACATGCGGCGCGAACTGCGTGTCACCCGGACTGAGCACGACCAGCACCGAACTCAGGCGCTGCACGCGCGCGAGCGCCGCCAGCGTGTGGCCGAGCACGCTGCGTGTGCCGAGCATGCGGTACTGCTTCGGGCCCTGGGCGCCGGATCGCGCACCGACGCCGGCGCTGGGCACCAACGCATACAGGCGGGGCGCGTCGTCAGCAGGGGCAGAATCGGCGGCAAGCGTCATGATGTGGGCGCGAATTCTATAATTCGCCCGCTGTATCGCCCCGGTGGAACGCCTCGCGGGGCTTTTTTCTTTTGGCCCTGGCCGCCGCATGCAACTGCCTGCTCTCGTTCCCGGCAAACGCTACACCCTGCCCCGCCCACTCGGCTCGGCCGATGCGCTGCTGCTCGCGCGCTTCGCGCAGGCGCAGGCCGCGCAAGGCCGGCTCACCGCGATCGTCACCGCCGAGCCGGCCGACACCCAGCGCCTCGAGGACGAGCTCGCGTTCTTCGCGCCGGGCCTGCGCGTCGCGGTGTTTCCCGACTGGGAGACGCTGCCCTACGACACGTTCTCGCCGCATCAGGACCTGATCTCCGAGCGCCTCGCGACGCTGTGGCGGATCAAGCAGCAACGCGATGTCGACGTCGTGCTGCTGCCGGCCTCGACCGCGCTGGTGCGCCTCGCGCCGCCCAGCTTCCTCGCGGGCTACACCTTCCACTTCAAGCAGAAGGAAAAGCTCGACGAGGCCGCGCTGAAGGCGCAACTCACGCTGGCCGGCTACACGCATGTCAGCCAGGTCGTCTCGCCGGGCGAGTACGCGGTGCGCGGCGGGCTGATCGACCTGTACCCGATGGGCTCGCCGGTGCCGTACCGCGTCGATCTCTTCGGCGACGAGGTCGACTCGATCCGCACCTTCGACCCCGACAGCCAGCGCAGCCTGTACCCGGTGCCCGAGGTGCGACTGCTGCCGGGCCGCGAGTTCCCGATGGACGAGGACGCGCGTGCCGCGTTCCGCGCGCGCTGGCGCGAGAAGATGGAGGGCGACCCGACCAAGGTGCGCCTGTACAAGGACATCGGCACCGGCATCGCGACCGCCGGCATCGAGTACTACCTGCCGCTGTTCTTCGACGCGACCGCGACCATCTTCGAGTACCTCGGCGAGTCGGCCGTGATCGCGCTGCACGGCGAGGTCGACGAGGCGCTGAAGCGCTTCTGGGCCGACACGCGCGAGCGCCATCGCTTCCTGCAGCACGACAAGGAGCGGCCGCTTCTTCCGCCCGAGGACCTGTTCCTGCGGCCCGACGATTTCTTCGCGCTGTGCAACGCGCGTGCGCAGCTCGCGCTGCGCGGCAAGGAATCGGTCGACTGGGCGCGCCCGCTGCCCGACCTCGCCGCCGACCGCGGCGCGCCCGAGCCGCTGAAGAAGCTGCAGACCCACGTCGGCACGACCCCGCACCGCGTGCTGATCGTCGCCGAGAGCGAAGGCCGGCGCGAGAGCCTGCTCGAGTTGTTGCGCGACAACCGGATCGAGCCGCCCAGCGTCGGCTCGCTCGCCGAGTTCGAGACCGGCGAGGAGCGTTTCGCGATCACCGCCGCGCCGCTGGCCGAGGGCTTCTTCTGGCACGAACCGGCCAGCGGCATCGCGATCCAGTTCGTCACCGAGACCGAGCTGTTCGCCAGCAGCCCCACCACGCGGCGCCGCCGCAAGCAGGAGCAGGTCAGCGACGTCAACGCGCTGATCAAGGACCTGTCCGAGCTGAAGATCGGCGACCCGGTCGTGCACGCGAACCACGGCATCGGCCGCTACCTCGGGCTCGTCAACATGGACCTCGGCGACGGGCCGAGCGAGTTCCTGCACCTCGAATACGCAGACCAGGCAACGCTGAAGATCCCCGTCTCGCAGCTCCACCTGATCGCCCGCTACACCGGCGTCAGCCCCGAGGAGGCGCCGCTGCACCGGCTCGGCTCGGGCCAATGGGACCGTGCCAAGCGCAAGGCCGCGGAGCAGGTGCGCGACACCGCCGCCGAGTTGCTGAACCTCTACGCGCGCCGCGCGGCGCGCGAGGGCTTCGCATTCCGCTTCGCGCCGCACGACTACGAGGCGTTCGCCGCGAGCTTCGGCTTCGAGGAGACGGCCGACCAGCAGGCCGCGATCCACGCGGTGATCCAGGACATGATCTCGCCCCAGCCGATGGATCGCCTGGTCTGCGGCGACGTCGGCTTCGGCAAGACCGAGGTCGCGCTGCGCGCCGCGTTCGTCGCCGTCAACGGCGGCAAGCAGGTCGCAATCCTCGCGCCGACGACGCTGCTGGCCGAACAGCATTACCAGACGATCTCCGACCGCTTCGGCAAGTGGCCGGTCAAGGTCGCCGAGCTGTCGCGCTTCCGCTCGGCCAAGGAAGTGAAGGTCGCCCTCGAAGGCATCGAAGACGGCACGATCGACATCGTCGTCGGCACCCACAAGCTGCTCAGCAAGGAGCTGAAGTTCAAGCGCCTGGGCCTGCTCGTGATCGACGAGGAGCATCGCTTCGGCGTGCGCCACAAGGAGGCGATCAAGGCGATGCGCGCCGAGGTCGACGTGCTGACGCTGACCGCGACGCCGATTCCGCGCACCCTCGGCATGGCGCTCGAAGGCCTGCGCGACCTGAGCGTGATCGCGACCGCGCCGCAGCGCCGCCTGGCGATCAAGACCTTCGTGCGCAACGAATCGACCGGCGCGATCCGCGAGGCGGTTCTGCGCGAACTGAAGCGCGGCGGGCAGGTCTACTTCCTGCACAACGAGGTCGACACGATCCAGGCACGCCATGACAAGCTCGCCGAGCTGCTGCCGGAAGCGCGCATCGCGATTGCACACGGCCAGATGCCCGAACGCCAGCTCGAGACGGTGATGCGCGATTTCGTCGCGCAGCGCCACAACGTGCTGCTGTGCTCGACCATCATCGAGACCGGCATCGACGTGCCCAGCGCGAACACCATCGTGATCTGCCGCGCCGACAAGTTCGGCCTCGCGCAGCTGCACCAGCTGCGCGGCCGCGTCGGCCGTTCGCACCACCAGGCGTACGCGTACCTGCTCGTGCCCGACGTCGAGGGCCTGACCAAGCAGGCGGCGCAGCGGCTCGAGGCGATCCAGCAGATGGAAGAGCTGGGCTCGGGCTTCTACCTCGCGATGCACGACCTCGAGATCCGCGGCGCCGGCGAAGTGCTGGGCGACAACCAGAGCGGCAACATGATGGAAGTCGGCTTCCAGCTCTACAACGACATGCTGGCCGAAGCCGTGCGTTCGCTGAAGGCCGGGCACGAGCCGGATCTGCTGTCGCCGCTGTCGGCCGCGACCGAGATCAACCTGCACGCGCCGGCGCTGCTGCCCGACGCCTACTGCGGCGACGTGCACACCCGGCTGTCGCTGTACAAGCGCCTGGCCAGCGCGCACAAGGCCGACCAGATCGACGCGATGCTCGAAGAGATCACGGACCGTTTCGGCAAGCTGCCGCCGCAAGGCCAGACGCTGTTCGACGTGCACCGCCTGCGCGTGCTCGCCAAGCCGTACGGCGTGACCAAGATCGACGCCGGCGAGAAGCTGATGGTGATCAGCTTCCGGCCGAACCCGCCGGTCGATGCGCTGCGCATCATCGAGCTGGTGCAGAAGAACCGCCACATCAAGCTCGCCGGCAACGACAAGCTGCGCATCGAGCGCGACACCCCGCTCGCGAAGGATCGCGCGCAACTCATCCGCGACGTGCTGCGCTCGCTCGGCACGCCGACCGCCACGGCCATCTCCCCCACTCCCGAACCCGCCTGATGACGAAGAACCCGCCGCTTCCCGAAGCAGAATTTGCCCCGGGCCTCAGCGTCCGCGGCTTCGTGCCGCCGCTGCGCCTTGCCGACTTCAAGCTGGTCGCGTTCGACATGGATTCGACGCTGATCAACATCGAGTGCGTGGACGAGATCGCCGATGCCGCCGGGCGCAAGGCCGAGGTCGCCGCAATCACCGAAGCGGCGATGCGCGGCGAGATTACCGACTACAAGCAGAGCCTGCGGCAGCGCGTCGCGCTGCTCGAGGGTGTGCCCGAAACCGCGCTGCACGGCGTCTACAACGAGCGGCTGAAGCTGAACCCGGGCGCCGACGAGCTGGTGCGCGCCTGCCAGACCGCAGGCCTGAAGACGCTGCTGGTCTCGGGCGGCTTCACGTTCTTCACCGACCGCATCCGCGACCGGCTGTGCCTGGACTACGTGCGCAGCAACCTGCTGGAGATCGTCGACGGCGTGCTGACCGGCCGCATGGTCGATCAGCCGTGGGGTGACATCTGCGACGGTGCCGAGAAGCGCAAGATGCTGCTCGAAACCTGCGCGCAACTCGGCATCGCGCCGAAGCAGGCGATCGCCGTCGGCGACGGTGCGAACGACGTGCCCATGATGCTGGAGGCCGGCCTGAGCATCGCGTACCACGCGAAGCCGGCGGTGCGCGAACGCGCGATGGTGGCGATCACGCTCGGCGGTCTGGATCGGGCGCTCGAGGTGCTGCAGGTCTGAGCGGCGCGCGCGGGCTGCGCTACTGCGGTTTCGGCATCACGACGATGCCGTCTTCATCGGCCACCAGCCACTCGCCCGGCAGCACCCAGACCCCGCGGATGTGGACCGCGATATCGCGCTGGCCGACGTTGCGGCGCTCGGTCGGCATCGGCACCAGCGCGAGTGCGCGGATGCCGACATCGCATTCGGCGAGCTCGGCACTGTCGCGCACGCAGCCGTCGACGACGATGCCGGCCCAGCCGTTCTTCGCGGCCGACGCGCCGATCTTCCCGCCGACCAGCGCGCGCCGCAGCGACGCGCCGCCGTCGACGACCAGCACGCGGCCCTCGCCCGGCTCCTCGAGCGCGGCCTTCACGAACGAGTTGTCCTCGAAGCACTGGACGGTGGCGATGCGCCCGGCGAAGCGCGTGCGCTTGCCGTAGTCCCGAAACACCGGCGGCAGCACGCGAAAGTCGCCGTGCGCGTCACTCTTGTGCAGGTCGCACAGGTCGCCGGTCACCAGAATGGGCGAGGTGGTCATGTGTCGGTCCTTCTCCAAGTGGCTCAGGAAAGGTCTGCTCCGGGCGGCACCGGGCTCACCGCTTCGAAGCGGTAGCCGATGCTGTAGATCGCGGTAAGCCGGTAGCCATTCTCCGGCACCAGGCCGAGCTTGCTGCGCAGCCGCGAGATGTGGGTGTCGAGCGAGCGCGACGAGTGATCCTCGACACCCCACACCGATGCGAGCAGGTGCTTGCGCGAGAGCAGCCGGCCCATGTTCTGGAACAGGAACACCGCGAGCTCGAATTCGCGCCGCTTCAACACGATGCTCTGCTCGCCGAAATGGACCTGCGCGCTCGCCGGGTCGAAGCGGTAGCGGTCGATCACGAACTGGCCGGTGCTGCTGTGATGGTAGGCGCGGCGCAGCAGCGCATTGACCCGCGCGGTCAGCTCGCCGACGCGGATCGGCTTGACCATGAAGTCGTCGGCACCGGCCGTCAGGCCCTCGATCACGTCGGCCTCGGCGCTGCGATTCGTCACGAACAGGATGGGCACGCGCTCCGCGAGGTTGTTGCGGATCCAGCGCATCACCTCGATGCCGCTCACATCCGGAAGCTGCCAGTCGAGGATCAGCAGGTCGAACGTATCGCGCCGCAGCGCTCGCAGCAGGGTCTTCCCGTCGGTGAAGCCATGGAACTCGTGCCCCATGGTCCGCAAGGTCTGCTGCGCCAGGTCCAGTAAGGCCTGGTCGTCATCCAGAACAGCCACTCTCATTTATTTGTGCTCCCTGACACGCCGCACTGCGGCGTGGCAACCGGCACTGCCGGTCGCGCCCCGAGTGTAAAGGGCGCGCCGGAGCCATCGCGCTCAGGCGCGCGGCAATGTCATGCGCAGGTTCACGCCCTCTGCGGGTTCGTTCTGCTCCTGCTCCTGCGCCGTGCCGCCGAGGCGTCCGGCGACCAGGGCGACCAGCGCCCAGCCGGGGCCGTTCGCGGCGTGTGCCGGTACACAACGCGGGGCGCCCGTGGCGGCAGTCGCGTCGCCATGCGACACGGGGTTCGTCGACGACACCTCGTCGACCTCGATGCTCCACGCCCGCGGCAACTCGCGCAGCGTGCAGACCAGCTCCGAGCCGTGCCGACCGCGGTCGAGCGCGTGCTGCAGCAGCCGCGCGATCGCCTCTCGCAGCAGGCTGCGATCGGCGGCCACCGGCGCAGCCCGCGGCGCCGCGAGCTGCAGGGTCAGGCCGCGTTCGCTGCCGGCATGCCGGGCCGCGGCGAGCGCGTCGCGCAACAGCTCGTGCAGATCGACCGTCTCGATCTGCAGCGCCTGGGAACGCGCTTGTGCGTATGCGACGAAATCGTCGATCCGCGCGAGCGAGCGCCGCACGTGGCGCTCGAGGCGCTGCACCAGCTCGCTCGCGGGCATGGCGCCGGCGCGGACCCGGTACAGCTCGAGCAGCGCGAGCGTCGACGAGTGGCCCTCGCGCGCGTCGTGCGAGAGGAAGCCCAGCGCCTCGCGGAGCTGCGCGGCGATGTCGTCGCCGCGCAGGCCGGTGCCGCCCCGGTTCATCGAGACCCTCGGGCCTGCGCGATGCGCCGGATCGCGCTGAGCGTCGTGCGCGAGGTGCTGACCTCGGCGTCGAGCTTCAGGTGCAGCAGGTTCGGCCGCTCGTCGGCCAGCGCTGCGGCGAACGCCGGCTCGAACTGGGCGGTGCTCTCGACGCTGTGCGCGCGCCAACCGTAGGCGCGCGCGAGCGCAGCGAAGTCGGGGTTGAACAGGTCGCTGCCGCTGACCCGGCCGGGGTACTCGCGCTCCTGGTGCATGCGGATCGTCCCGTAGGTCGCGTTGTCGACGACGATGCTGATCAGCTTGCCGCGCCCGCCCATGCCCGCGCCATAGCCGGTGGCCGTGGCGAGCTCCTGCCCGGTCATCAGGAAGTCGCCGTCGCCGGCGAGGTTGATCACGGTGCGCTCGGGGTACAGCAGCGACGCGGCCACCGCCGCCGGCACGCCGTAGCCCATCGCGCCGGCCGTCGGCGCGAGCTGGGTGCGGCCGCCGTGCTGCAGCGCCGGGTGCCGGTAGTAGCGGTGCAGCCAGCCGCTGTAGTTGCCGGCGCCGTTGGTCAGGATGCTGTCGGGCGGCGCGAGGCGCTGGATCGTCTTGATCACCACGGCGAGGTCCAGCGGCTCGACCGGCAACGCCTCGAGGTTGGCTTCGTAGTCCGCATGCGCAGCGGCAGTCCAGTCGCGCCACGGCAGCGGGCCGGGCGGCGCCGCGAGCGTCTCCAACGCCTTCGCCGCGCACGCCATCGACGATTGCAGCATCAGGTCCGCTGCATAGACCCGGCCCAGTTCCTCGGGCCCGGCGTGGATGTGCACCAGCGTCTGGCGCGGCCGCGGCGCTTCGAGCAGCGTGTAGCCGCCGGTCGTCATCTCGCCGAGCCGCGGCCCGACGGCGACGATCAGGTCGGCATCGCGAACACGCTGCGCGAGCTTCGGATTGATGCCGATGCCGACGTCGCCGGCGTAGTTGGGATGGCGGTTGTCGAACAGGTCCTGGAAGCGGAACGCGCAGCCGACCGGCAGCTGCCAGCTCTCGGCGAAGCGCTGCATCGCCTCGCAGGCGCTCGCGGTCCAGCCGCTGCCGCCGACGATCACGAACGGCTGCGTCGCCGCGAGCAGCCGCTCGCGCAGCTCTCGCAACGCGCCGGGCGCGGGCCAGGCCTGCGCCGGCTCGACCCGCGGCAGCACCGGCGCGGCGGTGTGCGCACTCAGCATGTCCTCCGGCAGCACGAGCACGACCGGGCCGGGGCGGCCCTGCAGCGCGGTGTGGAAGGCGCGTGCCACGTACTCGGGCAGGCGGTCCGGGTCGTGCACCTCGCCGACCCACTTCGCGAAGCCCAGCGTGCCGGGACCGAACACCTGGCGGTAGTCGAGCTCCTGGAACGCCTCGCGATCGCGCTGGTTGCTCGCGACCTGGCCGATCAGCAGCAGCATCGGCGTGCTGTCCTGAAACGCCGTGTGCAGCCCGATGCTCGCGTTCGTCGCGCCCGGACCGCGGGTCACGAAGCAGACGCCGGGGCGCCCGCTGAGCTTGCCCTGCGCCTCGGCCATGAACGCCGCGCCGCCCTCCTGCCGGCAGGCGATGAAGCGGATCCGGTCGCGATGTTCGTGAAAGCCGTCGAGTGCCGCGAGGAAGCTCTCGCCGGGCACGCCGAACACGGTGGCGATGCCTTGTGCGATCAGCGCCTCGACGAGCGCATGGCCGGCGGGACGGTCGGGGGCGTGTTCGGTGGTGCTCATCGGGATCGGGCGAGTCGTGCGCGGTGATGGCGCAAGTGTGCCTCGTCCCCGGTCAGGGTTGATCCGGGGTGGACGCAATTCACCAGACGGTGAATTATTGGACCCGTCGCCCTACGGGTTGCCCTACGGACATCCTCGTTCGACCCATGCTGGTCCAGC